>Ga0209212_1001050_pt1 | contig 47653 bp, 45 predicted proteins | sample RifGroC2_FD_183996 | JGI IMG/M metagenome (GOLD analysis project Ga0209212, IMG submission 183996) | Groundwater microbial communities from Rifle, Colorado, USA - Groundwater C2 (SPAdes) (version 2) | ecosystem: Environmental > Aquatic > Deep subsurface > Groundwater | place: Rifle, Colorado... | reverse complement strand
CTTTACCCGCAGTAATAAGATCTTTCATGTGCCTATATAAAAAAGTAAGAAGGAGTGTTCTGATATGACTTCCGTCCACATCAGCATCGGTCATAAGAATTATTTTCCCATAACGGGCTTTCGCCGGATCGAAATCAATTCCAAAACCCGCGCCTATTGCCGATATCATTGCTCTGATTTCATCGTTCTCTAAAATCTTATTGATCTTTGCCTTTTCTACGTTCAGAATTTTTCCTTTGAGTGGAAGTATCGCCTGGAACCTTCTGTCTCTTCCTTGTTTTGCGGAACCGCCCGCAGAATCTCCTTCAACTATATAAATTTCACAAAGCTCGGGATCGGTTATTGAACAGTCTGCTAATTTTCCCGGAAGGTTCATGTTATCAAGAGCATTTTTTCTCCGCGCCAAATCTCTTGCTTTTCTTGCTGCTTCCCTTGCTTCGGCAGCACGCAAACATTTTTCAAGAATTTTCTTTCCAACAGATGGATTCTCTTCAAGGAATTCTGCAAGTTTCTCGCCAACGAGAGTTTCAACAGCAGATTTTGTTTCGCTGTTTCCCAATTTTGTTTTTGTTTGTCCTTCAAACTGTGGTTCCGCAACTTTAACAGAAATAACTGCTGTTAATCCTTCTCTAAAATCATCTCCCGTTAGTGTGATTTTGCTATCCTTAATAAGGTTATTTTTGTAAGCATAGTTATTGAGGGTTCGGGTTAGGGCTGTTTTAAATCCTACTAGATGGGTTCCGCCCTCATGCGTATTAATATTATTTACGTAAGAAAAAATATTTTCTGTATAACTGTCGCTGTACTGAAAAGCTACTTCAACCGGTGTATTGTCTCTTTCGCCTTCAACATAAACTGTTTTATGCAGGGGCTGCCGTGCTTCATCGAGGTACTGAACAAATTCAACTATTCCTCCTTTAAAATGATATGTGGCTTCCTCACCGCCGTTTCTTTCATCTTTAATTTTTATTGTAATATTTTTATTTAGATACGCAAGCTCTCTCATTCTTTCGGCAATAGTATCAAATCTGAACTCCGTGACTTTGAAAATCTCCTTGTCCGGCAGAAAGGTTACCTTTGTCCCTGTTTCATTCTTTTTGCACTTACCAATCTCTTTTGCGGGCTTAATTGGAAGACCTCTCTGATATTCCTGGAAGTATATGCCTCCGTTTCTCCTTACTTCAACTTTCAACCACTCGGATAAAGCATTCACTACCGAAACACCAACACCATGCAAACCGCCCGATACCTTATAGCTATCTTTGTCAAACTTGCCGCCTGCGTGGAGAACAGTCATAACAACTTCTAATGCGGATCTTTTTTCTTCGGGATGCATATCGACCGGGATTCCACGACCGTTATCAGTTACAGTAACGCTATTATCCTTGTGAATCAGTATCTCTATGTTATCGGCATAACCTACCATTGCTTCATCTATACTGTTGTCTACTACCTCATTTACCAAGTGATGAAGCCCCCTTGCGCTCACATCTCCAATATACATTGCGGGTCTTTTTCTTACTGCTTCAAGACCTTTAAGTACGTTTATACTTTTTGCGCTATATTCGTTTTTAACAGTTGTCTTAGACATATTATAATTCCGGATTATTTAACTTAATTTCCTATGAAACAAATCTTATTGATATAACTCTCTCTTCATGAAAAAAACTATTGATCTTTTTTATTATTAGTTCTTCATTAAACTTAAGCTCGTTTCTCAGCACAGAGTTTTCTGCCCTTAATAATAATGCTTTCTTATCCATCTTTTGGGGAAAAACTATTTTTTCAAGGCTTGGAAAAATTTCGTAAAACCTTTCTATAACTTCGGACTGCTTAATTATTTTTCTGACATTTGATAATCGGGGATCCGTGTCAAAAACTTCTTTTATGCTTACAAAATTATTATGCATAAGTCACTTCCCCGGCTTTAAGCAGTATAACATTATCCGTTTCATTTCTTTTTAAGAAAGAAAAGTTTGATAGGTCGGTTACCGTAATAAACGCCTGTTCGACATTTGTAAGATACTGGCTGATTTTTTGAGCCCTGTGCGTGTCTAGTTCTCCAAAGACATCGTCAAGCAGGAATATGGGCTCTGTTCCCGTTATTTCTTTCAGGTAAAAAAATTCTGCGAATCTCAATGCCACCTGAAATGTTTTGTGCTGGCCCTGTGAGCCGTATGTCTTAAGGTTATTTCCATTCAGGCTAAAAATAAAATCGTCCCTCTGTGGACCGACAAGATTTGTACCTCTTGCTATTTCTTCCTCTTTTCTTCTGGCTATTTGCCTTTCAAATTCTTTCTCAATGTCTTCCCCGGTATAATTTCCGAGGTGTGCATAAAAAACTTCCGGCGTTTCAGCCTGCTCCATTATAAGAGCATATGATTGGCTTACATACTCATTAAAAGAGTTAATAAATCGTTTACGCTGCTTTATTATGTAAGACCCGGTTCTTACCAAAATTGATGACCATGCGTCCAGTTCGCTCAACATATTCTTGCTTCTATGATCTTTAATTTGATTTAGCAGAGAAGAGCGCTGAAGCAATGTTTTGTTATAATCAAGAAGGTTTCTAAAGTATGTTTCGCTTGCCTGTGAAATTACAGAGTCTATAAATCTTCTTCTCTCACCGGGTGTTCCCTGTGTAATAGCATGATCGTCGGGCGATAAAAGAACTACTGGAAATTTACCAATTATATCTGCTGCTCTCGTGATTTTCTTTTCGTTTTTGAAATAACTCTTTTTATTTTGGCTTTTAGTATATATAACGTTGGCTCTGTTTTCCGTTTCTCCACGGAAGATCCCTGCTATTTCAAATCTATCTTCATTAAAGCAAACTGCTTCTCCGTCGGTCTTAACCGTGTGACCTTTTGCTGTACAGAGATAAACTATCGCCTCTATAACAGAGGTTTTGCCCTGTCCGTTGCCTCCTATTATATAGTTCAGCCCGGATGAGAAATTTAGGTTTAAGCTTTTATGACTTCTGAAATTTTTTAACTGAATGTTGCTTAATATCATATTAATTATTTAAACGGACCGGCATCAACAATAACATCAGCTCTTCGTTCTCTGGTATTTCCCCCGGTTCTATTATACAAGCTTTGGTTGGAGAATGCAGCTTAAATACTGTCTCGTCATCGTTTACATGAGAGAGAATATCGCTAACGTAAGCAGTATTAAATCCTATATCCAAAGGATCTCCGCTATATTCACAATTAACACTTTCTCTGGCGTTCGATCCATGATCAATATCTTCGGCTGATATTTCCAAGGCATTTTCTTTTATTGAAAATTTTACCTGTTTGGAACTTGCTGAGGAAAATATCATCATTCTTTTTATGGTTGCCAGAAGATCTCCGGTTTTAACCTTTAATATTTTGTCGTTCTCCAGGGGAATTACACTATTATAAGCAGGGTACTTTTCTCCTATTAGTCTGGTTATAAAATCAAGGTCTCCAAAATTAAAAGACATATGCGTTTTGCTTAAAAATATTTTTACGTCCGCCTCTCCTATCAGCTTTGAAAGAACGGATATTGCCCTCTCGGGAACTATATACTGTTCCTCTTTATTAAATTTTATATTCCTGTTAACATATTTAACCAGGCGGTGACCATCTGTTGTAACAAAGCGGAGACCGGCTTCTGAAAATTCAAAAAGAGTTCCGGTCATTGCGGGTCTCATATCCTCCCTGCTCATAGCAAAAGAAGTTTGGTCTATAAATTTTTTAAGATCATTTCCATTTAGAGTAATTTCTTTTTCCTTATTAACTGTGGGTATGTCGGGAAAATCTTCGGGAGAAGTATAACTAATATTGTAAACACCACTCTCTGTTGAAAGTACTATTTTGGTGTTTTGTTCTGTCTTAAAGTGTATCTGGGTATCTCCAAGTGATTTTATTATATCATAAATCAACCTGGCGGGTATAACCATTTTTGCATTCTCATCTGCGGCTACATTTATGGAAGACTTTAATGCAATTTCTAAATCTGTAGAAGATACTGTGAGCATACCGTCTTTTATATCGAATAGAAAATTTTCCAAAATAGGCATTGGAGTACGGGAAGGTACTGCGGGTATAACTTTAGATAGTAGTTTTTCCAGTATCTTACTATTTATTTTGAATTCCATTGAATTATCTCCTTTAGAAACGTATAAAAATACTAAAAAAAGGTGCCAATCTCAATGAATTTTCTCAATTATATAATATGGAATGTGGAACAAATCTATAGTTTCTTTTCCAGATAACAGCAGGATTATTATTAATAATATATTTAAATAAAAATTAATAATAAATAAATATCATGTTAATATGTTGACAGAAGAATACCAGGTAAATAGCATACCTTAAAAAGGCTTTATTTATAAACATACGATAGTTAATAAAATATTATTAAGTAATCTTTAATAGAGAAATGTTTTTTAATTATAGTTGTAAACAGTTTATATACATGTTAATAAGCACCAACAAAGGGTTTAAAGAGCGGATTTATTTTATAAAAATATTTGATATTTAAGAGGATAATATTTCTATTTGGGTCTTCAGTGTTTTAACCAAAGATATCATAGATGGGTCTTTTGACATAGCGTCTTCTATAGTGTTGTGAGCATGTATAACGGTAGAGTGATCCCTTCCCCCAAATTGGAGACCAATAGATTTTAGAGAGGATCTAGTTAATTCTTTTGAAAGATACATTGCTATCTGGCGTGCCAGCACAATTTCTTTCTTTCTGGACTTGTCTCTTATTTTATCTTCCGTAATATTAAGGTAGGAACAAACTATTTTAGTAATAGTTTCTATGGTGATATTAACCTTCCGATCAGTAGCAATTTCTTTCACAATTTTCTTGGTTAAATCGAGATCAATATTAACAGAATTCAACGAAGCGCTTGCAAGCAGCTTAATTAAGCACCCCTCAAGTTCTCTAATGTTAGAGGTAATATTGTTGGCAATATATTCCAGTATTTCTATAGAAATGGTCATTCCATAATCGTCGGATTTTCTCTTAAGAATAGCAAGCCTTGTTTCAAGCTCTGGTGGTTGAATATCTGCTGTTAAGCCCCATTGGAATCTTGATATTAATCTTTCATCAAGCCCCCTCAGCTCTTTAGGCGGCTTGTCGCTGGATAGTATTATTTGTTTTCTAGACTGGTGGAGAGTATTGAAAACATGAAAGAACAAATCCTGGGTTTTTTCTTTACCGATCAAGAATTGAATGTCATCTATTATGAGAACATCCATACTTCTGTAAAAACCCGAAAAATCATTTACCTTATTTGATTGAATTGCCTCAACAAAATCAACTGTAAAAGTGTCCGACGAAAGATAGATCGCCCTTCTTTCGGGATAAGTCTCAAGTATTTTATTTCCGGCAGCATGAATTAAATGAGTTTTTCCTAACCCGACACCGCCATAAACAAACAATGGGTTAAAAGAAGTACCCCCCGGATTATCGCTTATAGCTAAAGCAGCAGCGCGGGCAAGCTGATTTCCTTCTCCCTTGATAAAATTGTCGAATGTGTATCTGGGATTCAGATGTGACTCAAAGTCCTTTTGTCTCGGCTTTTCAATGTGTTTATTTTGAACGATACTTTGCTTAGGTCTAAGCTCCGAAGGCGCACTAGCTTCTTCATTTATAAGGTAAGCAAGCTTAGCCTCAGGTCCCAACACCTGCCTGATGGTCTTAGTAATTAATGTATTAAAATGCTCGTCTATCCATTCCCAAAAGAATTGACTGGGAAGCTGAACCTTCAGCGTAACACCATCAAGCTCTAAAGGCTTTATTGGTATAAACCATGTGTTAAAAGTCATTAAGGTTACATTATCTTTAATGTGTTTTAAACATTCCCTCCAGACAAGAAATGGGTCAGATATTGCAGGTAGTTTAGAGGAAAGAGCGTTCAACATATCCATTTGTCCACAGTAGAATAATTCAATAAAACCATGAGATTTAGTTAAAGTAAAAACAAATTATTAACAAATAGAAACCGATACTCACAATTTATTAACATTATATATGGGCGGTCAACCGCCTATATGATAATGAATTAACCGAAGCAAATTGAAACATACACACAAAAAATAAGCTTTAAATTACGGGAGGCAACTTGTTAAAAAATGTGGAACGTTTTCACACACAAAAACTATCCACAATCTATTCACAATTTTTTTGCACCTCTCTCTGTCCAAAAAATATAAACTAATATGTATCTGTGCAAATTAATTTTGCAAAGAAGAAGAAAAATATTTGTAAACCTTTCCGGGTTTGGGTAAAGAAGATATTATTTAGTATTTTTGCTGTTTAAAACAGGCGAAATTAAAAAATTAAAGGGAACGTATGAAAAGAACGTATCAGCCAAGCAATAGGAAAAGAAAAAATAAGCATGGCTTTAGAGAAAGAATGAAAACCAAGAACGGGAGAAAAGTGCTGGCCAGCAGAAGATCAAAAGGAAGAAAGAATTTAACAGTTAGTGATGAGAAATAGCCTCATTGAAACGATATGGTCTTTCCCCAAAGGAAAGAATAAAAAGTAAAAAGAATATTGATCAAATATTTAGCTCCGGCAAGATACTAATCTCCGAAGATCATAGAATTAAAGCCGTTTACTTGATAGATAAGGAAGCCGAAGAGAGTGGAGTAAAAATAGCAGCGGTTGTTTCAAAAAAAAATGGAAATGCGGTCTGGCGAAACCGGGTTAAAAGACTAATAAAAACCTCTTACAGGCTGAATAAAGAAAGGCTTGTTAATTTTTGCAGAAAAAAAAGAATTTTAATATTAATAGTATTTTCTGCTTTTTCTGTTACCGAACGCTTGAACAAAAAGATAGAAATAAAAGATATTATGCCTGGAATTGACGAAATCTTAAACAGAATAGAGAGTAGTGCATAGGATGAAAACTGTTCTGGTAATGTTAATAAAAGGATATAAAAAAATAATTTCTCCCCTGTTTCTTCCTTCTTGTAGATTTTACCCAACCTGTTCTGAGTACGGTATTCAGGCAATTACAAAATATGGAGCCATTAAAGGAGGATTAAAAACCGCCTGGAGAATTCTTAGATGTAATCCGTTGAACAAAGGCGGATATGATCCAGTACGTTAAACGGAAAAATTGATGGATAAACAAACAGTTGTTGCATTTATTTTTATCGGCGCTATATTAATCATTTGGTTATATCTCAACTCCCCGAAGCCGCCGCTAGATCAACCCGTTAATCAGAAAGATACAACCCATGTAGTTGCGGATACCATTCAAAAACCAATTGCTATAGAACAGGAAAAAGAAGTTTTCGAGGAGATATACAAAGATACTACCAGTCTTGGTATGCACTTTCGTATAGCAGATGGAAAAGAAAGAATAATAACTGTTGAAAATGATCTTGTAACTATGGAAATCTCCACCCGCGGAGCCAACATAAAGAAGTATTTTCTTAAGGAATTTAAGAACTGGTATTCAGCCGATTCAGACTCGGTGAACTTCAGTACGATGGTTCAGCTAATAAACTATCCTGTGGCAAATGCATACGATATTGCTTTTGTAACCTCTGACGGGAAAGCAGTTAACACGGGACAGCTTCATTTTGAAAGTAGTGCTAAAAAAAGCAGGTACAAACTTTCCGGCACAGATAGCCTAACTCTGGAATTTACACTTAAGGCAGAAAATAAGGGAGAGATAAAAAAGATATATACCTTTTACGGAGACGCGTATAATATAATTTCGGATATCCATCTGGTTGGAATGAATAATATAATTGGAAACAATGCTTATGATGTGGTTTGGGAAAGCGGGATCAGGTCCGTAGAAAAAAATTCTGCGGACGAAGCAAATTATTCCGATGCAAGCGTGTATTATGGAGATGAGCAAGTTATAGTAGATGCAGCAGATCTCAACGAATCAATTGAAAAAGAATTTAACGGAAAAGTAGATTGGTTGAATGTGAGAAACAAATATTTCACTGCCATTATAGCTCCTCAAAACCCCGACAGAATAGAAGGGGCATATATAAAGGGACTGCGTGAAGAATACGGGAAGAATGGAATTAAAGAAATATACAGTGGGCGACTTATAGTCCCTTTTAAGAACACAAACCTGGAGACGAGCTCATTTAATATCTACATTGGTCCTGTTGACTACGATATCCTGAAAAAATACGGAAATAACCTTGAAGCTATAGTGAATTTCGGGAGTTTCTTTGGGCTGAAGTTCATTGTAAGACCGATTGCCGAGTATGTTTTGCTACCTCTTTTTACATTTCTTCACAGCTTCATTCCTAATTATGGAATGGTTATAATAGTCTTTTCAATTATCATAAAAGTAGTTCTTTACCCGCTCACAAAGCAGAGCCTACACTCAATGAAAAAGATGCAGATGCTGCAGCCCAAGATAGCGGAACTAAAGGAAAAATATAAAGAAGACGCGCAAAAGATGAATAAAGAGACAATGAAACTTTATTCTACCTATGGTGTTAACCCGGCAGGAGGATGCTTCCCTCTTATTTTGCAGATGCCGATATTTATTGCTTTGTGGGGACTGTTTCAGGTTGCCATAGAATTGCGGCAGAAACCATTTTTCGGGTGGATTACAGATCTATCTCGCCCCGATATTATTTATCAACTCCCGTTTAAACTCCCGATCTTTGGAATAGACCAGGTAGCAGGGCTGGCAATATTAATGGGAGTTACTACATTTTTTCAGCAAAAGATGAGCGTGAAAGATCCGAAGCAGCAAATGTTAGTTTATATTATGCCGGTGATGTTAACAATTCTTTTTATGAGTTTTCCATCGGGACTAAACCTCTATTACTTTATGTTTAATATTCTTTCTATTGCACAGCAGTATTATATAAACCATAAGCATGACGGCATGGTTCTGGAGCCGGTAAAGAATCCTAAAAAACAAAAAGGATTTATGGCTAAACTGCTGGAAGCCGCCGAACAGAATACGAAGCAACAGCAAAGAAAGAGAAGATAAATCCCGCCCCAAGTGGATTTATAAAGTGGCAGTAATGTGCTATTTTAATCTTTCAAAAAAATCTCTTCTTAGTAAATGTCTTTTTTTTTCAAAATAATCTGTACTGCTATTCTTTTTACATTTACCACGATTTTAAAGAGCCAAACTCAGCACACAGTTAATATTGAGTATAAAAAAAACAAGCTTCCTTTCGGACTGGAAGAGAAGGTTCCCAAAAACAAACCTATAGTAGCCTTAGCACTTAGCGGGGGAGGAGCGCGTGGTCTGGCACAAATAGGAGTTTTAAAAGCTCTTGAAGAAGCGGGGATTGACTTAGACATTATAGTGGGAACAAGCATGGGGAGTATTATAGGAGGTCTTTATGCAGCCGGCTATTCTGTTGATCAGCTCGACTCTATAGCAGAAAATACAAACTGGAATGATCTATTATCTTTGGAAGGAGAAACCGATAGAGACGAATTATTTATAGACCAGAAGATTACTGAGGATAAAGCTATTTTAACATTAAGACTTGACGGGCTTTCCCCCATAATCCCGACGTCTATAAATACGGGGCACAGGCTCTCAAATTATTTGAATCTGCTTACGCTTCAGGCTCCGGTTCATGTAGAAAAAAACTTTGACGACTTTAAAGTTAAGTTCAGAGCAGTATGCACAGATCTGATAACCGGGAACGAGGTAGTTTTAGACAAAGGGTCTTTGAGCCAGGCAATGAGAGCGAGTTCGAGCGTTTCCTTTTTTTTGCCCCCCGTGAAAATGGACTCCCTGATTTTGGTAGACGGCGGGCTGGTAGCCAATATTCCCGTAAAAATTGCTCTTGACATGGGTGCGGATATAGTGATAGCTGTAAACACTACAAGCGAACTTCATCCCAAAGAAAATCTTGATTTGCCCTGGGTTATAGCAGATCAGATTATAAGCATACCAATGAAACTGTTAAATGAAAATCAACTATCACGAGCCGACTTTGTTATTTTGCCATCGGATACAAACCGCTCACCAACAGATTTTACCAATATAGATTCAATAATTTTTGCAGGGTACAAAAATACGCTCGTACAGATAAACGCAATGAAAAGCAAGATTGATAGTGTCTTTGCCCAAACGCTATCGGGCAAAGAAAGATATTTTAAGAATATTAAAAATCATGAAAGCATTTTTCCATGGGAAACTTCTCTGTTAAATAAATATGCTAAAGTGGATTCCGTTTCTGAGAAAGAGATAAAAAGAGATATCTATTCCATATATAAGAGGGGGGGTTTTAAAAGTATTAAAAGTGTTACAACACAGGAGGAAAATTATACGGAAATATCCTTTATCACCGAACAAAATTCCGTGATAAAAAAAATAGATTGTTCAGGCATTTCTATCCTTGATAAAACCCAGGTGGACGGCATAATAAAAAATACTGTTGGGAAAACATACGATGGGGTTACGGTTTATTCTTTAATTGTAGAGATACTTAACCAGTACCGGGCGGAGGGTTACTCACTCGCATCACTCAGAGAAATGAGATTTAATGAGTATACAGGAAGACTTTCTCTTTCGTTTGACGAAGGCATTGTTTCAGATATTTCTGTTGAGGGAAACGAAAGCACTAACCCAACCGTAATTACACGGGAGTTTCCAATAAAAGCCGGGGACTATTTTCGTTACCCGGAAGTTTCCGAGGGACTAACCAACCTGAGAAGCACAAATTTGTTTGAAGATTTAATACTTACAGTAAAGAAAACGAATGATAGAAATACAATAGTGATAAGAGTTATTGAAAAAACCTCCGGTCTATTAAGGGTAGGATTTAGAGTAGATGACGAAAGAAAAGCGCAAATAAGTCTTGATATAAGAGATGAAAATCTTTTTGGAACAGGAACAGAGTTAGGGCTTCTTTTTTTTGGCGGAACAAGAAACAGAGCATATGTATTGGAACATAAATCGAACAGAGTGTTTGATACGTATCTTACTTACAAAATAAATGCATATTATCAGTTTCAGGATGTCTTTGTTTATAGTAATAGCCCCACAACATCCGACAAAACATTTTCAAGAATCGTAGATGGTGAGTACAGGCAAATCTATTATGGTGCATCGGTAGCAGTAGGGTCGCAGGTGGAGAAATTCGGCAATCTTATATTTAAAGGGAAATACCAGTTTGATGAGGTAAAAAATATAGATAGCACCCATACAAGCCCCAGCCCCGAGAAAATTAAAGTAGTAAGTCTTAAGATTAGTGCCACAATAGATTCACAGGATAGGTATCCTTACCCCCGGAGAGGAATTTATTTTAACGGGTCTTATGAATCCGCAACATCATTTTTAGGCGGGGATGTGGGTTTCATCAATTTGGGCTTTGATTACAAAAGCTATTTTACGATTAATAATATCCATACATTCTCACCAAGGATAATGATGGGGTTTGGAGATAAAACGCTGCCGCTGGGAGAACAGTATTCGCTTGGAGGACAAAACTCGTTTTTTGGAATGAGAGAAAACGAATACAGGGGGAGACAGATATTTTTAAGCTCTTTTCAATATACGGTTCAGATGCCATTCGAAATTTTTTTTAATACATACGTGAGCTTTAGATACGATATAGGATCTACATGGGAATTTCAGGAACAAATAAGGTTTAAAGACTTAAAGCAAGGCATCGGTACCACAGTATCATTTGATACCCCGATAGGTCCGGCAGATTTCTCTGTTGGAAGAAGTTTTCTTTATAAAAAGAATTTACCCGGTAGCCCAATAAGTTGGGGAGATGTTAACTTTTATTTTTCTATAGGATATTTTTATTGATGAACGCTTAAGCCCTCTTCGCAATCGCCATCTCATAAAGCTTTATGTATTCTTTTGCAGAACTTTCCCACGAATAACTTTTGCCCATTCCATTAATCTGTATTTTTTTCCAGGTCTCTTTATCGTTGAATGCTGCAATTGCTCTTTTTACAGCAGTGAAAAGCGAGAAGCCGGAGTAATCTTCAAAAGAAAAGCCCGTACCGGTTTCTTTGTCGCTGCGTAAATATTCATTCCAATCCTGAACAGTATCTGCCAATCCCCCCGTCTTTCTTACAATAGGAACGGTGCCGTATTTTAAGCTGTAAATTTGGCTTAGACCACAAGGCTCATAGTGAGATGGCATTAATAACATATCTGAAGCAGCCTCTATGAGATGAGATAACTCGTTATTATATCCTGTATATGCAAAAACTCTTTCCGGGAAACTTTGGGCAAGGGTATGAAAGAGAGTCTCATATTTATCCTCACCACTGCCAAGGATTACCCATTGAGCAGAAAGCTTTATAAGTTCGTCAATAGCATCTGCGAAAATATCAAAACCTTTTTGAGCGACCATTCTGGAGATAATACCTATTACGGGGAGTTTCTCATTAAATGGAAGTTTAACATGCTCTAAAAGAAATTTTTTATTTTCAAGCTTACCCCCTAAATGATGCATTGAATATCTGAAAGGAATAAAGGCATCTATTTCGGGATTCCACAAATCATAATCAACACCGTTGATTATTCCATATAAATCTTCCTTTCTCGAATTAAGGACAAGATTCATACCCGCTCCATATTCCGGAGATAATATTTCTTGTGCATAAGTTTTACTAACTGTATTTATAATATCAGAGAATGAAATTCCTGCCTTCATAAAACAGAAAGTTTTGTCTATTTCAACCGGTCCATTGTCGAGGAAATAATCGTCCCGAATCCCAGCTTTAAGCAAGGCATCTGCAGAAAATCTTCCCTGGTATCCGATGTTATGTATTGTAAAAAGTGTTGCAGTATGGTTAAATATTTTGTCCCAACTGTAATTGTCCTTAATATAAATAGGGAGAAGCCCGGTTTGCCAATCGTTGCAATGGATGACGTTCGGAATCCATTTTAGCCTTTGCAACGATTCAATTACACCTTTACAAAGAAGAATAAACCTTTCGTCTTCATCCGGATGGTTTGTATAAAAATGGTCACGATGGTAATAATGTGGACAATCTAAAAAATATACCTGCACATTTGAATCGGGAAGTACTGCTTGTTGAAGATGAACCGATCTTACTTGCCCGGCGATGCTTATCGGTATTTTCCCGATATCCCAGTTATAGTGGAGATTATTTTTAGTCTCATTGATTTGTAGGTATTTCGGGACAAATAATTTTACTTCACAGCCCAGCTTTTCCAGTGCTTTGGGCAAAGAACCAGCAACATCACCCAGCCCACCCGTTTTTGCAAAAGGAACTGCTTCCGAAGCAACAAAGGCTATTTTCATTTATCGTTCTTTGTTGTTAAAAGATTAATAATTTACGAACCACATTCTCTTAAAAAGGAGAACTAAATTCTATAGAATAGTATATACCAGCCCTAACTGCAAACCTTCTTTAATCTGGCGCTTTTTAAGTTGCGCTTCTTCGTATACCAAAAGAAAAGTAAAGTTTACATTAAGATAATCATTCACTTTTGCAGCAATTGTATTATCCCAGCGGACATCCCAAACATCTAAGCTTTCGTACCGGGTAAATAACCGCAGCTTACATTTTAATAAGATATTTTCCATCATGGTATATTCTGCTGTTGAAACCGACTCAAGACCAGTCTCGAATTTTATTTTTTCAATACCCGATGTCTCGGTATCATCGCTATATTGTGTAAATTTATTTGTAATCACCTCTTGCACGGCAAAACCGAGCCTGGTTTGGAACCCGTCTACTTTATCGTACGTAAAGCCTAAACTTTGAGTCAGATAGCCGGGATCAAAAAAATTGGCAATCTCTGCTTTAGGATCTAAATCATAATTGTACCCTGCTGTTAGTGCTGTTCTTACAGTATTGCTGAAATATGGACTAATATCCCAGCCAATATTTCGTGACAAAACACTTTCGAGGTACAACTCGTTATCATTAGTCTTGAAATCCTCGGAACCGAGCTTTGTACGCCCGTAGGCAACCTTAAGGTCATTTGTGAAGCCCCATACTTCAGTTGCATATTTTACTCCGCCGGTTCCAACAATTGTCCATGTCAAAGCGTTTTCCCCGCCCTGTGTCCAGTCGCTCAGAGCCAGTTGACTTATATTTAATCCTGCCGCGGCTTTTGGTAGCCACTTGTATAGGATAACAGTATCCTGTTGGGCAAGTAAATTAAGTGATGTAGGAAGACCCAAACAGAAAATAAATAATATTAGCCTTTTCACTTGCATCTCCTTATTTTCAATTAAAAGATAAATTATAACCAGATGGATAAAATAAAAAATAATCATGCAATTTTTTCAAAGGGAAATTCAAAAAATATTCCGATAGTATTTATACATGGTTTTCCCTTTGATCACAACATGTGGAACCACCAAACAGAAAAGCTAAGCCAGGAGTATTTTTGTGTTTCTTATGATATAAGAGGATTGGGAAAATCGCCGGCAGGGGAAGGACAGTTTACAATGGAAATGTTTGTAGATGACCTTATGGAAATAATAAAAGGGAGTAAGCTTAACACACCCGTTATTTGCGGGCTCTCGATGGGGGGCTATATTGCCCAAAGAGCTGTTGAAAGGGAAGAGAAAAATTTCAGGGCACTTATATTGTGCGATACTAAATCTGCAGGCGATAATAATGATGCGAGAATAAAACGAGCGGAAGGAATAAAAAAAATTAATGAGCTGGGCTCAAAACAATATGTTAAAAATTTCCTTCCGAACTGTTTTTCTGAAGAATCAACGCGCAAGTTATTTTACAAAGAAACACTAAACAGAAGCCTAAAAACTTCTTCTGTGGGGCTAAAAGGATGCCTGCTTGCAATGGCTGGCAGAACGGACACAACAGAGTTTCTTTCTAAAATTAAAATTCCGGTTTTAATAATCTGTGGTGAAAAAGATAAATTATCTCCCCCACATATAATGAAAGAGATGGCGGAATCAATTTCAAATTCCGAATTTCACATTATTCCCCGAGCCGGTCACATTAGTCCGCTTGAAAATCCCGAAACAGTTAATAAAATAATTGCAGATTTCCTTTCCCGGGAAGTAGTTAGCCAAGCATAAAGAATATAAAGTTAGCTACCCCACGCCTCATAGCTTAAAGGCAGGAATTAAGGACATCCACATATTTTTCTATATAATAATCTTTCTTGTTCAACTGGTACTGCATTATAAACCGTGGGTGCTCTAAGGCAACAATGTTATTAAAATAGCCCAGTTCTTTATTAAGCAGGCTAAGATATTTATGGTTTTTTTTGCCAAGACAAATAACCGAGTTCTTTTTAGCTCCCAGAGATTGTTGCTTCCGTAAAGAGGACAAAAGATAGGGCTTTAAATATTCGTAGACCTCATTAGTGTCGTAATAATTATAATTTTTTCCGCTTTTAGTTAAGGCAAGCGGGAAAAGCGCACTGATAAAAAAGCCCGAATAAAATTTTTTTGTCCCACCAAATTCGTTAATGAAAGAATAAACAAACCTGCTTGAAAGCTCCGGTCTTTTAATAAAATTATTTTTTATTCCACAATATTCTTCCAGCGCAATTGGATCTGTAAATGCAATTCCGGTTATACCACCGCCAAATCTTCCCGGGTTAATTCCAAGAATAAAAACCCTTTCGTTTGTATCATTAAAAAAGCGATTATAAAAATCGCCGATTATTTTTTTAACTGCATTGCTTTTATACGGGTTTAAAACTCTGACACTATTCGGCAAAGCCCCGGGCGATTTCAGATTTGTAAAATAATCAGTTGCTTTCTGAGAGAAGGTCTTGGATACCGAAGCCATAATTAATAAAAGAAAACCTCGTAATCTATAAATTTCCCGTTCTCATATTTAAACTTAGCGCTGAAGAATTTTTCCTGAAAAAGCCATCCAATAAAAATTTTGTCTCCATCCCAAAGATTTAAGGAAGTAAGTTTGTCGTTGGGAATCCATTCCAGGACACCCTCATTTGAATCAATTAACTGACCATCAAAACTTACAGCGGTAAAAATAAATACATACCAATCATGTATACCGTCGAAATTTGGGAAAGATATAAACCCATGCATCTTTGGTTCTTTAATTGTTAATCCGGATTCTTCAAATACTTCACGGATTGCACATTCTTCCGGGCTTTCGCCAACACCGAATTTTCCACCCAAGCCGTTCCATTTTCCTTCATGGTAATCATTCTCTTTTTTTACCCGGTGAATCATTAATGTTTTTTGGTTTTTCTTATCGATTACATAGCACAAAGTTGCTAATTTCATAATTTACCGGTTATTTTTTATTAAGAAATGTATTGACACTATTGTAGCTCGGAATTATGTTTTCAGAGTCGATTTTATTTGATACATTTCAAATATAATCATAAAATTTCATTTGTCTCTTTGAATAAATTTAGAAATATTTAAGCCGGACAATTAATTTAAAAATATTTTAGCGGGAGGAAAATTATTATAATGGTCGGGATGGAAAATGAAACCGAATCGCTTTGCGAAGCAAGAGATATACTGCTTATGTCAGAAACAGAATTGCCGAAAGAAAACGAGCCTCATCTTTATAATAAAGTAGATGAGAGTAATTTTACGCTAAATATGGGCAGGAAGAAAAAAGACGAAGATGATGACGATGATTTTGATGAGGAAGAGGACGAAAACGATTTTGATGAGGAAGAGAACGAAGAGGATACTTTTGAAGACGAGCCGTCTGATGAAGATGAGCTATATGAAGAAGATTTTGATTTTGATGATGAGGAAGATCTTTTGGACGACGACGAGGATGTTCCCTATAACTAAGCCTACCAGCCTAGAAATTTATCTTTAAGTAAATAGTTCTTAACGTAGTCAATTATTCCGTCTTCAAGCGAAGTCAATGGCTTGGAATAACCTTCGCGAAGAATCTTATCAATTTTTGCTTCAGTATAGTACTGGTATTTATCCAGGAGATGGCTGGGCAGCTCTATATATTCTATATTTAACGGTTTACTGATTGCCTTAAACAGAGCAGCAACAAGATCGTTCCATGTCCTTGCCTTTCCTGTACCAACGTTGTATAAACCATTTTTGTTTTTGTTATCAAGAAAAAACAGAGTCATATCAACAGCATCTTTAATATAGATAAAATCGCGCATTTGTTCCCCATCTTTGTATTTTTGTTTTGCAGATTTGAATAACCGGACTTTACCAGTCTGACTAATCTGTTCAAATGCTTTATGAACAACAGAGCGCATGTCCCCTTTATGGTACTCGTTGGGACCATAAACATTAAAATACTTTAAACCGACAATTTTACTTAACATACCTTTTTTTACAGCCCAAAGATCAAACAATGCTTTTGAGTAACCGTACATATTTAAAGGTCTTAAATGATATATGCCGGATTCACTATCATCGAACCTGAGCGAACCATCTCCATAAGTAGCCGCCGAAGAGGCATAGATAAACCGGAGATTGTTCCTTAAGCAATGCTCAGCTAATTTTTTTGTATACTCAAAATTATCTCTAAGCAGAGAACCGGCATCTTTTTCGGTTGTTGAAGAATTGGCGCCCATATGAATAATCGCATCAATCTTCATGCTGGAAGATTCAAGCAGCTTTACGAAATCATCTTTATGAATAAAATCGATGAAATTAAGTCCGACAAGGTTTTTCCATTTTTCGTCTGTGCCCAGGGAATCTACGATAATAATATCATCACGGTTCGATGTATTGAGCCGCCACACTATAGAACTACCGATAAAACCCGCCCCGCCTGTTACAACTATCATTGTAATTGCTTGTTGTTTTTAATAGAAGCCAATTTAATTATATTTGTGCCTCTTTACAAAGGCAGAGGCACTCCGGCAGGTACGATTCGGGTATGATTTTTTCTGGTTAAATTTTAATTATGAATAGAACATTTGAAATATTAAGCAAGTTATTAAAAGAGCGAATCCTTGTTCTTGATGGCGCAATGGGCACCATGATACAGCGTTATAAATTATCGGAAGAAGATTTCAGAGGGGAGAGGTTTAAAAATCATTTGCATGATCTAAAGGGAAACAACGATCTTTTAAGTATAACAAAACCGGAAATTATTAAGGAAATTCATAAAGCTTATCTGGCTGCCGGTTCAGATATAATTGAAACAAATACTTTTAATTCGAATGCTATATCGCAGGCAGATTATAAACTTGGGCATCTTGCTTATGAATTAAATTACCAGGCAGCGAAAATTGCAAGAGAAGCCGTCGAAGAATTCATTAAGGAAAATCAAAACAGTAAGCCCCGTTTCATCGCCGGGGCGCTGGGACCAACAAACAAAACACTTTCTCTCTCTCCGAAGGTAAGCGATCCCGGTTATCGTTCGGTTACTTTCGATAATATAATGGAAGCCTATTATGAGGAGACAAAAGGTCTTGTGGAAGGCGGCGTTGATATTTTATTAATTGAAACTGTTTATGATACTCTTAATGCAAAAGCTTCTATTTATGCTGTCGAGGAATATTGCCGGGAAATAAAAAAAGATATTCCAATTATCGTATCGGGTACAATAGTGGATCAGAGTGGAAGAACATTATCCGGTCAGACGACAGAAGCATTTTTAATTTCTATATCCCACACAAAAAATCTTCTTTGTGCGGGATTAAATTGTGCTTTGGGCGCGAAACAGATGAGACCATTTATACAAGAGCTTTCAGATAAAGCGCCGTTCTTTGTAAGCGTTTATCCGAATGCCGGTCTTCCAAACGAAATGGGCGAATACGATGAATCTCCCACGACAACGTCTGGGATGATTGAAGATTTCGTTTCGAGCGGGTTTGCAAATATTATTGGAGGATGCTGCGGTACTACCCCCGCCCATATAGAACTTGTAGCAAAAGCTTCCGCAAAATATAAACCAAGAGATGTCCCATCTGTAAAAAAATATCTCAGGCTTAGCGGGCTTGAACCGCTGGTAATTCGTCCCGAAACAAATTTTGTAAACATTGGAGAACGAACAAACATAACCGGCTCAAAGAAATTTGCCAACCTGGTTTTATCCGGAGACTATGAAAGTGCTCTCTCCATCGCACGCAACCAGGTGGAAGGCGGGGCACAGATACTCGATGTAAATATGGACGAAGGTCTTCTTAATTCTGAAGAAGCAATGACTAAGTTCATTAATCTTCTTTCTGCGGAACCCGATATTGCGAAACTCCCCATAATGATTGATTCGTCAAAATGGTCCGTAATTGAAGCAGGACTGAAATGCTTACAGGGAAAAGGCATTGTTAACTCGATCAGCCTTAAAGAAGGAGAAGATATTTTCAGAGAACGTGCCGGAAAAATTTTACAATATGGTGCAGCCGTAATTGTTATGGCGTTTGATGAGAAGGGACAAGCAGACACTTTTGAAAAAAGAATAGCAGTTTGCAAGAGAGCATATAAAATTCTTACTCAGGAAATTGGCTTTCCGCCCGAAGATATAATTTTTGACCCGAATGTGTTGACTGTTGCGACAGGCATAGAGGAACATAATAATTATGCTGTTGATTATATTGAGGCAACGCGATGGATAAAGCAAAATCTTCCTTATGCAAAAGTAAGCGGCGGTATAAGCAACATATCTTTCTCATTCAGGGGAAATAAGGTTGTACGTGAAGCAATGCATTCTGCTTTTCTCTTTCATGCCATAAAAGCCGGGTTGGATATGGGAATTGTAAATGCAGGTCAACTTGAAGTATATGAAGAGATTCCCAAAGATCTTCTCGAAATAGTTGAAGATGTTCTTCTGAACAGAAGAAACGAGGCTACAGAGAGACTTGTAGATTTTGCCGAGACAGTTAAAAGAAAAGAAAAAGAAGAAGTTAAAAAAGATGAATGGCGAAATGCACCCGTTCATGAAAGGTTAAAACATGCACTGATAAAAGGTATAGTTGACTTTATAGAGGAAGATACAGAAGAAGCGAGGAAAAGCTATTCACGACCCATTGAAGTAATTGAGGGACCTTTGATGGATGGAATGAGTGTAGTTGGAGACCTTTTTGGCTCCGGCAAAATGTTTTTACCCCAGGTAGTAAAAAGCGCAAGAGTGATGAAGAAAGCCGTAGCACATCTTATTCCCTACATTGAAGCAGAAAAATCTTCTTCAAACGATACTCGTGAAATTGGAAAGGTGTTAATGGCAACCGTAAAAGGAGACGTTCATGACATAGGTAAAAATATTGTTGGAGTCGTGCTTGGCTGCAACAATTATAATGTAATTGATTTGGGCGTAATGGTTTCAGCAGAAAAAATTCTTCAAACTGCAATTGATGAAAAGGTTGATGTGATTGGCTTAAGCGGATTGATTACCCCGTCACTTGATGAAATGGTTCACGTTGCAAAAGAGATGGAGAGAAGAGAATTTAAATTACCATTGTTAATCGGCGGTGCCACGACTTCTAAAATTCATACTGCCGTAAAAATAGCTCCCGGTTACAGCGGCAATGTTATTCATGTTCTCGATGCATCGAGAAGCGTTCCGGTTGTAAGCAATCTTCTTAATGAAGATAAAAAGATTAAGGAGAAATTCAGTAAAGAAATAAAAGCCGAGTATGGCAAGCTTAGAGATAATCACCTTAAAAGAGCCGAAGAGAAAAAATTCCTTTCTTTAGAAAAAGCAAGAGAAAATCATCTTAAAACGGACTGGAATAAAGTAAAAATAGTTAAGCCTGAAAATCCGGGAGTAACAGTCCTTCAAAAGTATCCACTTGAAACCATAAGAAATTATATTGACTGGACACCATTTTTTCTTACCTGGGAATTGAAAGGAAAATATCCGGCTATACTTAGTAATCAAAAGTACGGTAAAGAAGCAAAAAAGCTTTATGACGATGCAAACAAACTTCTTGATGAAATAATTTCAAGAAAATTACTTGTTGCAAACGGTGTGTTCGGACTATTCTCTGCGAACTCTGTTGGGTATGACGATATAGAAATTTACACGGACGATTCAAGAAAAGGAGTCAGAAGAGTTTTACATACACTTCGTTCTCAAACTCCCAAATCGGAAGGGCTTCCAAATCTTGCTCTCGCAGATTTTATAGCTCCCAAAGAAAGCGGCAAGCCGGATTACATTGGCGCCTTTGCTGTTACAGCAGGAATCGGAATAGAAAAGCTTATTGAGAAATATGAAAAAGAACACGATGATTACAACTCAATAATGACTAAAGCTCTTGCAGACAGGTTAGCCGAAGCTTTCGCGGAATATTTACATGAGCTTGTAAGGAAAAAATACTGGGCATATTCACCGGAAGAAGAATTTACGAACAGTGATCTGGTGAAAGAATCTTACCAGGGAATAAGACCGGCCCCGGGTTATCCTGCACAACCGGATCACACAGAAAAGCAAATAATTTTTGATTTGCTTAATGTTGAAAGGAATGCAGGAATAATATTAACTGAAACTCTTGCGATGTATCCCGCCGCTTCCGTTTCGGGTTTGTACTTCGCACATCCCGAATCAAAATATTTTGATGTTGGAAAGATTGGAAAGGACCAGGTGCTCGATTATCATCGGAGAAAAGGAATGAGCCTTGAAGAGGTTGAAAAATGGCTCGGACCTATTCTTAATTATGATATATGAAGAGATATGAAAATACAAACACAGTGCTGCTAAAACGATAAGGAGGCAAGATGCTTAGAATAATTTTCTTTATTATATTTTTTGCACGTATTACTGTTTTAAATTATGCACAAGATCAATTTGAGAAAGATACTATCTCAACTTCTAAAGGGGATTTGGTAATTACGTTTATCGGGCACGGATCGCTAATGTTTTCATTTAATGGAAAAACCTTACACATTGATCCTTTCAATAAGCTGGCGGATTATTCAACATTACCTGATGCAGATATAATTTTAGTAACGCACCATCACGGCGATCATCTCGATCCGGAGGCAATAGAAAAAATAAAGGGGAACCAAACGAGTTTAATTTATACAGAATTATGTGCAGAAAAATTTTCCGGTGGAACTGTTTTGAAAAACGGAGAAACCAAAACAATTGATGGAGTGGAAATCGAGTCTATCCCGGCATATAATCTTGTTCATATGAGAGAGAATGGGGAGCCTTTCCATGTTAAAGGAACCTGTAATGGATATGTTATTACTTTTGGCGACAAAAAAATTTATGTCGCTGGTGATACCGAAAATACTCCCGAGATGAAAGCATTAAAGAATATTAACATTGCATTCTTGCCAATGAACCTCCCATATACAATGACACCGGCAATGGTTGCCGACGCTGCAAAAGCATTTAAGCCGAAAATATTATATCCATATCATTATGGCGAAACAGATATTTCCAGGATAGTTGAACTTATGAAAGATGAAAAAGAGGTTGAAACCCGGATCAGGAAAATGAAGTGAAAATCTGAAATCGTATCAATAAAGTAATGAATGTTTGAATGAATATATGAAAGGAATTTGCATCATACATTCATTCAATTATTCATTCGACTATGTTCAAAATAGGTTATCAGAACTTAAAATCCACCCCAACCTCTAAAGCGCCGTAGCTTAAAGTTCCGAAACCAACTCTCCCTGTTAATGCAATGTTGGAATTTATAAAGTATCTTATACCTCCCTGTATGCCGAGCCACAGACCGCCATGAGAGGGCGTTGCATAATTTCCGCCGGGACCATCGTAGCTAACCGAACCGCCATCATAAGCAAGAACAAGCCCCGCATAAGGATCGAGCATATCGTTTCCCTTAATTTGAAAATGGTAGTTCCCCTGTGCACCTATTAGGATATTTGTATAACTCCATTTGCCTCCGAAAAAAGCATCGCTGTATCCCCAATACCTAAAAATTCCCCCGATGCCAACTGTCCCAAAATTTTCAAGAGATAAAGCATATTCATAATTTCCACCAAACTGGAAGGTTGAACCTAAAAAAGACAGACCGATTGATGGACCAGCATAATGTTTTTCAATACTATACTGTGCTTTAAGAGAAGACTGTTGCAGAAACAAAATAGACGCAACAATTAAAAATTTAATAACAGTTTTTTTCAGCATTTTTGAATCTCCCTAAGTAAAATTTACCCCGCAATAATAACTAAAATAAACGTTTAACTCTATATAATCATTTGTGAATTTTTTGTGATGATTTGGTTGTTTGTTTTTATCATAATTGATACGCAAATTTTAAAGGATATTTTTACAATGAAAACAAAAAAGTTATTCTTAATAATAGTTCCACTAATTGTGATCGGCTCTTATTTTGTTATACCCCCATCAGGCAATTCAATTATTACCTCTGGTCAAACGATGTCTGACTCAACCAAACATGCTAAAGGAGATAATATGAATACAAAAGTTGTTAAAACCGAAGAGGAATGGAAGAAAGAGTTAACACCGGAAGAGTATCGTGTATTAAGAGAAAAAGGAACAGAAAGAGCTTTTACAGGAAAATATGATCATTTCTTTGAGAAGGGCGTTTATAAATGTGCTGCTTGCGGGAACGTACTTTTTAGTTCAGATTCCAAATATAATTCAGGCTGCGGATGGCCAAGCTACTGGACTCCGCTTGCAAAGGATAAAATAATTTTACGGGAAGACCGCAGTTTTGGAATGGTAAGAACAGAAGTGCTTTGTGCAAGATGCGGCAGCCACTTAGGGCATGTATTCGATGATGGTCCGGAGCCAACCGGACAACGGTATTGTATTAATTCTGTTTCACTTCAGTTTGAAAAGACAGAGGATACCAAGTAAAATAATGTTCGCCCGATCAGATTCCTTGTATCAATTATTTTTTAATAATTTATATATCTTTTCCTTTTCATGTTTCTTCAGGCTGTTTACAACCAGCAAATAGGAATCAGTAATCCAGCTTAATATTTCATTACCGGGAACGGAACCATCTATCACGATTGTGTTCCAATGAGCTTTATTCATGTGATAGCCTGGAAGGACAGAGTCATATCTTTCCCGTAACTCCACTGCCTTTTCAGGATCACATTTTAAATTGATTCTTAAAGGAATTTCATCAATAGCAGCAAGAAGAAATATTTTCCCCATTACTCTGAAAACCAGAGTGTTTTCGTCAAAAGGAAAGTCTTCTGTTACAACCGGTTTTTTAAGACAATATTTTCTGATTGTTTCTATGTTCATAAATTTTATATTCGTTTTTAGTGGTAAATAAAAAAATTATCAATCCATTTTTCAGGAGATCGCTTGAGTTTATCTTAATATTAATTTTATTAAATAGCTACTAATAAAAAATTTTGAGTATGGAGAAAACAATGAGAAAGAAAGCAACAATTTATCTGTATGGTTTTTTATCGGGAGTCATTCTGCTTTTTTTGTTTGGAGCAGTGACAAACAGCACCCAGGAAGAAACTGATTTTCCACAGGGCTACAAAATTATTTCTCCCAAAGTGCCCGATAATTTTGATTTCTGTGGTGAACGCGTCCCGCTTGATAATTTTGAGGTTTATGAAAGAATTGACAGAGAAATTGTTGTTAATACTTATTATCACTCTGCCACAATACTTTCAATGAAGAAAGCAAACAGGTGGTTTCCCGTGGTGGAGCCGATATTGGAAGCCAACGGAATACCGGAGGATTTTAAATATTTAATGGTTGCAGAAAGCGGGATTTCAAATGTTATTTCATCTGCGGGAGCGACTGGTTACTGGCAGTTTATGGAAGAAGCTGCCTTAAAATATGGGCTGGAAGTGAACAGCGAAGTTGACGAACGATATCACATGGAAAAATCCACAGAAGCTGCATGCAAATACCTGAATGAAGCGTACAGTTTGTTCGGGAGCTGGACAATGGCGGCTGCATCTTACAATACAGGTATTCCCAATGTTCAGAAACAGATCATAAGGCAGAAAGCAAACAATTATTATAATCTTGTTCTCGCAGAAGAAACGTTAAGATATATAGCGAGAATAGTGGCAATAAAAGAGATTATAAATCACCCCGAAAAATACGGCTTCAATATAAAACAGGATGACCTTTATAATAAAACGCCATATAAACTGGTGCAGGTCAGCGGTCCTGTTGACGATCTTGCAGACTTTGCTATCGGCTACGGGATAAATTATAGAATATTGAAATTATATAATCCCTGGCTTAGAGATAATGCATTGAAAAATAAAAATGGAAAGGTTTATTCAATAAAGATTCCGGAGGAAGGAAGTATAAAGATTATTAGAGAGTAAAATTTATAGTCTAAATCTTAGGAGTTCAAACTTATTTTTCTTTCACTCTTAAACTTAATCTTTGCGGATTTATTTTGTATTAATGTTCGGATTAATTACCCGTGCCATCCCCCGCACTTCATTTCTCAACAAATTCATTTGCTTTTTGAATTCCGGTTCTTCCATAATGTTTTTGAATAGGGGATCGGCTTCGGTAATGTAGTAGAAACGAAAACCTTTACGTATCGCATCTTCAAGATATTCCAAAGCTTTTTGCTTATCATTCTTTGCAGAAAAAACTCTTGCAAGCTCATATGGATAATTAAAATCCTCATTACCGGTTTTAATTTCCTCTCTATAAATTTTAATAAGTTTAGAAAAAATTTCGTCGGCTTTTGAATTTCTTTCTTTTGAAAGAATAAATGCGAGCTCGGATGCAGAACCGGCTTCTATTGAAGAAACATCTACCGAGGATTGATAATACTCTTTTGCTTTGGAGTAGTTATTGGAATATAGCTCGACATCTCCCAGGGCGGAAAGTATTCTCCTGTCATCGGGAGTTTTCTTATATCTTTCCATTAGCATCTCCCTGATTTTATCTATTTGATTTGTAACTATGTAGAGCTTAGTCAGGTCGTTCAAAATAAATGTAACTTCGGGCTGCAACCCGATAGCTTTCAGGAGATATTTCTCTGCCATTGTAAAATCTCCGGCTCCCTGGTAAACCAGCCCGAGCATCCTGTAATTAAATGAACGCAATACTTCTAAGGAAATACTTTTTTCCAGCCAGTATTTTGCTTCCGGGTAGTTGCCGATAAACCAGTAGATTGCACCGAGGTTGGAAATTGCAACCGAAAAATTAGGATTTATTTCAATCGCTTTAAGATAATACTTAATAGCCGTTTGGTATTTACCGTTATAGGCATAGGATACCCCTAAAGATTTATATGGTTCGGCAATATCGCCGTCAAAATTTAAAGCAATAAGGCTCATTGCGCGGGAAGAGTCGAGCCACTCCTTTCCCATGTCGAAATAGGCATAGCGTTGAGCAAATGCATCAGCCAAACCCGAATAAGCGAGCGCATAGCTGGAATCTAGGCTAATTGCTTTCCTGAAAAAGTCCGAGGCAATTTCATTGTTTTCAACCGAGTACCTGTAATAGTATTCTTTTCCACGTAAATACAATGTATAGGCATCAACACTGCTTGTACTCTTGTGACCAATCCTTTCTTTTTCCGCGCTGCTTAACTTTGCTTTAAGTTGATTAGCTATTTTCTGTGCAACGTCACTTTGTATCTGAAAAATGTCTTTCAATTCCCGGTCATATGTTTCAGACCAGATTTCATTGTCTGCTCTCGCATCAACCAATTGGGAAACGATGCGTACCCTGTTGCCGCTTCTACGGACGCTTCCCTCGAGCACATGCTCAACTCCAAGCTCTCTTGCTATTTCTCTAACGGTTTTCGGGGAATCTTTATATTTAAGAACAGATGTGCGTGATACTACTTTCAAGTCTCCTATTTTTGAAAGCTGCGTCAGGATATCTTCTGTTACACCGTCGCAAAAATATTCATCTTCCTTTGAGTCGCTGAAGTTCTGGAACGGCAGTACAGCTATAGATTTTTCAACTATCTGAATCGGCTCTTCCCCGATAGTTTTAATTCTGTATGTAAGTAAAAAAGCAAAGAGCATTACCATAAAGCCGTCAAAGATAAGCTCGCCGGTTCTGAATTTTTGAATTCCGGTTTCACCATGGAACCAGGCGGTAACCAATGTGATAGGAAGAAAACACAGTGAAGCAAAAACAATAATATCGAAGAGAATTGGCGGGAAGTCATATTTGTTTCCCAGTAGGTTGATTGCACCTGCCGTAGTTAAAGATGTGCTTACGTGGATGGCAAGCCATTTAAATATTTTACGATCCTTTAGCTTTTGAGAAATTTTTTTTGTCATAATTGAAGTGTATTTCAGGACACAAAGTTTGTGCACCCTGGGGGACTCGAACCCCCGACCAATAGATTAAGAGTCTACTGCTCTACCAACTGAGCTAAGGGTGCGGTGTAAAATTAAGAAAAAAACGCACTCCTTTAAAGATTAGACTCACCCCCGGTTAACAAAAAAGATCAGAATCAGAAATGCAATCAAAACCACACAAGACCTAGAAGTAGCTAAAAGCGAATAATATGGAAAAATAGTACTTAAAGAAATTTTATGCTTCTAATTCCTTAAACTCTCCTAATGTTTTTGTGAAGATATATATTGCAAGAATACCAAGCATGGTGTGTCCGGCAAGTAAATACATAATATATTCTGCATTGCCGGCAGCCTCAAAACTTCCCATTATGCCCGTATATAAACCACTAAGTGTTGCACCAATAAATACCGCAACGAAATTAGTGCCCATATACAAACCTGCTTTTTCCTTAGGAGCAATCCACATTATATATTCCTGAATTCTTGGCGAGGAAATCATCTCACCGACTGCAAATAAAAATACGCCGAGATACACAAGGTTATTATTTGATATCAATGCAAAGGCAAGAACGACAAACCCTAAAGCAGCCATAAAAAGTCCAAACATAAAAGAAGGAATTGCGGATTTCTTTTCAAATATCTTTGAAATTAAAAGTTGGAAAATAATTATAATATATCCAGTATGCGATATCGCCTCGGCATTAATTTTCCAGACACCGCCCTCAAAATTGGAAATAATCCGTGTCACTCCTTCACCAATAATTGAACTTGTACTCTGATAGAGCGCTGCTGTGTTCATATGATCATTTATATATACTGCAAGCACATTAAAGAATGCCCAGAACGGCATCCAGAAGAAAACACCTAACAATACTAAAAAGATGAGAAATTTATAATCAGAAAGAGCCTCGCCCATATCCTTAAACTTTTTCTTTAGCGTAACACCCTCTAACTCACGTGGCGGCTCTTTATAAAAGAAAACAGTAATTATGAACATCAAGCCTACTGCAGCGGCTGCTGTAATGAAAACATAATCCCAGGACCAGCCTCTTAATTTCCCCATAACAATAGGACCAAAAGAAGCACCGATATTAACCATCTGGTAAAATATTCCGAAGCCTAAGGTTTTATTGGTTGAATCGGTAGTTGCCCGCACAGTTGCAGAAATAAGGGGCTTAAAAATTCCTGCGGCAAAACCGATAGTTAACATTGTTAAAGCAATACCCGAAAAAGATTTTGTTACAATTAATAAAAGAATTGAAGGGATATAGGCAAGGTATGCAACAATCAGCATTTTCTTGAAGCCGAATTTATCGGCAAAAGTTCCTGAAAATAAAGGAATCAGATAAGAAAAAGCCAAAAAAACACTTTGTACGAAACCGAGATTATCCCTGCTGTAGCCAAGCTGTTGAAGATAAATGCCGAAACCCATATAGATTCCGTAATAGGCGAATCTTTCCAGCACTTCTATTCCATTTGCTACCCAAAAAACCGATGGAAATGAGCTTCTTTTTTTCATTGGTGAGACCCTTTAGTAAAGTGAAATCATATTAAGAAAAATTTCTTGATAGGAAAATTAAGGAATTAATTCGGATATAAACCAATTTTATTAAGAATATGATTAATCTTTGCTATGCGACCAGATAAATTTTAAGATTGCACCTAAAAAACTTTTGACATCACCCAAACATTTTTTATGTTAATTATTAGTCAAGGAATTAAATATTAGTAGTCCTTTGTTCTTTTCACTGCACTAAATAATTAAATATCATTTAATCATTTAACAAAAAAGTGAGGGCGTATGCGCATTAAATTTCTACTAAGAATCCTTTTGGTAGCTTCCCTTTTCGTATTTCTGCCAAAGCTAATATTAGCGCAAGGTGTTACAACTGCTTCTTTAAATGGACTTGTTCAGGATGCAGAGGGTAATCCTTTACCCGGGGCAAATGTAATTGCATTACATGTACCCAGCGGTACAAGTTATGGCGCATCTACTAGAGATAATGGATTATTCAATTTACCGAATCTTAGAGTTGGGGGACCCTATACTGTTACTGTTTCATATGTTGGGTATAATTCTCAAAAGGAGGAAAATATATATTTAAGCCTTGGTCAAAACTTCAGATTAGAGTTTGCCATGGAAAGCGAAGCGGTTACAGTTGGAGAAGTAGTCGTAACAGCTGAGCAAGATGCAGTCTTGAATAGTAATAGAACCGGCGCAGCGACATATATTGAAGTTGACCAAATCCAATCTTTACCGACCATTAAGAGAAGCATTAGGGATCTCATAAGATTGGATCCCCGCAGCGACGGTAATTATAGTTTTGGTGGTAAAAACTGGTTATTCAATAATATTTCTCTCGATGGTTCTTATTTTAACAATCCTTTCGGACTGGACGATCCGGCGCCTGGCGGACAAACCAATTCTGAGCCTGTTCCCTACGATGCAGTTGATCAGGTCCAGGTTTCTGTTGCACCCTATGATGTACGCCAGGGTGGCTTTACTGGAGCCGGCATTAATACGGTAACAAAAAGCGGTACAAATCAGATCAGAGGATCATTATATAGTTTTTATAGAAACGAAACTCTTCTCGGTAATACCGTAAGCGGAAACGAGGTAATAGCTAACCCCGAACTTTTATTTTACCAATCCGGCTTTTCCGTTAGCGGTCCGATAATTCAAAATAAATTATTTTTCTTCTTTAACGGAGAGATTGAACGCAGAGAAGATCCCGGGACGAATTTTACTGCAGACAATAATGGAAATGTAACGTTCGGAGAATCCAGGGTGCGTGCCGATATAATGAACCAGATAAGAACCAGGATGATGGAAGTTTATGGATATGATACCGGTCCTTATGAAAATTTTATTCACAATACTTCTAACGAAAAAATAATTATTAAGCTGGACTGGAATATTAATGAAGGAAACAACTTATCTCTTAGATATAACCGGCTTGATGCAAGAAGGGATTTGCCTCCCCATCCGTTTGTACTTGCAACAGGTGGGCGCGGACCAAACGAATCGAGCTTACCATTTAGAAATTCCGGATATACAATTAATAACAGATTAAATTCTTTTGCCCTCGAATTAAATTCCAGAAGGGGCACTTTTGCTAATAGATTCTTTATCAGCTATAACCGGTTTCGTGATTATAGGAATTCGTTCAGTGAGCCCTTCCCAACCATCCAGATTAATGAAGGCGGAGTTAATTACACTACTTTAGGTCATGAACCTTTTTCAATTCATAACATATTAGACCAGGATGTTTGGCAGGTTACCGACAACTTCAGCTATTATCTTGGAAATCATGTGATTACTGTCGGGTCAACATTCGAAAATTTTAAATTTTTTAACTCCTTTAACATTTTCCGGTATGGAGTGTTTTTCCTGCCTGATTTTCTGGATTTCATCGGAGGAAGTACATTCTCATCTGTTGATGATTTTTTTGCACGCACGAATCCGGACAGCGCAAATTTCTATGATTTCAGATCACTTGTTGGTTCCGGACCTTATAAAGGTGAAAATATTAAAGTGGCACAGCTGTCATTTTATGCCCAGGATGAGTTCATAGTTTCATCAGTATTTAATTTGACATATGGATTAAGGGTTGATTTGCCAATGTATTTTACTGAGCCGGTAGACAATCCGTTTTCAAGAAATTTAACACTACTTGATGAAGAGGATCAACCGGAAACAGTTGATCAAAGTAAGCTTCCTGGGGTTCAACCGCTGTTTTCTCCAAGGGCAGGATTTAACTGGGACGTAACGGGTGATCGTTCTACCCAGGTTCGTGGCGGAACCGGAATTTTTACAGGACGTCTGCCGTTTGTCTGGGTAGGAAATGTTATTTCTAATCCCGGGAATAATCCAAATCTTTATCCCAATGTATCTACCCAGATTAAAACCTCTGATGATGCCATACTCCAAACGTCATTCGATTTAAATGCTATGGTTGGGGACTTTAAATGGCCCCAGGTCTGGAATACTAATATTGCAGTAGATCACATACTGCCGCATGATATTTTGGGTACCCTCGAATTTATTTATGGCAAGGATATTAATTCTATCTATGTAAGAAACGCCGATTTGGGTAAACCTGTTCGTTATCTTTCTTCGGTAAAGAGACCATATTATGGCGGCGATTTATCCAGCGGCAACGGTGTTCACGAATTAAATCCCGATGGTAAAGCAGGAGTTTACGTTATAGATAATTCAAGTGAAGGATATAACTATAGCTTAACATTTCAGTTGAGAAAAAGATTTGATTGCGGGTTAAACACAAGCCTGGCATACACTTTTTTGGAAGCTAAAAGTCTATTGAAGTCTACTGAGATTGCAAGTGTGTTGTGGCAGGAGAATCCAACCCAGGGCGATCCTAATAAACCGGAATTAAGTTATTCCGAGTTTGGAAACAGGCATAGAATAACGGCTGGCGCAACTTATACACATGTGTGGTCCGATAATCTTGCTACTCATTTAGGTGTATTTGTTGAAGTAGCGGAGGGGAATCGTTTTGCAGGTGCCGGTGGAAACAGGTATTCATATCTGTATTCGGGAGATGTTAATGGTGACGGTTATAATAATGATTTAATCTATATTCCCCGAAATCAGAGTGAAAGCAATTTAGTATCTTATGTTGATGCAGGCGGTAATACTATAACTGCGGACGCTCAATGGACTGCCCTTAATACTTTTATTGAACAAGATGATTATTTAAAAGAGCACCGGGGCGAAGTAGCCGAAAGATTCGGGGCGGTCAATCCGTGGTTCTTCAATATGGACCTAAGGGTACTTCAGGATTTTTCATTCCTTTCGGGAGGGATGAAACATACATTTCAACTTAGTATAGATATTTTAAACTTTCCTAATTTACTTAATTCAGATTGGGGCGTAAGGAAAGTTGCAACTTCTTCTGCCACAATTCCATTGGAGTTGGTTGGGTTTGATGGGAACGGGGAGCCAACATTTAATTATAAAAGCAATCAAAAAGAAACCTTTGTTGATGATCCTGGTTTGTTTTCACGTTGGCAGATGCAGGTAGGCTTAAAGTATTTCTTTATGTGATCAATATTTTTGTTGCTTGCCCCCGCCGTAAAGCGGGGGTTTTTTATTTAGTGATCAGGCAAATAAGCTAAAACGTCACAGGATTAATAAAATTGCAAAACAAAGTATTAGCCATAATATGGGATTATGACGGAACACTTGTAGACTCCCGAAAGAGAAACTTAAATGTTACGAGAAAAATCATTAGAGAAATTCTTGGAAAAGACGCACAAAATTTTCCAGTTTTAAAAACTTTAGAGAATTATTATTCGGCACATACAAAAGCAATCAATTGGCGGGAGTTTTATAAGAGTAGTTTTGGATTGAATGAACAACAAATAGATGAAGCGGGAAGAATGTGGACGGAATGTCAGCTTGAGGATAATAGTTCAACTCCAATTATTAAGGGAGTTGAGGAAATCATAATTGAGTTAAGTAATCTTCCACAGGGAATAGTATCACAAAATTCAAAAAGCCAAATAATTCGGAGTCTTAAACAAAGAAATATTCTCTCTTATTTTAAAAGTATAATTGGTTATGAGGAAGTAGATCTGAAAAGCCAAAAGCCCGATCCAGAGGGTTTATTGTTATGTTTAGAAATTCTTACCGATTTAAAACCGGGCTTGGTCTTCTATATTGGAGATCACGAAACAGATGTACTGTGTGTATTAAACGCAAATAATATTTTGAAAGAGAAAAAAACGGGGATTAAGATAATTTGTATTGGTGCACTTTACAGTTATTCGGCTGACACAAGTGCCTGGCGCAGCCGTCCGGATTACGAAGTTAGAGATACCGGAAATATCCTAAGCATTATTCGTGGTTTTAACCACCAAAACAAATAAATCTGCATTAACACAATCTATTTAACTCACTAAAATTTTGCAGAGTTGTACAAAACCCGACATTAGCAGAAAAGAATTAAGGGGGGATTTACTTTATAACCTATTCGGAAACATATCCGGCATATAAATAACAATAGCCAGAAAAAGCAATGCCCCAAGCAATCCAATAGCAAGCGCTACAAGAACATCTTTCCTCATTTAATAACTCCCCTGTGTGAATGACTAAATCTTAATGGTAAATATAAATAATTGAGAAATTAAATTCACCAATCAAACATATTTACCACCAGACTTTTTGAGATATTTCTATTATAGTTGAGAGTGATAAAGAATTCCTAATGCAATACCAAGAATAATAGCAAGAGTTACTGCCGCAGCAAAAAACCAGCCCGTTCTCCCGGGTTTTTTTTTGAATATGAATTTTCTGCTACGTTTGTCCGGCAGCAAATAATTATCAAGTTGATTTATCGAAAGAATCTTTAACGAAGTTTTTTTGTTCTTATTTCTCCGGGGTTTTTCATTTATCAATTTCCGAAAATCTTGTAATGAAGTTTTCTTTTTGGGAAACGAGCCAGCTTCTTTGAGAACTGCTATTACATCAAAATAATAGTTTTTACAATTCGGGCATCGATCCAGGTGGCTTCTGATTTCTTCTCTTATTTCATTAATGAGGAAACCGTCGGCGTAATCGTTAAGGTAATATTTAATTTCATTACATATCATTTTGTGTTGCAATTATTTTCCCCGTTACACAATTTAACTTTTTGCCCAGAGTGTCTCTTAAAGACACAGGGAAAAATTTGTTTGAACTTAAAAAAAATATTGAAATAAGTAAATCCGAAAAGCAGCTTTTAAAAAAAATATTTTTAACGATTATATCATTTGAATGATATTGACTCAAACCCAGAAAAATTTTATATAGTACAAACGAATATTTTTGTTAATCTATTCTCAGCATGGAGGAATTAATGCCCGCAAAAAATTTTGGTTTGGTTGGATTTTTAATAGGTCTTGCTACAGGAAGCGTTGTGTCCCTTTTGTATGCGCCCCAAAGCGGAAGGGAGTTTCGTAGTAATTTAAGAAGAGATTTCCCGGGATTTCTTAAAAAGGCAGAAGATATAAAAGGATCCCTGATTAGCAAAGCTAAGTCAATAGCGTCAGATATATCGGAGAGAAGCGAGAAGTTTGTTGAAACCGCAAAAAAAATTGCAGATGGACGATATGCGGGAACTGTTGAAACGATAGAGAATGAATTATATAGCCTGAAACATGCGGTTAATGAGGCAATGAACAATTATAAAAAAAACAGCGACTTTGGAAAACCGACTAACCAGCAGGTTGACGATCTTTTTATTGATTTTGAAGATGAAATTCTTCCAAAATTTGTGGGGATGGGAAGAAGAGACAGATAGCTTTTAAGCGGTTCCTCTCATAAATAGCCCAACCACTTATATTTCCTTTGATCTTTTAAATTTTTGTAAAGGGAACAAACAGGGTATAATGCGATTACAACAACTACCCAGACAAAATAAACGACAACTAAAGAATAACCCCAATCTGTTTCCCAGAAGAAAGAAAAGCTATTGAACATAAAATCCGGGTTTACGCCCGTTGCAATAGCAATAAGTACTGCAAGCAGGTGTATAACGGGAACATGCAGCAGGTAGTAAAACAGGGGAACCCGCCCAAACACAATAAAAAAAGATTTGCCGGGGACACTGATTTTTTCCATGAAAGAAAGCAGCAATATTGAGGGACCCAGGGTCATTAAAAGATAAAGCAGAGAAGGAGGATATTTGGTTGTATCGATGAAATCAAGAAGTGTAAAAATAAGATTCTTTTGAGAAGCCCATTTATTATAGTCCCCATAGAAGTCGATAAATCTTAATAAGATAAAGATTAAGGTAAGTCCTAATCCCAACCAGAATAAAATCCTTTTTCTTTTTTCAGCCTCCATTTTATATATAGCCCCGAAGCAATAGCCTGCAGACATAACACCAATCCAGGGAATAAGCGGGTATGCAGCAAGGAAATAATAACCATTGCCGAGATCTATCGCATCACCATAATGGAGAATATTCCATAGCCATGAAAAAAAGCCAAACTGTTCGGGGGTTATAGAATCAAAAAGGTTGTGAGTAAAAATCATTATTACGCTAACAGTAATGAGACCCTTCATAGGTATATAAATAAGAAACGAGAGAAAGACCATAGACCATCCCAGAGCCCAGATTACCTGACCAATGAGCAAAGAATAGTCAAAACCGAATGACCATCCAAGTCTTACAAGAGTGTGTTCTAAGACAATTAACCATAAACCCCGTGACAAAAGAAATTTTGTAACATCTGTTTTTGATTTTCCCCTCCCCATCGAAAGGAAGGCTCCTGTTCCGGCGAGGAATACAAAAACCGGTGCACAAAAGTGGGTTATCCATCGTGTAAAAAATAGCTCAACGTTTGTTTGGCTAAGATCAAGAGGATCAAACCTTACATTAGTGAAAAAATCTCTTACATGATTCAGCGCCATTAAAATCATAACAATCCCCCGAAGAATATCAATTGAATCGAGACGGGGTTTTATAGCTGTGCTTTGAATTTGAATTGACTGCCCCCGGGCATAGATTTCATCCTTGTACATAAACTAACCTTGGGACGTGATTGTTTATATGTTAATCCCTCTAAAAAGAGAGCCGACAGCTATAAAAAAAAGGAATAATTTTATTAGGAATAACTCGTGGGCAAATCTAACTTACAGAAGTTTAAATTCAAAACCGCGTATGAAAATTTTTGCTGGTTAATCATAAAAAAACTTTTTAGCTTTAAGGAGCTTATAATTTATCCAACGAAGATAAGGAGGAATAATGTTCCGAGGACATCCCAGAGGATTGTATGTTTTGTTTTTTACAGAGATGTGGGAACGCTTTGGTTTCTATATAACCATTTCAATTTTTGTTTATTACTTGGGAGAAAACTTTGGCTGGGATGCAACCCAGGTTACAAATGTTTACGGAATCTTTATTGCATTTGTTTATTTCACACCGATTCTTGGCGGATGGATTGCGGATAATTTTCTTGGATATGGCAAATCAATAATTGTCGGCGCAATAATTCTTGGAACCGGTTACGCCATTATGGCTGTTCCAACCGAAACGCCGGGTCTTGTATATGTTGCTATTGCTATCGTATGTCTTGGCAACGGTCTTTTCAAAGCTAATATATCTGTTCTTGTAGGAAATTTATATGCTCATTCACAGGGCTCTTTAAAAGACGCAGGCTATAATATTTTTTATATGGGAATAAATATCGGGGCTTTTTATGCTCCAATAGCTGCGGCAGGCATAAGAAATTTCTTTGTGGAAAACTATAATGTTACTCTTGCCCAGGGGTATAATGCTGCTTTTGGTGTTGCCGCTGCCGGAATGTTAATGTCACTTTTTATCTTTACAATTTTCGGGAAATACTATTCTGAAGCCGATTACCGTTCAAAGGAAAAGCCTAATGTTAATGTAGATATACAGCTTTCAAAAGAACAGGAAAAAGAAAGAGTTGTTGCACTTCTGATTGTCTTTGCAATTGTAATTTTTTTCTGGATGTCATTTCATCAGAATGGTGCGGCATTATCCTTGTTTGCAAGAGATTATACACATAGTGTTGTAGGCAAGTATATATATTCTCTTTTTGATGTCGTTGGACTTCATTCAATCATCGCAATTCTTCTTGGAACGGCTGTATTAATTAAATCGAAAACTTTTAAGGCTAAAATGATCAGTGGTTTTTTTGCACTGCTGGGATTGGCGATATTGATAATAAGACTGAGGACATACCCGGAATCAAACCAAATTGAGCCCGAACGGTTTTTTTCATTTAATGCCATGTTTATTGTACTTCTGACTCCACTTATTATAAGTTATTTTGCCGCATTAAATAAGAAAGGAAAAGAACCTTCATCGCCCGGTAAAATTGGAATTGGTATGGTTCTTACAGGACTCTCTTTTCTTATCATGGTTTTTGCTTCCCTAGGCTTACCAGCCGTTCATGCAATTAGCGGACAATCATCAATTACCGTTTCTCCTTTCTGGCTAATATCCACATACTTTGGTTTAACTCTTGCCGAACTGCATTTAAGTCCCATGGGACTTTCATTTGTTTCCAAAGTTGCCCCGGCTAAAATAAAAGGCTTGCTTATGGGCGGTTGGTTTGGAGCAACTGCTGCAGGAAATTATCTATCCGGTTTCGTCGGAAGGTTTTATCAGAATTGGGAACTCTGGCAATTTTTCCTGTTGCTTGTTGTTACCTCATTTATGGCGGCTGGTATGGTTCGCCTTTTCTTAAAGAAGCTAAAGCATGCAACGAGGTAGATTTAAGTCCTTCGCTTATACTAATGAGCGAAGGATTTCTTTCAAATATTTAAACTTTATGGGTGCTAAAACCCCTTTCAATTTTTTTACGCTTTCTGAAAATATTTATTGCAACTAAAATAAATATTCTCTATGTTGACTCTGACTATTGTAATAATGGGTAGCTTACCAATAAAGAAAATCTATCGAATAAATAAACCTTGGGCGCCTACTTTCATTAAGTTAATTGTATTTAGGCTATAATAAAATTAATAGCGTAATTAATTGAAATAAAATTTAGCGAGAAAGCAAAATTGTTATGACAACATTTGTTAATCCGCTTGACCTCCCATTGACACCGCCAATGGATTTAAATCCAAACTTTCCTAAAAAGGATAAGATTAGTCCGTATCCTATGCAACTCAGAACTAGAGGAAGTGTAGGGTTATTCGCCACCAGAAGAGACGTACAAAACGGACTATTACGAACACATGCAGGAATTGATTTACTCGCACCGATAGGAACAAAAGTATTTGCATCTGCAAATGGAAATGTAATCCAAGATTCAGGAAACAGTATTTTAATACTACATGATTATGGGTTTAAGTTTTTAACATTTTACCAACATTTACAAAATAAGATTGTTTCTAATGGCAACCGTGTTATCTCGGGGCAACAAATTGGTGAAGTAGGTGTTTGGGATAATAAAGAAGATCATTTACATTTTGAAGTGAGGTATCCATTTGATAATAATAGTCCTTCTTATGACCATTCACTTCCTATTAATCCGACATTTGCAATGTATTACTGGGAAATAAAAACTTTTGAAAATCTTGAAGATAGAAATGTTATAGATAATGTTTATATATCAGGCTATGAGGAAATAATTAGAGCAAGGCATTTAAGATTTATAATGTGTAATGTTAGTGGGAAAAAAAGGGATTTATTTTTATCGATTCAAACCGGATTAAAAGAAGATGATAGTTTAGCTGAAACAATTAGATTATCGTTTATTGCAAAGAAAAAGGTAAGAATAACTTGGAGAAAATCTTTATTCTTTAGTAAGATACAAAAGACCTATGAACATATAGCGATTATAGCAGAAATAAAGGTTTATAAATAATATTTAAAAATTCTTTTATTTTTTCAAAATCATTCATATTAATCCAAAAAAAATAATTATTACGGATATAAATGTGAATAAAATCCTTGCTTCAAGAACCAAATTAAACAAACAAGCGGAGATTTATCGGGAAAGCAAAATCGTTATGACAATAACATTTGTTAATCTGCTTGACTTCCTATTGACATGCTTTAATATAAATGTGGAACCTTAATAAATGAATCTTAGTGGTAAAGACTGGTGGCGTGCAAATCAGGGACGTTATCCAAATAGCAGGAGTGTGGAAGACTTAGAACCAACTTTTCAGAGTAATGTAATAAAATTCATTAATATGTTAAAAGAAGGTGGCGCAAAGGTCACTGTGACATCAACCCGCCGGAATGAAATCCGGGCATATCTGATGCACTATTCCTGGCGAATTGCGAATGAAGAATTAGATCCACAAGCCGTGCCTTTGAAGAAAGGAGTAGATATTTCTTGGAACCATGGGAGTATAGAAGTTTCAAGAAAAGGCGCAAAAGAAATGGTTAATCTTTTTGGTATAGCCTTTCGACCATCTTTAACTTCAAATCATATCAAAGGCCTAGCTATTGATATGAATATAACTTGGATTGGTAATTTGTCTATTGGCCCATTGCCAGGATTAGGTTATATGGAGATACAAGGACCAAAAGATGGAGCAAAGAATAGAGAATTACATGAGGTTGGTCTTCGGTTGGGTGTACGAAAACTATTGAAAGACCCTCCACACTGGTCTTCAAACGGCAGATAACATTTGAAAATAATTCGTAAATGACTTACTAAATCAAAAATCTATTATTTACTTTAGAAAGGAGAATTTCATATGCCAAACCTAGGACAAGAATTAGCTACCCTTGATTTCGAACATATGCTAGGAGGGCCACTTATTGCAGTTATAAATGCTCAAGCACAGGCGGCAATGAGTACAGTCAACTTTATAAAAGAGGTTGGATTTGAAAAGCTTAGCAATGAGTTGGAACCCAATAAAGCTGAGACCAAACAGCCTATTTATGTAACTTTCAAATACCCTAAGGAAGTTTCACCTTATCAACCTAAAGTGGAAGCGGTACCGCCACAAGGGAACGCTGCTTTCCCTAATGGTATGCTACCGCATCCACAAGCCGGGGCAGGTGCAGCAGCAAATGATGGCACGCCTGCCAATGCAGGAGGACTGCCGGTTTTTGTTCCCGGCACAGCAGTTATACCAGAAACCCCAGCTAAAATGATGGAAATGAAGCTTGAAGTTCCAATCTTGACGATGTTGCCTATTCCATTCATCAGAATTGATTTGACCACTATCGATTTTAATGCAAAGATTAATTCAGTTGAATTCATAAAAACTGACACAACCCTCAAAGTAAAGTCAAGTGTCGAGGCTGGTGCAGCAGGTATAATACCTCAGATGCCATTTTTCTTTTCGGCAAAGTTAAAAGTCTCAAGTTCTTATCAACGTAATACAAGTCAGGGGATAAATGTTGAACGAACTTATTCTATGGCTGTTCACATTAAGGCCGTTCAGGATGAAATGCCAGCTGGAATGGAAAAGATACTGAGCATTTTAGAAAATGCAATAAGAGAGCAACCGGCAAAAGGGTTAGGGCCAGTACTAGTATAAAGATTTATAGAACTTAATAAGGATAATAAATGGCATATCTTGGTGATTATTTGGGTCAACTTCTGTCTGAAATTATAATTGCCAGAGCACAAGTTGACCTGGAAACAGTGCGGGTTGCGGAGCTATATGCAAGTCACCCTATTCTTAAACATTTCCCAATTCCGCACTTAAGGCTCCCAACAATTACTCTTGATCTTCCATACGTAGCTGAGGATATCGAAAAGAAAGTAGAAGGCGGATCTCCCCGAGGTAAGATTGATTTGGGAACGATGCAAAATACCTTTATTACAATGGTGAAAAATGAAGCCCCAGATTATAACATTAATATTAGTAGTGGTACTGAAAAAAAAATTTTGCAAGAATTAAAGAAGTTTATCAAAGGAGCGATGTTACCTGACGACATATCCATTGCAGTGGGATTTCTATCGGAAGGAATGTTGAATACAACAGTCAATGTTCTTCGTTCTGAGATGAATAATCCAAGTGAAAAGGATCTAAAAAATCTCACTGATTTTTCAAATGTATTCAAAGAGAAGTTGTTCAATGCTTTTCTTTCTATAAGAAAATCACCTCCAAGACTTGATGTGCTTGTAACAAAACAGCAACTTCTCGAGGTGAAAAATCCGGAACTGTTATCCCGTATCCATTTGACGATCTCTGAAGAAGGACGGGAATGGACAATCATTGAAATCGAAGGGAAACCTAAAGATAGATTAGTCCCAGAATAAAAACATGCTACACCTACCAAATATGGAAGAGATACACTCTTTGTTGTTGAATGTATCGTCACTTATGAAGTTGTACGAATTGCGCGATTCTTCATTCGTGGGTTCAGTGAAGAATTGGCTTGCAATGGTCGAATCAATTTTACAAAAAAACCGATTACCCGTTACAGCAGAAATTGCTGGAATGCGAGGTTCTATAATTTCATCTGAAAAGGGAGAAATTCCACCAGGAGTAAACCTTAGCAAGAGAGTTACAAAACGTAAAATAACCGAATTAGTTGCTGAACATGCAATTCAGTCTGCTGTTGAGACTCTTTCGAAGGCTATAAGTAATGATTTGGCTCGCATCAGGAATGCAGAGGCGCGTATTTTTGAACTTGTGATTCTAGCTCGACAATTGGAACTAATCCAAATCGAGCCAATGATTTCTTATGATCAGAAAATTCTCAGTAAGCTTTGGGAGGATTTAAAAACTGATAGTGGATCTGCAGAAAAAAAAACTGTAACTGAAAGAGCGATTGCTGTACAAACGATGGTTGGTAAGGTTGACGCATTGATATTGCTTGATAGAATCTTGAGTATCTCATAGCGTAAAGTCCTTCCCCTAACATGGCAAGGGTAGTCACAATGATGAAAAAGAAAATAAGCCTAAGGATAAAAAATGAATAGTTCATTTTTAGAGAAAATTATAGGAGATGAAATAACTGGAAAGAATGCTGCCATTCATGCTTACGATAGAATGATGTGGACAGTACGCAGCGGTTTTCTTACGTTGGTTTTTACCGGCTGGGGGTTAACTATTAAATCTGCAATAGAAAATGAAGTGTCAATGGAGCAAATTAAACCATACGTTTTTTTGCTTGCTGGCTTTACCATTGTACTTGCCATAGGTGCAGAAAGAATCGATAGAAATTATGCAAAAAAGAAATTCAGGGTAATTGCCGCCTTGAATGAATTAGTTGAAGTGATAATTTCATTAAATATGGAAGACGAAATTTCAATCAAGAAGTTGACACCTCTGCTTCAAATATCTGGTGATTCGGCAAATGACAGTTATAAATCTAAACCTTATAATAATGAGATATTAGTAAACCGGATAATTTACATCTCTCCATCATTGCTGGTAGTGTTTTTATTGATTTATTATTTCATAAATTTTTGAAAATGAAAACAATCATTAAAGCTCAAGCATTAGACGAAAAATATTTCGAAGAGGATTGTTTCATAACTGAGATTCTTAATTCCAGAGAATCACCTGAATTGTCTGTTTCGAAAGCTAGAGTGGAACCGGGTGTCACCACAATATTACATAGGTTGAAAGATACCGATGAGAAATATTATATTCTCACCGGTATTGGCGAAATGGAGATTGACAGAAAGAGAGTTGGTGAAGTGAGAAGCGGTGATTTTGTGATTATCCCAAAGAACGCCACACAAAGAATTAAAAATATAGGCACGGATGATTTAGTATTTCTATGCATCTGTTTCCCACGTTTTACCATTGAAAATTATATCGAAGTCAAGGAATAAGATGAGTGATATAATTAGAATAGGCTATACCAAAATCGGAGAATTAATTGCAGCTTCAAGACTGTTTATGTTTTAGAACAATTAGGCAAATCAAAAATAATTATGAACGACGAAACAAAAAATGATATGACACTCGAAATCTATAATCATATTCAAAAAGAAGAGCAACATTTTAATGAACTTGAAAAGGGATACCGCCTTTTAGCTTCACAATGGTTATTTGCAAGTCTTGCTGCAATTGGTTTTTTATTGCAAAGTGAAAAAATTATTCTAACTGATAATTACAGAAGCTATTTTAACAAAACCAATAAACCCAAGAGACACATTATGGCGTTTCGCTGAATTTTATTTTGGGAATGGTTCTTATTGGACGACTAATTTGGGAAGATAACAAAGATAAATTAAAAAGTGGAAACCGTAATCTGATTTATCCTGATGAAACCATTAGAATAAATCTTTTGAGATAATGAAAATATCATAGAATTATTTTTTAATAAATATTAATAGATTATGCCACCAAAATTTTCATTTTTAAATAATCCTTCTACATACTTGGGGACATTAGAGAATTACATAAAAACAAACACCATTCAGTTTGAAGAAATAAAAAAATTAATAGGGGAAACAAGAGAATTGTTGAATGAAGTTGATCAAAATAAAATTACTAAAGATAATTTTGAATCTTGGAACGAGAAAATAAAGGAACTTCAATTACAATTAAATGAATTAAAAAGTAATGATGAAGAATTAAAAAATAAAGATTCAGTTGTTAATGAAATTAAGGAATTTATAAAAATTGAAGAGTTAAAACTTCCTGAAGTAGTTTTAGAGCGTTATAGACATATTATTTTACAAGAACAAATAAAAGCTTCGGAAATGGATAAACTAATTAGAGAAATTTTAGAAGTTAATAATAGTATTCATAGTTCAAATTCATTTCTATAAACTTGAATCTGATTTAAACGTCAAAATTTTCGCTTTTGTAAACCATTGTAAAGGATCGCTAATTTCAAAAGAGTAAAAGAAATTCTTGAGAAATTATAAAAGGCACTAAAATATCTTTTTGAATCATTATAACAGAGAATCTATTTTAATCCACCATCACATCATTTTTTAAAACAGGGTTGGTTCGCCTTTTCTTAAAGAAACTTAAGCACGCGACAAGATAAGGATTTCTCTTTATATTTTTGACAAACTCATTTTCTGGCAGAAGGGTTTTGTAACCTCCACACTATTTTCAAATAGCTATCTCTGAATCCTTTCCCTAAAACCTGTATCGTATAAAACGTTCGTAAAAAAGATTTATTTCTTTTTATGAAGTCAATAATGAACTATAGATATTTACGAAATACAATCCCGGTTTTTATTGGTGCTCTCGGAGGATTTTTATATTATAACTTTATCGGATGTTATTCGGGTACATGCCCAATAACAGGAAATCCATTGATAAGTACATTTTATGGAGCGGCAATCGGTTTTGTGTTTACGAATTTTAATAGCGATAAAAAGAAAGAGGATAAAAAATGAGAATTAACATGAGTGCGGCAGACAGAGCAATAAGATTAATGCTGGTAGCCGTTATAGCACTTCTTTATTTTACAGGCAACTTAACAGGTATATTGGCAATAATACTTGGTATTCTGGCGGTTATCTTTGTTTTTACAAGCTTTACCGGTTTTTGCCCGCTTTATCATCTCTTTAAAATAAGTACAGTCAGAAAGAAGAGTTAAGAAGATGAATTACGGCTTTTCCAAAACAACAGATCTATCTTACGAAGAAACGATAGAAAAAGTAACTGATGAACTTAAGAAAGAAGGATTCGGCGTTCTTACAACAATTGACGTAAAGGATACTTTGAAAAAAAAGATTGACGTTGATTTCAAAAAGTATATAATACTTGGCGCCTGCAACCCGGGATTAGCACATAAAGCTTTGCAGACGGAAGAAGAACTCGGCTTGCTTTTACCATGTAATGTTATTGTGTATGAAAAGGAAAATAAAACTGTGGTTTCCATATTTGATCCCAGAGTGTTGTCAACGATAGTAGATAACGATATTTTAAAACCGGTTGCCGAAGAAGCAAAGGCAAAGCTGGTAAAAGTACTTGAAGCCATATAATTAATAATCAAAAGGAATAAAAATGACTGAACATCTGAATAAGCAGACTTTTTTAGAAAAAGTTTTTAATTACGAACAAAATAAAGAGTGGAAATTTGAAGGCGAACTTCCTGCACTTGTAGATTTCTGGGCTCCGTGGTGCGGTCCCTGCAAAATGGTTGGTCCAATCTTGGAAGAACTCTCGGACGAATATAAAGGCAAAGTAAATATTTACAAAGTAAACACAGATGAAGAGCAGGAACTCGGCGGCGTGTTTGGAATACGAAGCATACCTTCTTTGTTGTTTATTCCCAAAGAAGGTCAGCCAAAGATGGCTGTGGGTGCTTTGCCAAAGGAATCGCTTATTGAAGCTATAGAGAAAGAATTGCTGAGTGAAGAAGTCAAGCAAAGTTAATTTCTTATGAAGAGTAGTAAGCCGTCTCTTAGCAGGGACGGCTTTAATATTTTATATTCTTTCCACAGATACTAATTTCAAACCGGGATATCTTATCTTAATCAAAACCGAGTAAAGTGCTGCCTGGTCTTTTACGCCCTCTTTCTTCAGTTCTTCTACAAATTGTTAAAAATATTGCAAAGATAAGCATTATCAAGTTATGGGTTTTGTACTAAGGATTTTTTAACTAAATGTTACTATTTTGTTATAACTCGACAGCAAGACTTAATGATATTTACCTGTAAAAAACAGGATAGTTATGAAAAAGAATGTTTTGATAATCGGTTTAATTATTTTTCTAACCAGTGTTACTGGCTATAGTTGTAAGGAAGTTAAGTCAACAAAAATAGAAAGTGAGAAAAGCGAAATGGATTCGACTCAAGATATGAACCTGGAAAAAGCCACATTTGGCGGAGGCTGTTTCTGGTGTACGGAAGCAATTTATGAGAGAGTTGAAGGCGTGCATTCTGTTGTATCCGGTTATGCAGGTGGTACGGTAAAAAATCCTACTTATAAGCAGGTTTGCGATGGAACAACAGGACATGCAGAAGTAACTCAAATAACCTACGATCCCAAAGTCGTTTCTTATGATGAACTTCTTGAGATATTCTTTAAAACTCATGATCCGACTACTTTGAACAGGCAGGGCGCAGATATAGGCACACAGTATCGGTCAGTAATCTTTTATCATAATGATGAGCAAAAGCAGAAAGCCGAATATTATAAAAGTGAATTAAATAAATCAGGTGCATGGGATAACCCGGTTGTAACGGAAATATCTCCGCTCATAAACTTTTATTCTGCAGAAGACTATCATCAGGATTATTACGCAAACAATCCCAACCAGGGATATTGTGCATTTGTCATTGGTCCTAAAGTAGAAAAATTTGAAAAGGTATTTAAGAATAAACTGAAGAAGAAATATTCAGAGCAGCATTAATTTAAAGAAGACATCTCCCAAAGAGATGTCATCTTTTTTTGTTTCCTTTAAATTTCATATTTTACTTTATCAATCTTGTATAAGTTTTATTAAAACTAACTTTTTACATACCGCAAATTCATTCCAGCTTCAGGATATTGCCTGAGCCTGACATATTGCATCTCTAGGGGTGTGGTGTGTCTTTCCCTAATTAATCCATAAAATTTTTTAACAAATTATTGAGGAGATACAGAAATGTATAATCTTATACAATTAGGTTGGAATGAATTTTTTCAGAACCAGTTTCAAATGTTTAAACAGCAAAATTTTATTCCTGCGAGAATAGCAGTTGAGAATAAACAAAGATATATTCTTTATTCCGAAGCAGGCGAGTTACCCGGCGAAGTTACAGGCAAGCTTCTTTATTCATCCGAAGTTGCAGAACTTCCCAAAACAGGCGATTGGGTAGCGGCTATCTTATTTGAAGACGAAAAGAAAGCTATAATTCATTCTGTCCTGGAACGAAAAAGTAAGCTTTCGAGAAAGATTGCCGATAGAAAAACCGAAGAGCAGGTAATCGCAGCAAATGTAGATTATGTATTTATTGTTCAAAGCTTGGATAATAATTTTAATATCAGGAGACTGGAAAGATATATTGTAAGCACACTTGAAAGTAATATTAAACCAGTTATTGTTTTAAATAAGATTGATCTTACAAGCGAATCTTTATTAAGAAAAAAAGAAGCAATGCAAAGATTTTCAAATTTACCGGTGATTTTAACGGACGCTCTTATCGGAACCGGGGTTAATGAAATAAAAAATATTTTAAGCGAAGGCAAAACAGGAGTATTTGCCGGATCATCCGGAGTCGGTAAATCAACAATAATAAATTCTTTAATGGACAAAGAGATTCTGAAAACAAGTGAAGGCAGCAGTTCTATAAATAAAGGAAAACACACTACAACAAGAAGGGAACTGCTTATTATTCCGGATGGGGGAATTGTTATTGATACGCCGGGAATGCGGGAGTTTCAACTGTGGAATGTTGATAAAGGTATTGACCAGGTATTTGATGAGATAGAATTACTTTCATTGGAGTGTAAGTTTTCTAATTGTACGCACACAAAAGAAACCGGGTGTGCTGTCCTTAATGCTCTTGAAAAAGATATTATTGATGAAGCTAAAATGCATAGCTATAATAAACTTCAGAAGGAGCTTAGGTATCTTGAAGAGAAACAGGACAAGAATGCTTTCCTGAAAAGAAAGGAAAAAGAGAAGAAACTGCATAAAGAAATAAAACAGATAAATAAAAACGGGAAGAATAAAGGAATATAAAATGATATAACTTTTCCCAACCTTTTTCCAGGGAATAGGGTCTAACTTTACGTGGATTTATAAAAATAAAAATTGAGGCTTTCATGAAGAATAGAATTATTAAATTGTTTTTCCTTCTTTTGTTCCTTGCGGCGTCAACTTCCCTTGCCGGGGATGTAACAAAGAATTATGATTATAAAGGTTTTTACTCGGTTAGTGTTGGTTATGGAATGAAAGTAGATATTTCTCAGTCGGACACATACAGTATTGAAGTAAATGCCGACGAAAGGGATTTCAAATATCTGGAAGTCGAAAAGGACGGAGATGAATTGAAGGTTTATATTGATAAAAACAATTATCATAAAAAGGGAGATATAAACATAAAAATAACTATGCCCGTATTAACAGGAATGAATTTAAGCGGCGGCAGCATAGGAAAAATAACTATGGATGTTTCCTCAAAAGATTTTGGTTGTGCACTATCCGGCGGCTCTATTCTTAAAGGCTCACTTAAATGTGCAGAAATAGAAATTAGTCTTTCAGGAGGAAGCCAGGTTACTCTTAAAGGAAATGGTAAAGATTCGGA
>Ga0209212_1001047_pt1 | contig 47775 bp, 49 predicted proteins | sample RifGroC2_FD_183996 | JGI IMG/M metagenome (GOLD analysis project Ga0209212, IMG submission 183996) | Groundwater microbial communities from Rifle, Colorado, USA - Groundwater C2 (SPAdes) (version 2) | ecosystem: Environmental > Aquatic > Deep subsurface > Groundwater | place: Rifle, Colorado... | reverse complement strand
ATTTCTACTTATTCCTAACTCCTCAGCCTGAATTTCGCGGCTAGGTTTACTTCCTGTCAAATAACCTGATAAAGTTTTCCAGGTTTTAAGATTTTCTGTTTTGAGAGTGGTTAAACATTTTTTCTGACAATCCTTTTCTATATCCTCATCCGGATCTTCCATAACGAGCATATCGTGAAGTTGCTGATCAATGTCTTTTATATCACTTATTATCCTGACAAGCCTATCTCTCCTTGCCCGCCAATACTCATAAGCTATATTTCTGGCTACCGATCTAATATAATTTTTGCTAACACGATCTAAATCTCCACTTTTACTTCCTATCATTCCTTTTGAATCAAGCTTGGTTGAGATTCTAATAAATGTTTTATCAACGCATTCCTCAGGGCTATCAATTTTACGTTTTATAAAATAATCGATTAAGTCTTGATAAATTTCACTATAAATAATAGCAGCTTGCTTTTCATCACGATCTAACAATTTTAGAATGGATTGGAAAATTTCACTGTCAATTACTTTTTCCAGGTTGCGCGCACTATCTAAAAAAAGTAATTCTGGGTTTTCTACACGTAACATATTCCTTTCTTTATTTTCTTGCCACACTATTAGAATGGTTCTATAAGCGCACTCGTTTGGATCCCAGAGTGTATTCCATTCAAAGAATTTTTTTAACTTTTCGAATATTTCATCAAATTTTTCCTCAGTTGACTCTCGGTCTGGATTTAACCAACTCAGTATTTCCTCATAAGTGTGAGAGTCTATTACACTATTTGATTTATTTTTTATCTTCAACTAAAAGTTCCCCAAACTAAAGTTTTCATTTTGTTTATTTAGTAATTTTTTGTATCTGTAATTCATTTATCTTCATCATTCAATCTTTAGCGATACTTATTACCGTACATACAAATTTTTAATTCTAAAGATGTCTTAGCCCAGTAAAACAACCTACTAAAAATGCAATCCCTGCCAGTTTTAATGCAGTATCAAGTATCTCTAGTCCTTTTCCTGTAAATAAACCATAAATCCAATTAGTATAAGAACTGTAGCTCCAAATTGTAGTCCATCTATTAGGCAGGCTCGCACAATTCGCAAGGGGTGAAACCTTGGTAGGTTTTTTTTGCCTTTACTTTTCAAATTCTTATTCCTTGATTTTTTTATTTATAATAAACTGTTCCCTTTGCTCCGGGTAATTCATATTGTCGTCCATCAGGCAGTTTAACTGTGCCTTTACCATGCAAATAAACAAATCCCTTTTTATTGACTAGCATAAATGCTAAAGGATCGTTAACATCACCATTAAAGGTGGTTAAGGCTTTTGATTTTGGCGTCCCAAAATCAACTTTATTTTGAAATCGCCAGACAGAGTGATTTCCAAAAGGATAAATCGTCTGAGCCCCGCTAAGGGTCGCAGTAAATTCCAGGGCATCTGAAGGAAAGAGAGTTCGAAATTCTACAAAACTCTCCGAACCAATACCTTCAATGGTTATACACCCTTTGTGATCATTTTGTGATTTATCATTTAGTGGTAATATATCACTTATGATAAATTGACTCTTGGGAATGCCTTTCTTCATAAATTGCGAAATTACAGAATCTTCCAAGATTTGCAGCTCAACCCATCTGGTTGCATAGTATCCTTGCTGGATGAAATAAAATCTTTATACTTCTCCGGAATATTTTGATTTGTTACTTGGGCATATATGGGTATATTTGATAAAAATACAAGAAATGTTATTATTATTTTTTTCATAATTGATTTCTCCGATTTATTGTTTTTATATCAATAGCCCCGAAAAGGGTTTTAATAATAAGCTACCTTGACAGCTTCTTAATTTTTCTGCATTTGAAGTTTCATCTACTTTAGCTCCATTTGCAATAAGCACTTTCACTATCTCCAAATTTCCATTTGAAGCTGCCAGCATCAGTCTGTTGTACCATCAGCTCAATTTCATAATTTCCAGCCGCTTTTTCTTCATTAACTAATATCACCAACTCTTTTCCCAAAAGATCATAGACTTTAAGTGTTACAAAATGGATTCGGATAGTTCTGTGTCAGAAGATAGGTTTTCATTCGTCTAAAACGTGTATACACTTGAAGAAGATAAAGGAGGATAGAGAAGAATATTTATTTTCCATTAAACCGCCCTCTGTGCAAATAGCTAATACAATATTGCACAATAGAAATTTTAATGTCAAATTAATTTTGAACCGATTCAATTTTTTTAATGTTTTTTGGGTAAAAACTACTTCTTTACTCCCATTATGTGACAATAATATTAAAGTTTAATAACTTCCAAGCCTGTAATTTGAATATTAGTTTCATCAATGCAAAAGAATGAAATAGTACTTATCATAGATTTCGGTGCACAATATACCCAGCTTATTGCCCGGAGGGTAAGGGAAGCTAACGTTTATTCTGAAATTCATTCCCATTCAATAAAACCTGAAGAAGTAAAATCTCTTTCACCTGCAGGAATTATTCTTTCCGGTGGTCCAATGAGCGTTTACGATGAAGGCTCGCCTCAGCTCGATTCAAAAATACTTAATCTTGGAATACCTGTTCTGGGAATTTGTTATGGGCTTCAGATTATAGGAAAAGAATTTGGGGGAAAGGTCGAACCCGCTTCAGACAGGGAATATGGTAAAGCCAATTTAAAGATAAAAGATGAAGATGATTTATTTAAAGATGTAGTGGAGGAATCAGTTGTTTGGATGAGCCATGGTGATTACTTAAGTGAAATTCCAAAAGGTTTCAAAGTAACTGCCCAATCCGATCATTCACCGATTTGTGCTATTGCAGATAAAAAAAGGAAAATATACGGCGTTCAATTCCATCCCGAAGTTGTCCATACCAGCGAAGGAACTAAAATTATACGCAATTTCTTATTTAATGTTTGCAAGTGTAAAGGAGACTGGACGCCACAGAACTTTATTCAATCAAAAATATCTGAAATAAAAAAGCTTGTCGGTTCCTCACGGGTTATTTGTGCTCTCAGCGGTGGCGTTGATTCAACTGTTGCTGCAGTTCTTGTTAAAGAAGCAATTGGCGAAAACCTGTTATGCGTTCATATCGATTCGGGATTGATGAGGAAGAACGAAAGCGAATCTATTAGTAAATTATTTAAAGAAAAATTAAAGCTTAACTACATTCATCTTAATGAATCAGAAAGATTTCTATCCAGATTATCGGGAGTTCATGATCCGGAAAAAAAGAGAAAGATTATTGGCAATACTTTTATTGAAGTTTTTGAAGAAGAAGCGTTAAAGCACAATGATGTTTCTTTTCTTGTTCAGGGAACTTTATATCCCGACGTTATTGAATCAGTGAGAGTAAAAGGATCTTCAGTAACTATTAAAACTCACCATAATGTGGGAGGATTGCCGGAGAAAATGAATCTTAAACTTATCGAGCCTTTCAGAGAGTTATTTAAAGATGAGGTAAGAAATGTCGGAAGAGAATTAGGAATTTCCGATGAGTTTATTTCCAGGCATCCTTTTCCCGGTCCCGGGTTGGCTGTTAGAGTTCTTGGTGAAGTTAGTAAACAGAGGCTTGACATTTTAAGAGAGGCTGACGATATTTTTATTAGTGAGATAAAGGATAACGGATTGTACGATAAGATTTGGCAGGCTTTTGCAGTTTTACTTCCGGTTAACAGCGTAGGCGTTATGGGAGATTCGAGGACTTATGAAAATGTGCTGGCACTTCGCGCTGTAACTTCTTTAGACGGCATGACCGCTGACTGGTTCAGGTTCGATCACAATTTTCTCTCTAAAGTTTCAAATAAAATTATAAACAAAGTACGTGGTATTAACAGGGTAGTTTACGATATTAGTTCAAAACCTCCATCTACAATCGAATGGGAATAAACATTAAATACAAAACATCCGGTTTAATAATTATTCTTTGGCTTTCTGTTTCATTGAGCCTGCCTTCTCAACGGGTAAGTTCTAAGCCCGATGTAAATAAAACATTTAATGAAGCGATTGATCTTTTTTCAAAAAGTGATTTCAGCCGTGCGCTCGACCTGTTTAACAAAGTATTAAACGATTATTCATATAATTCCAAAACAACAGCAGCCACCGTTTTTAAAGGCAAGGCTTTACTCTCTCTCAACAGGTTAACCGAAGCTAAAAACATAGTTATTGATTTTCTAAACAACTATCCCTTGAGTAAATACGACGATGAAGCAAGGTTATTACTCTCAAAAATTTATGTTGAGAGTGGTGAATATCTAAAAGCTTTCAGTCAATTATTAAATGTTCTTCAGTATTCCGTATCTAAAATTTATTCTGATGAAGCAGAGCATTCCGGTGAAAATTTAGCGCTTCAGTATCTTAATTTTTCTGATTTAAAACCTCTTTACAACTCGGCTAAAGATGAAAAGATAAAATCATATCTCTTAATATTAACCGGTAAGCTGCAGGTTGGTAATAATCTGTTCCGTGAAGCCATTGTTTCTTTTAATGAACTAATAAAATTGTATCCTAATTCATTTTACAAGAACGAAGCCGAATTGTTAATATCAAAAATGTCCCCCGGCAATTCTTCTAATGTTGATGATACTCTTATTGGAGTTATGCTTCCCTTAACCGGGTTAGGCAATGAGTCACTTTCTGCAGCCAAAGAAATACTTGAGGGTATTAAATTCAGTGTTTCCGGGTTTAATAATGAAAGAGAAGATAAAATTGGTTTATTAATTTATGATACGGAAAACGACAGCGGAAAAATAATTGAGATTCGGAATGAAATAGCCGGCAATCTTGCTGTTAAAGCAATTATAGGTCCTGTATTCAGCAATGAAGTTGAAATTACGCTTAAAGAATTCAAATCGATAAATATTCCTATTATATCACCCACTGCAACAGATAATGATCTGACTTTTGTTAATGATAATTTTTTTCAGGCTAATCCAAATTTTGTAATAAGAGCTAAAGTTATGGCTCAATATATTTTTTATGTTGAGAACAAAAGAAAGATGGCTATATTTAATTCTATAGATGGATACTCTCCATTGCTGGCGGCTGAGTTTTCAAATGAATTTAGAAGATTGGGTGGAGAAATTGTTACGAAATTTACCTACAAAAGCGGAAGCTTAACATCGGAGACATTGGTGGATTCAGCCAAACTTGTTCCCGCAGAGGGAATTTATGTTCCGCTTTCAGATAAGAGAGATGTCCCTTTCCTGCTTTCACAGTTAGTACAAACAAATGTTGACATAGCTTTGTATGGAAACCAGGATTGGTTTTTGGCAAAAGGTTTTGAAACCTCGCCTGAACTTAGTAATAAAGTCACTTTCACATCAGACTACTTTATTGAATTTAACAACAGTGAGTACCAGGATTTTAATAAGAATTTTCTTGCAAGAACAAAAATTGACGCAAACAGAAATGTTCTTTATGGATATGATGCCGCTAAATATATGCTAACAGTTTTACGGAATATTAGTCGAAACAGAGAAAATATTAAAGCTAAAATGCAAACCGGAATTTCGGTTAACGGTTTTCATAATAATATATCTTTCGATCAAAATCGTGTAAACCTTTTCCTGAACATCGTTCGGTATAAAGACGGAGTTTTTGAATTAGTTGATAAATTCAAAGCAACTAACTGAAAGGAGGACAAAATGGGGGTTAAAGATTTACCTTTGGATGACAGACCAAGGGAGAAATTAATGTTACGGGGACCGCAAAATCTTTCCGATGCCGAATTGATTGCAATACTTTTAAGAACCGGCAAAAAGGGGAAATCTGTTGTAAACGTTGCACAGGAGATGGTGAGTATCCACCGGAATCTTACGATTCTGGCATCTAAAACACTATCGGATTTAATGAAAATATCCGGTATCGGCAAAGATAAAGCCGCAACTTTACTGGCTGCTTTTGAATTAAGCAGAAGGATACAATCTCAATCAAAATGGTTAAGCGACAAGAAAGTTACTACTCCTCAGGATGTGGCTGATATTTTTATTCCATTGTTAAGAGATGAGGTAAAAGAAAAATTTCTTTTAATATGCCTTAACTCAGCAAACAAGATTATAACGTACGAAATAATTTCGGTAGGCAATTTAAACTCAAGCGTTGTGCATCCCCGGGAAGTTTTTAAGGCAGCTATAGATCATCGTTCTGCCAGCATTATTCTGCTGCATAACCATCCGAGCGGTAATCCTGAGCCCAGTAATGAAGATATTGCCATAACTAAGAAAATTGTTGAATCAGGCATAATTTTGGATATACCTGTATTTGACCACATTATTATAGCAGGAAATGTATTTACAAGTTTTGTAGAACGCAGGTTAATTTAGGTAATGTAAATTAATCCTAAGTTAAACTATCTGATATTAACTTAACTTGATATTAATAGCTGAATTTCTTATATAGATAGGCAAGAAAAAACGACCATTTGCCTATAAGTCTTTTCAGTTTTAATATTTATAATTAATTGTTGACTGAAATTCTTCTTTACTATAAATTTAGTTATCTAAAAACATAAACCGGAGGTTACTATATGGACATAATCAAAGTTATAAAGAACACTGCTTTTATCGCTGTGCTGGGACTGGTTGTCTTTGCATGGAGTGGTTGCGGTGGTCTTAGCGAAGCCCAAATGGAACAACTAAACAGTTTAAGAGATGAGGTAAGCTCTCTTGAATCTGAAGCGAATTCCTTGAAGGATGAAAGATCCAATTTGGAGAAAGAAATTGCTGATAAAAATGCGAAGCTGCAGGAGTGTGAGAAAGATAAGCAGGAAACCAGAGCTAATTTAATGAAGCTCCCTAATCCAACTGGTATGTAAGAAAATTTTATTTAATAATTGAACTCGGAGGAAATATATATGGTTTTAAAAAAATATTTAGTTAGTATTTTATCTCTCATGCTCTTTCTCTCTGCAAACATAATTGCTCAGGAAGAAATGACAGAAGAGGAATGGGAAGCTGAGATGAGCCGTTTAGGAGCAAGAAAAGATGCTCTTCAACAGGAAATTACTACTCTTAATAGTGATCTTGAAAATCTGAAATCGATGGATATTAAGAGTTTTGAAGAATGTACCAATGAGCTTTATGCTCTTGTAGGAGCTACTAAGTCTGATGTCGACAACTTCAGAAATGCAGTTGGAGAACTTGATGGTAAAATTAGAAGAAAAGAAGGTCCTAAAGCTGACAGGCAAAAGGATCTTGATGCACTTAAGAGCAATAAAATAAGTGCGCTTCCTGAATTCTTTAATGGAGTTCACAGCAAAATGCAAAATGCGCTTGATAGCTGGGTTGAAGAACCCCAGGAAATTATGTACACTGTTGTTAAAGGCGATCACCTTTGGGGAATTGCTAAAAAGAAGGAACATTATGGAAATGGTTTTGCATGGCCGGTTATTTACAAAGCGAACCGCGACCAGATCAAGAATCCTGATTTGATTTATCCAAAACAGGTATTCAAGGTTCCAAAATTAACTGAAGAAGAAAAAGCTAAATACGAAAAACTAAGATCAAATTATAAACCGGCTCCGGTTCAGTAAGCTTTGCTTTCTTTAGTGTTGTTCAGCTTTTATAAAACCCTTATCATAAATTATGGTAAGGGTTTTTTTATTTTTTTTAAAAAGTAATGACTGCTACTGAAAAGAGATTAACTTTAGACAATGTAGATATGCTTTCTTTGCTGGGCACAAATGACAGCAATCTTAAGGTAATCGAGGACCGTTTTAACGCTTCTATAATTGTCCGGGGAGAAAATGTAGTTATTAAAGGTGTCGTTGAAGAAGTAGATGTAATTGAAAAGGTGCTGAAAGAAATGATCTACGTTTTAAATACAAACAACAGGTTGGAAAAAAGCGACATAGAAACGATTCTTGATCTTACTTTGCAGGGGAAAGAAATTGTCAGTGAAAAAGAATTTGATTCTATTATTCTTTATACAAAAAACGATTCTATTAAGGCAAGAACGCCGGGACAGACAAATTACGTAAAAATTGCTGGTAAAAATGATATTTGCTTTGCTATCGGTCCCGCAGGAACAGGAAAAACTTATCTTGCAGTTGCTATGGCGGTTACTGCCTTAAAAAAAGGAATCGTATCTAAAATTATTCTTGCACGCCCGGCGGTCGAAGCCGGTGAAAGTCTCGGGTTTCTTCCGGGTGATTTCAGAGAAAAGATTGATCCGTATCTTCGTCCTCTTTATGATGCTCTCGATGATATGATGCCATCAGAAAAGCTAAGGGGCTATATTGAGAAAAGAATTGTTGAAATCGTTCCTCTTGCATATATGAGGGGAAGAACACTTAATAATGCTTTTGTAATTCTTGATGAAGCTCAGAATGCAACAGATGTACAGATGAAAATGTTTCTTACAAGACTCGGGGCTAATTCCAAAGCAATTATTACGGGGGACATTACACAGATTGATCTCCCGCCTAAAACTATTAGCGGTCTTATCCAGGCGAAAGATATTTTAAGCGGTATAGATGGTGTAGGTTTTGTTTATTTTGATAAAGGGGATATTGTAAGGCACAAACTGGTTAAAGATATAATTGATGCTTATGAAAAGCATAAGAACGGCAACTAAAAATCCTTTTTGCTTTCTTCCCAGTAGACATCCATTTCTTTAAGATTACTTTCATTCAAACTTCTGCCTGATTCGAGTATTTTCTTTTCAACATAATTAAATCTTTTTATGAACTTCTCATTAGTTCTTCTCAAAGCATTTTCAGGATTTATTCCAAGGAATCTTGAATAATTTACCAATGCAAAAAAAACATCTCCAATTTCACTTTCTAATTTTTTATTTAACTCTTCGTTTTTGAGATTTTCAGCTAAATGCTGATCAGCCTCCGGCTGAGAGTTTTGACCTGCCTTGCCGGCAGGCAGGGATTTGAGATTTTCAATCTCGTGCATCTCCTCGATTTCTTCAATTACTTTTTTCCAGACGTCTTGTTTATTTTCCCAATCGAATCCCACCTTAGAAACCTTTTCCTGTAACCTGTGAGCACGCTGTAAAGCAGGAAGGCTTACGGGGACACCATCAACTACAGATTTTCTTCCCTCTTTTAATTTTATTGTTTCCCAGTTTTTCTTTACTTCGTCAGCCCCATTTACTTCAGTGTTGCCGAAAACGTGAGGGTGTCTTCTTATTAGTTTTTCTTGTATAGAATCAATAACATTTTCAAGCTTAAAATGATTGCTTTCCTCTGCAATTGTTGTATGAAAAACGACATGAAGAAGAAGATCTCCGAGCTCTTTCTTTAATTCTGCATAATCTTTATTATCAATAGCTTCAACAACTTCATAAGCTTCTTCTATCGTTGCTGCTTTTATTGAATCGTTGGTTTGTTCCCTGTCCCACGGGCATTCTTTCCTTAATATTTTTACAATTTCTACAAATTCCTGAAACTTATTTTCAATCATTTATAATATTCCTTAGTTTAAGATACTAGTTGTTGGATTTACCTTGTAAAATAATAAAAGTGGAGATTAAAATGATTGAGGATAAAATAAAAGAATTGGGATTTGAGCTTCCGGAAGCGCCAAAACCTGTAGCCGCCTATGTTCCGGTATTAAAAGTGGATAATCTTATTTTTACAGCAGGACAAATCCCCTTTGTAAAGGGAGAATTAAAATATAAAGGTAAGCTTGGTAAAGATTTAACTATTGATGAGGGGAAAAAGGCTGCTGAAGTATGCGCATTAAATTGTCTTGCAGCAGTTAGAACAATAATTAAAGACTTGGATGAGATTGAACATATAGTAAAGCTCACTGTTTTTGTAAATTGTATAGATGGGTTCACGAATCAGCCCCAGGTTGCTAATGGCGCATCTGAATTGCTGGAAAAAATATTTGGAGGGAAAGGAAAGCATGCTCGCAGTGCGGTTGGAGTTAGCGGCTTACCGCTTGATGCTGCTGTAGAGATTGAAATGATAGTAAAAGTTAAATAATTATTTTGTTGAGTTCTTTAGTTTTCTAACAAGCTCTATTGTTTGACTATAATTTTTATCATCATTCATAAGAGATTTAATGACTGCACTTCCAACAATCACTCCATCACAAAAAGGAGAATATCTTTTTACATCTTCTTCATTTGAAATACCGAATCCCACAAGCATTTTATTTTTTGTTACAAGCTTCTGGTTTTTCTTAACGAACTCAATACTTTTATTTTTATTATGTAATCCTGTTGTTCCACTAACGCTTACACAATAAACAAACCCGCTGCTTTTTTTATCGATTTCTTTTACTCTTTCTTCGCTCGTGGTAGGAGTTACCAGAAGTATTTTATCTATTCCTTCAAAGCTAATATTAAAGAAATTATCAAACTCGTCAATCGGAACATCAGGAATTATAACTCCATTTGCGCCCGAGTTTTTTATTTCCGCAGCAAACTTATCGATGCCATAATTCAAAACAGGGTTTGCATAACCCATAAGAATTATAGGTTTATTGCTATTCTTTCGGATCTCTTTAACATATTGAAAGGATGTGGAAAGATTTATACCGTTTAATAATGCTTCCTGGGAAGAAGCCTGTATTATCGGTCCGTCTGCAAGAGGATCGCTGAAAGGAAAGCCGATTTCAAGCATATCTGCCCCGGCATCGAGAACATTGAGAGTAAGCTTTACAAAATTCTCTTTATCAGGGAATCCGCTTGTAAGAAATACAGAAAGTATTTTCTCACCGGCTTCATTTTTCTTTTTGATATAATCTGATATATAAGACATTGTTTGGTTACTTTGTTAAGTTGTTTAAAGATTTTCTACATTTATTTGTTCAATAAAAAGAACTCACCCTCATCCCTCTCTTACAAGAGAGGGACTTGTTTGTAAGTAAAACAATATATTTTTAATCCTGTCAAGATATTTATAATGGGCTATTATTTAATTTAAGCCCTTCTCTTTTTAAGAGAAGGGTGGGGATGAGTTCCCTTGTAATATTTTGTAAAAACATTAGAATTGCCTTGAACTCAAATCTTTTTTCTTTTCAGAAGTTAATGCTGCTATTTTATCTGTCTGATCATTGACTTCTGTTTTCCGGCTCCAGACTTCTATAGCGGAATATTTTCTCTTATCGTATTCAAATCTTTATCTCCTCGTCCGCTCAGGTTTAAAACAACAACATCTTCTTTTTTTGTTTTGGGCATTAAATATTCTAAGTACGCAATTGCGTGGGCTGTTTCCAATGCCGGAATAATTCCTTCCTGTTCTGAAAGAAACTTTGCAGCAGACAGAGCTTCATCATCAGTTACTGAATAATAATCTACCCGTTTATCATCTTTAAGATAACTATGCTCGGGACCGACGCCCGGATAATCCAAACCTGCAGAAATGGAATGCGCCTCGCTGACCTGTCCATCTTCATTTTGTAAAAGATACGTTTTCATTCCATGGAAAATTCCTTCTCTTCCTTTTGTTAAGGTTGCGCCATGCTTATTCGTATCTAATCCATATCCTGCAGCTTCAACGCCTATGAGTTTAACATTAGTATCAACAAACGAATAAAAAATTCCTATTGCATTACTGCCACCACCGACACACGCAACTATGTAATCCGGCACCTTTCCTTCTTTTTCCAGGATTTGTTCTTTCGTTTCGTTTCCTATAACAGATTGAAAATCTCTTACAAGCATTGGGTAGGGGTGAGGACCTACAACTGATCCAATTATGTAATGTGTATCTTTTACATTTGTCACCCAGTCTCTTATCGCTTCATTAGTTGCATCTTTAAGAGTTCTGCTTCCAGAAGTAACCGGCTGAACTTCCGCTCCAAGCAGTTTCATTCTAAATACATTCAGGCTCTGGCGTTCCATATCGACTTCGCCCATAAACACGACACATTTTAATCCGAACTTTGCACAAACGGTTGCAGTTGCGACTCCATGCTGTCCTGCGCCTGTTTCAGCAATTATTCTTGTTTTACCCAGCTTCTTTGCAAGAAGTATTTGTCCTAAAGCATTATTTATTTTATGCGCGCCGGTATGGCAAATGTCTTCTCTCTTTAAATAAATCTTCCCCTTGCCGTAATGCTTTGTAAGATTCTCTGCAAAAGTAAGCGGCGTTGGTCTCCCGCTATAATCTTTATGAAGCTGATTTAATTCTTCGTTAAATGTTTTATCGTTTTTTAAAGAAGTATAAATCTCTTCTAATTCTTTTAAGGGAGTAATAAGCGTTTCGGGAACATACTTTCCTCCGTACTTTCCGAACTTTCCCGAAGCATCGGGTAAATTATAATTATGCAATTGCGACATTCACATCTACCTTCTTATTTACAATCGGTGCAAGTTGTTCAAGTTTATTGAGCAATGCTTTGAAGTTTTTTGGCGTTAAGGATTGAAACCCGTCAGACAAAGCACTTTCGGGATGGTTATGCACTTCGATCATAATTCCGTCCGCACCACAGGCTACGGCAGCCATTGCCATTGCAGGAACTTTATCCCAGATACCGATTCCGTGGGACGGATCTACTATGATAGGAAGATGAGAATTTTTCTTAACAACCGGAATTGCGTTCAGATCGAGAGTGTTTCTTGTGTAGGTTTCAAAAGTTCTTATTCCTCTTTCACAAAGAATTACGTTATAATTTCCCTGCGACAAAATATATTCAGCGCTCATAAGCAGGTCTTCAATTGTTGCTGCCAAACCCCGTTTAAGCAGAATCACGTTAGATAGCTCCCCTACGGCTTCAAGCAGGGAAAAGTTCTGCATATTTCTTGCACCGATCTGAATAATGTCCGCCAGTTCGGAAATAGCAGGAAGAGTTGATGTATCTTTGGCTTCAGTTACAATCATCATTCCCAATTCTTTTTTAACTTCAGAAAGATACTCAAGCCCTTTCTCTTTGAGTCCTTGAAATGAATATGGGCTCGATCTTGGTTTGTAAGCTCCAGCCCTGAGGAATTTAACTCCCATTTCTTTAAGTTCGCCGGCAATATCAAAAATTTGCTGCCTGCTTTCGATAGAACAGGGTCCCGCTATTATTGTCAGTTCTTCACCGCCTATTAATTTCCCCCCGATATTAATAACTGTATCTTCTGATTTCACTTCGCGGCTGACAAGCTTATAAGGTTTTGAAACCCTGTAAACTCCTTCTACCGAATTCATAATTAAGAATTCTTCTTCGGATAATGCCGCTGTTTGACCTGTAACGCCAATAGCGAGCTTTTCCGTGCCCCAAATTTCGTGATGCTTGCATCCCCTGGAATGAATTTTTTTAATCACCTCTTCAAGGTCTTCTTTAGGTGAATTGAGTTTCATCATAATTACCATTTTATTAACTCCCTTAAATAATTTATTGTTTTAAAAAACTCTTTTACTTTTTCTCTGTCTTTTTTCTCTGGCTTGATTTCTAACGAAGATGATAAATCGACGGCAGCAGGCTTTATATTCTTATAAATTTCTTCGATATTATTTATGGAAATCCCTCCCGATAAAATTATTTTATTTCTTAATTCTTCCGGAATTAATTTCCAGTTAAAAATTTTGCCTGTTCCGCCATATTCTTTTTCGGAACCTGCCTGTCCGCCAGGCAGGTAAGTGTCAAAAAGGTATGATACCCTTTCATATTTTGTTAATACAGAGAAATCAAATCCATTTTTGATTCTGAAACTTTTAATTACCGGGAAATTAATTTTAGAAATTACCTCCGGGTTTTCATCACCGTGTAATTGAACGACATTTAATTTTATTTCCATTACCGTTTTATTTATTTCTTCAGGTGAACTGTTAACAAAAACCCCTACTTTTACAGTAAATGGTGAAAGTTTTGCAATTATTTCTCCGGCAACTTCAGGTTCAACAAATCGCTTACTGCCTTTGTAAAAAATAAAACCAAGTGCGTCGGCTCCGAGGCTTTCACAAAGTAGTGCATCTTCAACATTAGTTATTCCGCAAATTTTAACTTTCAACCAGACACCATTCTTTAAGTTGTTTAAGACTTTCGGAAATATTTTCAGATGACATTAAATGTTCACCGACAAGAATTGCATTTATTTTTGTTTTCCTTAAAAAATTAATGTTCTCTTTATTGTGAATTCCACTTTCGGAAATAATTAATACTTCACTGGGAATTTCCGATGAAATTTGTTTTGTTGTTTCAAGGCTAACTGAAAAATCTTCCAGGTTCCTGTTATTTATTCCGATAATAGTATTAAGTTCAAAATCTATTTTAGATAGTTGCTCTTTGGAGTGCAGTTCAAGCAAAACATCCATTCCGAGTTCTTTTGCTGCACAGGTTAATTCCTGTATTTGCAGTTTTGAAAGAACTTCGCTTATCAGCAAAATAATATCTGCGCCGGCTCCTTTCGATTCATAAACCTGGTGTTCATCAATAATAAAGTCTTTTCTTAACAGCGGGCGTTGTTTTATTACTGCGATATCTTTCAAAAAATTAATATTCCCTTTGAAAAAGTTTTCATCTGTTAAAACAGAAATAGCAGAGACATTTTCGCTGAAATAAGTCTCTGCAATCTTTAAATGATTAAATTCACCTCTTATAATTCCTTTTGAGGGACTCGCTTTTTTTATTTCAGCAATTATTCCTAATGAATCTGAAGGAATAAAATTTTTGAGTTTTAAAGCAGGCTTTTCAAAGAATTCCATTTCCTCAAAAGAAAGTAATGAGTACTTTTTTTTGAGTTTTTTCACTTCGTCTTTTTTATGTCCGACTATTTCTTCAAGTATGTTCATACCGTTTAATAAATCATTCTGTTTTTGTTGATCCTCTACGAGGATTTGTACTATATGGTTATTGTTTTTAGTTACAAAAATTGAACATCTACGATGTTCTGAATAATTTAACCTCTACGAGGTCAGATTATTGTAAAATCATAAACAAAAAAAATTAATCCTCGTAGAGGATTTATAAACATTAAACATATTTTGAACTAAAATTCTTTAACTCAATTAATTTGGAATATGCAGAGCCGCTTGTAATCGAGTCCTCGGCTGCTGCTGCACATTTTTTAAGATCATTTGAATAGCCTGCTGCGTATAATCCCATTGCTGCATTAGCTGCCGTTATGTAGTAAGCCGAGTTCCTGTTTTTTTTATCAAGAATATCAAGAATTATTTCTGCGTTTCTCTCTGCCGAGTCTCCTTTTATTTCATCGGATTTTGTTTTGGGATAACCGAAGGTATCATTAGAAATTTTATAACCCGGTACCTTTTCTTTTTCATTGAACTCGAATACAGAAGTTTCTTCACCAAGATGTATTTCATCAAATTTATCGTTACTACAGACAAAACAAACCTTTTTGTGTCCCAGGTATTTTGCTGCCTCGCACATTGTTTCCGCAGCTTTAATGCTGAAAGTACCTATCATCTGTCTTTTTACACCGGCAGGGTTTGTCAATGGTCCCAGCATATTAAAAACTGTTTTAATTCCTAACTCTTTCCTCACCTGTCCTGCGTGTTTCATTGCAGGATGGTATAGTGGCGCAAATAAAAAAGCCATTCCGACTTTATCAAGAGCTTCTTCAGATTGTTCCTTGGTTAAGTTTATATTTATTCCCAACTGTTGAAGAACATCTGCGCTGCCTGATTTGCTTGAGATGGATCTGTTACCATGTTTTGCAACTTTAACTCCTGCACCTGCAACTACGAAAGAAACTGCGGTTGAAATATTAAATGTTCCCGAACCATCTCCGCCGGTTCCGCAAACATCTATAGTATTCTCTAAAGGAACATTTATTTTAATGCAGTTATCTCTCATTGCTTTTGCGAAACCTGCAACTTCGCTTGGAGCCTCGCCTTTAGCTTTAAGAGCTATTAAAAGTCCGGCAAGATTTGAGTTGTCAACGCTTCCACTCATAATCCGGTTCATTGCATCGTAAGATTCTTCAACAGATAAATCTTCCTTATCTAATAATTTTTCAATGTAATTTTTCATAATGCCAGCCAGTTTTTAATAATGTTGTAACCTTCATTTGTTAATATGGATTCGGGGTGAAACTGAATTCCTTCTACGGGAAAATTTTTGTGCCGAATTCCCATAATTGTTCCTTCGTTTGTCTCCGCCGAAATCTCAAGTGAATCCGGTAATGTTTCTCTATCAACTATCAATGAATGATATCGTGTCGCTTCAAATTCCTGCGGGATTCCATTGAATATTTTTTTCCCATCATGTTTTATTAATGAAGTTTTTCCGTGCATAAGTACTTTTGCCTTAATAACCTTTCCACCAAAAACAATTCCTATTGCCTGGTGACCGAGGCAAACTCCTAATACCGGGATTTTACTTCCGAATTTTTCAATTGCAGTTAAAGTTATTTTTGAATCTTCAGGCTTACCTGGTCCGGGAGATATTAAAATCTTATCAGGTTTTAGTTCTGATATTTCACTTTCCGTAATCTCGTCATTTCTTTTTATAACAAGCTCATGGTCGAACCTGCCGAGAAGCTGAACGAGGTTGTAAGTGAACGAATCGTAATTATCAATTACCAGAATCTTCATCTATAACCTCTGCATATTTCAGTGCATTTATCATAACGGCTGATTTATTTTTTATTTCTTTTGCCTCCAATTCAGGCTTGCTGTCTGCAACAATACCTGCACCTGCCTGCCAGTAAACAGTGCTGTTCTTTGCAAACAAAGTTCTGATCGCAATACACATATCAAGGTTCCCTGAAAAATCAAAATAGCCCACTGCACCTGCATAAACATTTCTTTCAAGATTTTCGTAATCGTCAATTAATTGTATTGCCCGTATTTTAGGTGCGCCTGTAACTGTACCTGCAGGAAAGCAGGACATGAGTGCATCAACAGAATCTTTATCTTCTGCAAGTTTTCCTTCTACTTTCGATACAAGGTGCATTACGTGGGAATATCTTTGCACTTTCATTTTCTCTACAACTTTTACTGTTCCATATTCACAAACTCTTCCGAGGTCATTTCTCCCGAGATCCAACAGCATTGTATGTTCTGCAAGTTCTTTAGGATCATTCACGAGGTTTTCTTCAAGATGCCGATCTTCTTCATAATTATTTCCTCTTCTCCTTGTTCCAGCTATTGGAAGAACAGTAGCTTTCCTGTTTTTTACTTTCAGCAAATCTTCCGGGGAAGTACCGGCAATTTTCATTTCATTTCCAAATTCAAGATAATACATATAAGGTGACGGATTTATTATTCTTAATGCGCGGTACACGTTAAACAAATCGCCTTTATATTTTGCCGAAAATCTTTTTGACAGAACTATTTGAAATATATCGCCTTCAACAATATTTATTTTTCCCGCCTCGACCTGTTTATAAAATTCATCTGCATTAAAATCGTGTGTTACTTCCTGTGAAAGTTTGAAACCGGATAAGTGTTCTACCGGCTGTCGTAATCTCTCTTTAAGTTTTTTTATTTCGTTTTTTGCCCGGTTGTAAGAGGCTTCAATATCTTTATCTTCAGTAAGATCGGCGTTGGAAATAAGAATTATCTGGTGTTTAAAGTGATCGAAAGCGAGGATTGTTTTATATATTCCGAAGATTGAATCAGGAGAATTAAAAGGTTGAGAATTAAATTTTATAACCCGTTCTACAAGAGATATATTTTCATACCCTAAAAATCCTACAACACCTCCGGTAAAGTCTGGCAATTCATCAAGCCTCGTCTGTTTATACCTGGTAATTTCTTTCCGGAGATATTCGAATACAGAAACCGATTTTTCGTCCGGGTGCCCATTCAGAATTTCATTTAATTGAAGTCCTTTGTTTGAGAAAACCTTTTCGGGACTTGACCCGATAAAAGAATATCTCGCCATACTTGCTGTTCCTTCCACGGATTCAAGAAGGAAATTGTATTTGCTCATCTCTCTTGTTTTAAGATAAGCGAGCACAGGCGTCAGCAAATCCGCTGTTATTATTTCATAAACAGGGATCAGGTTATATTCTTTAGCAAGTACTTTAAATTTTTCTATGTTCATATTTGCCTGTCATTCCCGTGAAAACGGGAATCTCATTTATTTTTTAGATAAGGCTGTCTCATAAATAATTTTTAGTGTCACACTGAGCTTGTCGAAGTGTGAGTTTATTCTGAATTATAAGTCTTCGACCTGCCTTGCATACCGTCGGTATGTAAACCGTCAGGCAGGCAAGCGCAGACTGACAAAATTGGATTTCTGAGACAACCTCGTGACCTTTATATAACAAAAAACCCTTCCCAGTGTTCTGAGAAGGGTTTTAAATCCTGATATTTTCTCAATTCACTGAGTCATTCTGCAGAAGATACTAAACCACCACCAAAAATAATTTGGAACGGTGATGTTGCGATATGACTCAGTACTTGTTTTCATATTTGTAACGCAAATATATTAAAGATTTTTAATAAATCAACACTGCCGAAAAAACTTTTTGCCCCTTATTTTGTGCCCGCAGTGTTTGCAGATGTATAACAGCCTAACCTTCTATCATTGATTTTATGAATTGTTTTCTTTAAAATTCAATTCAAATCAAAGGATGAATTATGAAAAAGCTGGTTTTGATATTGTTTTTAGGACTTTATGCGGGAGTTTTTGCACAATTTAAGGATCCGGGTTTTCCAACAGAAACTGTTAAGGATGGAATATTAGATCATTCTTATTCTTCCGGCAATTTGTTTGGGTTCCTGAGTTCGGAAAATTTTCATATGAATCATCAATTTAATTTGTCTTATTCCACCTTTGGTAACCAGAGTATTGCACTCGGTGTTTATACGAACAGTATGCTTTATAATTTTACTGACAACCTGAATGTCCAGGCAGATGTAAGCCTGGTAAATTCTCCTTACAGCACTTTCGGAACAGATTTTCAGAACAGCCTTAACGGAGTTTATTTAACTAAAGCAGCGCTTAATTACAGACCGTGGAAAAACTTTGATATCACTGTTCAGTATAACAGGATTCCCAACGGGTTTTCTCCTTACGGCTATTATGGTAATTCTATGTTCGGCAGGTATGGGTTTTATGATCCTTTCATAGGGTATTGAATGAATGTAAAACTTAGCCCGCAGGGGATCAGAATTAAGTGAAGGAAAGAATACCATCCGATTCACAATCCACACAAAACTCGACCGGCAGAACTGCAAATATTTTCCTCAATGTAATTATTATTCTTCTTGCAGGACTAATACTTTTTATGGCTTATTCTCTCATTACAAAAATTGAGGGATTAAGCCCTGATGATGAAGATACAAACGAAGCAAATAAACCTTCAAAGATAATTCAGCTTGAAGTTTTAAATGGATGTGGAATAAGCGGGGTTGCCGAGAAATTTACAAATCATTTAAGGCAAAATAATTTTGACGTTGTCCAGGTTGGAAATTATTCTTCGTTTGATATTGATAACACTTTAGTAGTTGACAGGACAGGGAAAAGAGTAAACGCGCTTAAAGTTGCTGAAGCACTTGGAATAGATCCTAAAAATGTGATACAGCAAATAAATAATGATTACTTCCTCGATGTTTCTTTAATAATCGGGCGGGACTTTAACCATTTAAAACCATTTAAAAACTAAGAGGTACGTTTGGAATCGATTACACTTGCAAATAATATAGCGGAATTAATTTTTAACAAAAAAGGATACGGTGTAAAAATACTCGATCTGAAAGAGGTTGCTACCTTTACAGATTATTTTGTGATCTGTTCAGCGGATTCCGATACACAAGTAAAAGCTATTGCAGATGAAATTGATAAATCGTTGAGAGACAGCGGGCTGAGAAGCTGGCATAAGGAAGGTTACAGAGCTTTAAACTGGGTTCTTATTGATTATGTTGATGTTGTGGTTCACGTATTCAAAAAAGATATGCGTGAATTTTATAACCTTGAAAAACTCTGGGGTGATGCGCCTGTAATTGAAGTTGAAGACCCGGCATTAAAAAAAGCAGAGCCGGTAAAAGAGAAAAAGACAGTTAGAAAAACAAGAGCGGTAAAAAAATAAAAATCTTTTTTTGTCCCTCCTTTATAAGGAGAGGATTTAGGTGAGGTTAATAAACAAAGAATAAAACGTGAAAGAATACCTAAAATCCCTTTTTGAAGAAGCTTCTGAAAGATTGGAATATCTTAAAGGAATAAATCTTGTTTTCGATGTTCCGAAGAATGAAAGCCATGGCGATCTTTCTTCAAATGTCGCTATGCTTCTTACAAAGCAATTAAAGAAAAATCCAAGACTAATTGCAGAAGAGATTATCACTGCCCTAAAGACTGATAATAAGATAATTTCCAAAACTGAAATTGCCGGTCCCGGATTTATTAATTTTTTCTTTACTCCTTATTTTGTTTCAGGAATAATAAAAGAAATTCTTGTCTCACCCGATACTTTTGGAAAATCGGATAAGCATAAAGGCAAAAGAGCAAATGTTGAATTTGTTTCTGCAAATCCAACGGGACCGCTTACAGTTGGACATGGCAGAAACGCTGTAACCGGCGATACAGTTGCAAATATGCTTGAATGGATCGGCTATGAAGTTGACCGGGAATATTATTTTAACAATGCCGGAAGGCAAATGAGAGTTCTTGGGGATTCTGTAAGACTAAGATATCTTGAAATTCTTGGTGAGAAAAATAACTTCCCTGAAGATTATTACCAGGGAGAATACATAAAAGAAATTGCAAAGAAGCTCTTTGATGAATTTGGCAGCAAGTTGAAGAATGAAGATCCTGAAGGTGTTTTTAAAGAGATAGCAGAGAAAGAAATATTTAAAGAAATTGAAAAAACACTTTCACGGCTGAGCATAAAGCATAAAATTTTTTATAATGAGAATAGTTTGTACGAAGAGAAAAAGATCGAATCGCTTCTTAAAACTTACAAAGAAAAAAATTTCTCTTATGAAAAAGATGGGGCAATATGGTTAAAGCTTACCGAGCTTGGAAATGAATCAGACAAAGTGATTGTAAAATCAACTGGTGAGCCGACATACAGGCTGCCCGATATTGCTTATCACATAACAAAATATGAGCGCGGCTATGATTTGATGGTTGATCTTTTTGGTTCCGACCATAATGCAACTTACCCGGATGTGCTTGCCGGGTTAAAAGCTTTAGGATACGATACTGATAAAGTTAAAGTTCTCATTCACCAGTTCGTTACGATTATGGAGGGTGGGGAAGTGGTTAAGATGTCCACACGAAAGGCTAATTACATTACTCTCGATGAATTAATTGATGAAGTTGGAAGCGATGTTGTGAGATACTTTTTTAATATGAGGAATATAACTTCTCATATGAATTTCGATCTCGAGCTTGCAAAAAAACACTCCGATGAAAATCCTGTTTTTTATTTGCAATATGCTCATGCAAGAATTTGCTCAATTCTTAAAATGACAGAAAGAGAAGAACTGAAATCCTCGACAGAAAATTTATCTCTCCTTTCCACAAATGAAGAGCAATTACTCTTAAAAAAGCTGAGGCAGTTTAAAGAGGAAATAGAATACAGCACAGAACTTTTTGAAGCACACAGAATTTGTGCTTACCTTGAAGAGCTTGCGGCTTTATTCCACAGGTTTTATACTGTCTGCAGAATAATAGGCTCAGAAAAGAATTTAGCCGAAGCAAGAATAGCACTTGTCACAGCTACAAGAGCTGTATTAAAAAACGGGCTAACTATACTTGGGGTAACTGCACCGGAGAGAATGTGAGAAAAGATGGAAAATGTATGATGGAAAATGGAAGATGGCTATGAATTCAAGACGCAGCGAGTCTTATTTCAATTTGTCCACGCAGTGCGTCACAAATTTTGAAGTGAATGTAAGTTAAATCTGTTTATTTAGAAAAACTATAATGTTTAAAAATGGATTCAACTGAAACAAGTTTTATCTCATACATAAATAGTTATATGCCACTATTAGCATTAGTTGTATCCATAGCAGCTATATATATTTCATATAGAGCATATAAAAGAACTGAAATAATATCAAAACCAGTAATTGCTGGTAGATATACCAGAGGCAAGAGTTTTGTTTTACATATTGAAGATTACTCACCTAATAGAAACTTGAGAATAGATAGTGTTTATTTTAAGCCACTTAATAAATATAAATATTATAAAATTGAATTTGGAACAAATAATCTTCACACTCAAAATCCGCCTGTAATTGAAGTCTTAATTGATGATGAATTTGTATGGAATACAGGGGTTATCAAAGTTGAAACAAGTGTTACTACTCTATATGAGTATGTTAATTCTTTATTTGAAGAAGCGGATAACAAATGGTATAGAATAATTAGAAACTTTAGATATAAAAGGTTGTTAAAAAAATATAACACCCAATTTCAGAATCGATTAAATATTTAGAATAGAAATGAGATAGTTTAAAATCTCAATCCCCAATCGCTACAGAAACCACATAAACTTTATTTGCGCCTGCTTTAAGCAAAACCTTCCCGCATTCTCCAATTGTACTGCCGATTGTAATTACATCATCGATTGTAAGGTTTGAGGAAATAGGGATAGAATATTTTGTTTTTAAATCTGTAAAAAAGAAAAGTATTATCTGGTATATGAATAATAATCATATAATGGTACCTGGAGTTCAGGTTTCGATTTGTTGTTCAGAATTCTGTCAATCATTTTGATAGTATCGGGTTTAATTAAAACATCACCGCAGATTTGACACACTAATGCCGGGACATTCTTAATTACAATTACATCTCCTTTGTATTTGACAGTGTGAACAATATTTTTCTCTTCATATTCACCGGGGCAGTTTTTAATTGTGCATTTCATGGCTATCCTCTTTTAGTTGGTGAAATCCATTTCGGTTTTGTTGGTTCATAAACTGTTATAATAATTAATTTTTCTTGTGTCGTTGTTGTCACAATATGAATTGGTCTATTTTTATTTGTTTTTCCGCTTATCAGGCAACAAGGACCTCTTTTATGCTCGGGATATTGCTCTATAATTTCACCATTTTTAATTCCTAAAATAACATCTTCGATTGTATAAAGTTCTTCATACATTTCTATATGCGCATGTTGAGTAATATAATATTCATTATTATCAATTAATGATAGTATGTGGTTAATGATCTTTTCATATTCATTTTCTGTAATGTTCAAATTATGAATTTTATCTTAATGTTTTGTCAATTTTACTAAAATAATCTTCAATCCGCAATTGCAACAGAAACCGCATAAACTTTATTTGCACCTGCGTTTAACAAAACTCTTCCGCATTCACCAATTGTGCTGCCTGTTGTAATTACGTCATCGACTAATAAAATATTTTTACCTTTAAGGTTTAAGTTTCTTTTGGCTTTAAAAGCACCTTCAATATTTTCCTGTCTTTCTTTCAGGTTCATTGTAGTTTGGGATTCTGTAAATCTCTTTCTTTTAATAAAACTTTTCCCAACAGGAATCTCTAATCCTGTGCTCAATCCTTTGGCAATGTAAAAGGATTGGTTGTAACCTCTCTCAGCTTTTTTAAGATGATGAAGCGGAACAGGAATTATGTAATCAATTTTCCATTCTTTTATTTTTTGTCCCAGGTTTTCGGCGAGAATTGTTCCAAGAAATTTTCCGGTTGTAAATCTTTTATTGTACTTAAGCGAATGAATGATATGCTGAAGCTCTTTGTCCTTTTCAAAAACAAAAAGAGAAATAAAATCTGAAATAATCCCTGACGAAGAAAATTTTCTTCCAAACTCAGAATGGATTCTTTCATCTTCTGCAAGTTTTATTTTACTAATGCACTCAGGGCAAACGACAGGTTCATTTGGAAGGAGTTTTTTATTACAGGACGGACAAAACCTCGGAAGGAAAAAATCGAAGAACGATGTGAAGATTGAGTAATTAAAAAATTGCAAGATTTAAAAATTTAAAGATTAAAAAATAATAACAATTATTTAGTAGCCCCGACATTTATGCCTGCCTGACAGCAAGGCAGGTCGGGGATTTGAATAACGTTGGAATATCTGGCTTTAGCCACAATTCATATTTTCTAATTTGGGTTGAAACCCATATGTTTTTTGTATTATTTATCCACGACTTAAAAGTCGTGGCTATTAACTATTTATCCCTTCAATCTTTCAATCTTTTAATTTTGAAATCTTTCAATTTCTTAGAGCATACCCGCACGCTTTCTTATAAACCACTCAATTGCAAAAAGCAAAATAATCACAGCCATCAGCCACTCAGTTGACCATAGATTTATTTCACTCGTTAACATCTTTTCTTTTGAGGCACTTTCATTTATTCTTTTCAACAAAGGGAAAAGTCCCGCAAAATTATTCTGATCGAAATACTCTCCGCCTGTTCTGTCTGCAAGTGATTTGAGGAATTCAAAATTCATACGCGGGTTTACCATTTCAATATCAACTTCCCCGATATTGAATGAACCCGCATCTGTTCCGAGTTTCAGGTTGTCTGATTTAGCTTCACCTGAAAAAGAATAATCCCCGGCTTTATTTGTCTGGAAAGTTCCTTCGTACAATCCATTTCCAACTGAGTTTAAAATAATTTCCGATTTCTCTCCTTTATTTATTACGCTTACTTTAACTTCAGCATCTGAAACAGGATTGAAAGTTGCATCATAAACCTGTCCTATAAATTCAACTTCTTCTCCCAGAGAATAAATTTTCTTTGATGTTTTAATATTGACCTGCTTTTGGTCTTCACTCGTGTTAAGCCATTTAACCGAGCTATTAATAAACCTGTCGAACAAATCGAGATTTTTAGTTGCTGTCTGAAGTTTCCATTTCCAAATATCTTTTGCAAGAACAGCGATTGATCTTTTGTTTCCCAGTTTTCTCGATACAATCAGCGGCGTTTTTGAAGGTATGTTATTCATTTTAGTCCGGGAAATCAGTTCACTTTCCGGTTTGTTAGTAAATTGAATATCAGGCTGAAAAACCGGGGGCAGATTTTCCCAAACTGCAATCGGGTTCTGTGAATTATTTTGCAGCAACGGGTTCTTTACCTGGTTGCTCTCGATAATTGGTTGAACCTCGCGGTAAAATGCCGACTTTATATTGATATTAATAGCCAATTCTTTTTGTAGTTCGTTAAGCTTCTTAAAATCAATTCCCGAAGAGAGTGACAGAAAGAACGCTTTACTTTGATTTGCAATTTTGTTTTTTACTTTGTTATAAAACTCTCCGGTAGTTTCATTAGAAGGGAAACCGATCAAAAAGAAAATATCTGCACTATCCAGCAAAGTCTGAGGGTTAACTTTTTCTAAAAATTTTCCCGGTGCAAATTGAGTTAAGGAATTGACCCTGAAGTTTTCATCCTTCTGAAGTGATTCTTTGATAAAAGAAATATCGGGAGAAGGACTTCCTCCGAGAAGAAGTATGTTGATCTTATTGCCAAGCACATTTATATAAAAAACTTTTTTATTGTTTGCCTCGGTAAATTCTCCGTTTAATCCCGATGCAACTACCGTCAGTTTCTTTTCTCCGCCCGATACCGGCTTATATTCGAAGTCGATATTCTGAATACCCTCTCTGCTTAAAGTTATCTTCTTTTGTTCAAGCAGTACATTCTCTTCATATATTGAAACATTTATATCTCTGTCTGCAAAGCCTGTATTGCTTATCGTTGTTTGTATTGTAGTTGGCGTTTCAGCATAAATGTATTCGTTGTAAAGGACATTTCGGATTTCTATATCATTTCTTCTTGAGGTATCTCCAACACCGATTGTGAAAACGGGAATACTCAATTTCTCTGCGGTAAAAACAGGATTTGATCCTTCTGTAATTACTCCGTCGCTTATAATCACTATTGATGAAATATTTTTATCCTGATCACCAACAGAAGAAAAAATGTTTGAAAAGTTTGTACTTCCCTCAGTGAAGGTTAAGTTTTCTATTTCCTCTGAACCTGGCTGAGTTACTTCCTTTCCAAAAGTATAAGCTTCGAATTCATTTGTATTTATCTCTTTCCCAAGTTCAGAAGCAAAATCATTCACAGTTTGTTCTCGGTTGGTTCCGTCATCAATCAATATTGAACGGGAATTATCTATAAATATGAAGTTTACAGGATTGATAATAATTTTCTTTGTCAGTGTAAGCATAGGTTCAAAAATTACAAAGAGAAGAAGTAAAAGAGCGATGAATCTTAATGATATAAGAAGTGCTTTCAACTTTGTGTTGATTACTGGAACTGTAAACCTGTAAACAAAAAGAGTAAAGAGCCCGAATAAAAGAATTGCTAGTATTAAGAGTAGAGGGTCTATTGAAAATGTGAGATCGACTTTTTCAATTCCGAACATTAGAAAATTAATTCTCCTTTAAGAACAGTAACAGCTTTGCCGGAGATATATAATTCATTTTTGTCAGGATTAAAAGTCACTCCTATTCTCCCGTTTCTCCCGAGAACGTCTCCTTGTTCAAAAGTGTAGCTTAATTTGTTCCCATCGTTTTTGATAAAACCTGCATATATCAAAACCGGGAGAAGAGGACCGTTCATCGAACCGGTTACAGGGTCTTCATTAATTCCAAAGTAAGGAGCAAAAAATCTCGAATGTGCAAAGCTCTCTTTATCTGCAGTCTCAAGTGTATAAACAGCGATACATGCGAATTCATTTTTTGTTGCTGTTAAATCGTAAAGAGCTTTAAAATCCGGTTTTAAGGAATTAAGTGCCTTAAGCGATTTAATCTTTATGTACAAATATTTATTCTCAAGTAAAATGAAAGGAGTTTCATCAAATTCAGATTTGCCGCTTCCCAGTGCATTTAAAATTTCTTCTTTGTTTCCCGTGAATTCGTTCATAGGAAAAACCGGAATTTGCATAAAGTATTTCCCATTCTCAAAACGGCATTTTAAAATGCCAGATAAAGTGTTAAACTTTATTTCCTGTCCGTCTTTTAACAAATTATTTTCATTTAAGAAATGTAGCGATGCAATTGTAGCATGACCGCAAAGCTCTACTTCAACTGCGGGAGTGAACCAACGAAGGTTATAATCTGCTTTATCCGATCCGGGTTTAGTAAGAAAAGCAGTTTCAGCAAGATTCATTTCTTTTGCAATTAATTGCATTTCTTCTTTGGAAAGATTCTCTCCAAAAGTAACTCCGGCCGGGTTCCCCTGGAAGGCTTTATCTGTAAAAGCATCTACCTGGTATATCTTAATTTTTTTTTGCACTGTTACTCCTTTCAATATTCCATGACTTCATCATATCAAAAGTTTTATAGTCCGTCAGATCAAAATGAATAGGAGTAACAGAAACATAATTCTTTTTTATTGCTGCATGATCTGTCTCGATTTCCATATCAACTTCCACGAGATTTCCTGTGAGCCAAAAGTAATCTCTTCCATAGGGATCCTGCCTCTGTTCATACATATCGTCCCATTTAGATTTCCCCTGTCTTGTAAGCAAAATTCCGGCAATTTGTTCTTCAGGAATATCCGGCACGTTTACATTAAGCAGGGTGCCTAATGGGAGTTTTTTCCCGGCAATTTCCTGTGCAAGCATCTTTGCAACTTTTGCCGCAAATTTAAAATCGGTTGCAGTGTGGCTTGTTACAGAAATTGCGATGGAAGGAATATCCATTATTGCTGCTTCTCTTGCTGCAGAAACAGTTCCCGAATAAATAATATTGATAGCAGTATTTGATCCATGATTTATTCCCGATATTACAATATCAGGCGAGGTTTTCATTATATTTTTTATCCCCATCTTCACGCAATCAGCAGGAGTGCCGTCAACTGCGTAGCCAAAAAAGTCCCCGTTCTTTTTATATTTTATTACTCTCAACGGAACCTGCATCGTAATTGCATGCCCTACAGCACTTTGCTCTTTTAAAGGAGCAACAACTGTAACTTCACCAATTTCTTTAAGTACGTTTACCAGTGCTGAAATTCCTGCCGATTCAATTCCATCATCATTTGAAACTAATATTCTCAAGAAGTAAACCTTAATCTTTTGTTGAATGATGCTAAAAATAACATAAGTCTCATAGAGTAACAATTGAAATGAATGCTCATATAAATACCAATAACAACGGAGTTAAAGGTAAGATTATTATTCACTCTTTCATCAATTTAAGAGCATTGTTGCATGAATGCATACTTGCATGATTTCAGAACATGCATTCCAACATCCATGCAGCCATGCTTCCTTATACGTTCTTCAGGTAAATTATGTATTTTTAATGCTATAATTATTTAGTTATGCTGATATTAAAACCACACATCTTTAATAGATATTCCGATGTTATTGCCGGTGTAAGTACAAAAACCGGAGCCGGACGGAGGGCTCCATATTTTTTCAATATGTCGTTTTCTGTTGGAGACAATGAGAATATTGTTAAAGAGAATAGAAATTTACTCTTTGAAAATCTTGGTATAAATCCTGCAAACGTCGCTCACCAAAAACAAGTGCACGAAGATAAAGTATCATTTGTAACTCAAGGCGGTTTAATTGGCGAGAGCGACGCAATGATAACGGATAAGCCGGGAATCGGTTTGGCTGTAAGTATTGCAGATTGTGTTCCTATTTTACTTTATGATCCTTTAAAGAAAATGATTGGTGCTGTTCATTCAGGCTGGCGAGGAACCGAAAAAAAAATCCTGCTTAAAACTTTGAACGAAATTAAAAAGTATGGCTGTTTACCCGAAAACATAATTGTTTACATTGGTCCGTCAATCAGTAAAAATGTTTATGAAGTCGGAAAAGAAGTTGCCGAAATGTTTGATAAGAAATACCTGGAACAAAAAGGCGAAAAATATCTTCTCGATGTGACGGGTGTAAACCTGGATATCCTACTTAAGGCAGGAGTTAAAAGGAATATCCAGCTTTCCTCACTTTGTACCTATGCAATGAAAGATGTTTTTCATTCATACAGGCGTGATGGAAATAACTCGGGTCGTTCATTGGCGGTTATTGCTCTTAAGGAGTATGAGTGAAGGAAAGCTTAAAAATAATTCTTGTATTCTGTCTGATATGTTTGATCTGGGGTTCGACCTGGCTGGCTATTAAAACAAGTTTATTTTCTCTTACACCAATGTTCTCCGCGGGCTTAAGGTTTTGTATAGCTTCAATATTAATATTTGCAGTAGTAAAGATTAATAAAATTGAAATTCATTCCGATAAAATTTCTGTCGGATTATATATCCTGATGGGTTTCTTCTCTTTTGTATTTCCATTCGGTTTTGTTTATTGGGCTGAATCCCGGCAAGTCGGGATTCCTTCTGGACTCGCTTCTGTCTTATTTGCTGTATATCCTTTTTTTGTGCTTCTTTTTTCATACTTATTTATTCCAAATGAGAAAATCGGGTTTTATAAAATACTTGGAATAGTTCTCGGCTTTGGTGGAATACTTGTAATTTTCTCGGATAGTATAGTGGGAGATATTTCTTCCTACTTTCTTGGAATGTTAGCGATTGTTCTTAGCGGCATTATGCAGGCTTCAATTGCAGTAATAATTAAAAAATACGGGTTTCATCTCAATCCTCTTTCAATGAATTTTATTCCGATGGTAATCGCAGGCATATTCCTGACATTACTTGGCTTTTTAATGGAGGATTTTTCGCAGCTTAAATTTGATTCCGGCGCAATTCTTTCTGTTCTTTATCTTGCAGTCTTTGGAAGTATTATTACATTCACATCATACTACTGGCTGCTCAAAAGAATCAATATTGTAATCCTTTCCCTGATTGCTTTTATTACCCCTATTGTAGCTTTAATGCTTGGCTATCTGGTTTATGATGAGCAGCTATCCTTAATGGATTTATGGGGCAGCGTACTTGTTTTAACCGGACTTCTTTGGGCAAATCTTGGGAACTATAAAAAACGTCCGGCTTGAATAGCGTAATATTGTCTGATTATAGATTTGGTTAAATTGTATTGACAAAAAATTCTTTGCAGGTAATTAATGCTTAATGTTATAAAAATCAGGAAAGCGACTTTTTACGGATATCATGGAGTGAGGTCTGAAGAACAGAGTGTCGGTGGAAAGTTTGAAGCTGATGTTGATATTTATACAGACTTCAGTCAAGCGGCAAAAGAGGATAGCCTTGGTAAAACTATAGACTATCATAAAGTTTATTCTTTTGTATATCATCTTGCTCTGGAACAGAAATATTATTTAATTGAATCTCTGGCTATGAAGATTGCTAATGAGCTTTTAAAAGAATTTAAATCTATACAAAAAGTTGCTGTGAGAATTAGGAAAAACAATCCGCCGTTGGGCGGAGTTGTTGATCATGTTGAAGTAGAAGTGATTAAGGAAAGAAACGAGCTGGCTTAGAGCAAAGGGCATAGGAGGTAAAATAAAAAATACTGCTTATATCGGGCTCGGTTCAAACAAAGGGGATAAATTAGATTTCTTAAGAAAAGCCGTAAAAAAAATTAATACGGATGAGAAATGCAGAGTAGAACTTTCTTCATCTTTATATGAAACAAAACCATTAGGGAATCGTAAGCAGGAAAATTACCTGAATGCCGTATTAAAAATCTTAACTGAATACTCTGTTATTGAGCTTTTTAGTTTTCTGAAAGGTATTGAAAAAGAACTCGGAAGAAATGAAACAGAAAGATGGGGCAATAGGGAAATAGATATGGATATACTTTTTTATAACGATTTAGTTTACTCAGATAGTATAATAACCATTCCGCATAAAGGAATTGCTAACCGTGATTTTGTGCTTGTTCCGCTTTGCGAGATTGATTCCAGCCTCATTCACCCTGAATTAAAGCAAAAAATTTGTGATATTAATGTTGCCGATTCTGAAAAATGTATAATAAGGAAATTACCAGATAAGCTTGAAACGGAAGAGAACTAATTGAACCAGAATTCAGAAATAAGATATATTGCCATCGAAGGGGTAATCGGGGCTGGGAAAAGCGCCCTGGCAAAGAAAATTAAAGATAAGCTGAATGCTGAATTGGTGCTTGAACAGTTTGAAGCAAATCCATTCCTCGAAAAATTCTATTCGGATAGAAAAAGATATGCTTTCCAGACACAGATGTTTTTTCTTATAAACCGGTTTAAGCAGCAGGAAGAATTGAAACAGGGGAATCTCTTTACCGAATATATTGTTTCAGATTATATATTTGAAAAAGACAGAATATTTGCTTATTTAAATCTATCCGGCGAAGAGCTGAAGCTTTATGAATCTATTTTTCCTTTGCTTGAAAGGAGCCTTAATAAGCCGGATTTGATTGTTTATTTGCAACCGAGTGTCGATAGATTGATTTATAATATTAAAAAAAGGGGAAGAAAAATCGAGAGAAACATTACGCGTAGTTATATTGAAGAATTAAGCGAGGCTTACAACAATTTCTTTTTTAGATACAATAAAACTCCACTTTTGATTGTTAACTCTACAGAAATCGATTTTGTGCACAATGAAGAAGATTTCAATGAACTATTTAAGCAAATATTCCGTGAAGACAGAGGCGTAACGGAATATTTTAAACCGGAATCGAGGCGGCTGTTATGATAAGGTTCTTTCTATACTTAATTGTTTTCTGGATTGTATATCAAATAGTAAAACGGGTGGTCAGGTTTCTTACTCCGGTATCAAGAGATTCAATACATACGCAGAATATCAAAAGAAATAAATCCGATTACAAAAATGTTGAAGACGCTGAATTTACCGAGATAAAATCTGAGGATAATAAGAAAAAAGATAATTAAGCCGGATGCCAGGAAAAAATATCTTCTCAAAATTAACTCTGACAATATTCAAAAAACTTTTTTCAGTTCAGGAAAATAAATCCCTTCACCTGGACGAGCCAAAAAGATTTTTAATTGTCAGGCAGCATAACCAGCTTGGCGATTTGCTTTCGGGGGTATCACTGTTTAGGGCAATAAAAGAAACATACCCGGAAAGCGATCTTACCTTGATTGTAAGCCCTTTTAATTACCCCGGTCTTGTAAAAAATAAATTTGTAGATAGACTTTTTGTTTTCGATAAAAAGAAAATATACAACCCTTTTTATTTTAAAAAATTTATAAAACTACTAAGAGAACAATATGATGTAGCAATTGTGCCGGTGGTAGTATCGATTTCTTTTACAAGCAACCTGATTGCAAGAATGTCAAATTCCAAAACAAGAATAGGTGCCAGGTATTTAAACGGGATGAGAAATGAAAGCGATTTTTTCTTTGACAGAAGAGTTACACTGGATTGGAGAATGCACCCCGATTCGAATGTTTCTGAAAGAAGCCTCGATATAGTAAGACCATTCGGTATTAATACAACCAACTATCGTTCGGAAATAAGTTTTAATGAAAATGATCTGAAAGAAGCTGATAAGTTTATTGCAAAAATTAGTGTTGAGGAGAAAGATTTCTTAATAGGGTTTCACGTGGGTGCGGGTAAACCTCAGAACAGGTGGTCTGCTATTAAATTTGCCGCGTTGATAAAAAAACTAAGAGAGAATTATTCGACCAAATTTTATATTACAGGAAGTTCTGCAGATAAAGAAATAATCAGGTTTGTCGAAGTAAACCTTCCTTTTAATGTAGCTTTTTTCATAAATAGGAAAATCTCTGAAGTTGCAGCACTCGTTTCAAAATCTGATCTTTTCATATCGAACGATACCGGGATAATGCACGTAGCCGGAAGTACAAACACTCCGCAGATTTCCATTTTTGGTTCCACTAATCCATTCAACTGGGCTCCTATCGGTGTCAATAAATATTTTGTCAGGAAAAGCGAATTGATTGATGACGTTTCCGTAGAGGATGTTTATAGTCTTTGTAATATTCTGCTGGCTAAAAGCAGAAAGGAAATAAATATTGCAAAGTAAGAATTATGCGGCAATCGATATTGGCACTAATTCTTTTCATCTTATTATTGTAAAAATCAAACAGGATGGCTCTTTAGTTATTATTGACAGGGAGAAGGAAGTAATTAGACTCGGCTCTCATCAAGGCGAGGAATTAAGTATAATCAGTCCAGATGAAATTGAGAGAGGGATTAATGTTTTAACAAGATTCAAAAAGCTTGCTGACTTTTATGAGGCAGAAATACGTGCTGTTGCTACAAGCGCTGTAAGAGAGGCAAATAACAGGAATGAATTTCTTGAAAAGGTCTTTGCAAAAACGGGGATTGAAATTGAAGTTATAGATGGAAAAAAAGAAGCCGCATTCATATATAAAGGCGTAAGAAAGTCTCTCTCATATAAGCAGAAAAAATTAATATGTTTTGATATAGGAGGTGGAAGCTCAGAAATAATCCTTGGGCGCAATGATGAAATTTTCTTTGGTGCAAGCATCAAAATTGGAGCTGTAAGATTAAGTAAAAAATTTTTCCCCGGTTATATCTTAACCGAGGGAGCAATAAATAATTGCAACAATTACATTGAAGAAATGATAAAAAATAATAAAGAAGTAAACTTTGATGAGAGCCACGATATTGCTGTTGGTGCTTCGGGAACTATACTTGCTGTTGCAGGAATGATTAAATATAGAAGATACGGGGGAAAAGATAAATCACTTAACGGGTTTGTCTTTACCAAACCGGAACTTGAAGAAGTAACAGGTGAAATTCTTAAAAGGAAAACTCCCGAACAAAGAGTCAATATTGAAGGGATGGAATATAAAAGAGCAGATATAATTCCTGCTGGTTTACTTATCCTTAATAAAGCCTTTGAAATCTTTAATATAAAAAAAATGGTTATATCTGAATTTGCTTTGAGAGAGGGAGTTGTTTTGAGTATGCTGGAGAAAGAACGAAACGTAGAGATAAAGTTCTAATTATTAAATAGGAGTAAGTAAGGCTCACCTTTAGAGGTGAACCTCACTTATGAATTTCATCTTTTATAGATTTCAAAAGTTTGTTGGGCAGTCACAAACCATTTCGTGACTGAATTACTTGAACCTGCCTTACCAATTTTTCCTTTAATTAGAGCCCAGCCGTAAGTATATTTACCAATCTAATTAAATGGAATAAATGCTAAACATCCGTAGTTTCTGTATAATTGCACACATAGACCATGGCAAATCTACTTTAGCTGATTGTCTTCTTGAAAAAACAGGGATAATTACAGAGAGGGAAGCCAAAGACCAGATACTCGACGATTTTGAATTTGAGTGAGAAAGGGGAATAACGAATGAAGCATAAAGGAAAGGATGGCACTATGCTGCAAAAATTTCAGAACAAACCAAATTCTGTTTCAGTTTAATTTCTACTCCGAAACTATTAATCTGCCAAAATAATTTTCCATTGGAATGAATTTCTTCTTGACAACCATCTTATGATTATTTAGATTTAGTCTAAATAATAATTACTTTCCTGAAGTTAAGTATGAGTAAGTTTAAGGCCGTCTTAGTTATATTTTTATTACCATTTAGTTTTATTATGTCTGAAGATAATAATGCAGATGAAGAATCAGCTAAAAAGGATACACTGATAAAAACTTATGATTTTCCCCAGATTGATATTATAGGCCGCAAACCGTCATTACTTAATAGAATTCCTGGTTCAGCTTCACTTATAACTAATAGAACTCTATATATTACCCAACCCCTTTCCGGTAATGAGATATTTAAAAAAGTTACCGGAATAAATGTTGTCGATGAAGAAGGTGTCGGGTTAAGAGCTAATATAGGAATTCGGGGTCTTGATCCTGATAGAAGCAGGACAGTCCTGATGATGGAAGATGGTATCCCGATTGCATTAGCACCTTACGGTGAACCGGAAATGTACTATACCCCTTCTATAGATAGAATGAAAAGCATTGAAATTCTGAAAGGCAGCGGTTCGATTCTTTTCGGACCTCAAACAATTGGCGGAGTAATAAATTATGTAACAAATGATCCTCCGCTTGATTCCAGGACAACTTTAAATTTAAGAGGAGGTAAAGACGGGTATTTTGTAGGAAAGGCAAGCTATGGTACGACTTTAGATAATGTAGGTGTTCATTTTAATTTTCTTCACAAACAGGCAGACAAATTAGGTATTACTAATTTCGATGTTAATGATATTACTGCAAAAATAAAATTTGGTATTGGTGAAAGATCCAGGATAGGAATAAAACTTAGCGCTTATGATGAGATATCTAACTCTACTTATATTGGTTTAACTCAGACTATGTATGATGAGGGAGAGTATTTCACAATTATTTCTCCAAATGATCAACTTGATATTAGAAGATATTCAGCAAGTATAACTCACGATTATTTCTTTTCTGAAAATGTATATTTAAGAACAACTCTTTTTGGCTATACTACAATAAGAAACTGGCTTCGACAGGATTTCAGCAGGAGCCCTGTGTCGAACGGAACCGAAGCAATTTTTGGAGATACAACTGTTTCAAATGGAGCTATTTACATGAGGAACAGTACAGGCAACAGGAACAGGGAATTTGAAGTTGCCGGAATTGAGCCAAGAATTTATCTTAATTATTTCTTGGCTAATTTAAAAAACGAACTTGAGGGTGGGTTTAGATTTTTATATGAGAGAGCTTTTGAACAAAGGATAGACGGGAGAAAGGCTGATGCTTTATCCGGTGATCTGAGAGAAGATGAAATAAGAACAGGTTATGCTGGCAGTGTTTTTGCCCAGAATAGAATTTATTTCACAGAGCAATTAACTGTTACACCAGGAATCCGTTTAGAGAATTTCGACTACGAACGTAATATCTTTAGACGTAACTACACTGATACAAGCCTTACAAATAACAGCAATGTATTTTCTGTTGTTCCCGGTTTAGGCGTTAATTATAATTTTAATGATATCTACTCAGTTTTTGCAGGGGTTCATAGAGGTTTTGCGCCTCCAAGAATTAAGGATGCAATAACAAGCGGCGGCGAGGCATTAGAACTTGAAGCAGAGCTAAGTTGGAACTACGAAGCTGGATTAAGAGCAAATATTTCCTCTTTTATGTTTCTTGAGTTGACAGGATTCATGCTTAATTTTTCAAACCAGATTATTCCTGTTTCGGAATCTTCCGGTGGAACAGGAACAGGGCTTGTTAATGGAGGAGAAACTCTACATCTCGGAGTTGAAACTGGAATCAGTTTTGCTCTCGATAAATTTATTAATTCCGATTATGAATTTATGTTAGGTATAAATTTAACCGCCGGCAAATCAACTTATGAAGCTGACAGGTTTATTACTGTTGATGATGAAAAAATTAATATTAAAGATAATAAACTTCCTTACGCACCGGAGATTTATTTATCAGTAATGTTGGATATAAATTCTCCTTTTGGTTTAGGAGTTCAGTTATCAGGTTCATATATAGGAGAACAATTTACAGATGAGTTAAATACTGTTGAAGCTTCGCCTGATGGACAAACTGGTAAAATGCCTTCTTATTTTGTTCTTGATATTACAGGCAGGTATTATTCATCTGAGCTGAATTCATCATTATATATTTCGGTTAAAAATTTACTTGATGAAAGATACATTGCCAGCAGAAGACCTCAGGGGATAAAAGTTGGTCTGCCAAGATTTATAACTGCAGGGATGGAAATTACTTTATAAAATATTTTTTATCATAAGTGAACATCTTTTTTCCCAAAGATGTCATCTATTAATCATTCTCTCTTTTGCCTACCTTTAATTATAGTCCTTTCGTAACTATATTTACAATTTATTTTAGCCGGGAATAAATGTTAAACATTCGTAATTTCTGCATAATTGCACACATAGACCATGGCAAATCTACTTTAGCTGATTGTCTTCTTGAAAGAACTGGGACAATTACAGAGAGGGAAGCCAAAGACCAGATACTTGACGATCTTGAACTTGAGAGAGAAAGGGGAATAACAATTAAATCACACGCCATACAGATGAAATACAAAGCCAAGGATAGAAAAGATTATATTCTCAATTTAATTGATACTCCCGGTCATGTTGATTTTACTTATGAAGTATCACGTTCACTCGCCGCGTGTGAAGGTGCTTTGCTCGTAGTTGATGCAGCACAGGGAGTTGAAGCACAAACTATCAGCAATCTTTATCTTGCTATCGATGCGGGACTGGAAATAATTCCGGTATTAAACAAAATAGATCTGCCGAGCGCAGAAGTGGAAAAAGTAAAAGGGCAAATAATCGATCTCATCGGCTGCCGTCCTGAAGAGATTCTTCTTGTAAGTGCAAAAGCCAAACTTGGTATTGATGAAGTTCTTGAAGGTGTAGTAAAGAAAATTCCTTCGCCTAAAGGTGATCCGGATGCGCCTTTGCAGGCTTTAATATTCGATTCGGTTTTTGATGCATACCGGGGCGCGATTGCCTATATAAGATTAATCAATGGAACTCTGAGGACAAATGACAAAATAAAATTCTTTGTTACAGATAAAGAATGGGAAGCCGAAGAGATCGGGATTCTCGGGTTAAAAAAAATAAAAACCGATGAACTTTCCGCCGGCAATGTAGGATACCTGATTGCCGGAATAAAAGATGTTCACGATACGAAAGTCGGTGATACTGTAACTCATACAAAAGGGGGAGTTAAAGAGCCTTTGCCAGGTTATAAAGCTGTAAAGCCAATGGTTTACAGCGGACTTTATCCAACCGATTCTGAAGAGTTTGAAAATCTTCGTGACGCTTTAGAGAAATTCAGGCTTAACGATTCTGCCTTGATCTATCAGCCGGAAACTTCTGCTGCACTCGGCTTCGGTTTCAGATGCGGTTTTCTCGGTTTGCTTCATATGGAGATTGTTCAGGAAAGATTACTCCGTGAGTATAACCAATCAATTATTACTACTCTCCCAAACGTTGAATATTATGTTTTTAAAAATGATGGCGAGAAAGTTGTAGTTGATAATCCGGCTTTGATGCCTCCGGTGGGAGAAATTGATTATGTCGAAGAGCCTTATGTTAAAATTCAGATTGTTGTACCAAGCGAATATGTCGGTAATATAATGAAGCTTGCAATGGATAAAAGGGGAGAGTACAAAAACACAACATACATTGATCCTACAAGAGCGGACATACAATTTGAATTACCTCTTTCAGAAATAATATTTGATTTTTATGATAAGCTTAAATCTATGACGCGCGGTTATGCTTCTCTCGATTACGATTTTACAGGGTATAGGGAATCCGATCTTGTCCGGCTTGATATACTTCTCAACAGCGAACCTGTCGATGCATTGTCTATGATTGTTCACAGGGATAAAGCCTATGATTGGGGAAGAAAAGTCTGCAGCAAGCTTAAAGACCTTATACCGAGGCAGATGTTCGAGATTTCTATCCAGGCTGCAATTGGAACGAAAGTAATTTCAAAATCTGTGGTTAAAGCTTTAAGAAAAAATGTTCTTGCAAAATGCTACGGTGGCGATATCACAAGAAAAAGGAAGCTTCTTGAAAAGCAGAAAGAAGGAAAGAAAAGAATGAAGCAGGTGGGCAATGTTGAAATTCCGCAGGAAGCTTTTCTTGCAGTGCTTCAGATTGAGGACTGATTAAGAATATCACTTGCTGTAGGGGTTCGGCGCCGACTGAACACCTACTGTTTTAAATGGTAGTTAACACTCAATGAAGAATCAAAGCAAGGTTGAAAATATATCTGGCATGCATTCCTCAGGAATAACAAATTTAATAAAAATTCTTTTCTGGACTTTATTACTCGCCATTATCCTAAAATCATTTTTTGTTGAGGCTTACAGAATTCCTTCTTCTTCTATGGAAAAGACACTTCTTGCGGGAGACTTTATCTTTGTAAACAAAGCAGCTTATTCAATTTCTACACCAAGGTATATTCCTATTCTCGGTACAAAAATCAACAGCTTTGATATCGTTACATTTTCAAAACCTTCGAGAGGAGATGTTATTGTATTTGAATTTCCCGAAAACATGGAAGGAAACAAAATAAGAACTGCTAACTATGTAAAAAGAGTTATCGGTTTACCCGGCGATACTGTGGAGATTATTAACAATTTTGTTTATGTAAACGGCAGGACTTTTTTAGAAGACGATAGGCATCTTAGTGAAAAAAAGAAAGAGGTTACTACCGATAATAAAATATTTTCTAATAAAAATTATTGGAATGGTAAAGATTATGGTCCTGTTATTATTCCGTGGAAGGGATTAAGTGTTGAAGTGAACTTTAAGAATATCAATAAAATCGGTCCGCTTATTAACAGGGAATATGAAAAAAATGTTGTCAGCATCGAGGGAAGTGTAATCAACATTGATAGAAAACCTGTAAGAACTTACACTTTTAAACAGGATCATTATTTTGTTATGGGAGATAACAGGAAAATAAGTATGGATAGCAGGCATTGGGGATTCATTCCTGAAAACTTAATTATAGGAAAAGCGGAAATAATATACTGGTCAATGGATCCTGATTTATCTGTTATAAAGTCTATCAGGTTTGGGCGATTATTCAAAACTATAAACTAAAAGTGTACAATAAAGGGGCTATTTTTTTTAGTAATTTGGGCTATATTAATAATAACAATCACCAGATTTTTTATGCGAAATATCTTTATTGTTTTAATAATAACGCTGCTTTCTGCTTATTCTTTCTCCCAGGATAAATACCTGGTTTACTTTAAAGATAAGGGTGTTACTTCAGGACAAACTCTAAATAAAACAAGTGCTTTGTACCGTGAAGCTCTGAATAGTCTTACCGAAAAAGCAATTGAAAGAAGAAGAAAAGTAATGGGAGATGAAATAATATCTTATGATGATTTGCCCATCAAAAGTGATTATCTAAACGAATTAAACTCACTCGGAATTAAAATCGTTAATAAGTTAACATGGTTTAATGCTGTATCGGTATATTTAAATGAGTCACAACTAATAATAGTAAAAAAACTTCCTTTCGTTGATAAAATTGAATCGGTCAGACTAATGAAATTTAACAGAAACGAGGTAGAGCAAACCGATTTAGAAAAAAGCAATACTACTGCCGACCTTAACTACGGTTCTTCATTTACCCAGCTTAATCTTATGGATGTGCCAATTGTTCATTCAAAAGGAATTACCGGCGAAGGCGTTATAATAGGACTTCTCGATAGCGGTTTCGATTGGCGGGATCACGAGGCGCTCGTTAATTCTAATGTAATTGCCGAATGGGATTTTGTTTTTAATGATTCTATAACTGCTAACCAGCCGGAGGATACTCCTTCTCAACACAATCATGGAACCAGCGTTTTTTCGGAAGTTGGAGGATTCAAGGATAGCACATTGGTCGGGGCTTCTTTTGGTTCGTCATTCGTTCTTGCAAAGTCGGAAGACATTAGAAGCGAAAAGCATATTGAAGAAGATAATTATGCTGCTGCGCTTATCTGGATGGAAAATTACGGAGTTGAAATAACAAGCAGTTCTCTTGGCTACAGTCTGTTTGATACAACAACCTATTCTTACACTTATGAAGATATGGATGGTCAAACAACAATTGTAGTAAAAGCATGTGAGTTGGCTTTCAGTAAAGGAGTTGTTACTATAACAGCAGCCGGGAATGAGGGGAATTATCCCTGGTATTATATTATTTCTCCTGCTGACGGATTTAACACAATTGCAGTTGGTGCAGTAACAAGTTCTAACCAGGTTACAAGCTTTAGCTCGCACGGACCTACATACGATGGTAGAATAAAACCGGATGTGGTCGCACAGGGAAGCGGTGTATATGCGGCATCTGCTTCAGGATTTAGTTCGTACACTGCCGTTTTTTCAGGTACTTCCGCAGCTACTCCTTTAGCCTGTGGAATTGCGGGGCTATTGCTATCCGCTCATCCTCATTTAACCAATGTACAGGTTAGAAACATTTTATTAGAGACTGCGGATAATTTTTCAAACCCGGATAATGAAAGAGGTTATGGCTTAGTTTCCGCTGCAAATGCAATCAATTATCCTAACCTGCAGGTAGATAATTCAAGTTATATAATTCATAAGATTTTTATAAATGATCTTGCAATCAATCCTTCAACTGTGAAGATTAATTATTCTATTGATCAATCAGACTTTACACAGGAAAATATGTCTTCTGACGGTACGTTTAGGTATAATTTTCTTTTACCGGTCTTAAATAATGATCAGTTCGTAGAATTTTATTTCACTTATGATGACAATTCTGCTGCAAATTACCGCGAGCCTTCGGATAAAAATTATATACTTACTTACGGAGGAACGATTGTTTCCCTTGGTCCTGAAATAAATAATATTCCAAGCGATTACGTGTTAAGCCAGAATTATCCTAATCCTTTTAATGGGCAGACAAAAATAAATTTTATATCTTCCAGCCAGGAACAGGGAGAATTAATTGTTTACGATATTCTTGGTCAAAAAGTTAAAGCACTTTTCAATGAAGTTACAAAGATTGGACTAAATACAGTTACGTGGAACGGCAAAAATGAAAATGGATTGGATGTTTCGAGTGGTGTTTATTATTATGTTTTAAAAATCGGGGAAAACAATTATTCCAAGAAGATGATACTACTGAAGTAATGAAATTTAACGAATAGAAAAAAGTTTTAATAAACATAAGCCTGCAACGTATTTCGTTGGATATTTCTTCATTTAACACAACTTTTTGTAACCATTCTTTCCTAAAAAATTCTTAAATTTTTGTCATAGATTCAAAAACAGGTTAGTTATTATGGCTGGTATTCTTTTTCCTGCACAGGATAAATATCTAAAGCAGTTTAAAAAGGAAGATGATCCTTTAATTGCTGAGATGGAGCAATATGCGAAAGAACATAAAGTTCCCATCCTTTCAAGGCAGGCAGCCGATTTTCTTGAGCAAATTGTGCTGTTGATAAACCCCAGAAGAGTTCTTGAAATAGGAGCGGCTATTGCATATTCTACTATCAGAATTGCAAAAATCCTGAAGAAGAAATCGGTAATTCATTCAATTGAAATGAGCGAAGATAATGCAGCAATTGCAAGGGAGAATATAGAGAAAGCAGGACTTGGAAATAAAATTGACCTGAAAATAGGTAATGCTCTTACAATAATGCCTCAACTTCAAAAAAAGTATGATTTGATTTTCCTGGATGCGGATAAGGAAGACTATAAAAGATTGTTTGACTACTCTATGATACTCCTGAAAAGTGGAGGAGTAATTTTTATTGATAATCTTCTGTGGCATGGATTTGCAGCCGCACGGAAAATTCCGGGAGAATACAGAATTTCTACAAAATATATAAGGGAATTCAACACAGTGTTTATGAATCAGCCAAACCTGATTGCGACAATACTTCCCATAGGTGATGGAATAGGTTTGGGGGTTAAGAGGTGATTTTATGAATACTGCAAATCTTGTAGAAGAGATTAATGTCTTTTCGGAACAAAAGCTGAAAAGAAAGAATGATTTAAAAATTCTTTTGGAGATGTCTTTTAAAAATGAAAAGTCAGTGCTTCTGGAAAACCTCTCATTTACGGCAAAATATATCAGGGGTTTGGAGAGGGTCCTTAAGAAAGGAAGTATGAACCCTGAGATTAGTAATATTGAACAAATAAAACAGGACTATACAAATAACATTAAAAAATCGATTGACCAAATTAAGGAACTAATAAGCTTCGCTGATACGGAAGTAAATAGCTATTTTGAAGAAAAGTATTTCAAATTAACTCAGGAAGGTTTTCAAAGCTTAAGTGAATTACTCGAAGATCTGGAATGGACTAAAATGTATTTTAATCGGCAGAAAAGGCGGACCACCAACTAAAAATATCCTAATAGAATTCTTTAAACCGGCATCGGTAATTAAACGAGTAATCTTTTTCTACAAGCGACAACTGGTTAACTTATATCTTTTGCAATCCACTTTTCAAGAGCAGAAAGAAGATGAGTCATAGCTGTAATTAACGGCTTATGCTGTACTTCATCAATATCCGTAAGGATCTCTCTGTGTATATTGATATAAGCATTATTTAGTTGTTGAACAATCAAGACTCCCTGTTTAGAGAGAGTTACCTTCATGTTTCTACGATCATTGGAATCTATCTCTCTTATTAAATAATCTTTTCTTACCAGTCCATCAATAATTCTGGTTAATCTGCTGGGACTGAGGTTCATTCTTTTGGCAATTTGCTTGTTGTTTGAACTTTCCTCGGTTCCGAATAATCTCAGGCATCTGAATTCGGCTTGAGTTAGTCCGTGTTGTTCTGCAAGTCGGGCTTCTTTTTCCTGGCAGTTTGCAAGTAACTTAAATGTTAGATCGGCAAGTTGTGCTGCTTCAGCTGGTGTGTTTGTTATTTCGTTCATATTTTTACACAATCAATTATTTGCTACACGCAAAAATCAACATTATTTATATTTAAGTCAAGAAACTTTATAAAGTTCTCATTTTATATCAAAAATAAAGCATTTCTGCCAAGGTAAGTTTAACCCTTCCGTTTGTTGCTTCTTTCAATATTGAAATAATTTGCTGAAGATCATCAAATGTTATCAAGCATTCTAATTCAACTTTATCGGAATAATTAGTATTTATTATTTTATTACCGGATTCGTTAAAAGCCTGGTAAATTTTCTGTACATACTGAAAATCAACTTTTATAAATATCTTTTGATAAAGTTTTTTATCTACTTTCCCGGCTTTTTCTAGAACCGAAAATGCAGCTTCATAATAAGCTTTGCCCAGCCCGCCGACACCGAGTTTTGTTCCTCCAAAATAACGAACTACAACTACCAGAGTGTTTGTTAAATTGAAATGTTCTATAGCATTATAGATTCTTATTCCAGCCGTCCCAGCCGGTTCACCGGCATCTGAGTATTTTTGCGAGTTTAAAGTTTTATATGCAAAACAATGATGTGTTGCATCGTAGTATTTTTTCTTTAAGTCCTTTAAGCGAGATAAAACTTCCTCTTCATTCTCAACAGGAAAAGCAAAACCGATAAAACGAGAGTTCTTTTCCTTTAACTCTGTTTCATATTTCTTATCGATAACTTTTATTTCTTTTAGCTTATTCATAGAAAAGTGACACAATGCAGTGATTATTTAGTTGCTTATCAAAGCCTCTATGACTAAAATACTATTTTAAATTTAACCCATTTTGCGATTTGGAAAAAGAAACGATAATAATAAAAGGTGCGCGGGAACATAATCTCAAGAATATCGATGTTGAAATCCCCAGGGAATCATTAACAGTAATTACCGGTTTATCCGGGTCGGGAAAATCCTCTCTCGCTTTTGATACTATCTATGCCGAAGGTCAAAGGAGATATATAGAATCTCTTTCTGCTTATGCGCGGCAGTTCCTGGATATGCTTGAGAAACCTGATGTAGATTTAATAGAAGGTTTAAGCCCGGCAATCTCAATTGAACAGAAATCTACTTCGGGAAATCCTCGTTCGACTGTCGGCACCGTAACGGAAATATACGACTATCTTCGACTGCTTTATGCAAGATTAGGAACTCTGCATTGTTATAATTGTGGAAAACCTGTTACAAAACAAACTTCCAGCCAGATAATTGATTCGATTATTACTTCTCAGAAAGGAGATAAAATTACTATCCTGGCTCCTGTTATTAGAGGAAGAAAAGGGCATTACAGGGAATTGTTCGAAGAGATTGCTTCCGATGGCTTTCTTAAAGTAAGAGTAGATAATGAAGATCACGAAATTGTAAAAGGCTTTAGTGTTGACAGGTACAAGATTCACAATATTGAAATTCAAATCGATAAACTAACAGTTAATGAAGCATCAAGGAACAGGTTGACTGAATCCGTAGAAGTGGCTTTGAATTACGGGGACGGCATTGTTACAGTAAATAACGGCAAGAAAGATTTTCTGTACAGCAGGCATATCGCTTGTCTTGATTGCGGAATAAGCTATAGGGAATTGGCGCCCAACTCCTTTTCATTTAATTCTCCTTACGGCTCCTGTTCCGATTGTGAAGGTTTGGGAGAGAAAAAAGAAATAGATATTAATCTGGTAATTCCCGATTGGAACAAATCAATAAATGAAGAAGGACTCTCGCCTGTTGGTAAACCGAGACAGATCTGGTTCTTTAACCAGTTAAAGGTTGTTGCTGAAAAATATAACTTTGATTTCGACACTCCGTTAAAAAATCTTAGTAATGAAGCCAAAGATGTTATTCTGCATGGTACTAAGGAAAAAATTCCGTTTAGTTATTCTTATGGAAATACCAAACCTGTTACATATATGCATAAGTTTTCAGGTTTAATTAGTTACCTGAAAAATTATTATGAAAGCACAAGCTCCAACAACATTCGTGAATGGGTAGAATCATATATGAATACCATTGCCTGTTCAACTTGTAACGGAGGCAGGCTAAAAAAAGAATCTCTTTCGGTTAAATTCCAGGGAAAAAACATAGCTGAAGTTACCGAGCTTTCAATTGTAAAAGCAAAAGATTTTTTTGATAAGGTAAAACTTCCGGGAAGGGAAGGAATAATTGCAAAACCTATTCTTAAGGAGATATCAACAAGACTCCGGTTTCTTCTTGATGTTGGTTTAGATTATTTAACTCTTAACCGTTCTGCAAGGACATTATCCGGAGGAGAATCACAGAGAATAAGACTTGCTACCCAGATTGGGTCGCAGCTTGCGGGAGTTTTATATGTGCTGGATGAACCAAGCATCGGGCTTCATCAAAGCGATAATATTAAGCTTATTAATTCTCTCAAAAATCTCAGAGACCTTGGAAATACTGTTATTGTTGTTGAACACGACCGCGAAACGATTGAAAGCTCCGACTTTATGATTGACCTCGGTCCTGCTGCCGGAGAACACGGCGGCAAAGTTTGTATAGCAGGTTTAACAAAAGATCTTATTGATTCTAAAAACGGTCTGGATTCTATAACACTTTCCTACCTGAAAAATAAGAAGGAGATTAAGATTCCATCCGAAAGAAGAAAAGGGAACGGGAAACATATAATACTAAAAGGTGCATCAGGTTATAATCTTAAAAATGTTGATCTAAAAATTCCACTCGGAACTTTAACATTAATTACCGGAGTAAGCGGGTCGGGCAAATCAACATTGCTGAATGAAACTCTTGTTAAAATTTTGATGAGAGAGATTTATAAATCTAAAATGGTTCCGCTTCCGTATAAATCTATAGAAGGCTTGAAGAATATTGATAAGGTAATTGAGATTGATCAAACACCAATTGGGCGGACACCGAGATCGAATCCTGCTACATATACCGGGCTGTTTACTTTTATTCGCGATCTTTATTCACAGCTTCCGGAATCAAAGATCCGAGGATACAGCACTGGAAGGTTTAGTTTTAATGTTGAAGGTGGAAGATGTGAGGAATGCGGCGGAGACGGTCTGAAGAAAATAGAAATGAATTTTTTGCCCGACGTTTATGTGCAATGTGATGTTTGTCGGGGAAAGCGGTATAACAGAGAAACTATGGAAGTATTGTATAAAACAAAATCAATTTCAGATGTTCTTGAAATGACAATTGAAGAAGCTCTTGAATTCTTTGAGGAGTTGCCGAGAATCAAAAGGAAACTTAAAGCTATAAATGATGTCGGGCTTGGATACATTAAACTCGGTCAGCAGGCAACAACATTATCAGGCGGTGAGGCACAAAGAGTCAAGCTTGCTACAGAGTTAAGTAAAGTAAGCACCGGTAAGACTCTTTACATTCTCGATGAACCAACTACCGGACTTCACTTTGAAGATGTGAATATTCTTCTGAAAGTTCTTAACAAGCTTGTGGATAAAGGCAACACTGTTGTAGTTGTAGAGCATAATCTCGATGTAATTAAAACAGCGGACTGGATAATTGATCTTGGTCCCGAAGGCGGTGAAAGAGGAGGCAGAATAATCGCTGAAGGCACTCCTGAAGAAATTGTTAAGAATAAGAAAAGCGTAACGGGAAAGTTTTTGAAGAAGGAAATAAAATAGAGTTCTGATAATAAAGTAAAACATAATTGAGCTTCTGATAAATCTTAAAAGAAATTCTAAAAAAGATTTTAATGTCATAAAATTCTTAGATTGGGCAGTTATTTTTTCTGAACGAAGTTTTATTATCTGTTTGGCTAATCCGGGTGATATTCTCTCGTAAGGATCTAATTCTTCTGGCGTTGGAATTTTTAGACTTCGGAGTTCTTTAGAAATTCTTTTTCTTGACACGAAAGGCTGTATTTGCTTCATTGCTTTTATAATCTCTTTCATACAAAATTCTTTTCTGTTTCTTGTTGGAATTAGGTAAAGACAATTTCTAAAAATTGTCGTCGGCGCATACAACGATTTTTTCTTGTTTCAAGAATAATAATTGTGAAAAAGACTTATGGCGTAACTTTTTCACTTTCTTTAAGAAATGGATTTATTGTTGAGTAAAAATTTCGGTTCAAATCAAAAGAAACCAACTGTTATAGAAAACTTTTATATTATTAATATCAGATAATATTTGTGTAAATATTGATCCTCTACGAGGATCCAAATTTTTCTTTTTCCACTTATCTTACAATAATGTAACCCTGCCTGTCCGGCAGGCAGGCTCTACGAGGTTATTATTTCTCAAAGTTTCTAATTATAGTGTTCAGGATTACCAATCACTTTGTTGCAAAAACATCGTAGATGTTTTATTATTGTAACAAAAGAATAATCCACAAAACACTTATAATCCTCGTAGAGGATTAACAAAAAAGGAGGGATAATGAAACCGGGGGCATTTACTCAACTATATACACATCTAATCTTTGCCGTAAAATACAGGGAACGATTATTAACGAAGAATATTCGTGACGAGGTTTTTAGATATATAAGCGGAATAATTATAAACAGGAGACATAAATCAATAATAATAAACGGGATGCCGGATCATATTCACATCCTTGTGGGATTAAACCCGGATGATAAAATATCCGACTTAGTAGGGAGTATAAAAAAGAACTCATCAGTATATATAAATGAAAAGAAATTATTTCATGGAACATTTCACTGGCAGGATGGTTATGGAGCTTTCTCTTATGGTAAATCACAATTAAACAATGTTTATAGTTATATATTGAATCAGGAAATTCATCATAAGTAAAGAACATTTAGAGAAGAGTATACAGCATTATTAAATAAATATGA
>Ga0209212_1001046_pt1 | contig 47806 bp, 41 predicted proteins | sample RifGroC2_FD_183996 | JGI IMG/M metagenome (GOLD analysis project Ga0209212, IMG submission 183996) | Groundwater microbial communities from Rifle, Colorado, USA - Groundwater C2 (SPAdes) (version 2) | ecosystem: Environmental > Aquatic > Deep subsurface > Groundwater | place: Rifle, Colorado... | reverse complement strand
TAAAAATCTCCCATGCAGCCCATGTTATGAGACCCCAAGAAAGGATAGCTGCAGGAATAATATATGTATGAAAGAGATACATGTGGAGGAAGTTGTTGAGGCAGCAATTAAACTGCTTAAAACATAGTATGATGAATAAACCAATGGGCATAAAAAAAAGGCTCTTATCTTACACAAACCCTTACTGGGGAAGGCTTATAGCTGGCATACTCCTCGCTATTGTTGTCTCCGCTGCTACAGGTGCTGCTGCATGGATTGTAAAGCCTGTCATGGATGATATCTTTTTAAGCAAAGACACAACACTTCTTAAAATACTGCCGATAGGATTTATTCTTATTTATACAATTAAAGGTCTGGCGCGATATGGACAATCATATCTGATGAGGTCAATAGGACAGAAGATTATAACAAAGATAAGAAACGAACTATATGAACATATACAGAAGATGCCCCTATCCTTTTTCCACAACACACCATCAGCAATCCTCATGTCCCGGATAACAAACGATGTAACTATGCTTGGGCATGTATCATCTCAGGTTGTTGCAGATTTCTTCAGACAGTCTTTTACATTTTTTATCCTTTTAGGTCTGACATTTTACAGGGAATGGAAGCTCGCCGCCATTGCACTTGTTGTATTTCCATTCATCGGCATCTTCATTGTCAGTATTGGAAGAAAATTGAGGGTGCTCAGCAGGAAAAATCAGGAAAAGATGGCTGACTTAAATATTATCCTTCAGGAGACATTTACAGGTAATAAGATTGTAAAGGCATTCGGGATGGAAGAATACGAAAATATAAGATTCATGAATGAAAACAGAAAACTCTATGACATTACCATGAAAGAGACAAAGAGATTTGAAATGCTTTCACCTATGATGGAGTTGTTTGGTGCGGTGGGAACAGGTGTGGTTATATGGTACGGAGGGTATCAGGTAATAAGCGGTGCTACAACACCCGGCACATTCTTTTCATTTATGACAGCCCTCATCATGTTATATGATCCGATAAAAAAAATAAGCACAATGAACAGTGTTGTCCAACAGTCAATAGCAGCAGCAGAAAGGGTATTTGAAATGCTTGATACAAAAATAGATATAACCGATAATGATGGGGCAATAGATATAAGAGAGTTTAAGGACAAGATAGGCTTTAATGATGTGTGGTTTCAGTATAACAGCAATAACGGAATGGTTCTTAAAGGTATAAACCTGACAATAATAAAAGGGGAGGTTGTTGCATTGGTTGGAAGCAGCGGTGCAGGGAAATCTACACTTGTTGATATGATACCAAGGTTTCATGATGTTACAAAAGGGAGTATAAATATAGATAGTTATGACATCAGGGATATAACCCTTAACTCTTTAAGAAGACAGATAGGCATAGTAACTCAGGAGACTATACTATTTAATGACACAGTGAAAAATAATATCTCCTATGGAAGGGTTGATGCAGGTATGGCTGAGATACAAAAGGCCGCTGAGTCTGCCTATGCCCATGATTTTATAATGGAGATGCCGTCAGGATACGATACAGTTATAGGGGAAAGGGGTGTTAAGCTCTCGGGCGGACAGAGGCAGAGGTTATCCATTGCAAGGGCTATATTAAAAAATCCGGCAATTCTAATCCTTGATGAAGCAACATCATCATTAGATACAGAGTCAGAGAAGATGGTTCAGCAGGCATTAGAGAATCTGATGAAGGATAGGACTACACTCGTAATAGCACACAGGCTTTCCACAGTCCTCAATGCCAATAGAATAGTTGTTATAGACGATGGGAGGATAGTTGAAATAGGGAGGCATGACGAACTCCTTTCCCATGGGGGGATTTATAAAAAACTCTACGCGATGCAGTTTAAAGAATGAACAAAAACCAGATTAATCCACAGATTACACAGATTTTCACAGATTTTTAAAAAATATTTTATTTTAATCTGCGGTAATCTGCGAAATCTGCGGGTGCTTTTATATTTTCAATACATGAACATACTGCTCCTAAATCCTCCGGGTAAAAAAATATATGTCAGGGACTACTACTGCAGTAAGACATCAAAGGCAAACTACATCTACCACCCGATTGACCTGCTCCTCCTGAGCGGCATATTGGCATCAAGACATTCTGTAGATTTGATAGACGCTATTGCAGAGAGACTCTCCCCTGATGACTGCCTTAACAGAATAGCAAATAAAAAACCTGATGCAATCATAGCCTTGACCGGTGCCGTATCAATCAATGAGGATATACATTTTTTTGAAAATTTAAAAAAAATAATTGGCAATATACCTATATACGCATCTGGCGATATATTGATGGAAGATGGAATAGAATTTTTGAAACAGGTTGACTGTGTAGATGGTATTATTCTTGATTTTACAAGTGATGATATACTCAAGGTATTAGATGGGTTTGAGGGCCCCTTCGGAACGATTATATATAAAAACGGAAACTCTATTGTAGGCAGCACAGGCAAGTTTCTCCGCGGAGAGTTCAGCCTCCCAATACCGAGATATGAACTGTTTCCTCTAAATAAATATACATACCCCTTCATAAACAGTTCCCCTTTTGCAACTGTGCTGACAGACTATGGATGCCCATACCGCTGCAGTTTTTGCATAATGGGAACCCTTCCCTACAAATACCGCAGTGTAGAGAATATAATGAAAGAATTGGAATATGTCCATTCTCTTGGAATAAGGGAGATATACTTCGGAGACCAGACCTTTGGCATCGCCAGAAAGAGGACGATTGCTCTCTGCCAGAAGATGATAGAAAAGAGATTCAGGTTCGGATGGGTGTGTTTCAGCAGGGTGGACCTTACAGACGAAGAGATTCTAAAACTTATGAGAGAGGCAGGCTGTCATACGATAATATACGGAGTTGAAACAGAAAACGATGAACTCCTGAAAAAATATGGAAAAGATATAAATAAGGAGATGATTAAAAAGACATTTACATTGTGTAAAAAACAGGGTATAAATACGGTTGGAACATTCTTACTGGGACTTCCAGAAGACAACAGGGAATCCATTTTGAAAACCATAGAATTCTCAAAAGAGCTTGACTGCGACTATGCATCATTCAATGTATATGTCCCCAGAATGAATACAAGGCTGAGGGATGAGGTATTAAAAATGGGTCTTATCTCAACAGATGTAAAAGTAATGGACCAGTCAGGCAGCTACAGTGTAATAGGGACAAAATATCTCACAAACAATCAGGTTCTTAAGCTAAAAAATAAGGCGGTGAGGAACTTTTATCTCAGACCCCGCTATATAATCAAACGATTATCACAATTGAAATCAATGGAAGATATGGCAAGAGAAATCAGAGGGGGGCTCGGGGTATTGAAAGATGTTGCAGCAGGATTTTATCGTCAAAAATGAAAGGAATAAAATACTTAAACCCCCATCTTATCCTTGTCTCCCTCTCTATTTTCTTAGTTGCAAACAATATTATCTGGCTTAAGTATGATACCCTCCCCCCTATATGGGACCAGGCAGGGCACCTCATAAAAAGCTATGACTACTTCAAGGCAATTGACAGGTTCGATTCAGGCCTCCTTTCTAAACTGCTAAACATATCCAATTTTTATCCACCACTTTTTTATATATCATCATATCCATTCTACAAAATCCTTGGCATGTCTTCAGATTCAGGCTGTCTGACAAACAGTATATTTTTGACACTTTTAATCTTTTCCACTTATGGCATCGCCAATAACCTTTATGGAAAACGGGCAGGGATTTTATCTGCCTTGCTGGCTTCAACCTATAATGTGGTTTCTATCCATTCAAGGCAATATCTTTTAGAAATGCCTCTTATTTCAACAGTCACCCTTACCATATACTTCCTTCTCAAATCGAATACCTTTAAAGAGAGAAGATATTCCATAGCATTCGGTATCGCGGCGGGAATAGGTATGCTTACCCGCTGGAATTTCCTGTTTTTTGTATTCCCTGTCTTCATTTATAAGATATATATGATTTTAAAAGAAGTCAGAAGTCAGAAGTCCGGGGCACCCATCCAGTGGATGGGTCGCAGAAGTCAAATAAAGAATCTCGCTGCTGCCTCAATTATTTCAATTATCATTTTCTCCCCCTGGTATATTTCAAATATGGGAAACATACTCCTCAATGCAGGTATCAGCATCAAAGACAGTGCGGTTATTGAAGGAGATCCCCACGGTCTAAATATAGAAAATTTCATATATTATCTGAAGGTAATAAATGAGCAGGTATCTTCACCCCTTTATATTCTCTTTTTAATCGGCTTTGCATTGTACATACAACTCCCAACTCCCAACTCCCAACTCTTAACTCCTAACTCCCGACTCTCAACTCCCAACTCCCAACTCTTATTCTGGTGGTTTATAGGGTCCTACATCATAGTAACAGCCATTGCCAATAAGGATTCGCGTTACTCAATGCACTATCTTCCGGCAGTTGCCATATTCTCCACTTTTTGGATAAAGGATATAAAATCAGCTATTGTAAAAAATGGACTTTCAGGCATTATTATAATTTTTGTTCTACTACAGTATATTTCATCTCTCTACGGATTGAGGCTCCTTCCCGCTGAACGAATCTCCCTTGGAGCATTGAATATCATCCTTTCGCAAAGCAACCCACCGGCAAGGGAAAACTGGAGGGTTGATGAGATTGAGAAGGTAATCCTCAACGAAAACAGCTTCTATAACATGAAAAATATGGTGAGGATAATACCGGACTACCCGACATTTGCGAAGGCAACATTTGAATACTATAAATATTTTAACAAATACGATAATATACATTTTAGCTGGCATACAAACTTTCCTGAGTTCACGGATTACATTGTTACAAAGACAAGAGATGTGGGACCGCTTTTTAGGGAGAAGGCTCATACATTAACAAAATATATTAAGGACGCCCCATCTGAATTTACAAATATCTTTAGAAAGTTCAGAGAATTTAAACTTCCTGATGGCTCTACGGCAACTATATATAAAAGAGATATAGTCCCTCTGTCAGGTGTAACCGCACAGGATGTTATAGATATGATAAGGGAAGAGATGGAAAAAATACTCAGTCAATTCGTCAAAGACCATGAAGGGCTGGAGATTCAGATAATTCCTTATGGAGATGAAGAAACTCTGAGGGGTAGGTTCAAAGAGATAACTGTCTTCGCAAAAAAGGCGATGGTTGGCGACTACAAGCATAAAGATGCAGGAATGTTCGTTAATGACATAAAATTTATATTTCATGATATAACTGTAAATCTCTATAAATTAAGAGAGGGGAAGGTAGAAGTAATCAGCCTGAAAGAGGTTGTCCCATCAGGAATGATATATGCAGAGGATTTAAGAAAATTTTTGGAAAAAGAGGCAAAGGGCATCAAAAATATAAATATTCATTTTAATAAAAATATAATACACCTTTCAGCCGACCTGAATCATTATGCAAATCTACAGATGAAATTCAGGCCGACTGTAACCCCTGAAAATAATATTGGAATAAAGGTTGATGGACTTACTATGCTCTCTCTGCCTATACCTTCCTTTATTATGAACATATTGCTGAATAATGTTTATGTGTTTAAACAAGACATCACGCCATGCAGGGTGGTTTTAAATAATATAACAATAGAGAATGAATACTTAAGGATAAATTGAAGAGGAATTTATGAAAGTAGATTTGATGAGGAAGATAGATTTTTACATTGGCGTTCCGTTGTGCTTTTTCTTTTCCATCTTATTTAAAATCATTTTTATTTTTCACAGAAAAGAAAATATTCAGCTATCCAACGCTGCTCCGCAACTACGGAGTAGCGAAGGACAGCCCAAAAATATTCTCTTCATTGAACTTTCAGAGATGGGAAGCGCCATCCTTGTTGACCCTGCAATGAAAAAACTGCAGAGAAGTCTGACTAACAGTGAATTGTTCTTTATTATTTTCAAGAGAAACAAAGCCAGCCTGAATTTACTCAATACAGTCAAAGAGGAAAATATATTTACCATCAATGAGGATTCTTTCTTCTCCCTTATCTTTGATACCCTGCGTTTTCTGATTTGGACACGGGTGCGAAATATAGACACTGTTATTGACCTTGAATTATTTTCCAGATTTACTGCCATCCTGACAATCCTGTCTGGTGCAATCAATCGCGTGGGATTTTATGGATACCATAACGAAGGCTTATATCGCGGAGATTTTTTAACACACAAAGTTGCCTATAATCCCCATATTCATATTGCAAAAAACTTTATTTCTCTCATCAATGCCCTGCTTTCCAATAATAGAGAAATCCCCTATTCCAAGACCCTCATTACCGATGAAGAAATTCGGCTGGATAAAGTAACCATAGAAGAGGAGCGAAAAATAGAAATGATTAATAAAATTGAAAAACTATGCCCTCTTTTCAGCCGTGATAAAAATAGAATTGTCTTGATTAACCCCAATGCCAGCGAGATGCTCATTCAGCGAAGATGGATGCCTGAATATTTCTCATTGCTGATTCAATATATTTTAAAGGACTATCCAGATGCAGTTGTGTTAATCACGGGTTCTGTCAGTGAAAGAGAAGAGGCTGAGAAACTCCGCCTCTCTGTAAAAAATGAGAGATGTTATAATTTTGCAGGTGAGTCAAGGTTTCACGAACTGCCAGCACTTTATTCCGTTTCACACTGTATGGTAACTAATGATTCAGGTCCTGCACATTTTTCAGCAGTCTTAGATATGCCAACATTTGTCCTCTTTGGTCCTGAGACCCCAAAACTGTACGGCTCTCTTGGAAATTCAAAGGCAATATATGCAGGGCTTGCATGTTCCCCCTGTGTCAGTGCCGCAAACCACAGAAAAACACCATGCGCTGATAATGTCTGTCTGAAAGTTATCTCGCCTGAATATGTTTATGAGATTATTAAACCCTGTCTTGATAAGGGTTAGCCCCCCCTTGTTATTCGTATTTTAATTAAAAAAACTTATTTATTGTGATGAAATGCCTCCAAAAAGATACCAATCAGGTATCGCCCATATATTTGGTCTAATTTCTTTAAATTCTCTCCCGCGATAGACAACAATGCCCAATGGTGAAGCTTTTTTATTCTCCTTCATAAAAGCCTCCAGATGCCGGGCATCCGCATAATCGGTCTTTTCTGAAAATTTTACTTCAACAGGCAATATCCCCCCATCTCCGCATATTAAAAAGTCTATTTCCAGCCCAGCGGCAGTGCGATAAAAAAATATTTCAGGCTCTATAGCTTGCAGTTGCTTCCATTTAATCAACTCAAAGAAAACCCATGTTTCATACGAAGCGCCATCGCTGATTGAGGCATCACCGGCGATAACAGGGTCATCAAATGTGATAAATACTGCCGATAAATTAAGGAGTTAAGGTATTTTTGCAGATAGGATGGATTTAAATTAGCCAGAATTTTATAATTTTATGCCTCGAGGCCCTGCAGCCAACTGCCCGCCTTTTTGATATAAACATCATCAATAAACATTTCCCTCTTCAGATTTTTAACAAGAAGAATCGGCTTTGTTTTTTTGGAAAAATAACCGTAAAAATGTTTAAGCGAAGGAATATCCGTAGTATCCGTTAGTTTGGTCTCAATAAGCCACTCAGGCATTCCGTCCCGCACTGCAAGAAAATCTACTTCTCTTCTTTCTTTATCCCTCAGATAATGAAGCGCACACTTATCTCCTGCCATGTCCTCAAGAAAATGGAGCCGCTTCAAAAGGGCGCAGGCAACCGCATTCTCAAACCTAGCCCCTTCATCATCCTTCACAAAACCTGTATCATAAAAATATACCTTCGGCTGTTTTATCAGACTCCTTCCTATATTGCGGTGATAGGGCGTTACCACAAAGATAATATAAAGGCTTTCCAGCATACCAATCCACTGCTTCACCGTATGAGGAGATACCTGTATATCCCGAGACAAGGATTCATAGGAAATAGTGCTTCCAACTGAATTGCGCAGCAATTCCACCAATGTTTCCATGCTTCGGAGATTTCTGACCAATGCAATATCCAGCAAATCTTCACGCAGAATACGGTCTACATGAGATCTGCGCCAACGTTTAGATTCTTCATCGTTCCCTTTGAGAAACGGCTCGGGAAACCCTCCAAATTTCATAATCTGTTCAAGGGCAGTATCAGCCGGATAATCTTCTTTAACTTCAGCAACAGAAAGAGGATGCAAGCGGTGCGAATAGAATCGCCCTGCCAATGAATCTCCGCCTTTGCGGTAAATATCAAGACGCGATGACCCTGTTACTATAAGACGAGGTCTTACTCCTTCTGTATCATAAATTCCTTTAATCCATCTCTTCCATTTCCTCACCTTATGAAGCTCATCAAATATCACCAGATCGCAATCACGGCGCCATGCCTGTTTTTGGACAAGAAGGCGATGCTCCGCATTGTCCATATTAAAATATTCGGAATTGGCTGGATAAAGCGACTTAGACAGGGTAGTTTTGCCCACCTGACGGGGTCCGCTCAAAAATACCATCTTTTGCTCAAGGTCTGCTTTAATTTTATCCTCAATGCCTCGCTTCATATAGACTATTCTACACACAACTGCATAAAAGTCAAGACCAAAACGCAATTTTATGCTGAAAAGTCAAGCCCCATAAGAAACTTTTCACAAGGAATTATCATAATCCCTTCACGCTCAAGCATCTCTTTCCCTCTGTAAACCAGTATTTTTTCAGCCTCCGGATAGTCTTCGCCAAAAGATTTAAGCGGCTTCAAATCCTTGGGGTGAATAACAGAGGAATTTTTTACCTCAACAGCATGAAATAGGCTGCTCCCGTATATAACAAAATCCACCTCACTCCCTGCGTTTGTTCTCCAGAAATAGAGCTTACACCCGGGGTGCCTGAGGTCTATCCATGCAAGCAAATGCTGGGCAACCAAACCTTCAAGCGCCATCCCTGCTTTCTGTTCAGGATGATCAAGAGGACCTGCCGGCCGTAGAACATTAAACAATCCTGCGTCAAAAAAATAGAATTTCGGATGTTGTATAGTCGCCCGTTTTGCCCGCTTTGAAAATACCGGAATCCTGTAGGCAAGCAGGATATCTTCAAGGATATGAATATATCCTTCCACTATCTTACGTTCTACGCCGCATTCTCTTGCAATATTACTCACATTCAAAATAGAGCCATGTGAAAAACTTGCCGCCTCAATAAATCTGGTAAAATTCCCGATATTTCTTGTCAATCCCTCTGCCTGCACCTCCTCCCTGACATAAAGGTCAATATAGGCGTGAAGAGACGCCATAGGATCGGCGCTGTCCAAAATAACCGGCAGCATCCCGTATTTGAGCGATAAGTCCAGGCTGAACCTGTCTCCCAGTTCTGCCGCAATAAAAGGGTGCATATGCTTTATAACAGCCCTTCCGGCCAAGAGATCTGTTCCAGTCCTTCGTAACTTTCTTGCGCTTGACCCAGTCATAACAAACTGCCTCTCCTTTTTTTCTTCAAGGAGGCTATGGACCACTTCAAGCAGTTCAGGAACTTTCTGTATCTCATCAAGTACAAATACTTTTTTGTCCTTGTTCCCATGAACAACTTCCCGAAATCTCTCAGGGTGCGCAAGATAAGTCCTGAATACATCCGGAAGCAAGAGGTCAAGATAAAAAGCATCAGGGAAAAGTTCCTTTATCATCGTTGACTTCCCTGTGCCTCTTGGACCAAGCAGAAAAAAACTTTGCCCAATACAATCAAAAAAACGAGCCACTTTTTCCATTATTAGACCTTTTTTGGAATTTGTGACTCCATTATCAAATATTTATAGAATAAAGTCAAGTCTGAAAGACAAATTGCATAATTTGGGTTAAAAGGAAATCTGGCAATTAATAAATGGGGAGGGACGCAAAAGGCTATTGTTATGATGAACCGTTCCCTGTCCTGTAGTCAGGCACAATTTCCCTCAACTTTTCAATAATATTTTCCCTATCACAATTCTGGATTAATTTTTTAAGGGATTCAACCTTTGATAGAATACCATTACTGGGCAGCACATTATAACTCTTGAATATCTTGGAATGGGATGTTGGCTTAAGAGTTTCATCCGATGTCAATAGCTCCTCAAATAACTTTTCTCCCTTTCTGATGCCTGTAAATACAATGGGTATATCCTTATCAGGCTCAAATCCATGAAGTCTGATCATCTCTTTTGCCACATCTAAAATCTTTAGAGGCTCACCCATATCAAGCATAAATACCTCGCCATTCCCCATTGCCCCTGCCTGCAGCACAAGTGTAACAGCCTCAGGGATACTCATAAAATACCGCTCCATATCCTTATGTGTTACTGTAACAGGCCCACCCTTTTTAATCTGCTCATGGAATATGGGAATGGCACTACCCCTACTCCCGACCACATTGCCAAATCTTACAGAGATAAATTTAGTAGAGCCATTTTCTGACAGACCTCTGATCAATTCCTCAGCAACCCTCTTTGTAGCACCCATCACATTTACAGGGCTTACTGCCTTATCCGTTGAAATCATAACAAATTTTTCAGCCTTATATTTTAAGCTCTTTTTTGCAACATTCATTGTCCCGAATATGTTAACCCTCACCGCCTCTTCTGGATATTCCTCCATAATAGGAACATGTTTGTATGCCGCTGAGTGCAATACTATATCAGGCATAAATTTCTTGAAAATAATGTCAATTTTAGTGATATCACATATATCCGCTATTACAGGTATCAGTGCAACTCCTTGATTATATGCCCTGATCTCCCTTTCAACATTAAAAAGCTCTGTTTCATCAATATCAAGGGCTATAACCATTTTGGGGTCATAATTTACCACCTGTCTTACAATCTCAGAACCAATTGACCCCCCAGCCCCTGTAATCAGCACCTTCTTATTCTTTATGAGAGGCTCAACATCATTACAATTTACACACACCTGTTCCCTTCCTATAATGTCCTCAATATTAATCTCTTTTATATTGGAGATAGTAACATTGCCATTAATAATCTTTCCAAGTCCAGGGATTATCTTTACATTCTTTATAGTAGATTCCCTAACATGCGACATTATTTTTTGAATCTCTTTAGCTGAGGCCGATGGAATAGCTATTAATATAGTCTCCACATCAAACTCATCTACAATCCTCGGAATATCCTTATTAAAACCTAAAACCTTTACACCCTGAATAAAACTCTTAACCTTTTCTTCATTATCATCTACAAACCCTATTGGGTTATATTCGCAATCAACCTCATGCCTCATGTTCCTTACAATCATCTCCCCGGCATTCCCTGCCCCAACGATTAATGTCCTCTTGCCGTTTTCCAACGATTTATTTATGGCGTGGAGATATAACCGTTTAGATAACCTGAATAAGCTTATCAGAAAGATGGACAATATATAATCCAAAAATACAATAGAACGGGGGAAGCCTGTAAAGATATTATAGGGATTTAATACATACACAACAATTGCAGTACACATTGAGCTTAAAGTAACTGCCTTCCCTATATTAATAAGCTCATGGACTCCGGCAAATATCCATGACATTGAATAGAGTCTGAAAAGGAAAAAGATAGGGAGCTTTACTACAATAAAAATAGAAACAAACAGGGGGATGTTGTGGGAGGGTGGAATATCCCAGTCAAATCTTAAAGAAAAGGAGGAATAAAGGGATAATAAGAATAATAATATATCCCCTAACAGAAAAAAAAATGCACGGCTATATCGTGTTCTTTTAAATGGAATCATTGGCATGTTTCACAGTTGATTTTATTGCCTTTATAAGTCTATACAAGGTAATGAATATTATCACATAAACTACCATCAAGACAACCTGAAATTCAATATTTTTCTTATATGCCCATATTGCGATTACACCGACGATTAACTGCACAGCTGCATAAAGCATAGAGACCTTCCAATGGGGAAGCCCCAGCTCGTTGCTCATGTATTGATATAAATGACTCCTGTGTGCCTGCATCAGATTCTCTCCCCGTCTCCAACGATAAAATATAGTTACTGTTGCATCTGAGTAAAAGGTGCATAAAAACATTATGCCGCAAAAAAATATATTAATGTTTGCAGACATTTTCACCACAAAGGAGGCAAACACAAAACCCTTATCGATACATTTAACCTTTTCTTCCTCTATCCTTATAATAAAAACAACTCAATCAGGGATGATTTATTGCTTAACGAAAGAGGCATGGAACTTACGATGTCATTGCAGATATTTTAGTCTGGAGGGTCATAGTTACTTCACCTGCCTGGATTAGTTGCCGTGCTGATGCATGAAGAAACTCCACACTGACAGGCTCTCCATCTTCTCCGTAACTCACAATAACACCTCCAAGTTCCTCTATAGCATCTACCGGTGGGTCGTCACGAAGAACCAATAGAAGAATATCGGCATCAGGGTCATAGTTTATTTTCATTCTTCTCCTCCTTCCAGTATTTCCCAACTTTACTTGTCCAGTAAAGAGTCAATATCTTCCTTTTGCCTTCAATTTCAATAAATGGAGCCCGCAATAGACCATCACGAGTCTTTCTTTGAGCAACAAGATCATCCTTATCTCCAGAGACTATCTGTTCAGGATTTCTTATAAGATCTTCTACTTCCTGTCTCGTAATAACAAGCTTTCTTTCCCATTGCTTCTGTCGGTCCTCTGCATGTTTAGTCCAGATAATTTCCATATTTTCTCAATTATCTTTTTAAGATTATAACACAAAATCCATTTCTAATTTCAGATATTTCTGAATAAAAGGATACCCCTTGCACACTCAAGCGTCATAGCCCGGATCTCGGACTGGGCAATGAGATATGATTTCTTGCTTAAAGATAGAGGCATGGAAGTAAATTACTCAGCGAGAGCATACCACGACTTTCATTTTTTCAACACTTCCCAGTAACCGCCCTTGTCAGGGCCGATGCGCTTGAGCAAGCCTTGTTTCCTAAGTCTGGTTATATGGTATTTTACTCCATCTTCGGTTATTCCTATAATCGTTGCAAGTTCTTTTTGAGTAATATCTGATTTTTTAGTAATTGCTTCTATAATTTTCTGGGTAGTTTTCTGGGTAGTTTTCTGGGTACTATTTTCACCCAACTTTTCAGATTCCTTTTTGCCCTCAAGATAACTCCTACGCTTAAATGTAGTAATAAACTTTGTCCCTACCTCGCTGAATTCGGTATCAGGTTCTTTGAAGAGTATCAGCTTGATTCCTCGTCCCCATTTCTCTATAAAATGAACACGGTGAAGCATCTCCGCAATCAGCTCGTTTCTTCTTTCTGAGACCATCTTTGTCCTGATGGTCTCTATGGTCAGTCCGCCATAAAGCAACCCCGGACTCCTTATCTCAACACGGTCTTTGAAAACAGCGATGTTAACAGAATCAAACTCACGATAATCCCTGTGACAGAAGGCATTGATTATCGCTTCTCTAAAAGCCGCCTTGTCAATCTCAGGCACGTCTATCCTCCTCAGACCTTCCAGCTTCATGCCGATATGAATATTTTTCAAAATATATCCTTCAGCTTTTTCTATCAGGTAGAAGATGTCTCCTTCAAAATCCTGCATGTCAATAGTAAACGAAGTGTCTGTTGTGCCAAAAACAGCGCATCTAAGACGAGCATTTGGTAAAAATGCCTGAGGTTTTTTGGCAAATAAGATTACAGCCGTATTGAGGAGCTTTCCATAAGACATAAGCCTTAATTTTTCAAGGGCATTGCTGACAGTGTCATATTTCAGCCCCAAGCCTTTTAAAAAAGATTTAACTTTCTTTGCGCTTATGTCTGTGATCTTTGCCTCTTTACAAATGTCAGTGTCCCATCTCAATTTATCCTTATTCTTTCTGATAATCAGCACTTCGAGTTCTTTAGCGCTTAATTGCCGGTCTTCATCCGCCACCCGTATATATGCCCTGCCATATGCAAAATAGGGAATATCGCTGCCCTTAAACCGGACTTTGATGCATGTCTTGCCGTCTATCACAAGACGGTTAATATGAGGATAGATTTTGGGTTCAATATGGTCTGCAAAGGATTTTGATACATCACGGATTGTTTTTTCTATTATGTTCTGACCGGCAACAGCGCCGTTGTTTTTAATTCCAAAAAATAATTCTCCATGCTGATGTTTATTGAGGATGGATACGATTGATATAATCGCCTCTTTAATCTCAGAAGTAGATTTTTTAAGTTCCAATGTTTCGGATTCAATAAATTGCATATTAATCTTACGGCTCATATCGTCTTAAAATCTATACCTGCATCCCGCATTTGCTATACAGTATTCGTCTTCAACTGGTCATTGCCAGATATGATTTCTTGCTTAAAGATAGAGGCATGGAAGTAAATTACTCAGCGAGAGCATACCATATTATCTTACTGAATTCGTAGAAACAGGAAGCATCTTTAATTTCCTTGCATGGCGCCAAGAGGGATAATCTTTTGTAGTTTCACTGCTCAGAAAGTCTTGGTTTCATCTTCTTGACTAAATTGTAACTAACCAGGAAAACTATGGAAAATGATAGAAGCAATATGAGTTGTATAACCAACCCTTTCTGGTATGCAGCAACTGCAATAGCCCCAAAGCACAGTTGTACTACGGCATATAAAAGTGTCACCTTCCAATGTGGAAGCCCCAGCTCGTTGCTCATGTATTGATATAAATGACTCCTGTGTGCCTGCATCAGATTCTCTCCCCGTTTCCAACGATAAAATATGGTTACTGTTGCATCTGAGTAAAAGGTGCATAAAAACATTATGCCGCAAAAAAATATATTAATGTTTGCAGACATTTTCACCACAAAGGAGGCAAACACAAAACCCAGAAATATACTCCCCACATCCCCCATGAAGACCCTCGCCCTCGGAAAATTAAACGGGAGGAAACCAAGACACCCAGCGGCAAGAACAGCGCTCATCAAAAAAACATCATGAGCATTCAGCACAAACCAGGAAAAATATGCCATCAGGCCAAAACCAACCAGGCCGCTCAATCCTGCAATCCCGTTAATCCCATCCATAAAGTTATAGAAATTTGATGTGCCGGTAATAAATATGACAAAAAATAGGAAAAGAAGGGGGTTTATAAGGAAAGATGTGGGGTGGGCAAAAAACGAAATATTTGCATATGCCGCAACTATTACGGCTGACAAGATTAATTGGAGCAATAAACGAAGTTTGGATGATATTTCAAACCGGTCATTTATCAATCCAAGCAATCCAATGCAACCCGCTACAAATGTCAAAAGTCTGTAATTTGGGTCTATTAGTAAGAAGCCGACAATAAGAAATGATAACCATATACCTATTCCGCCCCCTCTCGATGTAACAATTGAGTGAGAACTGCGTTCATTTGGGGTATCAACCAGTGAAATCCTCCGCCCTAACTTTGAAATTGCTAAGGCACACAACAAACTTAGAAAGAATGGTAATAAAATAGTGAGGAGGAAGGAGAAAGGGGTAAAGGAGGAAGATGAGGAAGGCATTTAATTGCCTCTTTTCCTGATAGAATTTATAAGACCACCTATCAGCCCAAAGACACTGTCAATCCTGCCTGTAAGAGCACTGCTATCCTTTATATAACCTAATTCTTTCGAGATAATTACTTGTGTCTCTAATTCACTTAATGACCCTCTGGCTATAAACAGAAAATGCACAAATTCTTTATTGCTGTTTCGTGCAGCGCCTTCAGCTATATTGCAAGGGACAGAAACCGCAGCGCGCCGAATCTGACTGACAAGTCCATATATCTCTTCCTTTGGGGAAAAAGCAGTAACTGTGTATATATCTTTTACAAGCCCTATTGCTTCCTGCCAAACAACAAGGTCGTGATGTTTACGCTTCACTCCTTACCCCTTACCCCTTACCCCTCACTTCTTCAACATACCATTGAACCGTTTTGCTAACGCCTTCTTCCATAGTATAGGGCGGCTTCCATCCGAGGACTTTCCTGATTTTGCTGCTGTCAATGCAAAGAGAACCTGTCAGACGCTCTATTTCAGGACTCTTGCCAAAAAGTTGTCCTACAACCTTCAATAAAGGAAGGGGGAATGGAATCAGTCTTGCTTTTTTACCCATTACCTTTGCAATCATCCTGATCAAATCGGATGTGGAAACATCCTCACTGTCGCTCACCATAAATGTCTCTCCAACAGCTTTTGGATGTTCCAGACAGGTCATGATAGCGTCCACCAAGTTACCCACATAGATCATGCTGCGCTGATTTTTCAGACTTGCCAAAGGCAAAGGAATGCCCATTTTAGTCAATTTGAGCAGCCGCAGAAAGTTGGCCTTGACGCTAGGGCCATATACCAGCGGCGGCCTCAGTATCACTACTTCCATTCCTGTCTTGGCGGCAACCTTATGCAGCACCATCTCGGCTTCCCACTTGCTTATGCCATAAGGATCTACCGGCAATGGTTCATCATCTTCAGAATATGCGACTTTCGAACCTTCGCCGTTCACTTTCACAGAACTGACATAGATAAATCGTCTGACTCCTAATTGTGAAGCCATCCTTGCCAAGTGTTCGGCACCGGCTACGTTTACTTCACGGAATGCCGATAGGGGATCTACTGAAGTATCTTTCATCACATGCACCCGTGCGGCTAAGTGGACAACGGCATCCACTCCAGCAAGAGCGTTTGACCAATCGGTATCTGCAGTAATTGATTCTATCTGTTCAGCCTGAACCCCTATAGGTAAACTGGCCACCTGCTTTGCGGACCTAACCGTTCCACGTATCTGCCAGCCATTCGACGCCATTCTTTTGCACAGCGCTTGACCAACAAAGCCGTTGGCACCAGTTATTAAAACACTACGCATGAAGGCTTTTCTGTTTGAGATCTTCTGCGTCTCTTACTAATTCTTGCATCCAGCCTGTCAACTTGTTAATAAGCATATTTCTGTCGAAATTTAACTCGTAATATTTCCTCCCTCGAACGCCCATTTTTTTTCGATCCTCATCAGGCATTCCATGAATGGCTAATACTGCTTTTGCTAACGCATCTGAGTCCTGTGCGGGACAAGATAATCTTGCACCAGACTCCCTAACAAGTAGTGCGCCTTCACCATCAAGAGCAGCTATTATTGGTTTGCAACACGCCAAATATGATTGTACTTTTACAGAAATAGTGAGCGCAAATATTGGTTCCTTCTTTAGGGTCACCAACATAACATCATCAAGTAAAAAAACTCGGCATTGATTCGTCCAATAAGGTGAAACGTGTCGATAATCCCCGGGCCTGTACCTTCTAATGTATTTTTTCCTATTTCTTGTTTGTTTGACCATGCATACAAATACTCTCTACGCCTCTCACCGCACTGTTCATACCTGGCTTAAAGTCAGCAAGGGCTTCTATTTTTTCCCAGTTATCTTTAAACCACTCAATGTTAGCACTAAGTCCATTTTCAAAATCCACTAAAGGTTTATAGTCAATTAACTTTTCAGCCTTTTCTATTGACGCCAAAAGCCTTGGTTTAGTGTCCCACCTGCGACGATCTCTAAACAAAAGCTCTGTTTTATTCCCTGTTGCCTTGTTAACCATATCTGCCAAGTCAAGAATCTTAATTTCCCTTCCAGAAGCTAAATTAAAATTTTCACCGACAGCATTTTTATAATATCCAGCCTTTATCAGTCCCTGCACTAGGTCAAGAACATAGGTGAAATCCCGCGTCTCAGAACCATCACCTGTTATCGGAAGGGCTATTCCTTTCATCGCCCAGTAAATAAAATTTGGAATTACATTTCTATACTGTCCAGGCACTTCGCCGGGTCCGTACGAATTAAAGAATCTGCAGTTGACTATTGGAAGTCCATAGTGATGACTATAAAAATTGCAATACATCTCTCCTGTCATTTTGTTGATCTGATACGGGGTGGTAAGATGCATTGATATGAATTCCTCTTTTAAAGGAAGTTCAGGATATGAGCCATATATTGCACAACCACTTGAAGCATATACAAACTTATCTATCTTTGAAATTTTTGAGTATTCCAACAATTTTATTTGACCAATCACATCCACCTCAGCCGATGTTTCCGGATAATCCACTGAATTCTGGTTCGCAAAGAAAGCCGCCAGATGGAAGACAATACTTGGTTCTTCTTTAAAAACTCTCTTTAAATCCACATCACTTCGCACATCACCAAGCACAAACATTATATTCGGCAGTGGAGTCACATTCCACGGGTCTTTCTCTTTTATAGAGGAAAGGTTATCCAGAACCAGTATCTTTCCATTATTGCCGACAAGACTCGAAAGCACTATTATGAGATTGCTTCCTATTGCTCCTGCTCCACCTGTCACAAGAATTGTCCTTCCCGCATAGTAATCGGAAATCTCTCGTGCAAGACTCATCCTATTCATGTATTCATCTGCAAGGTTTATACGTTTCTCATAATTCCCCATTTAAACCTCCGTCACATACTTGATAAAAGTATTTCCACAATCCGTTTGGCTGCTTTTCCATCCCCATAAGGGTTGATAGCTCTTGCCATTTCATTATAAGCAGCCTTATCATATAACAATCGTTCTGTTTCTATTATAATTTTATCGGTATGCGGACCTACGAGTCTGGCAGTGCCTGCCTCAATCCCCTCAGGTCTCTCTGTCTCGGTACGCATCACAAGAACAGGTTTGCCCAGAGAAGGAGCTTCCTCCTGTATGCCTCCTGAATCGGTCAAAATAATTGAAGCGGCATTCATCAAATGCGCCATTGAGTCATATTCTACCGGCTCTATCAATAATATCCTATCCAACCCTCCTAAAATCCGGTTTGCGGGCTCCTGAATATTGGGATTTAGATGTGCAGGATAAACAATAACAATGTCCTGATTTCTCTCTGCCAATTGTTTAATAGCCTGACATATACATTCAAACCTTTCACCGAAGTTCTCACGCCTGTGAGCAGTAAGAAGAATCATTTTCCGCTCATTAACATTATCACTAATTCCAACCCTGTCCAGAATCTTTTTTGCAACCATGGAAACAGGTTCCTTTAAAATCATATGCAGCGCATCAATTACAGTGTTTCCGGTTACATAAATTCGTTCCCCTGAAATGCCCTCTCCAAGCAATGCCTTTTTCGCCTTTTCGGTAGGGGCAAAATGATAATTGCCTAATATGCTTGTTAGCCTTCTGTTCATTTCTTCTGGAAAAGGCGAGCATATATCATTTGAACGCAATCCTGCCTCTACATGTCCCACCGGTATTTTATTGTAAAATGCTGCTAATGCGGCAGCCATCACCGTTGTTGTATCCCCCTGAATCAGGACTATATCAGGTTGTTCCTTTTTTAGAACTCTGTCAACGCCGTCAACAACTCTGCCCGTCAGTTCTGATAAGGTCTGGTTCGGTTTCATTAAATCAAGGTCAATATCAGGAATAATAGCAAAAAGTCCCAATGCCTGATCAAGCATCTGCCTGTGCTGGGCTGTAACACAAACTATTATTTGCACTCGAGGATATTTTTTTAATTCAAGGATTACAGGAGCCAGTTTAATAGCTTCCGGTCTCGTGCCGAATACAAAGAGAACCTTTTTCATAATATCATATACCTTCAGGTCGCCCTTAAAAAGTTTTCTCCAAACGGTTTATACAGGCATTTCTCTCAAAATTTTCCTTCACGTAGTTGAAACCATTCTCTCCGTATTCTTTCAGCCTACTCCACTCATTATAAATCTTAATCACTGTTTCAACTGTTTTCTCAACATCGTCTGAAATCTCTGAATAGCCGCATTGTGCATTTCGTATAATTTGATGCCCATCGCTCTCTTTGTTAAGAAATGCCGCTACAGGCACAGATGCAGCCATATAGCCCAAAATCTTTCCGGGTACAACAGGCGTCCTGTTCATACTGGATAGGCACGCTAATCCCACATCTGCATCTTTTACCAATTCCGGATATTCGTCCTTTGAGACAAAAGGTTTAAAGATTACATTTTTCAGTTTAAGGTCATCAGCCATCTTCTCTAACCTTTCCTTCTCCATGCCATCCCCTACTATAAGAAAGCAAATGTCCTTTACATCCTTAATCTTTTCGGCTGCCTTTATTATCAGATCAAGACCTTGCGATGGACCTATAACACCTGCGAATAAAAAAATGAATTTATCCTCAATGTTGAACATCTTTCTGAACCGTCCTGTTCTCATCGCTTTGGAATAGGGTTCGATATCTATCCAGTTATGGATAACTTTTATCCTATCCTGTGGTACCTTATTGCGGGTAGCGAGAAAAGATTTGTTGTTCTCCGAATGGACTGTAATAAAATCTGCATTCCTGTATGCATATGCCTCTATGCGTTTAAATAGTTTTATCAGAAGCCTATTCTTAAGAATTCCAAGGTCAATAGCATTTTGGGGAAACAGATCTTGCACATTCAGTATATATTTAGCATTATAAAACCTTTTAAGCTTGCTTCCGGCGATTGCAAGAGGAAGCGGCGGGCTGTAGACGATAATGACATCCATCCTTCTTTTAATAAGATTTCGTATCCTGTAAAAAAAAACATACGGAAGAACCAACTGGGAGAACCCCCTAATAAGATAAGGCACTCTGTGAGGAGAAAGAGTTTTTATTCGTACAACTTCAATTCCGTTTTCCATTTCGATACTGCCGAGATGAAACTGTTCTCCGCTGCCAGATAGGTTATGGCCGGGATAAACTGTCACAACTGTAACAGCATGACCTCTCTCCCGCAATCCTTCCGCAAGCTCTTGCATCAGATGTGAAGATGAGCGTATTTCAGGAGGATATGAGCTTGTAATCAGTAAGATATTCATATTTTGATTTCTAGTGGTGTCTCACATTTAACCGAAAAGTGTAACAAAAGAGGAAGCGACTTCATTTTTTTCGTTTCGGTAATTTTGAATAACCTGTTTCATATTTTTATCTCAAATACCTCATTGCAAATCTCCTAATAAGACCTCTTACTTTCAATATTGTTTTATTGCTCGTTGTTGGATCTAAGAAAACTAAAATTGGTTTCCTCATTAACAATACTAATTTAATCAACACTTTTTCAAAGAAATTAGGAACTTTAAGTTTAGAAAGTATTAATCGCAAATAGAAAAAAGTCTGAAATAATTCAAAATATTTTTTCATCTCTTTATGAGACATAAAAACTTCTTTTAATGATGCTGCTTCCAAATAGCCAGATACCGAATCAAAATTATCTAACAGCAGGTCAAAATCTAAACACATCTGATATAATTTGCTCCCAGGATATGGATAGAAATAAAAACTCATGCCAAAGTTAGGATTCAAGTCCAGATTCAATGAAAGAGTATCTCTTGCCATATCTCTCGTTTCAAAAGGTAAACCAACAATATTAAAAGAGAAAGTCTTAATCCCATGTCTTTTGCTAATATCAAAAGCCTCTTTAATCTTCTTGTTTGAATGCTTTCTATTTAGAATATTTTTTCTTAACCATTCGTTCCCCGATTCAACTCCAAAATCAATAGATATACAACCCGCATCCTTAAGACATTGTGCGACGCTCTCATCAATAGTCTCCACCCTTGCATTGCATAAAAATGGCAAACTAATCTCTTTTCTATAGCTATCACAAAAATTAAAAAGCCACTTTTTATTTAGTGTAAAAGTATCATCAGCAAAAACAATTTTTTGTGTTTTTGGATATAAATTCAAATTGTTCCTAATAATAGTTTTTGCACGATGTATAGATGGAAAACGCACATATTTGTCTTTATTGGGATATATCTGTTTAAAAACATGATTACAGCAATAATGACAGTTATAAGGACAGCCACGGGACAACATCATTGGAAAGCATTCACCGCTATCCTTAACAATTTTATTGTAGTTAAATAAAGTATAGTCAGGCAATGCAAAATTATCCATATCTTGCAAGGGCGATATAGGATTTTTTACCACACCATTCTTTGTTCTGAAATAAAAACTTGGGATTGATAAGTAATCTTCATCCTTATCTAATCTTTTACATAATTCCTTTAAGGGGTTTTCTCCTTCCCCAATACATATTCCGTCTATCTCAGGGAACTCTTTAAATATCTCTTCCCCGACTAAAGTACAATGAACTCCTCCCGCAATTATAAGCCTTGCAGATAATTTACCCTCATTGCACAAATACCTGACATATTTTTTCTGGTTAGTTGTAAAAGACAATCCAATTAAATCCGGGGATTCTTTTTTTAAAAGATTTATCGTTTCACCAAAAGCATTTTCGTCTGTCAAATGGCTTAAAGAAATTTTATGATTCTCAGCTTTTAGTGTTCCTATGATATAGGCCAGTCCATGATGAAAACTAGGATAATAACCCGTGTGTAAATCAAAATAAACAAAACATATGTTCGCCACTATTTATCCCTCACTGCAAATCTCCGGAGGATATGATTCTGCAACTAAAAGAATGTTCATATTGAAATTCCGGTCGGTGCCACTCTTTCTAACGATTCGTTAATCTTAAAAACCGTAAGGGTAGATAGAAATATTTCCTGAGGGGTTATCCTTGGCTTAGATTTATTAGTGATAACGTCATAAAAGTGTTGCACCTCTTCTTGATACCCAATCTCCTGCTTAAATGTCTTATACCGTTTTTTTGCGCCATTCGTGAAAAAGGTTGTCTCTCTAAAATCTGTTGATACAATGACACTTCTTTCACAGAAAATCTCTATCTTCTCTCTTGAGTATGCCCTATCCCCTAAGGCTGAGTAAAGAATATTTCCGACAGACCCATCCTCAAACTTCAAAGTAATCGCTAAATTATCACTATTTAACGCCGTTTTATTATTTCCCGAAATCCTCTCTCCATAAACTCTGATAGGATTACTTTTCGTCAAAAATTGCATCATATCCACAAAGTGACAAATCTCACCAATGACCCTGCCGCCTCCTTCTTCTTCGGAATGTACCCAATGGTCAGATGGAACAAAACCAGCGTTGATTCTATAATTAATTACTATTGGGTCCTGACGATTAATAAGATAGTCTGCAATTCTTACAGAATGAGGTGAAAATCTCCTGTTATAACCAACCATAAGAAAGAGTGCCTGATGCTGATAAGTATCCATTATTTCTTCTAACTCTTTCTCATTGATACAAAGTGGTTTTTCTACAAATACCTGCTTATTTGCCTTTAGCGCTTCTATTACCATCTTCGCATGCAGACTATGCGGGGTAAGAATCATTGCAGCATTTATCTCTTTATCGTTAAGCACCTCCCTATAATCAGTGGTGCAGTTCTCAAATCCATATCTCTTTCCTGTATGATAAGTATTAGAACTCGAAGAAGTAGAAAGCGTGTGTAACCTAATACCTCTAATTTCTTTTAAAGACGGCAAAAGTAGTGACTTGCCAAATAGTCCCGCACCGATTACCCCGAGAGAAATTTGAGATCTGATTGGGGATAGGTCATGAGGTTTAGATTTTAAGACTCTCTTCCTACTACCAGTTACTGCAGTCTGCACATCTGTTTCAGGATATTCGAGAATCACAGCAATATATGGACCTCCGATATTATCCAGCATGTTTTTATAGACCTTCTCTGCGTCATCAATCTTGAATCTATGGGAAATCAGTGACTTCACATCAACCCTTCCAACTGATACAAGCCTAATAAATTCTTCAAGGTTCCTATTTTCAGTCCATCTCACATATCCAATGGGATAGTCAATTCCCTTATTTTCATAAAAAGGGTCAAAGGTGCCAGGTCCGCCTGCCTTTGAAACGATAATCTCCACCTCCTTGTGCCACATCTCATTCCTCTGGGGATGGATATCAGCAACACCGACCAATACTATCCTCCCTCCGTATCTTGCAACGTCAACAGCAGTGTTTACAGGTGCGTCACTCTTAGTTGCCGCGGTTATTATCACTGCATCAGCGCCATTGCCATCTGTAGCTTTCTCAACTCCATTTTTAAAATCTTCTATCGAGGCAAACACATAGTCAACGCCAAGTTTTCTGGCTAACTCCACCTTGGCAGGATCAATGTCAGTTCCAATAACCGTACATCCATAGGCTTTAAGAATTTGAACAGAAATCAATCCTAATAATCCCAACCCTATAACAGCTACGGATTCACCAAACGAGAGTTTGGCACATCTAATCCCATGAAGTGCAATAATCCCAAGCATTCCAAATGAAGCCTCTTCGTATGAAAAACTTTCAGGGATCTTGCAACAAAGATTCTCCGGCACAGTAATGTATTCAGCATGAGATGCATAACCAGCCCCGATACAGGCCACTCTATCTCCTGGGGAGAATTTATGAACATTATTCCCCACTTCAATAACCATACCGGCAGAGCTATACCCGAGGGGTGTCGGATTATCTAACCTTCCAAGGGCTTCTTTGAAGGTCTTTAAAAACCCCTCTTTTTTTGCCTTATCCATAAATTGCCTAACCAAATCAGGCCGTGCTTTTGCTTTTCCAAGAAGACTCTTTTTCCCCAATTCAATGATAGATCGCTCAGTTCCTATACTGATAAGAGAAGCTATATTCTTTACCAGAATCTTGTTGGATGAGCAGAGAGGAATTGGAACCTCTGCCAGCTCAAGTTCACCAGTCCGATAGTTTTGTATTATCTGTTTCATTTTCTCCACAAATATCTTTTGCCACCCGGAATTATCTTTATAACTTAATACCTTATACCATCATAGTTCCCGGAAGAGAAAATATGAACCGGACTCTGCGATGAATTCATACCCCCCAGTACCAGTAAACCACTTGTCAATCGTTTCTTTTGCCTGAACATACTGAGATGTCTTGGTCATTTGTTTAATACGTTCGGAATCAAAATAGACATCAGTTTTACTCAACAGTACAAACTTAGGTTTTTGATAGCGGAGTCCTGTCCTCATATAAGCATCCTGCTGATTGACAAGATGTTTCTCAGGGTCCAGTGGTCCATAAATTGTGTGAACCTCATCATACTTAAGCCTCATATGTTCTATTGGGAAATTTATGTATGGAGAGACTAGAATTACATCCATTCTTTTATAATATGGCTGTATTAAATCTCTTATCTCATATAGGTTAGCAATGGCATCTTCATAGCGCGTCGGATATAGACCTTCCCTGTCTGTTACTTGATTATTCATACGAGCAACGATTTTGAGCGCTATGGGCTTCGCTGTAACACTTATATTTAACACGACTACCCCCGTGATAAGTAATACCCTGCCCATAGTTTTACCATTTGGTAACCGGTTTGTAAAACTTAATATAAAATCATATATCACAGGAATGGAAAATAGCATTACAGGGAGGTAATACTGTCCCGCAGACTTGTTGACAAACAACAGTAGATATATTGAATTTGCGATAACAAAAGAAGCCGACAAAAAAGCAGATGTCAGTCTTTTTGCAACCCAATCCCTTACAACCACATACGCAGAATACGCCAAAAAGAGTAGATATAGAGGATAGGGGTAATACTGTTCAACTGCATCAGTCATTTTCTGAATCAGTGAAACATTACCAATCCAACCAAAATTTGTCTTATTGCTCTCAACATTTGCAACTAAATCATTCCACCATGCTTTCGCACCTTCCGGGTGAATCACATGTGGATTTAAAACAAGGTATATTATCAAAATAGCCAGGATTGAAGCAAAACCATTTTTGATTGCCTGTACTGCAGAAAGGTCGCCCTTCCTCAATACAATAAGAAAAAAAATAATCACGACAGGCGCATAGGTAATTGCTTGAAATTTTACTGTAATCGCAATGCCCCACATCGCAACTGATAACCAATATATCTTTTTATTACTGTCGGCAGAAAGTAGCATGTAAAAACTAAGCAAAAGGAACGCAGACATCATAAAATCAGGATGCATCCAAGTAGCATTCATTAAAAAACCGTACCAGGAAACAACAACAATTGATACAAAAACTCGCTCCAATCGACTCGCACCTTCCTTTTCGATGACTTTATCAAGAATATACAGGCACATAATTGCAAATATAGAAGTTAAAACCCTGGGCAAAAATACGGCATATTTGTTCCCGGCCTCAAACAAGAAAGGGAATGTCACTATCTCGTTAAGCATAAAGAATGGAAAACCATAAAGATATTGACTGAAATCAAAAATCCCCCTCAGGCTTAGGTTCAAAATACCCGCATGCATCCTCAAAAGACTGCCATGAAATGCATACTCATCTAAACTTTTTGCCTGCAGAATGTCGAATTCTATCCACCCATAGGAATACCAGACTAAAACCCCAAACACTAACAAGAGGAGTATATATATGGGTGCATTGTATTTAAGCCTGCTCATTATCCCCCCCAATCAAATTTCAATTCTGAATATTTACTAAATACGTAATCAGCACTATCTTTCGCATTGCTTTTCAGTAAAACATTTTGATTAGAAAACAAGAATGTCTTCATCCCTACCTCCTTTGCTCCCAAAACATCACACTCCACACTGTCTCCAATCATCCATGTACATTCTGGCGAATATCCTATTTTTCCAATTGCTATCTCGAATGGCCTCCTATCTGGTTTGTCTCTTCCCGCTTCCTCAGATGTTATTACATAATCAAAACATTCATCCAAGCCAAAATACACAAGTTTTCTAAATTGTATCTGTGCGGTCAGATCGGTAATGTTAGCCACTACAATCCCTTCATTCTTCAGTGACAGTATAAATTCCCTAACATCTGGGAACAGTCTGCAGTTAGCGAGGAATGTCCGCCAGTACGTCTGCTCTAAATCCAGACTCAATAGAACCTTTGTACGCATGCCAAGCAACTCAATAGCTCGCTGGAAATAAAGCAACCTGCTATGCGAACTTGCCGTCTTTCCAAGCCGACCTTTTATCTCTTTCTTGGCCCCGTCAACTGCTGCACGAAACTCCTTATCACCTACCCCCAACAACTTGGCTGCCTTCTCTTCAACTGCCATTGTTGCAGCTTTATGAGCAGGGTCATAAGGATATAAGGTATTATCAGTATCAAAAATGACTGCACTGGGCTTTGCCACAACTTCAAGGGTTGAGCTAACTCTTACCACTTCCTTCTACGCCTCTTAATTTCTTCGTTAATTTCCACCAATGCAATCAGCTGCATCGTTCCCAATACACTACTTTCAAACCCGTTTTCTGAGTCGACAAGTTCATCTAGGTGCGGAACCAGCTTAAATGCGGCAAGCCTCACATCCTCTGGGGACACCTCCCCTTCGATGTCAAGAATCACCTCTCCTTTTTCATCCAGCTCAACAATATTAACATGTAGCCCACATACACCAATAAGCACTTTAAGTAATTCCTGATAATAAATTCCACTCTTCAAAGTCGCAATCAATTTCAGTTTTGGCACCTGCGTAACCTCTGATAGCAAATCCTGATTCACTGCCTGTATTCTGAAAACAACATCCGCCCGCTCCGCCTGTGGAGCGATGTACTTTCTAGAATCGTCAACTCTTCGTGCAATCTCATAACGAACACGTTCCTCATCATAAGCACGCAAGAAAACATCACGTTTTATCTTGAAGTGTATACGCAGTTCTTCATCCATCTCCAGAAAGAAGCGAATATTCATCTCCTCCGCAAGCTGTTTCGGATAGAGTGCATGCAACCCAGAGACTAGGACTATCTGCTTACTCATTCTTGGCTGTCGCGGCAAAAAACGCCCCGTTGAATGGTCGTAAACATGTGCACTGACAGCTTCGCCATTGAGCAGCTTTTGCACATCCTTAACCATCTCAAACAATCGGTTGGCTCTCGGTTCCAAATGAGTAATCGATTTCCACATAGGTGAGGACCTGTCCCAGTTATGATAATCATCACCTTCTATTTCGACAATAGACAGCTTACCGAACATTTGGGCCAAAGCTTGCGAAAACAGGCTCTTACCTACACCAGAATCACCGGCAATAGCAATACTCAGGGGACGGCGGCCCAGCAAGTAATAGTCATTCCCTTGCACACCTTTCCTGAGGATCTGTAAGGATATAACGAGACCAAGAGTTACAAACAAAGTGTATATAATGGACTCTAATCTCATGCCTAGCAACGGGGAAGCACCATTAAAAGCAACACCCTCAACACCGAAAAAAAAGGGAACGGAGCCTGTTGCATGCAGAAAATAATGCACAATAAAAAAGATGGAAAACAAACCTACCAATATTTTCACATTGGTTCCATGATTCACCTGATGCAGTACCAACGCAGGCACAATCCACAAATACCATCCTGGTGATGCAGGAGTCTGCAGAATAATAATGCTGAAGGCAACCCCCATAACCACGAGCAGCAACTCAAAATTCATACGTCCTGATTGCCATGTGAAATAAAGCAGAAAAAGATATGTCATAGGTGTAAGATAGAGAAACAGGTTTTCACCCATTTTTATCGAGAGCCAGTAGAGTTTCCCTGCCTCACGAGTGGCTAATACCATCTCTCTAAAACCATCTGAGAGCAACCACGGCACACCGACAACAAAGAGGACACCCGACAACGATACAATGAAAATGGGAATATGTTTTCGTATGCTTCCGCTTAACCAGAAGTATATCAAGATAAAGGGTAGCGCAATGATCATGCTATACTTTGCTGCAACAGCCAACGCCATCAATGCACCCGCCGACACCATCTTCTCTCTTCTTATTTCATGCAATACTGTAAGTAAAAAAGCAACGGGTACGATATCAGTCTGTCCATGCCAGTAACTGATAAAGATTACCAAAGGGGACAACCAGTAGAAAATCAAGATGCCCATCCAATGTTGTTCAAACATTCGCAGCAACAATACCAACACCAGCAGGTCAGCAAGCAAGAGGCTGACCCTGAAACCAAGCAGAGCAAAATAGTTATATCCAGTAACCACATCAATCAGCCAGCCTGTGAATGTCGTGGGCAAGTGTGCCAAGAACATCACCGGACCATAAGGAAAAGCAAGAGGGTCTCCTCCTTTAGCAAGAAAACTTCCCCATGGATCAAGCTCTGGCGATGAGAGAGTATTTAGAATGAATGGCACAAACAACTTATGCTGGATCGTTGGTACCAGCAGAATAATCAACGTGATTTTCAGCGCAAGACCACTTCTAAATATCTTATCTCTTGTCAGATCACTTAAAATCAGGCCCAGAGGTCTGGATACTTGGTACAAACCGCATCTCCTATTATGCCAAGGTTGTCAATTTCGTTACGAAAAATTTTTACTTTTCCTTTTTCTGTGCGCCCTTGCAGTTCAGGAGAGACAAAGCACAGCTTGAAGCCCCCTTCAATCTGCAATTTGTCTGCATCCTCTTTAGTCAATGGAAAATGAGTAAAGCAATCCACCCAGACCCAATCAACTTTGCCGGCAAGCGACATGGCTGTATCAATGCTTTCATATTCTGATACGCGTACGGCACAACGACGTTCACCCATCTCTGCCGTTTTCACAAGGAAGGGAAATGACTGGTCCAGAAAGAAATAGTCATCAATAGAGTGGTCTCTCATCAGGTTGATCAAACGGCTTTCTAACCCCTCTTCTTTTACATTAAGAATCAAGGTGCCATGGTTGAAAGCTGAGAGCCACTCTTCAAGGTTCTCACCTTTAACAAACGGGTCATGGTGAATGATAAAATCGTCGCCGAAGGTTCGAATATCGACTTCCACTCCTAATTGAGTTGGACAGTTAATTAACTGATCTTTTGTATTGATCCTGTGAAGAATCCTGCGCATTTATGCTTACCTTCCTTCCGAGAGCAAAACTGTATGCAAGCGTCCTTTTAATAAACTTGTACTTTGCAGAAAAGTTGACATTCCAATGTGATGTTCCATGAACTCTTTCGTCAAACAGAACAGGAAAACGTTTAACCACATAGCCTGATTTTTTTGCCATATAATACGCATAGAGGTCCAGTGAGAAATCCTTAGGTGGTTCTACCCATTTTTCAATAAATGATCTGTGGAACATTGTCGGCTGAGCATTGATATCCCACATCAGTTTGCCAAGCAATATTGTTTCGAAGATGGCCATTCCCACTGTAAAAATAATATCTCCCAAAGGGCGACCATATCGCCTGCCTTTTACAAAGAGTCTATCCTGGCAGTCAGTCTTATCAAACAGTTCCAATCCTCTTAGTATATCTACTGGGTCTGTCTGCATATCGGCATGAGTCCAGGCTAGAATTTCACCTGAAGCCGATCGCAACCCTTCTGTAATGCCATGACCATAACCCTGATTTTCTTCCACCTTCACCTTTGTAACAAAAGGATAAAGAGATGTAAGTTCATCCAGAACAGATGAGGTGTTGTCTGTAGAACCATTATCCACAATCACTATCTCTATGGGCTGTTTTCTGAAAAGCTCAGCACAGCGTTCAAGCAAGAGAGGGATATTATCAGATTCATTGTAGCAGGGGATCACAAGTGAAACAAGGTTCATATATTACTCCAACCAACATATAACTTTATTTTTTGTTCCTCATAAGAAATGACTCTATAGACAATGAAAAGAACTTGTGCTTAAATCTCAGCTTTGCTATTGGATGATAAAACATGAATGCTATCTTTGAGAAAGGTGTTGTAAACTTAACTTTGGCATTTTTACTGCAAAACAGGGAAGCAATCATTATAGTTTCAAGTATACTTCTCTTTGAGTTTGGTATCCAATTTTCGTGCTTGTAAAACCATGATGTTGAATCCATGTTGACCCAGTCCTCTATTGATGCCGGCTCTTTAAAACCATTTACTACAAGCTCCTTATATAAAGCTGTCCCAACAATAGGCAGATAAACGAATATCATTGGATATGAATTCGGATTGGTCTTTGATAGCTCCAGATAAAAATCTATAGTTTCGTCTCTTTCCTTATCTGTCTCTGTTGGATACCCTATAATAAATGTATATTTAACTTGAAACGGATACTTTGCCAGAATTTTATTGGAAATCCTCATTTTTTCTTTAGACTCTGCCTTTTTTATGTGATCTATAATTCTATCACTACCTGACTCAATACCAATATCCAGTGCGCGGCAGCCGCTGTCCCATAGAAGCTTGACATCATCATCATTGAATTTGCTGATTAAATCGGCTCTAATTCCTGTTGATGTCCATCTAATTTCAGGCTGTATATCTCGAAGGGCTGCTGCCAACTCTCTAAAATGAGATATGCCAGCAACTGTCAGGTCGTCTACAAAAACAAAACTATTGTATCCATACTTTGATTGAAGCATCTTTATTTTATCTACCAGCTTCCCTACGGACATTGTCCTCATTCGCCGCTTTTGCAGTATCTCATTTCCACAAAATTTACAAGCAAATGGACAGCCTCTTGATGTCTGAAAAGACGCCGCACGGCCTTTCCCCAGGTTTCCTGCATTATATTTATCCAAATTAAGCAAATCATATGGTGTTTCAGGTAGATTATCCATATCAAGGATCATCTCTCGTTCACCCGTAAATATGATTTCATTGTTTTCTTTATAATAAAGACCTTTGATTTTATCTAACGATTCATTGTTTTCAATAGCCTTTATAACATCATAAAATGCATAGTCGCCTTCCCCCTTTACAACCACATCAATTCCGTTTAACTTGATAGATTGTTCAGGGAGAAGGGTTGCATGAACACCACCGAAAACAATCGGTATCTCTTTGTCTATATTTTTTATGATGTTGATAGATTCTTTGACATAACTCAGTGAAGGGCCTGTCAGTGATGTTATCCCAACGCATAATGGCCTTTCTCTAAGGTATTCCTTTAATTTTTTTTTCCAGTTGGGTTCCACTCTTATATCGAGAATCGTAACATCATACCCTTCCTGATGTGGCAGCCCGGCTATAGATAGAACAGATTCCGGGAATCTGATAAATACACCATCCCATACCCCATGTTTTGGCTGAATCAACAGGACTCTTTTTGAATTCATAATCTTGTTTGACAATTTCATTTCAAACCAGTAATGACTGAAAGTTTCTCAGGCACATAATGACGGTATTTGTGCTCTAATATAGCTGCAGCCACCTTATCCACATTTGGATCATTCTCCAGACTGTATGGGTGCGAAACCCATTTATGAAAGCAGGACTGCCAATATTCAAAGGTTTGCAGATCAGATGGCGTTCCCCAACAGATATAGTAATCTATCTCCATCAGTCGACAATTTTTGCCCAGTGCGATCGCATCATTAATTACCATGTCCACATAGTACTCACCATTAACCATGGCTTTGCGCCCCTTCATCCGTGCCACGGCATCAAGAAAATCGCCTAAGCGCCTGAATGTAAAGGCTCCGACAATAATCGGATCATTCTTAGGGTTTGATAATGGAACCTTTACCGATACATTGCGGATACTGCCTGATTCTTGGTCCACATCAATCCATCCATACATATTAGGAGAACGTATCGCACCGGGATAACCTCTTGCCCCCCATACAATGACATCCACACTATCATCCTGCATCAGAGCGCTGAATTGCTCCGCAGCGTAGACCATACCATTGTCACAGGCAGCAATGGTCACCGGCTGATTCTTTTCCAGCCCAACAGAGCCTTCAACGCAGGTTGTAGCCTGACCATCCGTCATGTGATCAAGTATGCTAAATTCTGCATTTCTGAAATCAGAGCACAAAGCTGTCTTGAGTTGTTTGAGACTGGGCAGATCATCCCTCAGAACAAATCTCTTCCTATCCGTTTGGGGCAGGTCATTAACAGCCCGTACAGCCATCGGTTTGCCGGAAACCGAGATCATCGGTTTTGGTATCTCGTAGCCCTCACTCCGGAACCTGCTGCCCAGTCCACCCATGGGCAATAGCAAGGCACCTTCATGTTGTGGCGGCTCCTTTCTTTTAAGCATGGCTTTAAAGATGTTCGACCAATATAGATATTCTTCCAGATCTGCCGGGGTACCCCATTGCATGAAGTGCTGTAGTTCATAAACATGGACATTAAGCCCACCATCAATCATGAGCTTGTACACCATGCTGACATAATACTCTTTATTTACCATAAGTTTCCTATCCATGCAACATTGGAAATACTTTTGCATCAAGTCAGCACTTTTGAAATAGTAAGTACCAGAGGAGGCGAACTCATTTCGTGGTGAATCTGTGAATGGCTGCTTTTCCTTGATATCATATGCGTGGAAATTCTCTTCCCGAACATAGGCATAGTAGTTGCTCCACAGGGTATGTGGATGAAAACCCCTATAACTTGGGATCACGCCATCGGAGTCCGCTTTAACAACAAATTCCTTGAAATGATTGTAATCCCAATAACATGTGAAATCGCAGTAATTGACAATAACTGGCTTGCTTTCATCAATGTTATCAAGTGCTTGCATTACGGCATACACTGGACCCAGCTTATGTGTGGAGATAGGAATAATTTTGCCTGTTGGACAGATCAATTCCAATATTTCACGCATACGGTATTTAGGTTCTGCAAGATGATCCTTATTACAGATAAAGACAAAATCCGTCTCACCGGGGAACATCTCAACCACATGTTGAATGATTGTTTTTCCATCCACTTCAATAAGCGGCTTTGGTACGGCATAACCAGCTGCGCGGAAACGCTCACCAAAACCCGACATAGGAATAATTATCTGCATTTTCTCTTTCTGATTGTGTTTAGATGCTCTGTCTGTATTTCTCAGCGTCCCATACCATCAGTTCCGCTTCATCGTTCTCTGTGAGGTAGCAAAGTTTTTCCCCGGACTGAACTCGCAACAGAATGTCGGCAAGGCAACGCAGCATCTCTTCTGCGCCCTCACTGAGAGATTCGTGGACAATAACGCCAACATCTCTGACAATGATTGCCTTATGATTGTCCTTTTCGGGTTTCTGAGATGCAAACCATGTCCGCGCTTTTTCAACACCCATCACTGGCATAGGGCCCGGGCCAAGGAACACAACGTGGTCAGGGTAGAGTGAACGGGTATTGGCTATATTAAGCGCCGTCCTGTCAAGTGCAATAGCATGAATTAATTCATGTTTTGGCAGCCTGTAACCAGTCCCGCCCACCAGTTCGATGAGTTTATTGTTGAATTGTTGATGGAAATTGCGCAGGGGGCGGTTGAGCCGTTTTTCAAGTTTATTAAGTAAGTCAAAAACATCATCTGTACTGTCAGCACCAATGACAAGGCCGTGATTTGCAAGCACAATAATATCAGGTTTTGAGTGTATGACCTTTTGCACTTCACAGGTAAGAGGCAAGCCGGGGCGCGCATAAGGGATCCATGCCCACTTCATATCAGCTAACAGATGTTCCAGCTTTTCCCGGCCATTTTCCAAGATGCAATATGCTATAACATTCACAGGATGCACGTGAATAACAAATCTATGAGGCATCAAAGCATGTAAAGTCGTTTCAATTGATGGTCGCATCCCATCAGTTTTTTTTCCTTTAACAACTTCTGGTGAAACCGGATCATTTTCTCCTCTTTTCAATCGTCGGCTGACTCCAGGCAGACTCACTGGAATAAATATATTTTTCTTTAAAGCATCTTTCAACCAGAAACCTGAGGCCTTTACATAAAGCCTGTTCTCACATTTGACAGAAGTATTGCCACCGGACCCCTGAACAAGTGCTCGGTTATTACCAATTACAGATGATAACCTTGACAATTCAGAAAGATAGAAATCCATTTTTTTTAGCAATGCTGGCGACATTAAGTATCCTCGCAGTCGCCGATTTCTGTAGCTTTCAGAATATCCCCCTATAGTTTCCAAAACAACTCAAACAGCATCCAGTACGGCTTCAACCTTTAAGTTTTCAAGGCAGTGAGGAATCTTTGATTCACTCTCCCACGCCTGATGGCACTCTGGGCACATCTCGTTGCTGCTGACACAACAACCTGGACCACATAAAAGTCGATTATTTTCGCCGACAGGCGCATTTTTAATTGCACTGGTGGGACCAAATAACGATATTACAGATACCCCCATAGCGGCAGCCAAGTGCATGATACCGCTATCATTCGAAATAATCCTGGAACAGTGAATAACAGCCGCTGCCGTTTCACGTATTGTAAGCTTTCCAGCCAGATTATAAATATGATCCGTGTTGGATTGTTTAAGGATAGCTTCACCTAAAGCAATTTCTCTATGGCCTCCGAAGATTACCACTGACACCCCTTTCTCCGTCACCAACCTGTGCGACAACTCTGCAAATCTCTCTTTAGGCCAGCGCTTATAAATCATTTTTACACCACTTCCGGGGTGGATTCCTATAATCGTACGGTTTTTGTTCGGGAGCAACTCGCTCACGCGATTTACGTCATCCTCCGCTAAACTAAAAAATGGAAATGATAAATGAAAACTTCCGCAACCAGACAACTCCCCTATGCTTTTATAAAGATCTGACTCAGACTGCTGTGGAGAAAAAGTGACACTATAGTGGTATGGACTCCGCAGTTTGCCGACAGCATTGATACCGATCTTTTCTTTCGCCTTAATCATGAACATAAGTATAATACTGTTAAGGGTCTGCGTCTGTTCAAAATTTATTGCACGATCATAAAACTTTCCTCGAATGTCCTTCAACACACTAATCCTGGATTTAAACAACTCTATGCCTTTCGCATCACGTAGATAGATTAAAAAATTATCAATTACATTTTCCGGCGCCAAGAGCTCCGGTATAATAGGATCCCGAACCAGCATGTCAATGCCAACATTCCTGTTATGCCTTCTAAGCTCCTTAAGCAGCGGGAACATCAGAACCGTATTGCCTAATCCCTGAAAATTGATAAGCAGCATTTTACCCATGTGTATATGTATATTTGCTTATCAACTGGGTTTTTACCGGCATATAAGCGGTTCGGGTTGGGCCGGCACTCCAGTAAAGGCCAAATACAAAGAAGATAAACATTGATTCGCCGATACTCTGCGGCGATTTAACCATTGATAAAATGACCACAAAAATAGTTGCCAATGCAAGCGGTTTGTCAGGCAGGTTTTTAAATGAACGCCATAGAAAATAGATAATGACGGAAATGCCCGGCAAACCGTATCCATACAGTAGGTGTACAAGGCCAACTGAAGCGAAATTGTCAAAAAAACCTACGCTTCTATAATAAAGCTCCAATTCCGAACCTGCCAGGTATTGAGGCAAAACGGTAAAAGTATTGTAATATCCAAGACCGACGAGAATATCAAAGACACCCGTATTCGATAGAATATCCCGCAATGCAATAAGACCGGCCCCTGAAGTTGATACGCCGTAATTATCATAGTATATATCTCTGCTTATCGCGGTGTTGCTCTTATCAATAATCATATTACTTATGTCAGCGGAAGAGACCGCTGCAAATATAAGGATTAAAGCAAACAATATGGTCTTATACGATGACCTGTGTATAATCAAAAAATATAAGAAAAATACAAACAACATAAAATAAGCGGTAAGACTGAAGGGCAAAAGATATGCCACCAATATAAGAATTGTGAGGGACCAGTTGTCTTTCGTCCTGGTCTTGCTTACTGAAATAATGCCGGAAAGCAAATAAAACAGCGCCGGACCCAGAAACATCGCCTGATGGCTTGGCTCATCAAAAAAAGTTGATATTCTCGGAAAGTATTCATTGAATGGATTGATATCAGACCTGCCTATCATTGTGGCTCCCATGGTATTGAAGGACACCAGGTCAACTATTGCCATGATGCCTATCAAATAACATACCATCAAATACTGCTTGTACAGTAACTTTGGGAAATTGTATCCGATTAGATGAGCAAGGAGCGCATACGAAGAAAATACTATTATTTCCGTATACTCATTCAGATCCGATAGCCAGGCAAAGCCGTAGATAAATAACAACACATAATATGTATTTTTACTAACATTATTTATCCGAAGAACAACGAACAGAAAAAACAAGCCAGTAGCAATTGACAATACTATTGTGTAGTTTATAACATCAGCATCTATTCTTTCATATGATGCAGAAGCAATGATCGGCAAGAACCATGCTAAAAATATTACTAATTGTATAAATTTATGATGAGTAGTATCAACAGTGTTATGCACTTTATGGTGACCTCAACATACTCAACGATGATTTCATCATGGACGGATAAACCTCCGCATGGATGATTTAACAACTAAAGGCAGATTGTTTTGAATCATGCGCCTGGCAAAAATATAAAATGATGATCTTAGTCCGGAAGTAAATTTTGGCGAGATGCTTCTCACATCATGTAATGCTTTTGTAAGATTCTCTTCATAAAGTCTGTAAATAACCTCCGGCGCATCACCATCTTGTCTATAAACTGAAGAAAGTCTGTCAAAACGACCCCCCTCCAAAATTTGAAGTTGATGGAAATGGTAAAAAATAAGTGGAACATTATCAATGGTAATGCAGCCATTATCATTTTCAATATTATAATTGGGATAATTCCATGGGGCAACCCCCGCCCCGGCATGCTGTATAATATGAACAGATTTATAAGTAGCCGGCCAAGAATCCAAGTATTTCTGGTCTCCCATACGATTTTCTTCTATCCGCGCGTAACACCATTCCAGACATTGATCCCGCCACGTGGCAAGGCAACTCATTCCTTCCATATCCCGCCGGAACCCGACCCATCCCACATTAAACCGCCCATGGACTTCAAGGTGAGCCAAACGAGGTGAACAGCGATGCTCAATGATTGCAATGGAAGCACCACCTATCTCTTCAAATAAAGGCTTCAGTGAAGAATAAAACATCAAGTCAGAATCTAAATAAGTTATCGCATCTATTTCCCTGTGTGTATCCATAACATACCACGTAAAAAAAGCTGTTAAAGTCCAGCAGTATTCTGCCTGACTACGCTCTGACTTTACCGATAATAGCTCATCATTTTCTACCTCCGAAAGGCGTACTCTGATAACTCCCGGAATTTCTATTCTGCCAAGCAAGTTGTAAGTCTCTTCATCCATACAAAGTACGTATATACGCGCACAGGAGCAATGCAATACAAGGGAGCGGAGCATAACTATACCCTTGATGAGATAATTCTTATCAAAGAGTGTACAAAAAAAAAGCTGGGCTATTTCATGCATAGATATGTTTTGCTGGCAAAGACATCGCCGCCGGTCCAGTCTACTGCAATGGTTCGGATATCAACCACATTCAAACCGTACTTCGAAAATAACCGCACTATTTCACTTTCATTGAAGTGAATCTCAAGGGTCTTTACACCATAGGCTTCCTTTGTAAAATACTGTGTCGCCGAATTGTGCAATACAGGCGTTCGATGGAATACAGCCCACTTCTTTGCAACACGAGCGGTCTCGGCAATGGCCGACTCATATTCAGGTATATGCAGCAAACAACACCCGGAAACAACCACATCAAAAGATTTATCTATATAGGGCAGATTAGCAGCATCAGCCACCTCGAAACTCAGAGAAGGATATATCCGGCGAGCCAAATCCACAAAGCCGATGGAATAATCACAGCCATGATATTCTACACCAACACCACGAAGAGCCAGCACCTCAGAATAGTACCCTGACGAACATCCGACTTCCAGGAGGCGCATGCATTCGGAGTGATTTAGAGTACGAATAACTTCAACAAATGAGTCAAAAACAGCGTTGGAATCGCCGTTGCGATATGCAATAAGCTGGCTGTCCACCAATCGACGCTGTCGTTCCGGCAAATCATCGTTGCGCCACGCATCGCGCAGATTGCAAGCCTCCACTGCTATATCCTGTCCCTCCAGCTTTTTATACTTATCAGATACCGATGCGCCCTGCACAAATGAAAGTATCCTTCTTCCTGCCCTCTTCAGAACCGGATACCGCTGCATAAACTGACGTAAACCTGATATGGCGTGATTCAAGGAAGATACCTTTCAAGAATAGATACAAGTTCAACCATCCGTTGCTGATAGGTGTGCTCTTTCAGTGTTCTATCCTGGCCGGCTCGAGCTACAACACCTGCTTCTAACGGATGCGCCATATAGTAATTTATCAACTCGGCAGCCTCCTCAGGAGAGGAATAGACTTCAACCTCCCGGCCTATATCAAATAACTCACTAAGGTTATCTTTTCGATCGGTAATCAGCATTGCGCCAACACCGGTCGCTTCATAAAGGCGCATATTGTTAGCATAGTTTTCAGCCACGTCAATATGACGGTTAACAGTAACACGACTCCTCGCAAGCGCCCTGTACATATCCAGCCCCCATACCTCGCCATGATGTCTTGAGCGAATCTTGGAGTTCTTCGGCAAGAGTTCACGGCCATAACCAAAAAAATCGATATCAGTTGCCCCAGCTAAAAATTCGAGAAGTGCTGTCCCCTGCGAATGGGCCGCGCTGATACCACCAACGAAAGTAACCCCAAGATCCTTTTCTATTGAACCAAGTTTCTCAATGATGTGTGTGTCAAACCCGATACGGAAATATTCAGCAGACAGGCCCTTGTCCCGAAATCTCCTCACAAAGTGAGGAAAAGATGTGAGAATCAAATCATATGAGACCAGATAATGATCCGGGGGCATTGCACTTGCTATCTGACCAACAATTAGTTTTACGCAACTATTTAACTCTCTTAACACATTAGGGTGTAAATAACTTATGTTCTGGCAATATAATATGTCCGGTTTTATCTGACGCACTTGTTCAACAACGACCCGCACAAGCCCTGGAACTCTAGTAAACCAGGAGCCAACATATGGCAGACGAGTAATCCTCGGATCTATTCCAAGTTGCCATTTTGATATCTTATAATCATTTTCACACACCCATGAATAAGCCAACGGTATGCTGTTGGCGACCAGATCAATCGCCTCACAACCCAGTTCTTTCAGATGCCGTGAATAGAAATCCGATGTGCCAAAACATTCATCGAACAACACCTTAAGCTGCTCATCATAAGTGCGATTATCAAGTCCATCATTCCGTAAATAGACTGATTTAAGAAAAGCCGGGTAGTAAGTATCGAGAATAGCGATCTTCATGGCAACTCGTTAGCGCTCATCGTATGTACTCTTCAATAACATCAACAATAGGTTTGTCACCACTGATATATGCGAAATTAACAAAACGTTTTTTGCCAACCTCTTCCTCGAAAATCTCATCAATTTTTGGCATATCCTCTTTTGTGATCAGCCTGGCCAACCCGTCTTCCACCATATCATACATCAGGCGAAACGGTGTATCCAGTATCCAGACCGGCTTGTTGTAGGGAAGAAGATCAAATAATAGCGATGTTTGTGTGCCTGCAATGACATCCATTTCCGCCATAATCTCAGGAGTAATATTTTCTACGATATTAATATCACTTTCATACTTACCCAGATAATAGGCATGCAGTTGAGCCGCCAGGCTTCTGTCTGGTCTCGGCTTAAAGCAGACGGTATAACCCTTATCAATGAAGGTCTTTATATACTCTCCAACCTTGATTGAGTCGGCAATAAACTCATATGGAACCAAAATAGTTTTATTATGTCCTTGCTTGGGAAGAAATGAATAATCATATGAGTGTTTGTTTGAAGCCAGAATGTAAAACGAGTCATGAAATATTTTATTGTGCTTGAGTATATTTTTTTTCCAGTATTCACCCCACAAAAGGACGTTGTCATACCAGCAGTATCGCTCTATGCCACGCATTATATAAGCCTCATGTCGCCGGAGATACGACGCTCCATGCTGAAACCCCAGCGTCTTCATACCCACCTCTTGTGCAGCATAGAGCAGCGGATAGACAACATTTGCATCATCTATCCCGACAAACAGCCGATAACTCAACCGCTTAAAAACGCTCTTATGAGATTTGAGCGTGGCAATTTGCGTATTAATCAGACTTTGAGCGTAGTCTAAAGCCGATTTAAAAATGACATCAGAATCATCACTCAAAGAGACAAAGTTCTCTCTGCGTCCGTTGGCTGAAGAAGAAAAGTAAACATTTCTATCTAAAAAGTACTTAGGCAATTTCATGGCCTGCACCCATGTTACTTGAAGGACACAGAAGCGCTCTTCCAGTTTCATCAGCACTTCAGATGTTCTGAAATCGTCAATACCGTAGCGGAATAAAAGCAGATCCCCTGATTTTCTAACAATGATGCGGTTGCGGACTGTGATCAGCCAGTGATATAAATTTCTGAGAAGTTTCTTGGTTTTATTTCGCTTTCCTTGTTCAACATTAAGCAAAGCAATTAAACCTCCAAACCTGCCTGGAGAAATTTTCGAAAAAGTAACCTGCCCGGCAAGATACTTATCTATAAGTGTTCTATATTTTACCACCTGAAAAAAATACTGCCAATAAAGCATACTCACCGAATTTGGAAACCAGTCAATACCATCAACCAGAAAGGCATCCTTTACCCTAATGCCATCTTTTGTCTTCAATTCGTAGAATTCGTAGAGCATTTCCTGTGCCTTGTCCAGGTCACAATCCGGCTGGTATATTTCCAGATTGCCCTCCCTATCCGTTAACTCCAGAACACCGGTATCTCCTTCCTTGACTGAATATTTTTTCATCTATCTATTTCCTTGCAGATGTTAGAGCCAGTTTCACCTGCTCCTGCTAAATTATGATCACCCATCTCTTTGTGTATCTCCTCTACAATTTCCAGTACACCTTGCCCCAAGTCGATAAATTCATCTGGAACCAGCTTTTTTGCCTGTTTCGGTGTATATCTATAGGGGGTCATGGTGTAGTGATCCTCACTAAGGTTACTATTGATGAACTCAACCTTCTTTTTCACACCAGCTATTTCAAAGATCATACTAATCAAATCCTGCGAGCTTAGTATCTGATGACCTGTCACAGTAATTGCCTGATTTTTGTGTTCCTCATCCAACACATTTACACTCAACCGAGCAGCATCTCTAACATGAATGTACTCCCGCCGCTCCCTGCCCATTCCCTCATAGTCCAACCTTCCATCACAAATTACCTGTTTCACATATTTGCGAAGACCATTCCAGTTCTGAGCACGCGGCCCATAGAGTGAACCATATCTCAGAAATGTAAAGTCTATTCCAAACTGTTCATGGTATGCTTCAATCACAATCTCTGACGCCTGCTTGCTGGCTCGATAGAAAGAACCATAAGGGCTGTATACATACATGGTAGACGCAAAAACAAATCGCTCAACACCGCCTTTGACCGCCGCATCTAATGCTGTTGTGGTACCCATAACATTGAGATGGACGGTATCGAAGGGACGTTTCTTTGCTTCGGAAATATCTGCAATGCTTGCAAAGTGGTAAAGATACTTGGCTCCTTCAACCGCCTTACTGACCGCGTCATAGTCCATGATGTCGCCAACAACCATCTCCTGATCATCACGCAACCATTGTGAAGACTTACGATCGAAGATGGTTACCTTGTAGCCAGCCTCACTTAATGCATCAGCAACGTGGCTCCCCATAAACCCGGAGCCACCGAATACTATTGCTCTCTCCATAGCTCTCCTCCCTTACAGACCTTATCTATCTTTTGTAAAACGAACACGAGGTCTGTCATGTCGTTCACTTTCCATTGCTCATCATTGAGCGATTCGTTTTCATCTGTTATTCGCGCAACAAAATGGACCCCTGCATCTTCTGCAGCCACTTTGTCCGACATTGCATCACCTACAAAAACAACCTCCCCACTTTCAAATAAATATCTGCTCAATATATCCTTAACTATCTCCGTCTTGGTGGACGGGGTACCAAACACCCCTTTGAAGTATCCATGGATTCCCTTTAAAGTGGAGATGTAAACAAGTTCATCCTGAGGAGTTCCGGATGCGATAAAAAACTTATACCTCCTGTAGTGTTCTTTCAAAAAGTCTTCTGTGCCCTTTACTAATGGGGCTCTTTTTATTTCATCAAGAACAATTTTTGAAAACACCCTTCCCATTTCCAAACCCATTGACTCGGAATAGGGTTCACCAAGGATATTCTCATAAAAATATTTGAATTTGGAATACCTGGAGATTCCCATATTTTCCAAATGATAGGAAACTCCTTCCTCTGCTCTATCAGGCCTTATCGAAAATACCTTCCTGAATGCTTCTGTTTTTATTTGAACAGATTCAACAATGACACCATCAAAGTCAAAAATAATTGCTTTAAGCATTAAACACCTAACCCTTTTAAAAGATTTCTCACTGCCTCTTTCTCCATTTCAATCCTTGATTCAACCGCATAAGATCCTATATGAGGTGTGAGTACAACATTGTCCAATTCTATTAACGGTCCAGAATAAGGCTCCTGTGCAAACACATCAATGGCAGCTCCGGCAATATCTCCTTTTTTAAGAACATCATAAAGAGTTTCTTCATCAATCAACCCTCCCCGTGAAACATTAACAAGCCATGAGCCCTTTTTTACACTTCTGAATTCTTCTTTTCCTATTATTTGCTCTTTAGATGAAACATGGATTGATATAATATCACTTTCTTTTAATAGTTCTCTCAGTTCAACCTTCCCGAACTCCGACCTTAAATCTTCTGTCCTTATGTCATAATATTGAATATCACAGTTAAATGGTCTTAAAAGTTCAGCAACTTTTTGACCTATTTTCCCAAAGCCTATTATTCCAACCTTTTTACCTGAAAGAAGATTTCCCATCAATTTTTCCCATTTGCCATTTCTTATTGCAGCATCCATTATGTTAACTTTTCGTAAAAGATTGAGAATTAAACTCACGGTTAGTTCAGCAACAGCAAGCGTAGTGGCATCAGGAGTATTAAATACTTTTATCCCAAATCGTTCAGCAGCATTAATATCGACATTATCTACACCTGTTCCACAACGGGATATAACTTTAAGGTTATTCATCAGTAAAAGAACTTCCTCCGTTATCGGCTCAGTACCAGCAATCAATCCCACCGCATCCTTTGCAAGTCTTGTCAATTCATCCGGTTTTACTTTGCGCCTATAGGGATTGAGAACAACCTCAAAACCCTCTTCCCTCAACATCCCTAAAGGCGAAGCATCATATTCGCCAAAGGAAGTTGTTGAAATAACAACAATATTACTCATTTAATATCTCCTTTCACTGCTGTCTCACAAATTCACAAAGAGATATACTATATGATACGAACCTTTTCGATGGAAAAAACCTGAGCGTAATGGAAAGGTCAATATCGCTACCTACATACGGTTAATTTTCTAAACATATTTCTTGCCGGAACACGGTTTAGAAGCGACGCCACCTCGACCGTTCTTTCTGTATGATTTTCAAAATACTCTTCAATAAACTTCCTCTGAGCTTCGTCATGACAAATAATCGTTTCTACGCCCCCGTTAACTTTGCGAAATAAATCATTTGTCATATATTTTTTTGAATACACCCCTGTGAAATCGTAATCAAAAACTGCTCTATGCGATATTTTAGTTTCAAAAAGGCTTTCTCTTCTCATTAAGGATACCTGCTTCAGTTGGTACAGAAACGCCATGCTGAGTTTATCGGTAACGTGCTTCTGCTCCGCAAGCTTGTTCATCATCTTAAAGCCGAAACTGAACGCATCTTTCAAGCAATCGTCATTCATAAGCAATAGAGCTTTGTATTTGAAAGTAAGGTTGCTTCCTCTTTTATCATTTATAAATTCAGGCATATATTTCTTCAAATCGTGCAGAAGTGATTCTTTCGTGTACCAGAGTTCCGTCTTTACATCTTCCAGATAATCCGCAAAAAGCTTTTGCAAATTATTATTGGTAGCAGAAACATTTTCGTATATAAGCTTAAGCCAATTCCATATCGGAATCTCCAAGTGATTAAGAATCCCGTGAAGTTCCTCGAATAGTCCGTCATTGTAGAAATAATGTACTACCAGCCCCATCTTTCTGCATGCCAAATAATCATCAAAAGACAATGTGCTTGTTTCTACCACTATTTCCTCAAACTCCATGCTTGAGAATTTTTCCCCAATGAGCGAATACTCGCCGAAGCTTTTGCTTACAGGACGCCACATTGTTTTGAATTTGAATTTTTCTCTTGATTCTTTCGACGAAAGCGGCGCTCCTTCTATCAGCAGTAAGGTATGGTGCTTAATCATGCCTATTTCAGACGCTACAAGCTTCTCGAAAGATTTAAAGTGGGAGTCCAAAGTATCTCCCGGAAGACAGGCTATCAGTTCCGAATACGAAATTCCATCCGAATTTTTAAGTTCTTTTGCCATATCCAAAAGTTCCGATTCGGATATGTTATCTCGTTTTATGTTGCCAAGCACAATGTCATCCATTGACTGCACCGAAGCGGCTACGGTAATTGCACCTGAAAGCATTTTCGCTCCGGTAATAACCAAATCTTTTCTTTTCTTCCCCGTACTGCATCCGATAAACGTCGGCCAGCTGTATTTTTCGCGCGTTAATTTAAGCGTTTCGCACACATCTAAATCTTCTTTAAACATAAGAAAATTGGTATCGGCTACAAAAATCATTGAGCATTTCTTCTTCTTTTTAGCAAGATACAGCAACTCCTCGTTAACGAGCTTGGGCGATCTTCGGCTGATTTTATTGTAATAATCATATCCCTCGGTGCAGTAAGTACAACCAAAGGGACAACCTTTTTTTGTTTCGACAATGGGCCAGAGCGAGGTGCTGAAATATTTATCGAGATATCCGCTCACATACGGGGAAGGGACATCGTCAAGATTTTTCAATCTATTCTCCAACTGTCCGATGTAATAATCTTTTCCGTCGTAGCTCACCAAACTTTTCAAACCACTCTTCTTTACAGCATCAACATTGAAATCACTTTCTATCGCAACCTTGACAATATTTAAAAATGGAATTTCCCCTTCGAATCTGATATAAAAATCAACATGCCTATTTTCCGCAAGCCATTCTTTTTGCCTTTCCTGCTCCACTGGGAAATTAGGACCTCCGAAAATGACTATTGCGTTTGGAAATCTCTTTTTTACGATTTCCGCGCATTTTAAAGATAAATCCGAATTCCAGATGTAATAGGAAAAAGCGATTATATCCGGCGTTGTATTGACTAGTTCTTTTTCCAATTCTTCAATGAATTTGGAAATAATTATATTAACCGGATAATTTATTTTCGCTTTTAAATAACTTCCTATGCAGGCGACGGCGTAAGGCATAAATTCGCTTGAAACAGTTTGCGCGTTGTGCGTCAAATCGCACAAAAATACGTTGGTTGCCTTCATAGTTTGCATTCGGATTACTTAAGGTATTCTTCGACAGGCTGTGTGAAAACCTTATTTTTTTTGGATATTTGCGAGTTGTAACATATTGATTTTATTATATAGCATTTTTGAAAAACTGCTTTTTCACACAACCTGTCGATAATTTTCTTATATAGAGCCATATCCATAAACCCAAGTTTATCCTTTGTTATCAGTGGTAACTTGTCACAGAAGGTGCATTTAAGATACAGTAACTGGTTACTTCTATATCAAGATGCATAGGAAAATCTCTGATAATAAATTTTGACTGGCACTCCATCCAACTGTGGCGGTATTTCCTGATATTCTGAAGATTGATTATCGTGAACGGAAATACCTCCCAGAATGTAGAAATTTGCATTAGGTTTTATTAGTGTCATGATAAACAGGAAAAAATATTCGTAAGGTGTAATATCTTATCCAAGACCATGTTTCTTGAGCCAATATTCCACAAGTGGTACCTGCCATTCATAGTCCACATCGAGTCCACCCCATTGTTTAAGGGGATATATTTTCTGTCCCATCCATTTCTGAGGCAATAACCCGTTTTCTAAATTCTCCAGACACCTTGGGCGGACTATAGATACTCCCATATCTGCAAACCAGACATCCCCCTGAGAGTCTCTATCACAATTCAACTTTTTAGGGTCTCCAAAAGTTTCAAAAGGGACAAAGGGGTGAAGTAATCCATCATTGCCTATTTTCCTTGCTCTTAGAGGGCTCCACATATTGTATTTTGAAACCGTTACAGCAGAATCAAAATCAGGATTTTCTCTTAAGACAGTTATGCCTTCACTTATAGTCTTTGAGGTTATAGTTGGGGCATTACAGAAAAGGAGAACTATAAGCTCAATCTTTTTATTGTTATTTCTTTTTTTAATTTCTTTATAGCCGTGAACAAAGGCATGTTCTCCCAAAGCCTTATCAGTGCATAATTCTGGAGGACGGACAATAACCTCCACTCCAATTTTTCTTGCAATACCAATAAGAGATTCATCGTTTGTGGAAATATAGACTTTATCAACATCTTCACAATATAGAGCCGCACTCATTGGATAATAAGCAAGTGGATGTCTTAAAACTATAGCAGTATTTTTCCCAACATACCCCTTGCTCCCCTTCCTTCCCAAAAGAAGTGCATATATCATATATTATTCCCCTCCAGCTATTGTTATAGTCTCATTTGTTATATAATTATTTTTATCGCTTCCTAAGTAGTACACCATATCGGCAATATCGTGAGGGCTTCCCATCTTTTTAAGAGGTACTATCTCTATTCGTTTTTTCATATCCTTTGGAAATTTCTTATGAAATTCCGTATCTATAACACCTGCTCTAACTGTATTAACAAACACATTATATTCAGCCCCTTCTTTTGCAAGAGTTTTTGTAACACCTTCAATCGCAAGCTTAGAACAACCGTAGTGCATTGAGTAACTTGACCCGCCATACTTAGCTGCATGGACTGCACCCCTGAGACTGGACATTTTAAGTTAGAGCAATCAGACAGGTTTTTTGGGTTTTTAAGTGCATTCTCTCAAACTCATCCGGTGGTCTGTAACCAAGGGATGAATGCAAACGCTTTTGATTATACACATGTTCTATGAAATAGGGAAGTCTCTTTTGAACATCAGATAGAGTCTGGTATTCCCAGAGATAGACTTCCTCGGACTTTAAGGTCTTCATAAAGCTTTCAGCCACTGCATTGTCATATGGGTTGCCTTTACGGGCCATGCTTATACGAAAACCGTAACGGTTTAAGATGCCTACAT
>Ga0209212_1001043_pt1 | contig 47910 bp, 44 predicted proteins | sample RifGroC2_FD_183996 | JGI IMG/M metagenome (GOLD analysis project Ga0209212, IMG submission 183996) | Groundwater microbial communities from Rifle, Colorado, USA - Groundwater C2 (SPAdes) (version 2) | ecosystem: Environmental > Aquatic > Deep subsurface > Groundwater | place: Rifle, Colorado... | reverse complement strand
GGATACAACCCTGGCGGGTATGCGCGTTCTGGCAACCGGGCGGCTGGTGGATTGGTGAAAGCCGGTCATCTGTACGGGATCAATGAGAATAAACCCTGGACCGGTCCTGAGTATTTTCTGGCGCCAACAGATGGGATGGTGATCCCATCCAGAGGCGCCGCGCAGGCAGCGATGGGTGGAGGCGGGGGGCCGACGCCGATCCAATTTGTTTACGCTCCGCAGATATCATTGGCGGACCGGGCAGAGGTCGAGAGAGTCTTCTTGCCCATCGTTGAAAGCGCAGTGCGCAGCCTGGGGGTCAAATCCTAATGGGCGGCCGTTATGGAACCTTTAAATACGGCAGCCAGAAATATGGCACCTCTGGCAACCAAAACATCCTTTGGGCTGTGCAGATCGACTGGGACGCGGACGGCGTTTTCGATGGAACCAACGAAGCACAGTACATGACCGATTTCTCGGTGGTACGGGGAAGGCATTACTACATCAATTCGGACGGAAGCGGATTCGAGCCGATGAGCGTTGGGCGAGTAGATTTGACCCTGACGAACGGCGACCGGCGCTTCGATCCCTGGTACACCCACGGGCCGCTGTATGGCAAAATCAGCCCAGGCAAAAAGGCGCAAATTTGGCTCAGATACCTGGGAGTCACACGCTCGATCTTTGCCGGCTACATCAGCGACATTCAGCCGATATCAGGGGATTACAGCCGGGTGCGCGTCACCATCCTGGACGGCATACAATACCTGATCGAAAACCCAGTCAGCGTGCTGCTGCGGCAGAACATCAGCCATGCCGCTGGAATCGGAGCCATCCTCGACGCGATCGAGTGGCCGACCATTTGGGGTCGCAGTCTGGAAACGGGCATCGCCGAGCTGGCCTATTGGTGGGCGGATGGGGAAAAAAGCCGGACAGCAATCCAATCGCTGGTTGATGCAAATTTTGGAGCGTTCTTTGTGGCCGCGGATGGAAAAGCAAAGTTCTATACCCGCAATCACGTCAGCATATCGGTAGTGACTGTCGCTGAAGCCGATTTAAAACGCGAGGTGGTCGTCCCGCAGCCGTGGGAGGTTGTGCGAAATAAGATTCAAATTATTGCACACCCGCTGGCAGCCCAATCCATCAGCGATCTATGGCGGATGGGGGATACACCTGGAATCGGCCCCGGTGAAACCTTAACGATATTCGCGAATTTCGAGTATGGCGGAAAATCATGCCCAGCTATAAACGTCATAAACCCAGTAGCAACAACGGATTATCTGGCTAACACCCAATCGGATGGATTGGGAACTAATCTTACCGGTTCACTAGCCGTCACCTCCACAGTATTTTCGAAGACTGCCAAACTGGACGTCACCAACAATTCGTCCGAGTTGGTTTACCCGATAATGCTAAAAATCCGCGGAAACGCGGTCATCGAAATCGGGGCGGGAACCGTTGAAGCCCAGGATGGCGCCAGTCAAACTGCATATGGAAAACGTTCGTTCAACCTTGACAATCCCTGGGTGCAAAATGTCAATACCGCACAGGCCTTCGCCAACTATATCAAGGCCAATATTGCGCTGCCAAGGGCTTTTCCTCAAGTGCAACTCGAGGGCCGACCAGATATTCAATTCAAACCAGACCTTTTTGACGCAGTTACGCTTCAGCTTCCCAGCCTGGGAATCAGCGATGATTATCATGTTGGCCATATCGAACACCACTGGCTGGATGAAGGCGGACAGAGTGTGCGCACGACCTGGAAGCTCGAGACCTTTGAAAACATCAATATTAATGCCTGGAAATTTCCTGCAAACATTGGGGTTTCAACCTATTTTGGTTATTGAGGTGGATATGAGTTCATCCTTTATTACTGCAAAACATTTAGCCATCCGAGAAAATCATGCGTCAACCGCAGAAAGGATCGAACGCCAACGCATGCAATTTATGCACACCCACCCGTTGGCAGATCAAAAAAAAGGTGGGGGGGCTGAGGTGCGACCGGTTTTTGCGCGGATTGATTTTGGACGCTGGCTGGCCGACTGTGAGTGCAATGGAGCCGAATATGTCGATCCGGATTACCCGCTGTTTTTTTGTAATTCCTGCGGGAATCAGGAATTCAATGGGCAATCCCGGCCGGTCGAATTTCCGGACGAGCAAAAACGGGCGGCAATCGAAAAAGTGTTATCTGAGCGGCCCGTGGACGATAGCCGTGGAGTGGATGTGGTTCACAAGGCAATGCTATCCAAACCGCTGATCCCTGGGCTGGTGCGCAGTTGGAATCCTGGGGAGAGCATTAGCGATCTCAGAGCGCAAAACAGAAAGGCTGGATTGAAATAATGGCTTATTCAGTTGTGCCAACGGTTGCTACTGGAGATGTCTGGACGGCAGCCTACCATAACACCTACATCCGGGACAATTTTGCAGCGGGAGCCCCAGGCTTGTTCACGACAAAAGGGGATTTGGTGGTAGCCACTGGAGTAAATGCAGCAGGCCGGTTGGCAGCCGGTCCAATTGAATCCATCTTGGTTTCAGACCCTACTGCCTATCTGGGGATGAAGTGGCTGCTCCACAAACGTGCACAGGTAAAACGCTCAACAGATTACAACCCCAGTTTGACCACCTATAAAATTCCTTGGGAAACCGAAAACTACGACGATAATAATTTTTGGAGTGTGGCCGATCCGGAAAACTTGGTTATTCAAGAAAATGGATTTTACCTTGTATCTGCCAGTGTTTATCTTGATGTAACAACACTGAGCAATAGCAGTTATAAAATTGATTTATTTCGAAATTCAACAATTTTGGCAACCGAAGGAGTCTTTCTTCCCAATATAAGCAGTCCCGTCTATCTGTCCTTAGTATGGCTTGACCAATTTTTACAAAGCGATAAGGTTAGCTTAAATGTATTTTCATACAACAATGTAATCGTAAAAGCAAACATAGCAACTTTGTTCGGCATTTGCCGATGGATGTAACGGAAACATGGCTTATAACAGCACGCCAACTCGCAACCCTGGTGATCTCTGGACGGCTTCTGACCATAATCAATATATTCGGGATAATTTTGCTGCAGGTGTCCCGGACATTTTTGCCGCCCAGGGGGATTTGGCGGTTGGACTGGACGGCAAAGCAGCCGTCGCACTGTCTGTAGGCGCTCCTGTATCTATTTTAGCGTCCGATCCTTTGTCGGTTACTGGAATGATGTGGGATACGCGTGACATCGTGCTTGTTAGGCGTACAACATCATATACTTTTGCATCGCCCAATGGTTATTTACTGCCATTTGAAAACCTAATCTATGATAGTGCTTCGCATTGGTCAATAGCCAATCCAAAAAACATAAACATTTTAACAGATGGAATCTATTTGTTTACGGTCACAATGAGTCTATCTAATATTCCAACCTCAGATTTACGTTGCAGTGTAGTTGTTGATGGTATTGCGGTTTGCACAGTGGTTCGTTATTCCTATCCGTTTAACCGGAACTTGAATTTGGCGTATTCCGGCTATTTTACAGCTGGAAATATATTATCTGTAGAGATCATGCCGCTAACTTACGGCACTACGGTTGTTGTCGATGCAAACAACCCGTGTGGCCTCGCTCTCATACGATTAATTTAAAGGAGTTGTCATGTCTTATCCAAACACTTTAGACACATTTACCCCCAAAACCGATGGCATCCATGATGTCATGGCCGCGGACATCAATAACCTGCAGGATGCGGTTGCGGCTATAGAGCAATCACACATCTCGCCAGGTGATTGGCCGTTAAAAAGCCTTACGGATGGTGATCATTTCCGGCAGTTTGCGTCAACTTATCCAACTGGCTGGTCCCAGATAGATGCCGCATATGCTACAAACACAAATTCACTACGCTCATTCTGGTTCTTGCAGGGCCACCCGACTGCCGACAATTCGTGGATATACCGAAAACGATTGAGTGTCAATCTCGAGAGTATCCCAGCCAATACTAGTCAGCATTACATGTTTGGACCGGTGTACTTAAGCGACTCCCTAAATGCTGGCGACATTACGTATCGATTCGCAATTCATCGTGATAGTGGTGGGGTGATTGATACTCAGACATATGTTCGCTGTGTTCTGAAATGGGACAATGTTACCCAGACTTGGCAGGTCTGGGGCGAAGAAAAAGATGGGACGACTGCACATTCAAGTGCCGCCAAGAACCTCACATTCCCGACACCGCAACCACTATATTTTCGCATGGCTATTCTCAATGCGTCAAACAAGTTCGTATCGATGAATATGGGAACTGTTTACCCACATTATTCACACGCTCCTCTTCTGCGTATCAACCCGACAGTCGCACCGACGTGGGGGCAAATCTGGGTACAGATGGAAATGTCACGCGCGGCTACGGGGGCATATAGTGACATATTGTTAGTCGGTGCGGTCGATACATTCAACGGTTAAAAAAGCGAGGCCCGGACCCTGCCAGGGGCCGGACCTCTGATCAAAGGGGCTCACGCAAGTCCCTATGATTTCACGATGATGTCATTTTTCGGCAATAGTGGGCGCGGAGGGGCTCGAACCCCCGAACCTCACGGATGTGAACCGTGCGCTCTAACCAACTGAGCTACGCGCCCTGGGTGGCAAAATTATATCATCTCCCCATATCGCTGGCAAGGATTCGGACTTCACCCCGCGTTGAATATCCTCTCCAACGAATATTCCGTTTATCCTTAATATGTGCAATAATATTCTTCAACGTTTCTCGGTCAGGAGCATTCCTTGAAAGATATGTCGATCCGCGCGGGCAAAGCGATCCGTCCGAACAGTGTGCTTGAGGAAGAATTCAACGCGTTTCAGCAGCGTTATCCAACGTACGATAGAACGCGCCTGCTGGATGAGCTGCGCCGGACTGAATATTCCCGTCTGGAGCGTCAGGGGCAGATTTACCTGGATTACACCGGCGGCGGTCTCTACAGCGATCACCAGGTGCAGTCTCATCTGGATTTGCTGCAAAACAATGTATTTGGCAACCCGCACTCCACCAACCCGACCTCGCAAGTCACGACTCACCGGGTGGAATCAGCCCGCAGGAGCGTTCTATCCTTCTTCAATGCCTCTCCCGATGAATATGAATGTATCTTCACCCAGAACGCCAGCGGCGCGCTCAAGTTGGTGGGCGAGGCATACCCCTTCACCCCGGACAGCCAGTACCTGCTCACCTTCGACAATCACAACTCGGTCAATGGCATCCGTGAATTTGCCCGCGCCCGCGGTGCTGCCATCCACTACGCCCCGGTCAACCCACCTGAAATGCGCATCGATGACGGCAAGCTTGCAGCGCTGCTCGATCAAGCTAACCCTGAAGCGCACAATCTATTTGCCTACCCGGCACAGTCCAATTTCTCCGGGGTGCAGCACGATCTGGCCTGGGTCGACCGGGCGCAGCAAAAAGGCTGGGATGTGTTGCTGGATGCGGCCGCCTTTGCCCCAACCAACCCGCTCGACCTCAGCGCGGTCCACCCCGATTTTGTCTGCCTCTCCTTCTATAAAATCTTTGGCTACCCGACCGGCGTTGGCGCTCTGATCGCCCGCCGCGGTGCGCTGGCAAAACTGCACCGGCCCTGGTTCGCCGGCGGGACGATTACCGTCGCGTCGGTGCAGGGCGACCGGTATTTCCTGCACGTCGGTGCTGAAGGGTTCGAGGATGGCACCTTGAACTATCTGACGCTACCGGCGGTTGAAATCGGTCTCGAACACATCCAACGCATCGGCTACGATGCCATTCATACCCGGGTCGCGTGTCTGACCGGCTGGCTGCTGGAGCAATTTTCCGGCCTGCGCCACAGCAACGACCTGCCCGTGGTGAAGATCTATGGCCCGCTGGACACCCACATGCGCGGCGGGACGATCACCATGAACTTCTTCGACCCGCGCGGTCATTTTGTGGACCACCTGCGGGTCGAAGATCGCGCCAATCAGAAACAAATTTCGATCCGAACGGGTTGTTTCTGCAATCCCGGCGGGGGTGAATTGGCGTTGGGGCTTACCGCTGGCGAGTTACAGACGTGTTTTTCGCTCAAGTCGCGCATGGAGTTTCAGGACTTCCAGCGCTGCATCGACGACAAAAGCACCGGCGCGGTGCGGGTTTCCGTCGGGCTGGTCTCAAACTTTGCCGACGTCTACCATCTGATTGATTTTGCCCGTCAGTTTATCGACAAGAATTCTGATGAAGTCTAATCCGGCGTTTTAACCAAAGCGTCCGGTGACGTAATCTTGAGTTTCCTTCTCACGCGGTTTGAGGAACAACCCTTTTTCCGGCGCATATTCCACCAGCCGGCCCTGCAGGAAAAAACCGGCGTAATCCGCGGTGCGGGCAGCCTGTTGTACATTATGCGGCACCAGGATGATCGTAAGGCGCTCTTTAAGCTCAGCCAACATGCCTTCGATCTTAGCGGTGGAGACGGGATCGAGCGCCGAGGTGGGCTCATCGAGCATGATGACCTCGGGTTCCAAAGCCAGCACGCGTGCGATGCACAATCGCTGCTGCTGCCCACCCGATAACGACGCCCCGGGGTCATTCAAGCGGTCATATACCTCATCCCACAGCACCGCCTGACGCAGCGATTGTTCCACTCGCTCGTCGAGCAGCGTTTTGCTGCGTTCACCCATCAACCGCAAGCCGTAAATGACATTTTCATATACCGAAAGCGGCAGCGGCGCCGGCCGTGAGAAGACCATTCCCACTTTGCGGCGCAGTTCAATTACGTCGGTGGCTGGATCCAGAATATTTTGTTCGTTAAATACAATCTTGCCCTGGGCAGTATCCACGTCCGCCAGGTCGTTCAACCGGTTGAGCGCCCGCAGCAGCGTTGATTTTCCACCGCCGGCCGGGCCAAACAACACATTCACCGCATTGGCAATAATATCGATGCTGACGTCATGCAGGCTTTCCACGCCGTCCGAATACATCAGCGTTAAATTCTGTACCGAAATTTTTACGCTCATTCCGGCCTCACCATTGCCGCCGGGCGCGCGCCCGGTTGCGAATCAAGGTGGCGATCACATTCATCCCCAGCACAAAGAACAGCAGCACTAGAACTGTGCCGTATTGAATTTCCACCGGCATGCCCGGCACAGAGGTCGAGATGACGAAAATGTGATACGGCAGCGCCATAGTGGCGTCGAGCGGAGATTGCGGCAGCAGCGGCAGGAAGAACGCTGCCCCGGTAAACATGATCGGCGCGGTCTCACCGGCAGCCCGTTCCAGCCCCAATATGACGCCCGTGATGACCCCGGGCATGGCCTGCGGCAGGGTGATGCGCTGGATCGTCTGCCAGCGGGTTGCTCCCAGTGAGGTGGATACCACCCGGAAGGCGTTGGGCACCTGCCGCAGCGCCTCCTCGGTTGTGCTGATGATCACCGGCAGCGTCATGATGGATAAAGTCAACGATGCCGCCAGGATGCTGGTGCCAAATTTCAAGAAGAGCACGAACAATCCCAACCCGAAAAGACCATAAACCACGGATGGGATGCCCGCCAGGTTGATGATGGCAATGCGCACCAGCCGGGTGGCGCGGTTGTCCGGTGCGTATTCGGCGATGTAAATGCCGGCCGCCACCCCCAGCGGCACCGAAAACACGGCGGTACCCAGCGTCAGGTAGAACGTGCCCATAATCGCCGGGAGAATACCACCGGCGCGCATCCCTTCGCGCGGCATGGCGCTGATGAATTCCCAACTCAGCGCGGGCGCGCCGCGCACAATGATGTAAACAATCACGCCAATGACCGGCAGCGCAGTGAGCAATGTTATCAGGCGCAGCAGATTGACACCCAATAAGGCATTGCGGCGGGAAATGCGAGCGGCTTCAGAGTTTTCCATCACACTTATCCAATCAGGAGAGCAAACGCTCGGCCCGTTTCCGGCTGCGCAATGCTAGGGATGAAGCGGTCAGGTTGACCGCCAGCGATATGCCAAACAACACGATCCCAATAAAGAACAATACATGGTAATGCATCGATCCAGTCGCCACCTCGCCCATCTCGGAGGCAATAGTGGCGGTCATGGTTCGGGCCGGCAGGAAAAGCGCATTCAAGCTGCGCGGCAGCACGGGCGCATTGCCGGTGACCATCATCACCGCCATGGTTTCACCAATGGAACGCCCAACCCCCAGCATCACCGCGGTCAAAAGACCGGAACGGGCCGCCGGAACGGTCACCCCCCAGATGGTCTGCCAGTGATTGGCGCCAAGAGCCAGCGCGCCGTGCCGGTAAGTGCTCGGTACGGTATTCAACGCGTCTTCAGAGATCGAGACGATGGTCGGGATGGCGATGAAACCCAGCAGCACCGCGCCGGTAAAAGCGGTCAAGCCAGTTGGCAGGTTGAGAAATTGGCGGAAGAATGGCGCTGCCAGTTGGATACCTAAAAATCCAAGCACCACCGAAGGCAGCCCGGCTAAAATTTCGATGATCGGCTTGAGAATATTCTTGATCCAGGCCGGCGCCAGCTCGGAGAGGTACACCGCCGTTCCGATTCCAAACGGAATACCGATCAGCAGAGCGCCTACCGTTACCAGCACCGATCCAAAAATCAACGGCCAAATGCCAAAATACCCCTCGATCGGGTACCAACGCGCGCCAAACAGGTCTTTGAGCGGTACTTCACCCAGCGCCGGGAAACCCTCGCGCGCCAGGAAGAATAGGATCAGGCTGACAAATAAGATGCTGGAATAGCCGGAAATCTTGATGATCCAGGTGATCCAGCGTTCGCCTTTAGCCGTTTCCATGCCTGTTTGCGCTCACTTTCCGGCCGTGGTGTTCAAAACAGGCACAAAACCCAGGTCCGTAACGATCTGCTGGGCGTTCGGCGAGAGAATCCAGCTCAAATAATCCAGAACGGATTGCGGCGCACCGGTTTGCGTATACATATACAGATCGCGCGAGATCGGGTATTGACCATTGTTGACCGACTCAACCGACGGCAGCACATACGGTTGATCGGCCGTGCGCGCCACCGCCAGCATCTTGACTTCGGGCGTCACATAGCCTAGGCCGTCATAACCGATGGCGTTGGGGTTGTCGCTGACCTCGGCAATAATACCCTCGGAAGATGGCAGCAGCAGCGTATCTGCGGAAAAAATTTCCTTATTTTCCTTATCCCCCAGTCGCACCACCTCTTCCAGGAAGTAAACGTGGGTCCCGGAATTGGTTTCGCGCGACAGGCGCACGATGGGACGGTCCTCGCCGCCCAACTCCGACCAGTTATTGACCTCGCCGCGATAAATGCGCGCGATTTGCTCCAATGAAAGTTCCCCGATCGGGTTCTCCGGGTTGACGATCACCGCAATGGCGTCGCGGGCAATGACATGCTCGACCGGTTCGATTCCATTGGCCTCGGCTGCCTGGATTTCTTCAGCTTTGATTTTGCGCGAGGCGTTGGCAATGTCCACCGTGCCGCTGATCAGGGCGGTCAATCCGGTGCCGGACCCGCCGCCGGTGACCGAAATACGCACATCGGGTTTGACAGTCTGGTAGGCTTCCGCCCAGGCTAGCGCCAGGTTGACGATGGTGTCGGAGCCTTTATTCTGGATGTAGGTCGAAGCGGATGGGGAGTTCGAACCGCCAGAGGCGGAACCGCAGGCTGCCAGGATGGTCAGCAAAGTTATGACTACGACGGTTCGGGCAGCAAATTTCATACTGCCAAATTATAACCGGAAAAATTAGCACCATAGCCGAAAGGAATTTCTTGGCGCAATTACTGAAAAATAGCTTTCCGCTTCATTTTTCGACCATTTTATCCAAATAAGCTAAGACCTCATCGGAAGGTTCTGGTAGATACCCGCTGTAAATGTACGCAGTGGTTAATACAGTGCGCTGGCCGCCGCCAACCAGAGTCGAAATTGTTTCAGTTTTAACTCTCAATCCGTTATTGCTGTTGAAAAAGTAACGCGCCGTACTTTGGGTAATTTTTTCATCCAAAACATCCATTTTCAACGGCTGTTGGTAGGTTTCGTCCATGGAAAAAATGATGATTTCTTGACCGTCCACTATTTCATGGCTGGTAACAACAGGAGAAACCTGTGATATGTCCATAACCTGGTCGTGTGAACCAACCAGCATATCGCTGAAATTCACTTCAATGCTTGAATGAATTTCACCGGTGGTTGAATTCCATGTTTTTCCATTTTTGGTAACGCCTGCCTGGAAAACCTGACCCTCCATGGTTTTCATCAACGTCACCTGTTGCATCAACCTTCCCTGTGCATCGAAATTCATCCACGTTTCCTGGGTATAGTGCGTGGGGATTTCCGCCCCGTTTGCCAGGACGCCAACATTAGGCGCATCGATATCACTTATTACTTCTGATTTGAAAAGATACCAGCCAGGTTGGTTCATTGGGTTCAGGGCCAATGCTTTTTGTTTCAAGTCATTCAGTAATGAACTTACCCCCAGTTGTTGCGCTTCGTCCACAGGCGGCGGTTGCACTGTAGCATTGGCTGGAACGGGACTATGGGTGGTAGGGTCCAGGGTTAAATTTTCATATCCGGCAGTGGTCAGGGGTTTAATCAACTTGTCAGGTTGAGCCTGGCCAAACATCCCTTGCTGTGAAAAAAGGATTAACCCAACAGTCAGGATTGCAGCAATCATGAATAACACGATTTTTCTTTTCATGGATTCCCTCCCAAAATTTGTAGCTTTTTATGCCCAAAGGCCTAAAATTAGCTCCCTTAAGTACATGTTAGAAGCATTATGAACAATTAAATTTACACGCAGGAAATGGATAATTTTGAAGAATTTATAAGGTTATTTGTTGAGCGATTCAATACACAAATTCATCATAGTAATAAAAAACCAGCCTGTCAACTGGCTTAAACGCCAGCATAAAATGACAGGACAAAAGAAACAATTCGCAAAGCGGTGGTTATTTGGCCTGCAGCGATTAAACCGGATCGCCCATAATTCCAAATCCTTGTCATCCTGAATGCCCCGTGGAAGATGATCGTTTATTTTTGAGCAACAGCAGGGGCATGAAGGATCTCGCGGCCAGGCATCAAGATTCTTCGCGTTCCGAAAAGACCAACGGAACGCTCAGAATGACACATAAAGGTGGTTCAGCCTGATAATTAATTTTGTGATGGCTTGCCCAGGCCTGAGCGCTGAAAATTAGGAAAGCGAGCTCTGGTTTGGTATAATTATAAGGTTACCAACCATTTATGCGAAGGAAAACTTCATGGATATCGGTACGGTCCAAAATGTAGATATCGACGGCCAGATGCGCGAGGCGTTCCTCGATTACGCCATGAGCGTGATTGTGGCGCGCGCCCTGCCGGATGCCCGCGACGGGCTCAAACCGGTTCACCGCCGCATCCTGTTTGCCATGTCCGAGCTGGGCATGCGCTCCAACACCGCTTACAAAAAGTCGGCGCGCATCGTTGGAGAAGTGCTTGGCAAGTACCATCCGCACGGCGACATGGCAGTTTACGACGCCATGGCGCGCATGGTGCAGGATTTTTCCATGCGCTACCCGTTGATCGACGGACAGGGCAACTTCGGCTCGGTCGATGGCGATGCCCCGGCTGCCATGCGCTACACCGAGGCCCGCCTTGGCCCGATGGCTGAAGAACTGCTGGCCGATATCGACAAAAACACCGTCGATTTTAGTGATAATTTTGACGGCTCGCTGAGAGAGCCAACCGTATTGGCAGCTCGCTTGCCCAACCTGCTGCTCAACGGCTCGGTTGGCATCGCGGTCGGCATGGCAACCAACATTCCGCCGCATAACCTGCGTGAGCTATGCAATGCCATTAATTATCTGATCGAACATTATGACCAGGTGGATGACGTCAGCGTGGACGATTTGATGGCCTTCCTGCCCGGACCCGACTTCCCAACCGGCGGCATCATCGTTGGCGCCGACACGATCAAACAAATGTACAGCACCGGGCGCGGACGCCTGATCGTCCGCGGACAGGCGCACGTTGAAGAAGCCAAAAACGGGCGCTACAACATCCTCATCACCGAAATCCCGTACCAGATCAATAAAACCACCTTGATCGAGCGCATTGCGGATCTGGCGCGTGAAGGGCGGTTAGATTCGATCTCCGACTTGCGCGATGAATCGGACCGGCGCGGCATGAGTATCGTGCTGGAGCTCAAACGCGGCGCACAGGCCAAAAAGGTGCTCAACCAGTTGTACAAATACACGCCGCTGCAAACCACCTTTGGCGCGCATATTCTGGCCCTGGTGGGTAACGAACCGCGGCTGCTCTCGCTTAAACGCGCGCTGCAGCATTATATCGAGCACCGCCAGCTTGTCATCACCCGCCGCTCGCAATTTGAGCTGGACAAAGCCCGCGCCCGTGCGCACATTCTGGACGGTCTGCTGATTGCCCTGGCCAACCTGGATGCAGTCATCCAGACCATTCGCCAGTCGCCGGATGTGGAAACTGCCCGCGAGCGCTTGATGGCCAACTTCAACCTGACCGAGATTCAGGCCCAGGCCATCCTGGATATGCAGCTACGCCGCCTGGCAGCCCTGGAGCGCCAGAAAATCGAAGAGGAACACAAGGCGCTGCTGGAACGGATTGCCTACCTGGAAGACCTGCTGGCATCCCCCCACAAGATTTTGGATGTCGTCAAAGCCGACCTGAACGAGATTGGCGAGAAATACGGCGACGAACGCCGCACCAAGATTGCCCATGATGGCAAAGAAGGCTTCAGCGAAGAAGACCTGGTGGCAGACGAGCATGTGCTCATCAACATTACCACGAAGGGCTATATCAAGCGCGTGGCAGCCAGATCCTTCCGTACCCAGTTACGCGGCGGCCGCGGTGTCACCGGCCAGAACCTCAAGAATGAAGATGAAATCCTGATGGTGATTCCGGCGCGCACGCTGCAAACTCTGTTGTTCTTCACCAACAAGGGTAAAGTTTATTCCGAGAAGGTGTACCAACTGCCAGACGCCGGACGTACCGATCGCGGGATTTCCATTCAAAACGTGCTTGCGCTCGGATCTGACGAATCGATCACGGCTGCAGTGGCTGTGCCTGAATTTAAGGTCGGTGCTTACTGCACCATGGCTACCGTAAGAGGCAAGGTCAAACGTGTCTCCCTGGAAGAATTTTCCAGCGTCCGGCCATCCGGCCTGATCGCCATTGGCCTGGAAACAGGCGACGAACTGGGTTGGGTGGGCTTGACCGGCGGTAAAGACGACCTGATTCTGGTGACTGCCAATGGCCAGGCGCTGCGTTTTACCGAGCAAACGATCCGTCCCATGGGACGCCCCGCTTCGGGCATCAACGGCATTCACCTGGCTAAAGATGACCGGGTCGCCTCTATGGAGGTGGTCAAAGCGGACGCCGAGTTATTGGTTGTGACCGAGTGGGGTTATGGCAAGCGCACGCCGCTTAAAGATTACCCGGTAAAAGGCCGCGCCACGAACGGTATTTTGACCATCGATCAGCGCAATCTGGACAAGATTGGTAAAATTGCCACGGCCCGGGTGGTGGAAGAAAATGATGAAGTCACGCTCATCTCTGCCAGCGGCTTAATCATCCGCATGAAGGTTAAAGATATTAGCCAGACCGGACGGGCGACCCGCGGCGTGCGGGTTATGGACCTTGGTTCCGGTGACACGGTGGTTACTGTTGCGCGCATTGCAGAATCCGACTTGAAAGAAGTTGGCGAAGAATAGTTCTCGGTTTTAATACAAAACAGGCGCAGCCGGTATCAGCCTGCGCCTGTAATTTTTAAACAGGGTTAAATACCTACTTTGTTAAAAGCGATGAGCAGTAAGGTTCCCATTGCGCAGGTCATCACCAGCAGCAACACAGATACCAGAAACCGCTGTGGTGCGGTCATGCCAAGAAAGTGGCCGTCCGATAAGCCGCCCGCGGACTCCTCAACCGGCATATCATCAATGAAAGACTGTGTAGCGGAATTTCGCAGATCGTCTAGCATCCAAACCCTCCCAACCCTTATTTAACCACGAACCGGCCTTAAATGCACGTCCCCAACCGATACCATTTTTTCCATCCCATCGTCCATGCGAAGCCTTAAGTTACCCTGATCATTCACACCCAGTAATAATCCATTGAAAGACTGCCCGCCAGAATTCTTCAGGGTCACCTGCTCGCCTTTGAACGCCAGACGTTGTTCCCATGCCCGGAAAAATTCAGCCGATCCCAGCCGGCTGCGCCATTCGAAAAAGGATTCCAACACCGCGTGCAGCAGCACCCAGCGGTCAAGCTGCCTGCCAAGCTGCCCTTCCACGCAGGTCGCCGGGAATTGAACCTGATCGGAAGGCGGTACAGATGCGGGTGCAATATTAATGCCAATACCGACCACCACCCCGTGCACCTGCCCGGCCTGCCAGGAGGATTCCGCCAGGATGCCGCAGGTTTTGCGGCGCGCCAGCAGCACATCATTGGGCCACTTGATCTCAGCCGCCAAGCCCAGGCCTTGCAGCGCCAGACAGACCGCCAGCCCTGCCAATGGCGAGAACAATCCCAGATTTTCTTGTTCCGCGACCGTTGGGCGCAAGATTAGAGAAAAGGCCAGCGCTGCGCCCGGATTGGTCACCCAGGCGCGTCCCAACCGCCCACGGCCTTTGGTCTGCTGGTCCGCCACCACCAGAGAACCGTCTGGCGCGCCGGCTTCAGCCCAGGCCAACGCTTCGTCGTTGGTGGAGCCAATCTTATCGAACGCCCGGATTACCGGAACAGGTAAGTTGGTCAGGATTGGGTGGAGTCGATCAGTTTGCATGGGCCTATTTTACCTTCATTTAAATGGCAAAAGCTGCATTTCTGCAGCTTTTGCATCCCAAAACCCAGAAGGAGATATGCTTATTTAACGTTGACTTTGATGGTCTTCGGTCGAGATTCCTCAGCCTTGGGGATGTGCAGGGTCAAAACGCCGTCCTTAAGGCTGGCCTCGACCTTGGCTGAATCCACCGGATCAGGCAGGCGCAAGGTGCGCATGAAGCGGCCTACCGGGCGCTCGCGCAGCAAGTAGTTGGCCTGCTCGTCATATTCGACTTTCAGTTCACCCTGAATGGTCACGGTGTCGCCAACGACCTGAATGCTCACATCATCCGCTGCCACTCCCGGGAGCAGAGCTGAAACCTCATAATCCTCGGCATTGTCTTTGACATCCAGCGGGAAAGCCACGCGGGCAGCATCGCCGAACCACTCATCATTCATCATCCGGTTGAACATCCGGCGGTGAGTCATCATTCTGGTGTAAGGGTTTGTAAGATATAGAGCCATAGTTTCCTCCGTTGCCTTATCGGTCATTAAACAATTTGCTGTACAAATAGGGTTTGTTGCTTACAGAATTTATTTTAGGCTCCGGCTGTAAGAGTCAGATAAGTGAAATATTAGTGTTTCATATGAAAGATGAATTTCCGCCTCCGCCAAAGCATCGGCAAAAAATATTGTGGTATGATTTTGCCCCGAGGTTGAAATCAACAAATGGAAGACAAAATAACAATTATCGAAGGACCCCCGCCCGATTTTGAAGAAATCGATGATGGCTGGGCGCTGGGACTCAACGAGGGCCCCGCTTTATATGACCTATCGCTGACCCGCCTGCGGACGTTCAACGGTCCGGCGCTGGTCGAACGCTGCCACCGCGCCTGGCGCAAACAGGAACCCATTTACCTGCACTACCGCACCCCGATTGGAATGGAAGAACGCGCCCCCATTATGGCCGCCCGCTCCCTGGAAACTGGCGATGGGCAGGTGCTGCTGCTTTGGGTTCGCCGTCAACATGATGAGACAGAGATCGAAATCGACATCGATGACGATGAAGACGAAAATTCGGATGTCTAATTTTTGCCTACACAGTAAAAATCAAACAATGTAAAACAAAAGAGGAATTTTTCCGTAAAGGCAAATTCCTCTTTTGTTGCCTGTCGTACCCAAAACGAACAAATCGCTGAACATGTAGCGCAAATTTTCAATTTTCGCAGGCGAACTAAAAGTTCGCCCAACATAGGCAGCGTATACTTCATTGTCATTGTGCCACTGGAGGGAATCGAACCCCCAACCTAGGCGTTAGGAGTGCCTTGCTCTGTCCTTTTGAGCTACAGTGGCCAGGTTCAAACGGATTATAGCATCCTAGAGGTCAGGTTACAAGAATTGTTGGCAAACCAGGGCATGTCATTGCGAGACCTCGTAGAGGTCGAAGCAATCTGCGCTAATCGAGATGCCCGCTGCCCCAAATCATGCTACCTTTGACGATCTACCCAGATCGCCCCTCTGCGATTGTGTTAGAAGAAACCCAAAGATCAGCCTGATTAAACGAACCGCCAGGCGTGGGGGGGACACGCCTGGCGATCCTCAGGGAGGGAATGCCACTTTCAGCTTTTTTGCCAACATGGGGGGGACATGCTGGGTTAGCTTAGAGTGGTCCGACACCATATACCGATAAAATTTGGGGTGTCTTGTGGATAATATACACCATATTAGTCAAGATATCATTAAAATCAATTAAGAATTTCCTCATTCGGCTACAGACCTGCGTTCTCATCCCGGTCGCGGTTGAAAAGCTCCAGCCAGGCGTCCACTTCTTCTGCTGAGAGCCCCTGCCCACCCGGCGGGCTTTTGACTGCCTGAACTAATGCTTCTTCGAGCTGGGCAGCAAACTCCTCGGCGGTGATGACTGCTGCATGCGCGCTGCGCGCCTCGGCTTGAACCTGGCGATCAGAACTGACTACTTGCCAGTTACGGGCTTTCCGCGCCAGCCGTTTGAGCGCTTGCCGGATGGCGGTATCGGCGTTCGAATTTTGCGGGACAAAATGAGCTTTCACCATTCCAAAATTCGTCGTCCCGCTGCGGCCGGTTGCAGCTTTGTCAAAATAAACTTCAACTGCTTGGCGGCGTACCCGGCAGAACGTTTGCAAGCGTTTGATGAGCTCCAGTTCATCATCTGGATTCTGCAAACTTAACCCGCGTACCTTGGGAATTAAATTGTGTCCATCGATCATGTATGGCATACCATCTCCATGCGCCTCTCGCGCGTAATTTTATTTTACCGGTAAAATATGCTATTATTCAACCAGTGCCAGGCTGACGTCCCACAATAAACCATCCCTGTCAGGCTTATATTGCGAGCGCGCATGAATTTCTGGAAACGAATCTTTCCTTACCTGATCATCAACGTCATTCTCTCGGCTGCCGTCACCTTGATCGTGCTGGCCGTCTGGGACCGCGTTCAGCATCCGCAGTTGTCTGCCGGCGGCGATGTCCCGGCGACTCAAGCAGCTTCCAACATTAATCCAAACGTAAACACGCCGCAAGCCCAGCCCACGCTTCCGCCTTTGGACGAGCCGGTTATCCGCATCGAGACGGTCATTGGCGCCGGCGACCTTGCCACTGAAACGGTGCAACTGCAGCGCATCGGCGAGAATGAACTTCAGTTGGCTGGCTGGTGGTTGGAAGGAAACGGCCTGAAATACACCTTCCCGGCGCTCACGCTCAATAAAAACGGGTCGGTTCGGCTCTACAGCCGCGCCGGCCAGAGTACGGTCATTGAATTGTACTGGGGTCTTGAATCGGCTGCCTGGAAAGCGGGCGATACCATCACCCTGTATGATTCCCAGAGCAATCAACGCACTTCCTATACCATCCCCTAGGATTGGGACCGCCGAAAATGAGCCTGTTTGGCAAAATAGCGGATGAATTTATCAAGCGCGCGATGCAAGACGGCGCCTTTGACAATCTGTCGGGCAAAGGCCAGCCGCTCAAGCTTGACGAGAACCCGCACGAACCGGCCGAATGGCGCACCGCTTACAGTATGCTGCGTTCTAATGGCTACAGCCTGCCGTGGCTTGAATTGCGCAAAGAAATCGAAGAGGCCGTCGAGCGCGCCCGATCTGCTGCCCGCAGCGCCTGGCAAACCGGCGATTTTGAATTTTGGGAAAAGCAAAAAGTTGTTTTTCAACAGCGAATCGACGCCCTAAACCAACGTATTTTCCAGTACAATTTGGAGGCTCCCTCCCCACAGTTTCACCGCCAACCACTCAACCCAGCCCACGAGATCGATGCGATCCAAAGCGGGGACGGCGCCTTATCATCACCAGCAAAAGGCAGGTAATTCATGTCGCAGGCTCTTTACCGCAAGTGGCGCCCGCATTTATGGGGCCAGGTTGTCGGGCAGGAACATGTTGTACAAACCCTCCAAAACGCAATTCGCGGCGGACGGGTTGGTCATGCTTACCTGTTTGCCGGTCCGCGCGGCACTGGCAAGACCACCTCAGCACGGTTGCTGGCCAAAGCCGTCAACTGTCTTGCCAAGGAGCTCAAAGACCGCCCGTGCGACCATTGCGACCATTGCCAGGCGGTCAACGACGGCCGCTTTCTGGACTTGATCGAGATCGACGCCGCCTCTAACACCTCGGTGGATGATGTGCGTGATCTGCGCGAAAAAATCAATTTCTCGCCATCGCAGGGACGTTTCAAGGTCTATATTATCGACGAAGTCCACATGCTCTCGACGGCTGCCTTCAATGCGCTGTTGAAAACCCTGGAGGAGCCGCCGCCGCATGCCATATTTATCCTGGCAACCACCGAAGTTCACAAAATTCCAGCGACTGTGCTTTCCCGCTGTCAGCGCCATGAGTTCCGCCGCATTCCACTGCACCTGATCGTCAGCCACCTGAAAGAACTGGCTGAGCAGGAAAAAATTAATGTCGATGAGGAGGCGCTGACCCTCATCGCTCGCCAGGCCACCGGCTCGATGCGCGACGCGATTTCTCTGCTCGATCAGTTAGCCTCATCCGGCATTCAGATCACTTTAGAGACCGCTCAAACGGTTCTTGGCACGGCTACCAGTCAGATGGTGGTTGAACTGGTCGATACCGTCCTACAACGCGACCCTGCAAGCGGTCTGGTCTGCATCCACCGCGCGCTCGACAGCGGCTCGGACCCGCGCCAGTTCGCCCGTCAGGTAGTGGACTATCTACGCAATCTGCTCCTGGTGCGCCTGGGCAACGCCGACCAGGTGGACGCAACCGCCGAGCAGCGCACCTCTATGGCAAAACAGGCGCAAAGTTTTGAAAAAGAGCATTTGTTGGAAACCCTGAAGCTGTTCAACGGCGCCGCCAGTGAAGTCCGCTCCGGCTGGCAGCCCGGACTTCCGCTCGAGTTAGCCCTGGCGCACGCCATCGGTTGGCGCGAGGAATTAACGGCTGCACCCGAGAAAATTCAACCTGCCGCTACCCAGCCGACAGGAGGCATTCTCAAGCGAACGCCGCCAGCGAGCGAATCCTCCGCTGCCCAAACTCCCGTCCCAGCAGCAACGCCTCAGGCAGACGCGGAGGAGGCTCGCCCTGCAGCGCGATCGGTTGCTGCCGAAGCAGCTGGAGATGATCCACCCGCCGCTGAAGGTCATCCGACCCCGGCTGGGATCCGGGATAACTGGGCAAAAATTCGGGCAGTAGTCAAACGTAAACAACCCATGATCGAGGCGCTGCTGAATTCGTGTAAATCGGTCGAGCTGCGCGAAGGCGTGCTGCAGTTGAGCTTTGGCAGTCCGGTTTTGAAAGCCAAAATGGAAAAGGATGATAATCTGCAGATCGTCACCAGCGCCGTTAAACAGGTGCTTGGCTGGGATATTCCGGTAACTTGTATCGATGCCACCACCAAAGGCGGGCAGATGCAGTCCAACTCGGACGTCGATGCGGACGGAATGGTCAATGCTGCGCTCAACCTGGGTGGTAAAATAGTCCAGAAAGAATAACTGCCCTCGCAAATCCAACCAGCCGGGCGCAGCATAACATCCAATAAGGGATATTTGAGGATAATATGGCAAAAGGTCGAGGAATTGGCCGCGGTATGGCAGGTGGCATGGGCGGCGGCGGGATGATGTCGCAGATCAAAAAACTGCAGGAGCAAATGGAAGCCACCCAGGCAGCGCTGGCAGAGGAAACTGTGACCGCTACGGTTGGCGGCGGCGCGGTTAAAGTGACCATGACCGGCGCGCAAGTCTGCAAAGGGATCGAAATCGACCCCGACCTACTCAAGGATACCGATGCGGAAATGCTGCAGGACCTGATTTTGAGCGGCGTCAACCTGGCGCTGGACCAATCCCGCAAGCTGGCAGAAGACCGCATGGGCCCGCTGGCAGGCGGCTTATCCGGGTTGGGACTGTAAACCAAAGGCGAGCGATTTCATGCCAGTGATGCCGGAACCGATTGAAAATCTAACATTGGCGCTGGAACGCCTACCCGGCATTGGCCCCAAAACGGCCTCGCGCCTGACATTTTTCCTGCTGCGTGCGCCGGAAGAAATCTCTTTAGCGTTGGCAGAAGCGTTGACTGCATTGAAATCCTCCACCGGGTTGTGCGAGGAATGTTTTAACATCACCCGCTCTGACCAACCCAAATGCGAGATTTGCGTCAGCGACAAGCGCGACGAAGGCATGCTGTGCGTGGTAGAAGAACCACTGGATGTGCTGGCACTGGAGCGCACCGCCGGATATTTTGGGCGTTATCACGTTCTGCATGGAGTGCTTTCGCCCATCGAGGGCATTGGCCCCGAGGATCTAAAAATCAGACCGCTGTTGGAACGCGTCCATACCGGCAAGGTGCGCGAAATTATTCTGGCAACCAACCCGAGCATGGAAGGCGACGCGACCGCGTTGTATTTGCAGCAGCAACTGGCCGGGTCGGGGGTGCGCATCACGCGCCTGGCGCGCGGCCTTCCGGTTGGCGGTGACCTGGAATACGCCGATCAGAACACCCTGCTGCGGGCGCTCGCCGGCCGCCAGGATTTAAGTTAAGCAGTTTGGCAACAGTAGGACAAACTTTAGTTTGTCCAGTGCCAGCCAACAGGTTGGCGATTGGGCAAGCTGAAGCTTACCCTACATGTAGGACAAATTTCGGTTTGCTCAAGCCTATGCATTCGTTGTCTGGCCCGGGTTATAATCCAACCGTACCCATTAAGCCATCAGGGAGGTGCTGCATGGAGCGTTATCGCGTCAAAGAAGACGAAAAAATCCGGTTGAAGGACGTCGACCCAGGCGACACCGGCAAATTTGACGGCGAAAAAGACGAGGGACTGGAACTGCTTGGCGAGCTGAATCAGGAATTGGAGAAACTCCAGGAACTCCTGTACGCCGAACACAAGCACCGTGTCCTGGTTGTGCTGCAAGGGCTGGACACTAGCGGCAAGGACGGGGTCATCCGGCACGTTTTCGAAGGCGTCAACCCGCAGGGAGTGCGGGTCGCCAGCTTCAAGGTGCCCACCCCCGAGGAGTTGGATCACGACTATTTATGGCGTATCCACAAGCAAACTCCCGCCAAAGGCGAAATTGTCATTTTCAACCGCAGCCATTATGAGGACGTATTGGTAGTGCGCGTTCATGAACTGGTGCCCGAGCTGGTTTGGAAAAAGCGCTACGACCAGATCCGGGAATTCGAACGGCACCTGGTTCAGGAAGGAACGATCATTCTAAAGTTCTTCCTGCACATAGATCTGGATGAACAAAAAGAACGCCTGCAGGCGCGTTTGGATGACCCGACCAAGACCTGGAAATTCAACCCCGGCGATTTGAAGGAACGAACCCTTTGGGATAAATATACCGAGGCTTATGAGGACGCATTCAATAAAACCAGCACGGTCGAGGCACCCTGGTACATTGTACCGGCCAACAAAAAATGGTACCGCAACCTGGTTATTGCCAGTGTGCTGGTCGATGCGCTGAAGAAATTGAACATGCAATATCCGCAGCCCGCTGAAAATTTGAGCGGGATTGTAATCCAATAGCCCTGGCTTTACTTTCGGCTATGCGCATATATAAGACGATTAAGGGATCATAAAACCCCTATGCTTTATCTGGTCTCAACCCCCATCGGCAATCTGGGTGACATCTCGCAGCGCGCGCTCGACACTCTGCGCTCGGTTGACTATGTCATCAGCGAAGATACTCGTAAAACGGGCATGCTGCTCAAGCATTTCAATATTAAGAAGCCGCAAATCTCGTTTCGGGAAGATAACGAAGAACGCGCGCTGCCCAAAGTCCTGACGCTGCTGGACGAGAGCATGTCGGTCGCGCTGGTGACGGACGCAGGCACCCCGGGCATCTCGGACCCCGGCTTTTTGCTGGTACGCAGCGTCTTGCAAGCCGGGCTGCCGTTGACCGCCATTCCGGGGCCAACCGCGCTGATCCCGGCATTGATTCTTTCAGGCTTGCCGGTGCACAGCTTTACCTTCCGCGGTTTTCCGCCGCGTAAACCCGGCGCCCGCCGCCGCTTTATGCAGGTGGATGCTGCGTCACCGCATACCCTGATTTTCTACGAAAGCCCGCACCGCCTGATCGCCTTCATGGACGACGCCCTGGCAGTGTACGGCGACCGCCGTGCAGCGGTCGCCAATGACCTGACTAAAATGTTCGAGACGTTCTATCGCGGGCGGCTCGGTGAATTGGTCGAACGATTCAAGACCGAGCAGATTCGCGGCGAATATGTGGTCGTCATCGAGGGGCTGCAAGCAAAAGACATCCCTGAGAGCGTTGATTAATCGACCGCAAACGGCGAGAAGCGCGTTTGCGTGTCGTAGTAATCTTCGTTTTCAGCCCGTTTTAGCCAGTTGACCAGTTTATAGGTCAGCGGGGTCATTAATACTTCGATACCCACTTTGAAAACGTAATTGGTGACTGCCAGTGCGCCGAACAGTTCCCAGGGGAAAACTCCAGCCAGCGTGGCAACCAGGATAAAGATGATTGTGTCCACCCCCTCGCCCACCAGTGTACTACTGATGGTGCGCATCCACAAAAAGCGTCCCTGGGTGGCAACTTTCATTTTTGCCAGAACGGTCGAATTGCTGAATTCGCCCACAAGATACGCGACCAGGCTTGCCAGTACAATACCGCCGGTGCTCATGCCGCCAAGAATGGCATCGTAAGCCCCCTGCCCGGCGTAGCCTTCCCACATGGCTTCACCCGGCATGATGCGCACCAGCCAAAGCACCACAGCGGAAAGCGCCAGCATGGCAAATCCGGTCCAGATCACCCGTCGGGAACGCTTGAAGCCGTAAACTTCGGTCAGTATATCGCCGAAAATATAGCTGACCGGGAACAGAATAGTGCCCGCGTCGAATGCAAACCGCAGGCCAAATGCTGAAAATCCCCAGTCCACGATTTTTGCCGATGACGCGATGTTACTGATAATTAATATAGTGACAAACAACGCCATCACCCAGTCAAAAAACCGGAATACCCGGTCAACGTGTTTGCGATCTTCAGTCATTTGGCTATTCCAATTTCTAGTGTAATGATGGCGTAGTATACCCTTTTTTGTGGCGTTGCGAAGAAACACCAGAAGTGTTTTTCTGGTGTGACTGAAGCAATCTGCACTCATCGTGTAGGTTTTGTAGGTTGGATTGAGGGCGTACATATCGTCTTTACAGAAAACGCATCCGCAGCCCGAAATCCAACAATGAATGCATGGAGTCTGTTTATTTTCGCCAGGTTGGGTGCTGAAATCGTAATTTGTGGTCTCTCCTTTTTCACCATCCCTCAACCCGACCGATGAAAATTGTCCACCAAAAAAATGACGTCGGGTATCGGGGCTGAAAGCAAAATCTACGAATAACGTTTTTCGTCGCCCCTCAACCCGACCTACGAAAATATGCGGGAGTTTTTGTAGGTTGGATTGAGGGCGTACATATCGTCTTTACAGAAAACGCACCCGTTCCCAATCTTCTATTATTACCCAACCCACTCACCGCTCTCGGGTACAATAGGTATAATTCCAAACCGCGGAGGGAAGCGATGGAACTAAAGCTGGTCCAAATCGAGAAACCAGAAGATACGAATTTCATTCTCGGGCAATCGCATTTTATCAAAACCGTCGAAGATATCCACGAGACCCTGGTCACCCACGTACCGGGTATCCAGTTCGGGCTGGCCTTCTGTGAAGCGTCCGGCAAGCGGCTGATCCGCTGGAGCGGGACGAACCCCGAAATGATTGCTCTGGCACAAAAAAACGCGCTGGCGATCGGCGCCGGCCACAGCTTCATTCTCTTCCTGGGCGAAGGCTTTTACCCGGTCAACATTCTTGATGCAGTGCAAGCCGTCCCGGAGGTTTGCCAGATATACTGCGCCACCGCCAACCCTACCCAGGTGGTTGTGGCGGAAAGCGACCAGGGACGCGGCATCCTTGGAGTGATCGACGGCTTTAGTCCCCTTGGTGTGGAGGGTGAAGAGGATATCGCCTGGCGCAAGGGATTTATACGGATGATTGGTTATAAGTCGTAGAGACGGTCAAAGGAACTCAACAACGGGCAAATCCGTCTTGGTATTGGCAGGCTAATTCGGCCTGGCAATAATAACAGGAGTGATTGCACCATGAAGCAGATCCTACCCATTCTCGTACTTGCTATCCTACTTTCAGGCTGCAGTCTGATCAACACCCCAACTGCCATTCCTGAAGATTCCGAAATGGCTACCCGGGTTGCACAAATCTTGACCAGCATGCCGTCAGCCACCAGTCAGGCTGGAGGCCAAATTCCAACCCCGCTGCTTCCCACCATCATACCGTCGCCAACAACCGGGATGATCGAAACCGCGACCAGCGCGCCTACTGCGACCGCGCCGGTGATGCCTACCGCTGCGCCCTCTGTCACAGCAACAACTGCGCCAACTGGGCAACCCACCAGCACTTACATCCCACCTGCCAGCGACCCAACCACCCGCTTGGGCGGACCGGATTGGAGTGATACGATGGATAACTCCAATTACTGGCCGACTGGAGCCGACCAATTTACCGATATTGCGTTCTCGGGTGGCGCCATGCAACTGACCGGTCTTTCTACCACTGACGGCTGGCGGATGACTTTCCCCGAAGAGACCAATTTTTATCTGGAAGCCATTTTTCAGGTGAGCGACTGCAGCGGCGACGACCGCTACGGTGTCATAGCGCGTGTTCCCCAACTTAATTCCCCAGACCGCGGCTACATGTTCGGCTTCACCTGCGACGGTAAGTATTCGCTGCGGCGCTGGAATGCCAGTGTTGGCGCCAATGGCGAAATGGTCAACCTGGTGGAATGGAAAACCAGCACGGCTGTCAACGCCGGCCCCAGCCAGACCAACCGCCTGGGGCTGATGGCCATCGGCGACCGCCTGATCTTATACGCCAACGGGCAGCAGTTAACCGAGGTACGGGATAGCACCTTCACAACCGGCTATTTTGGGATGTTTGTCGGCGCTCGTGAGACTGATAAGTTCACCATCCGGGTGGACCTGGTGCGCGTCTGGGAGAATCCGGAACAGTAGGTTGTGGGTGCATTGCACCAGCGTTAGGGTGCGATGCACCTGACCTTGACCTTATTCCTGGTGCGACGCACCTGGTTTCGGTGCGTTGCATCTGCCCTTGGCCTTGGCCTTGGTGCGTTGCACATGCCTTTTAGCCCTTATGGCGAGGCTACCGAGGCGTCGGACGATTGAGATTTTTTCTCCACCTCGCCGCTACCGACATTATTGAGGCGGCTACCCCAACCTGCCGACCACTTCGATGCCGTTCAGCGCCATATGGTACAGGAAAAAAGCATGGTGCAGCTCGCCATCATGCGGCAGACCGCCTTGCGCGCGGGCAACTTCTACCGTGCGGTCATAAGTATCCACCGCATTCGCTGGGACAATAATCCGCCGGGTGAGCTGACGCGAGTTGGCATCCAACCGCAGGTGCATGGCCAACTGGTAAACGCATAGATCGGTGCAGTCACCAACCACGATGAATGTATTCACTTGCGGGTGTGCTGTTAGCCATTCGTTCAAACCGGTGTTCAGCCCGGTCGATATCGAATTCTTTTCCAGCAGTGCCATTTGATCGAAAAAAGGCAGCGCTTTGAAGGCAGCCACAGTATCAGCTTCAGCGGTGCCGCGCACACAGTGCGGCGGCCAGGCGCCGAATTCAACGGCATCCGGCTCATGGGTATCCTGACTGAGTAAGATATGGCGCACGCCCAGCTCCCATGCAGCGCTGAACAGATGGACAATGGGTTCAACTATAGCATTCACTCGTGGGCTGGATAACGAGCCTATGGTGCAAAAGCCGTTGATCATGTCCACTGAGATGATCGCAGTACGCCGCGGCTCTTGAATGGCTTGATGGAGCGAAATCTGCGGCAAAGCCGCCGTCCATTCGTCCAGAAACATCAAAAATGGTTTGCTGCGTTCCATTAAAGACCGGGACATAGGTACCTCTCCAATCCATTTTATAGCGAAAAGGGTTTAAAGCAGCGCCAGTTGCTGATCACCGGTTGTCAAAACACCGGTTGCTGAGCTTGTCGAAGCACCGGTGCTGCCCTTCGACAGTCTCACCCGCAGAATGCCCAGCCCGCAGGGCACCCTGTGTGTGGGCAGGGCGCGGGGTCACCGGTTGCTGAGCCTGTCGAAGCACCGGTTGCGACAATCAGGCTCTATGACACAAATAGTGTATTTCTTACACTATTATAGCACGTTAACCTTACCCCGCCTTAACCGTCAACCGATAACCGCAAAACGTGCAACTGACTGAATTATCTTCGTGCCACTCCAGTTTTTCGGCATTCGCGCGCATTGGAGCGTCGCAGGCCGGGCATTTTTCAGGCAATTGGCTGGCCAGATAAAGGCGGTCCGCTGCGGAGGCCAGAACGGCCGGGAGTGGTTCGCCGGGAGCAGCGGTTGCTGAGCTGGTCGAAGCGTCGCCAGACTCAGCCGATGGGGGTTCGTAAGGCGCGGCCACTGAGCTTGCCTGCCCTGAGCTAGCCGAAGTGGTCGAAGTGCCGACAACCCTGGCTTCGACAGGCTCAGCCGACGGAGCGTCGGCAGGCTCGACCATTGGCGAAGTAGCCGTTCCCTGAGCTTGTCGAAGGGTAGTCGTTGGCGGCATGATGGTCGGTTCATCGCGCATGGTGGTATTAACGATCATGGTGATGCCGATCAGAATCAAAATCCCTGGCCAAATATAACCAATCAGAAATAGTATTCCAAGGCCAATCAGCCAGACGGCTGCAATCACATTATTTCGGTTCATTTTGATTCTCCTGATCCATATACGGAATTGTGCCCTGCCCGGGTTCTTACCGTATAATTGACGAAATGAGCGGGTCCATAAAACGCTTTCAAATCGGGTTACTTCTGGCAGTGTTGCTTTCTGCATTGTGGTCAGCTCCCGCATCGGCGCAATCGGGTAGCAATATCACCGCATATGACCTGATCGCCCTGGTCAACAATATCCGCACCAGTAACGGCCTGCCGGCGCTGGAAGTCAGCAGCATTTTGATGAGCACGGCCCAATCCTCCGCAGAGATCATGGCGGCTAACCGCATGGGCTGGCACATTGGGGATGTGCGCGGGCGAATCATGGCGGCAGGGTACGGCGATGGGGCAACTGCCTGGGCGACCGAAAATTTTGCCATCGGGCCCATGAGCCTGGAAGACCTGGCCTGGATGTGGTCTGACGCTGACCACATGATTCCGATGGTCAAACCCGCGTACCAGCACATTGGTGCAGGGGTCGCTACGGCAGCCGACGGTTCCATTTATTATATCGTGCACGCCGCTTACGCCTCAGGTTCCGCCTCAGCGAGCACCCAACCGCCAGGGTCAACCGGCGCCGAACCAACTGCCCCGGCTGCCCAGTGGATCATCCCGGTGGTCACCGCCACCCCGGCGGCTGACGGCGCGGTGATTCATGAAGTAAAAATGGGACAATCTTTGTGGAGCATTGCCATCGCTTACAATACCCATATCGTCGATATTTTGCGTTTCAACCAGATGTCGCCAGAGCAGCAAGTAGTCTGGGTTGGGCAAAAGCTGAATATTCCGGTAACGCCACAGCCAACCCTTCGGCAGGCTCAGGACACCGCCTTTGGTCAAACTCAGGGCGCCGTTCATCAGCAGTCGCAGGGCACAGCCTCTTCGCCGGCTGAGACTGTCGAAGCTGATCCCATGCCAAACGCCACGGCTACACCACGGAAGATCGCCGCTAATCTTAATGCTGCCACCCCGGTTGCTGGGCTTATCGAAGCACCGATCGGCACCGCCACGCCAATCCTGACGCCAGCGCCTAAGCAGCCGGCAGCTTCAGCGAATTCGCGCGACCAGGTCATCGGGTATGTGCTGGGCGGTATTTTCACACTCGGCGCACTGCTGGTCGGGTTTGGGCTGCTGGCCAGACGCGAAAATTCTTAACTCCCCACCCATATCACAAGCGGGATTTGTATGAAGAGAAAAAAAGCAACCTCGACCACTGTTCGAATGGCACAACTCGAAACCGTATTCCCGGATCATATCGATCTGGATGATCCCAAGCTTTACATCAACCGCGAACTTGGCATGCTCGAATTTCAGCGACGCGTACTGGATGAGGCCAAAGATCTGACCAACCCTCTGCTGGAACGGGTGAAATTCCTCGCCATTTTGGGATCCAACCTGGAAGAGTTTTTTATGGTTCGGGTTGGCGGGTTGATCATGCAGCGCGACGAAGGCGTGCCGGACCTGTCCATTGACGGTTTGACGGCCGCCGAACAACTGGTCGAAGTGCGCAAGGTGGTGCAAAAACTGATGGAAGAAGGTCGGGAGTTGTGGCATAAGGATTTGATGCCGGAACTCGACGCAGCTGGCATTCACATTCGCGCGCATAAAACCCTCGGCATGCGCCAGAGGCAAATCGTGGATGCCTATTTTCACGAAGTCGTGTATCCCGTGCTGACGCCGCTGGCTTTTGACCCTGGGCATCCCTTTCCGCATATATCCAATTTGAGTTTGAATCTGGCGGTGCTGCTGGAGGGCAGAGACGGGCAGACTTTGTTCGCCCGCATCAAAGTGCCCGATAGCCTGCCCCAGCTGGTGCCGGTTAAACGTTCATCCGGCGGGCTGCGCAAAGACGGTACGGTGCCTTATCATCATTATTTTATCTGGTTGTCCGACTTGATCAACGCCAATATTGCTGCGCTATTCCCGGGGCTTAAGGTGTTGGAAGTCCATCCATTCCACGTAATTCGCAATGCAGACATGGAAATTCAGGAACTGGAAGCTTCGGATTTACTGGAAACCATGGAAGAATCGGTGCGCAAACGCCGCTTTGGCGTGGTGGTGCGCCTGGCAATTCGCAAGGATATGCCGGATTTTCTAAAGGATATCCTGGTCAATAATATGAAGGTGGACCGCAATGATGTGTATACCATTGACAGTCCCATGGTGCTGACAAGCCTGATCCAGCTGACGCGCATCGAACGCCATAAACTAAAAGACCGCCCGTTCACGCCGGCAACTCCCCCGGTGCTGCACTTTGAGGATGAATCACCGGATGACGCGGTCTTCACCGCCATTCGATCCGGCAACATCTTGCTGCACCACCCTTATGATTCTTTCCAACCGGTCGTCGAATTCCTGCGCACCTCTGCGCGCGACCCGAAAGTCCTGGCAATCAAGCAAACCCTTTATCGTACCGGGTCCAATTCTCCGGTGGTGCAGGCCCTTTTGGAAGCGCGCCGCGATTACGGCAAGCAAGTGGCTGTGCTGGTGGAATTGAAAGCCCGGTTCGACGAAGAAAGCAACATCGGTTGGGCCCGGCTGCTCGAGCAGGAAGGCGTGCATGTCACTTACGGTCTGTTGGGTCTAAAAACCCACTCAAAAATCGCCCTGGTTGTCCGCCAGGAAGGCGAACACATTCGCCGGTATGTGCATCTGGGTACCGGTAATTACAATCACGTGACCGCGCAGTTGTACGAAGATATCGGCATGTTTACCTGTGATGATCAAATTGGCGCCGATGCAACCGATCTGTTCAATTACCTGACCGGCTATTCCTTCAAATCCGACTATTGCAAGCTGCTGGTAGCGCCGATCAACCTGCGAGAGCGCTTTGAGGAGATGGTGCTGCGCGAGATCGAGATTGCCCGCAGCGGCGCCCCCGCCCACCTCATTTTCAAGATGAATTCATTGGTCGATAAACCAATGATCCAGTTGCTCTACTTGGCCTCGCAATGCGGCGTGCGCGTCGATTTGATCACCCGCGGAATTAGCTGTTTACGCCCGGGCATCAAAGGGTTGAGCGAGAACATCCAGGTGATCAGTATTTTAGGCCGTTACCTGGAACACAGCCGCATATACTATTTCCACAACGGCGGCAACGAACAAATCCTCATGGGCAGCGCCGACCTGATGCCGCGCAACCTCAACCAGCGCGTGGAGGTGCTTTTCCCGGTGGAAGATCTGAACATGATTCGCCATATCCGTACCCAGATTCTGGAACCCTACATGCAGGATAATACCAAGGCGCGCTTGATGAACCCGGACGGCACCTACACCCGTTTAGCACCGCAAAAAGACCAAGATCCAGTCAATGTCCAATCGCTTTTCATGGCCAGGCGGCGTAACATCCTGGGTCGCTGATCGCTGGAGGATTTTGGTTGATTAGCTATCGCAAAGAACTCTGGTTTAATATCCCATCTCGCCGCGGCTTCGTGAACATCACTGGCCAAATCGAGGATTGCCTGCGGGAAAGCGGTATCCGCGAAGGACTGGCGCTGGTCAACGCCATGCATATTACCGCATCGGTTTTCATCAACGACGACGAAACCGGGCTGCACGCAGATTACGAGCGCTGGCTCGAGTCACTGGCGCCGCACGAGCCGGTTGGGCAATACCGACACAATGCTACCGGCGAAGACAACGCCGATGCCCACCTGAAACGCCAGGTCATGGGGCGTGAAGTGGTGGTTGCCATAACCAACGGGCGTCTGGATTTTGGCCCCTGGGAACAAATTTTTTACGGTGAATTCGATGGGGGACGCAACAAGCGCATCCTGGTCAAAATCATTGGCGAGTAAGCTGAAAGGAAAAATATGCCACCCAAAGATATCCCGACCCACCTGATGGGCTTGATCAAAAAGGCTCACCGCCTTGAATTGGAATACTTGAACTCTTTAAGTGACGGGGAGCGCCAGGCGACTGGTACCTATGAGCAGTGGGCGCCCAAAGACCGCATTTCACACATCACATACTGGCGGCGGCGCTCGGTTGAAACGCTTTCATACCTTTCACGCGGTCAAAATCCACCCGAATATCCCGGATACGAGGAATGCAACCGGCAAAACTTCGAGGAAACCAAAAACCTATCGATCCAAGCGTTGCTCCGTGAGGCAGAAACCGTTTTATCAGCTTTCCCATTAGCCTTGGCGCGTTTCAGCGAAGAAGATTTTCGTAAACCAAACTTTCACCCTCACCTAAAAAACCGTACCCTTTTGGGATACGCGATAAACGACGCCTACTTTCATCCACTCTATCACATCACGGATGCATACCTTAAGCTTGGCAACATCGCCAAGGTAAACCAACTCCAGGATCAAATGATGGAGGATATCACGGTCATCGATGACACCCCCTGGTCGTTCGGAACGGTGTATTATGACCGTGCCTGTTTTTATGCGCTCACAGGCAACGATGAACAGGCAGTGGATTTCCTTGCCAGGAGCTTTACACTGCGCCCGGATTTGGTCAATTGGGCGCGTGAAGATGGCGACCTGGCCAGCCTGCGTGAAGACCCGGCTTTCCAGGCGCTATTGAACAGCTCAAACACCACTCAACCAGGCTAAGGTTCTAAAAACAGAATCGTCGAGGTCATCCAGATCACACCCGGGATGCGGGTCGAACTCTCCTGGTGGATGGCCAGGCGCACGCGCACACGGCGGGTGACGGTGTAGGGCACTTCTAATTGAAACGGCACGTGAGCGATCCCGTCGGAAGGTTGAGAGACTTGCACCTCGCCGGAACCGACTACCGCGCCCTTTTCGTCAATTAATTCGATGATCAATGGATTGTTATTGACCGGACGCGCGCTCCCGTTGATGGACACTGTTCCACCGGTAATCAGCGTACCCTCGCGCGGAGTATCCACCCGGTACGGCTCAAGCTCGACCTCCGGTGGGGTAAGGTCGCTGCCGCCCATTTGCATCAGAAGCACGTCCACCGATACCAGCGAGATCATCTGGCCAAACATGTCCCTGGTGTAAACCACCAGCCGGGCGAGTTCCGCCGCGCTGTTGATTTGGAATGGTATTTCGGGAGAGATGTAAAAGTTCTTGGCGTCATAATTGCGAAAATCCAGCACTTCGCTGACCATCAAACGGCCATTTTCGCCGATTAAATCCACATACACCAGCCCATCATCCCCTGAGTTGATCAAAGCTTCCATTTGGATCGGTGAAGAGAGCTTCGAGTATGGACCGGGCTTGGTGATCCGCATTTTCGCCATTGACGGCGGGGGTGTGACGCTTGCCTGACGGAAAGCTCGCGTCGTAGCAGTCGGTGATGCCAGCGGTTCGGTCATTGGCGTAGGGGTTGAACCTAACACGAACAGACTGGGGACGATCAGTTCGACCGGTGGAACTGCCAGGTTCACCGGGGTCTCCTGCAAAGATGCTTCAGTTGAGGTTGGAACCGGCAGTGAGGGCAAATTCATTGGGGTGTCGGTCACCGAAATTCGCTCGACCGGGCTGGTTTTAGGCAAGCCAGGCGCCGCTTCCGCCCGGCATCCAACACTGATCAACAAAACTGCCAGCATTAAAGCTGCCAGTTTAATATCCCGCTTGAATCCCGTCGAAATCATACAGCGATTATATACCGGTTAAACGACGTACTGGTGCTGTAGCCCTTCAAAATTCAAATTGTTATTAAATTGTAGGCCGGGCTAATCCAATAAGGCAGGCATGACTTCTTTGGCAAAAGTCTGCATGCCCCGCTCCCGCACACCCTTAGTCTGCCCGGGAAAGAACAGGATAGCGTAGCCGGCGCCAGCGCTCCGGAAGGCCTTCAGCTTCGCGATCATATCCGCCGGGCTGCCAACGAGTGTAGTAGCTGGATCCGGCTGGGAGGTAAATTCAGCCCTCATCCGCAGGCAGACCGTAAATGGGCGCGTCCCTATCAGCTTGCGAGCGGGTTTCAGCGCTTCAGCAAGATCCTCGGGCGTATTCATATGCGGGTGCCAGCCGTCAGCATAATAAATAGCACGTTTGAGCGCCGCCAGAGAGTCGCCAGCGACCCACAGCGGCGGTCCGCCGGATTGAACGGGTTGCGGCGCAAAGGCCACCTGGTCAAAAGCATAGTATTTGCCTTGAAAAGAAACGGTTTTATTACCGCGCCACAGGGTACGCAGTACTTTGAGCGCTTCGTCCATGCGTTTGCCGCGGTTGTGAAAATTCTGGCCCAGGTTTTGATATTCTCCCGCTGACCATCCGATTCCGGTTGCTAGGTTCACCCGTCCGCCCGACAGGACATCCAGGGTTGCTAATTGCTTGGCAACTTCTACCGGATTGCGCTGAGGTAGAACCAGCGCGGAAATCCCCAGTCGGATGCGGCTGGTGCTACCCGCCAGGTAGGCCAGTGTGGTGATTGCCTCGTAAATCAACCCGTAAATCTGCGCATCATCCTGCGGCAGCGCCAGGTGGTCGGTCGTCCAGACCGAGTCAAACCCCAGGCTTTCAGCCGCCAGGGCTGTATCAACGATGGTCAGGCGCGTGGCGTCCTGGCCGTAATTGGGCAGCACAATGCCAAATTTCATTTGAGCCTCGGTAGAAACGAAGGGGGCGCCTAAAAAGAAGTAGACAACCTTTTTGAAAAATCCTCTGCACAACCATTGTAGCGACGCGTATTGCAGTTTACGCATCCCCATCCGCGGGGCAATCTGCAACCGAGCGAAGCATCCTGCGGAAAGTGCACCCTTGTTGCCTCCCCTAAAATCCGGCATTTCAGGATTTTGGGGGAGGTTGGAGGGGGTGGTTTTAACCAACCATTGTGCTCGCCGGGCAAATCGTGCATATAAGCTTTGAGATGCCCTCTGCGCACTCTACAAACCGTAGATGTCGCTGTACTTGGTCCGCAGGTAGCCAACATACGGCTGCGGGTCGATCTTGGAGCCCGTAACTTTCTGTACCAGTTCCTGCGGGTCGAATTTGGAGCCGTGGCGATGCACCTTCTCGCGCAGCCAGCCAAGCAGGGCGCCAAATTCACCCTGTTCAATCTGACTCTCCAGATCGGGGATATCCCGATTGATGACCTCCCAGAGCTGGACAGAAACCAGGTTCCCGAGCGCATAAGTGGGGAAGTAGCCAATCATTCCACCCGACCAGTGCACATCCTGCAAAACGCCTTCGCTGTCATTGCGCGGGGTGATGCCAAGATATTCCTGCATGCGCGTATTCCAGGCTTCCGGCAGGTCCGCCACTTTCAAGGTACCCTCCATCAGGGCAATTTCAAGCTCCAGCCGCAGCATGACATGCAGATTGTAGGTCGCTTCATCTGATTCGGTGCGAATATAGGATGGTTCAACCTTGTTGATCGCCTTATAGAATTTTTCCATGGAAACATTCCCCAACTGGGCAGGGAAAACCGCCTGGAGTTTTGGGTAGAAAAAACGCCAGAATGCGCGCGAGCGGCCAACCAGGTTTTCCCACATGCGGGATTGCGACTCATGCACCGCCATGGATGCGCCGTTAGCCAAAATGGTACGGCTCAGGTTGGCAGCCAGCCCTTGCTGGTACATGCCGTGACCGGCTTCGTGCATGGTGCCGAACAGGCCGGAACTAACCAGATTCTCAAGGATGCGGGTCGTAATGCGCACATCCCCAATGCCAAAGCTGGTGGTAAACGGGTGTGCTGAGCGGTCCTGCCGTCCAGCATTCCAGTCATAACCAAAGCGGGTGATGATATCCACGCCAAAATCCCACTGCTTTTTGTCGTCATATTTCAAATGTAGGAAGTCATCCTCAACTTGCGGGCGAGCTGCGATAGCCTGGAGGAGTTTAACCTGCTGCGGGCGCAAGCGGGAGAAAATGTCTTTCACGTCAGCGGTTTTGAGACCCGGCTCAAAATCATCCAGCAGCGGGTCATACACGTGATCGTAAGGTTTGAAATAATCGGCATATTCCCGGCGCAGTTCGACAATGCGTTCAAGGTGTGGGCGGAAAAGCGAAAAATCCGATTTAGCCCGGGCCTGCACCCATTTTTCTTGCGCCAGGGTTGTGACTCGTGCGAACTCAGCTACTTTTTCGGATGGAACGCGGGTCATTTTATCAAAATCGATTTTCGAACGCCGAATAAGCCGTGCATCATCCGAATCGGGCTCCAGGCTCTTGGCATAGACCAGCAGTTCATCCAGCATCTTGCCAATTTCATCTGAGGTTGCCTTGTGATGCGCGATTTTCGATAGGGTTGCCAGCTGTTCGCTGCGTTCCTCAGCACCGTTTGGGGGCATATTGGTTTGTTGGTCCCAGCCAAGCAACGCGCCAGCCATATTGAGATCCCAAATCTCGCCCATTTCAACTTTGAAAGCTGCTAACTTTTCCTTCATCTGGCTCCTCCGTATCTTCGATGATTACAAGATTGAGTCAAAAAAAGGGCGGGTGCATTGTCCCGCCCCTCAAATCTTGGAGAGCATTTAGGCAGGGTATGTCTTACCGACCACCCTGTAATTTTACATGATCTTCAGGCAACTTTCCAGCGCAGCGCCTTGCCGTCCAGCGCGGCAAGAACTTCATTGGCGATATCGTCCGCTGCCCGAACCTGGGCCTCAGCCGTCTGAGCGCCAATGTGTGGAGAACAAACCACGTGCGGGTGGCTAACCAGAGCAGTCAGGCCCGGGGGTTCGGTGGCGAATACGTCCAGACCGGCTGCAGCTACTTTGCCCGATTCAAGCGCCGCCAGCAGCGCCTCCTCATCGATCACGCCGCCGCGCGCGGCGCACACGATGCGTACACCATCTTTCATTTTCGCGAAGGCGGCTGCATTGAGCATCCCCTTCGATTCAGGGGTCAGCGGCAGGTGCATGGTGATGATATCGGATTTGGCTAACAATTCTTCAAAGGAAACCGGCTTTCCGCCACGTTTGACGATTTCAGCGGCCGGAATGAGCGGGTCATAGCCCAGGATTTCCATGTCAAAGGCGGCCGCGCGTTTGCCAGTGGCCTCACCGATGCGGCCAAACCCGATCACACCCAGCTTTTTGTGCCAGAGTTCGGTGCCTTCCATTTCTTTCTTAAGCCACTTGCCGGCTTTCATCCCGGCATCGCCGCGTGGAATGTCGCGGACGATTGAAAGCATCAGGGCCATCGCCAGCTCTGCGACTGCCAGGGTGGTGGCGGTGGGAGAATTGACCACGGTCACGCCGTGCGCTTTGGCTGCGTTCAGGTCGATATTGTCCACGCCAACGCCGGCCCTGCCGACCACTTTCAGCTTTTTGCCAGCCTCAAAAACCGCCGGCGTCACTTTGGTGCGTCCGCGAACAATCAGAGCATCATACTCGCCAACAACTTTTAGCAAGTCATCAGCGGTGATGGTTGGGTTGTTGTCAACCAAAGCGTTTGCACGCAGGATGACCTGCCCATTTTCTTCAAGCCCATCGGTCAGCAAGATTTTATACATGGCAATTCCTTAAGCTCCTTGATTCAGTTGAAAAATTGTCGAGTCGCAAAGGGGGATTTTATAAACTCATTGTACAACATTCAGGCGTGCTGCGCAGGGAAACAAGAGGAAGATCATGATCAAGCTCTGACAAACATCGAGTTGCTCCCCCAGTTTTCAAGCCTAGGGCTGTAGAATGCTCAGCCGGAGCCGAATTTCGGTTTTATCCAATAAGCAATGATTTTCAGGCATATGAAATAATCGCAAAACCCCTTACAATTAACCTAATTGTCCTGCAGCATTTATCGTTCGTTACTGGTGATCCGGTTGGCCCGACCGGGTTTTGCAAATCAGGATTTCACCCGGGCTAATTTAATGACCGATGAACCCGACTAGAATAAAAAACTGGACCTCGATTCTCATTCTGGCTGCCGTTACGGCTGGCTGGGCAGCGTTGCTGTCAACCCGGCAAAACCGGGTCAGCGCCCAGACCCCTTCACCGGTTGAAACGCCCTTTCAGTCAACGGACGCGCCAGCTGACAACCCGGTGATCCGGGTGGGTGGTTCCGCTTCCAACCCGCCGTATGAATACCTGGAAAATGGCCAGCCGGCTGGCTTTGCTATTGACCTGGTTAAGGCCATCGCACGTGCGATGGATTTTGAGGTGCAGTTTATTTTGACAAATTCTCAGCAGTCCCGCCAGGATCTACTGGATGGAAAAGTAGACATGCTGGCAGGATTGGCATATTCGACCAATCGCGACGCCGACCTTGATTTTTCCGTTCCGATCACCTACACGACCTTCGACCTTTATGTGCGCAACGATTCACCTGCCCGCACATTGGAAGATGTGCGCGGGAAGGAAATCATCGTGATTTCCAATTCAGTCGTCCACGAATATCTGGTCGCTGAACGCTTTACTTCTCGCATCGTTCAAGTCAATGAGCCCACCGATGCTATCCGTCTGCTTTCACAAAATAATTATGACGGCGCCATTCTTAGCCGCATTCAAGCTGAGTATCTAATCAGAAACATGGAAGTCACCAACCTGCGGCGCGTAGAGGTTGATTTGATGACGCGCAAATACGCTGCCGCGGTTGCCGAAGGAAACTACAAACTTCTTGCGAAAATAAACGAAGGCCTTTATACGGTTCATACCAGCGGCGTGCTGCATGACATTCAGGAGAAATGGTTCGGTGTTTACCAAAAAGAAACGTCATGGTTAACCATCCACCCTTATGTATATGGGATGGGAATTGCGCTCATTCTGCTAGTCGTAGTGCTAGTTTGGAGCCGATCACTCCAGCGCCGAATCAAGACCCGCACAGAAGAGTTGCGCAGGAGCGAAAACCAGTATCGCCTGTTGGTCGATAACGCTACCGAAGGGGTGATCGTCTCCTGCGGTGATCAATATGTATTTGCCAATGCCCGCGCCGCTGAAATTTTTGGGTATACCGCCAAAGAGTTCATCGGGATGAATATCCAGGATACCATCCATCCTGACGATGTGGACATGGTGATGGACCGTTACCAACGTCGGCTGAAGGGCGAAGACATTCTCTCCCAATATTCGTTCCGTATCATGACGCAAACGCGAGAGCTGCGCTGGGTGACTATTCATTCAGTATTGATCGAATGGGAAGGCAAGCCCGCGACTTTAGACATGTTTATGGACTCCACCGAAAACCGCCGGGCGGAGGAGCAAATTCAACAGCAGCTCAAACACATGGCAGCGCTGCGAGCCGTGGACATGGCTATCACCGCCTCGATGGACCTACCCCTCACGCTGCGCGTATTATTGGAGCAAGTCACTGCACAGCTCAGTGTAGATGCCGCCGCGGTGCTCTTATTAGAGAAAAATACGCAACAACTGGCCTACGCAGCCGGACAGGGGTTTCTAACCAACGCCATCCGTGATGTGCGCCTGGAAATCGGCCGTGGTTTTTCCGGACGGGTAGCCATGCAGCGCAAACTGCTGCGAGTGGATGACTTGACCAATGGTGTCGATGGTATTTTCCCACCGCGCTGGGTGAAAGCTGAACGCTTCGCATCGTATATCGGCGTCCCGCTGATCACCAAGGGCGAGGTGCAGGGGGTATTGGAAATCTTCCAACGTTCGCCGCTTGGCGCCGATCCCGCCTGGATGAATTTTCTGGAAGCCATTGCCAACCAGGCAGCCATCGCCATAGACAACGCCCAGTTGCTCAAAGACCTGCACACCGCCAACCTGGATTTGACTCTGGCGTATGACGCTACCATCGAAGGTTGGGCGCGCGCATTGGAATTGCGCGACGGTGAGACGGAAGGCCACTCGCACCGGGTGGCAGCATTGACCGTGGCGCTTGCCAGTGAAATGGGCTTGCACGGCGAAGATTTACTCCATATCCGGCGCGGGTCGCTGCTACATGATATCGGTAAAATGGCCATCCCTGACAGCATCTTGAAAAAGCAGGATAACCTCACAGAGATGGACTGGGAGATCATGCGAAAGCACCCAATCTACTCGGTCGAAATGCTGTCCTCGATTGACTTCTTGCGCCCTGCCCTGAATATTCCTCAGTCCCACCATGAATGGTGGGACGGCTCAGGGTACCCGCGTAAACTCAAGGGAGAAGAAATTCCCCTGCCGGCACGCATTTTCGCGGTCGTGGATGTGTGGGACGCGCTGATCTTTAACCGGCGTTACCGCAAAGGCTGGAAAAAAGAGAAAATCATCCAGCATATCACCGCTCTCAGCGGCAAGCAATTTGATCCACGGGTGGTGGCTGTTTTCTTGACATTCATCGAGAACCGGAGCGATGGGCTGGCGGATGGTGAACCAGAGCCCCAATCGGAAACCCCGCTTTCGTCTCCGCGCCCGGCCGACGAAACAAGTTAAATTAAGCGCCTACCAGTTTGCCAGGAGCAACGGCAGTTCGTCCAGGGTGGGGATGACTTCGTCTGGTACGATCGACAGGCGGTATGGGTTGTTCTCCAGCATATCTGCGCGGCGCGTGATCCAGATGCTGGACATGCCGACATTAGCGGCGCCCAGAATATCCGCATTGAGCGTATCGCCGATCATTAACGCCTCTTTCGGTGAACAATGGAGTGAATCCATCGCGATTTCAAAAATACGCGGGTGAGGTTTACGCACGCCCACATTGGCAGAAATCCAGATGCGGTCAAAGTACGGGCGCAGGCCGGTTTTATCGATGAGTGCCTGAACATCGGCAGCGTCGCCGGCATTGGAGATCAGCCCCAGTTTGTAGCCGACACCACGCAAGCGCCCCAGCGTGGAAATAGCGTCCGGTTCGACCTGCCAGTGGTTTTGAAAGGTGTGATAGAAAGCATCCAGACCAATACGTGTCCACTCCGGCTTAACTTCCGGCAAACCATAGGAAGCCAGCATTTCGTTCAGTACAAATTCGGTGGTGTGCTCCACATAATCGCTGCTGCGTTGAGCATAGTATTTTTGCATGCGCCAGTTGAAATCGGCTGCCAGCTGCGCGGGATCCATGCCAACACCGGCCTCCTTCAACTGCACTCCCAGCGCCAGATTTGCCTGGTGCAGGATCGTTTCCCATGAGGTATCGAAATAAATCAACGTGCCGCCAAGGTCGAAGAAGATTGCTTTGAACATGAGATCAGTTTTCCAGTCAGGATGCTGTAAATGAAGTTAATAGCCTAATTCCGGTTCATACAGGTTAAACAATTTAACGCCTGAAAGGTAACGCGCCAGATTATCGGTGAAGAGTGCGACTGCCCGGCGGGAGTAGTGCGGGCTGATCCCTGAAATGTGCGGTGAAATGAGCACGTTGGGCAGCCTCCATAATGGGCTGGAGGGCGGCAGCGGTTCGTCCGCAAAGACATCCAGCGCAGCTCCGGCAATCTTTTTCTCTTGCAAGGCAGTTACCAGCGCCTGCGGCTGGACGATTCCCCCGCGGCTGACGTCCACCAGGTAAGCATTGGGACCCATGGCAGCCAATTCTGCCTCGCCAATCAAATTGCGCGTTTGAGGGGTCAGCGGCACGCATACCACCACAAAATCGCAGGTTTTTACCATCGATTTGAGCGCAGCGATCGGATAAAGCCGGGTGAACAGATCACCCTCTGGATCGCCTAGACCTGTTGGCGTGTACCCATCGTCCAGCGGCTTCATTGCGTCACGCTTGGCAGCCAGAACTTTGACCTCGAAGGGCTGCAGCAAACGCGCAATTTCGCGCCCAATACTGCCATAGCCCACAATTCCCACTGTGCTGCCGCGCAGTTCAATCGGTTTGAATCGCTCCCAACGATCTTTTGGCCAATCGGCTTTGAACTGGTTGGTATGCAGGTCTGGCATTTTGTGGCCGAGCGCCAGCATCATCATGACGGCGTATTCCGCCACCTGCGGCGCAGCCGCTCCGCTCAGGGTGGTGATCGCCAGGTTGGGTTTGTTCAGCAGCGGATGGGTTGCAACGTGGTCGATGCCGGCGTAGTGAAATTGAATCCAGCGCAGGTTGGGCGCTGCGTCTGGCGCCGGCAGCAGCCGGTCGGTATAAAGCACTTCGGTGCGATTCCAGATCTCGGCAGGAATGTCTTCCGGCGCGCGGGCCGGCTGCAAGGTAATGCGCAGGCGTGGTGAAAGCTGGCGCAGTGGCGTGATGAGGTCGTCGGGAAAGGAAACGGTAATGAGAACTTCGACAGGTGGTGTGCTCATGGGGTAATTATACTCGGGCTGCGGGGGTTAGCGAAGTCTACTGGTCGCTGACCACAGGGCACTCTATGAGTGAGCCTTCCCTTCGACAAGCTCAGGGACGAATGTTGTGAGATATGCTTCAATTTCTCGAATGATCAATATTTTCGGCAAATTCTAAGAATTACTTCAATTTGATATGACATTCGTCACTATAGCCCATGACATTTATGAGTATAATGGAATAGAAACGTTACATTACCACAAATGAATAGTTGGCAGCGAAGTGGGGGCTTTGAACCAGAGGGCAGTATTGGTCGCTAGACCTGATAATTGGGGGGAACTCTTTGGGGAGCCAGTAGCGAAACCGACCACGGATGGTCGGTTTTTTTGTTGTTAATCCACCGAATTTTTTAACGAAAGGGGGAATATCGACTGAAATATCATTAACCAAAACTTTCCCCAGCCGTTTAATTTCGCTCATTTGTCTCAATGGAGGAAATCATGAAACGCTTTCTTTATAGATCGATCGTCCTTACCGTAATTCTTTCACTACTTCTGGTATCTCCAGTCGTAGCTGCAGATGTGCCCAACATAATTCTGGATCAGGCTACTTTTACTACCCTCCCTGGAGTGGAAAACATTGCCATCCCCGCAACTACCAGCGAGAATTTAACTCCGTTCGCTTCAACTTTTACTGGCTATAGCTGTAATTTGGGTAGTAACGGTATCTCATTGTCAGGAGGGGCAGTTACAGTCAAGGAAGCGGTCGCCCTCGACTATATTTGTATTATGGGTCCTGCTTGGAATGCAGGACTTGGTAATACCAACCCTACTCCAACTGGTCCTACCATAATCGCGAATGGCGAGGATGATTACCAGGTTACTATCAATTTCGCTAATCCAGTATTAGGGGTGGGGTTTAGTCTGCTTACCAACTCTACTGCATCGGAAAGTATTACGCTTTCCTTCGCGGACGGAACTTACCAGATTTTTGGGGATAGTTACCTTGATACGGTCGCAAACAGCTTCGAATTCGTGGGGTTTAAATCTTCTGAACCGATTAAAGCCGTCACGATCGATACGACAGGCGGTGCTTCCCAAAACGAAGGCATTTCAGGTATATGGGTTATCAAGAATCTGCCCCCAACTGCAAACGCTGGATTGGATTTAACCGGTAACATAGGCGATATAATCCCAATTTCCGGGGAGGTATCTGATCCCAATGGAGATCCATTGAGCTATGAGTGGTCGGTGAATAACAGCCACTGCACAATTGCTAATAAATACGGGCTCAGCTCAACGATCATTTGCACCGATGTTGGCACCTATACGCTTACTTTGACAGCGTCTGATGGAAAAACCCCCTCTGTAATTGATACTGCGACCGTAAAAGTGACCGATCCACTTTTGGTTACTGGGGTAGCCCAGTGTGTTGCTGGAACATATACTCGTTACGAATTTGTTGAAACAAAGTTTGTCACCTCCTATGGTAGTGGGGCGGTCACTCCGGTTGTCACATCTACCACACTCAATCCTGCTTACGATTATTTAATCGAAGCAAGTGGAGTATTCTATGCAGGGGGAACTGGAACTTACGATATCCGTGCGGACGCTAAATATACGCAGGACAGTGTTCAGAGGTTTACCAATTTTTCCGCGGACTGGACAGACCAGTTAAGAGGGTACGTCTCATATGGTACTACTCTACTTGAGTTGCAGATTGATAATCAGGTGATTGAATGGGGAGATTACAGTACTAATCATCGCTACACAACCATTAAATCGGGCACTGGAAGCCCTCTTTCGCTGCAATTCCAGATTTATGACGTTTATGCTCAGAACAATACCGGCGGTCTGTGTGTCTCGGTCTACAAATTTATAAATTTCACACCAACGGCCATTCCTGGTGGTCCATACTTAGGCGCTGTAAACACACCAATTGTTTTCAATGGATCTGGATCTGACCCTGATGACGATGAGCTGACCTATGCATGGGCTTTTGGTGATGGATACACTGGTACGGGCGCCACTCTCACACACGCCTATGCTGCGCCTGGCATTTACGATGTCTGCCTGACCGTCAATGATAGTTACGTTGACTCGGAACCTGCCTGCACCATGGCAGTAATCTACGATCCAGCTAACGGCTTTGTCACCGGTGGCGGCTGGATTTATTCACCCGCTGGCGCGTATGCCGCTGATCCTGCCATGGAAGGCAAAGCTACCTTTGGTTTTGTTTCAAAATACCAAAAGGGTGCGAACGTTCCAACAGGCAATACAGAGTTCCAATTCAAAGCCGGTGATTTGAACTTCAAGAGCACGAGCTACGAATGGCTGGTTATAGCCGGAACCAAAGCAACATTCAAGGGTGAAGGCACCATCAACGGCGTGGGGTCATACAAATTCATGATCACCGCTGATGACGGAGCTCCGGATGACTTCCGCATCCAAATCTGGGGAGATGGTAATGTCTATGACAATGGCTCACAACAAGTTTTAGGTGGCGGGTCAATTGTTATTCACAATTAATCAACCATAAAGTTTTGAATTTACTAATTGGGCGGGGCGAATTTGCCCCGCCTTGTGTTTCGCTATAAAGTATCTATAATGTACATTTCCGTCATCTAACTCTCCTCCAACTCCAACGACATGGCCTTTGGCTCGGCGATGAACCCGCTGCGCTCATAAAACGCCTCGCGCCCCCTGGCCGGCCATAGAATGATCATCTCCAGGTGCTGCTCGCGCGCCCACTCGACCGCCACACGCAGCAGGTTGGCGCCAATTTCCTGTCCGCGGAATGCAGGTAGGGTGTACATGTTGGTCAGGTAACCGTACTCGGCGTCAAAGCTGGTCGGGCGCGGCACTTTGCGGATGCGCTCGATGTACACGTGCGAGACGATGACCCCTTCCTGCTCCGCCACCCACATGACCCACCGACCGCTGCGGTAGGCATCCTCCAGAAAATCCAACATCACCGGCAGGAAGGCTTCCCTGGTTTCAGGCGGCAGCGATTCGGTTAGTAGTTCGGTGCGGAAATCCCAGCGCATTTGCGCCAGGCGGGGAAAATCGAAGGGGACTGCCTGTCGGTAGATCATTGTTCCTCGTAAAATAATGTGATTTTTCCAACTCGTAGACCGGGTAAGCGTTTGGCAGGTTTACTGTCTATTGAGTTCTCTCAGTAAACTTGATTTTCATGGTAAACGCCGGTTCTCCGGGGTAATAAATTTTTCGCGGTACGCGTCTCACCCTGATATAATACTTGAAATTACGGAGGCGCGCATGGTACAGGAAGAACAGGAAAATTATCACGAAAGCGAACTTTATCGCATTCGCCACTCGCTGGCCCACATTATGGCCGAAGCGGTGATCGAGATGTTCCCGGAGGCCAAGTACACTATCGGGCCGCCGGTCGAAAACGGCTTCTACTACGACTTCGACCTGCCGCGCACTCTGACCCCCGAGGATTTGGAAAAACTCGAGAAGCGCATGCGCCAGATCATCGCCGGGCGGCACGACTTTGTGCGCAAAGTGGTCACCGCCGATGAAGCGCGCCAGATATTCAAAGATCAGCCCTACAAGCTCGAGCTGATTCACGACCTTGAACTTGGCGAGACCGACGAGCACGGCAATCCACTGACCGAAAGGCCAGAGCTCTCCATCTACACCAGCGACACGTTCGTGGATCTGTGCCGCGGCCCGCATGTGGACAACACCGCCAAAATCAACCCGTCTGCCTTCAAGCTGATGAATATAGCCGGGGCTTACTGGCGCGGCGACGAACACAATCCCCAATTGCAGCGCGTATATGGCACCGCCTGGAAAACCAAAGATGAACTCAACCAGTACTTACAGATGCTGGAAGAAGCCAAACGCCGCGACCACCGCAAGCTAGGCAAAGAACTGGAAATATTCATCTTCGACGACGAGGTGGGCCCTGGACTGCCGTTATGGCTGCCGCGCGGTGGCGTCATGATCGAAGAATTGGAAAAACTGGCCAAGGAAATGGAAGAAAAAGCCGGTTATGACCGTGTGCGCACGCCCCACCTGACCAAAGAGGACCTGTTCAAGCGCTCCGGTCACCTGCCCTACTATGCCGAGAGCATGTTCCCGCCGATGGAACTGGAAGGCGTCAAGTACTACGTCAAACCGATGAACTGCCCCTTCCACCACAAAATCTTCGGCAGCAAGCAACGCTCGTACCGCGACTTACCGGTGCGTCTGGCAGAGTACGGCACCTGCTACCGCTATGAAAAAAGCGGCGAGCTTTTCGGGCTGATGCGCGTGCGTTCCATGCAAATGAATGACGCTCATATCTACTGCTCGGAAGCGCAGTTTGAATCGGAATTTATGGGCGTTGTCGCCATGTATCAGACGTATTTTGACTTGTTTGGCATCGAAAAATTCGTCATGCGGCTGTCAACCCACCATAAAAAAGGCCTGGGTAAAAAGTACGTCGATAACGAGCGTCTGTGGCTCAAAACCGAAGAAATGGTGCGCAGCGCCATGCGCAATCACAATGTGCCTTACGTCGAGGCTGCTGACGAAGCGGCCTTCTACGGCCCCAAAATCGACGTGCAGATTTGGAGCGCCATCGGCAAAGAGTTCTCGCTGGCCACCAACCAGGTTGACTTTGCCGTACCCGCCCGCTTCGACTTGTCGTTCGTCAATAGCGCCGGTGAAGATGAAGTGCCGTTGTGCATTCACCGCGCCCCGCTCAGCACCCACGAGCGCATGGTCGGCTTCCTGCTGGAGCACTATGCCGGCAACTTCCCGGTCTGGCTGTCACCCGACCAGGTAACCATTGTGCCGATCACCGACCAGCACAACGACTACGCTGCAGCGCTGGCAAAACAAATGCGGGCTGCCGGCATTCGCGCAAAAGCGGACCTGGGCTCGGATCGCATGAATGCCAAGATTCGCAACGCGCAACTGCTCAAAGTGCCGTACATGGCTGTGGTCGGCGACACTGAAATGGCTGCCGGGACGATCGCTCTGCGCCGCCGCGACGGCTCGCGCCAGAATGACCTGCCGGTCAGCGAATTCATCGAATCGGTAAAGGCCAAAATCGCTGCCCGCTCACCCGAACTGTAATACAAGATCCAGATACCTACGCAAGCTTAGAAACGCATTCCCCGGGAAGAAAACATCTCCCGGGGCATACTTTTTTCACACTCTGACTGAAATTTGGTAAGAATGCAATCATGACCGGTTGTGTCGTTTTTGTGACCCTGGATGAATTGACATCTAAAAAATCCTGTGTTAAGATAGCAGGTACAATCCAATAAGCCCCATAAAGGCGCTCTTATCCAGAGAGGCGGAGGGACCGGCCCTGTGAAGCCTCGACAACCTGATTACCCTGGGTGTGGTTTGAAAAGGGTATTCGAAGGTGCCAATTCCGGCAGATCGAAATTCTGGAAGATGAGAGGGCAGTTACAAACGATCAATTCGGTTGCCCCTTGTCTCAGAAGGGGCTTTTTTTATCCGAAATGGAGGACACAATTAATGAACACCACTTTTATGAACTCCCCCAAGTATCTGTTCACTTCTGAATCGGTTACCGAGGGACATCCGGACAAGCTGTGCGACCAGGTCTCGGACGCGGTGCTGGATGCCTGCCTGGCGCAGGACCCTTATTCGCGGGTCGCCTGCGAATCCGCTACCAAAACCGGCTTCGTCATGCTGCTGGGTGAAATCACCACCCGCGCGCAAATCAATTTCAATGATCTGGTGCGCAAAGTGGTCAACGAGATCGGCTATGACGACAGCGCCAAAGGTTTTGACGGCAACACCTGCGCTGTGCAGGTGGCAATTGCCAAACAGTCTGGCGACATCGCTTTGGGCGTGGATCATTCGCAAGAAGGAAAAGCCGGGCAATTAGCCGACAACGGGATCGAGGATGTCGGCGCAGGTGACCAGGGCATGATGTTTGGCTTTGCCTGCAACGAGACACCGGTGTTGATGCCCATGCCCATTTACCTGGCACATAACTTGACCCGTAAACTGGCCGAGGTGCGCAAGAACGGCACATTACCCTGGCTGCGACCGGACGGCAAGTCTCAGGTGACAGTCGAGTATCGCTATGGGAAACCTCACCGGGTGGACACGGTTTTGATTAGCACGCAGCATGCCCCGGAAATCTCGCAGGAAGACATCCGCAAGGAAGTCATCAAACATGTCATTCTGCCGGTGCTGCCGGCTGAGATGGTGGATGAAGATATAAAAATCTTTGTCAACCCGACCGGGCGATTTGTAGTTGGCGGCCCAATGGGCGACTCCGGCCTGACCGGGCGCAAGATCATCGTCGATACTTACGGCGGGATGGGGCGTCACGGCGGCGGCGCATTCTCAGGCAAGGACCCCACCAAGGTTGACCGGTCTGCAGCGTATGCAGCCCGCTGGGTGGCCAAGAATATTGTGGCAGCCGGGTTGGCCGAACGCGTGGAAATCCAGGTGGCCTACGCCATTGGTGTTGCCCACCCTTTGAGCGTGAACGTGGAAACCTTCGGCACCGGCGCCATTCCGGATGAGGAGATCGCCGAGCTGATCTCCAAGCATTTTGATCTGCGCCCCGGCGCGATCATTCAGCAGCTCGACCTGCGTCGTCCGATCTACCAGCAGTTGGCTGCGTACGGTCATTTCGGCCGCGATGATCTGAACCTGACATGGGAACGCACCGACAAGGCGGAAGCCCTCAAAGCCGCTGCCGCGGCAAAATTGCAACCCGCGGATTAAGGAAAGTTTAGTTTACCAGAAACGCCTGTCTCATCACAGGCGTTTTTAATTGTCCTTGCGATTGCTATGACTATGTCAAGGCCAAATTCAAAAGACTTGGATTGACTGAGCGATATCCAGGGATGAATTCGGTGTTCGTTCGAACCACCGCCACGATGACTTTGAGGAGCTTGTTGGCGATGTT
>Ga0209212_1001038_pt1 | contig 47992 bp, 61 predicted proteins | sample RifGroC2_FD_183996 | JGI IMG/M metagenome (GOLD analysis project Ga0209212, IMG submission 183996) | Groundwater microbial communities from Rifle, Colorado, USA - Groundwater C2 (SPAdes) (version 2) | ecosystem: Environmental > Aquatic > Deep subsurface > Groundwater | place: Rifle, Colorado... | reverse complement strand
AAGGGCCTGGTGCTTACAGTCATCCCGGAGACTATTGTAATCTTTGGGCTTGTGGTTGCCATATTAATACTGAACCTTGCAAAAGGCGGCTAAGCAATCAAGATGGGACTGGAAGCAGTAAAGGAAGAGGTAATCAGGCAGGCTAAAGAGCAGGAGACTGCTTTAATAGCAGAAGCCAGAAAGGAAGCCAATAGGATAATGAGAGAAGCGGAAAAGAAAGCCGAGGAACTCAGGGAAAAAAATGATGCGGAAACAAAAAAGATTATTGACACAATAAAAAGGCAGGAATTGGCTTCAGCAGAGCTCGAGAACAAAAAAATGCTTCTTGAGGCAAAGAAAGAGACCATTGAGAATGTGTTTTCAGAGGCAAAGAAAAGGCTTGAAGGCATGGATGACAAAAAAAGGGAGCTTTGCATAAAAAATCTCATTGAGAAAACAAGAAAAGAGATTGAAGTTATGAATATCTACTGCAATAAAAAGGATGCAAAATTTTTGAAGGGGCTTAATGTGCAGGCGATTGACATTGCAGGCGGCTTGGTTGCGGAGAACAAAGAAAAGACAGTGAGGGTTGACTACAGCTTCGAGACCCTGCTCGATGGCATAAAGGAAAATGAATTGCAGAACATAAGCAAAATACTGTTCGGTTAAAATGCAAAAACTGGTGCTGAAAAATCAGGTTGAACCAATAAGGCTTGGCTCTTACCCATACACCTATGTAAGGACTGTCGTGATGAGGGCGCTGCTTCTGAAAAAGGAAGACTACCGGAAAATGCTCAAGATGAGCTTCAGCGAAATAGCGAAGTTCCTGCAGGATTCAAATTACAGGAAGGAGATAAATGCATTGGCAACGCAGCTTTCAGGAGCAGACTTGATTGAGCTGGCATTGAACAGGAACCTTGCAGAGTCCTTTAAGAAGCTTGCAAGAATATCGTCGCAGGAGCTGGCATTGCTTGTCAGGGAGTACATAAAAAGGAAGGACATAGAGGACATAAAAACAATTTTGAGGGGTAAGTTTACCGGCACAAATGAAAAGATTATTGTGAATTCAATAACAGCCGCAGGCACTTTGAGCTATGATTTTCTAATGTCGCTTCTGAAAAAGGATTCAGTTGAAGGGGTTTTAAAGGACAACAAGATAGTGGAATTCAATTTGTTTAAAGGCGCGCTGAAGGATCTGAATGAAAAAAGGAACCTTGTCGGGATTGAAAATGTGTTTGACAGGCAGTATTACGGCAATCTGATTGAATTTTCAAAAGCATTGCCAAAGGAAGGCGCTTTGTTCAGGAATTTTTTGCTGAAGGAAGTTGAGATATTAAACCTGCTGACACTGTTAAGGCTAAAAAAGGCGAAGTTCGGAAAGGATGCAGTCAAGGATTTCATTGTGCTGACAGGAGATAAAGCCAAAGATTCAAAAATCATCGGTCTAATGACTATCGGAAGCCTGGACGAGCTCCAAAAAGCACTTGAAAAAACCGAATACAAAGATATTGTTGCGAAAGGCCTTGAGGAGTTCAAAAAGACAGGCTCGCTGATACTGGTTGAGGCAGAGCTTTACAAGCATCTTTTGAAGCAGTCTGTTTTGTTCATGCACCAGCATCCATTGTCAATTGATGTGATACTTGGGTACATGTTCGCAAAGGATATAGAAGTCAGGAACTTAAGGATCATTGTGAAAGGCAAGCAGCTCGGCCTGAAGGAAGAGTTTATCGAAAGCCAATTGGTATACTGATTAAAATGGTGAAGATCGCGGTTGTTGGCGGAAGCGAATTTATTGTAGGATTCCAGTTAGCCGGCATAAAGGACACTATGGAAGTAACAGGCAATTACTTCAGTGAATTGAGGAATATGAAAAGCAGAAAAGACATAGGGATTGTTGTTGTTGATGAGAAGATAATGGAAGAATTGGATATTCACCAGAGGCTTGACATAGATGCTTCTGTTGAGCCTGTTTTTATCCCTGTATCAACAAAGGCTGAGCAGGACAGCCTGAAGAGATTAATAAAAAAATCAATCGGGATTGATTTGTGGAAATAACATGGACAAAGGAGTTTTGTACAGGATTGCAGGCCCTGTTGTTGTAGCCAAAGGCATAAAGCCCAGGATGTACGATGTGTGCAGGGTTGGAAATGAAAAGCTGATGGGTGAGGTAATCCAGATTGAAGGGGAGGAAACCATCATTCAGGTTTATGAGGACACTTCAGGAATAAAGCCCGGTGAGCCGGTTGTCAACACAGGCGAGCCATTGAAGGTCGAGCTCGGCCCCGGAATGCTCGGCAGCATTTATGACGGAATCCAAAGGCCGCTGCCTGTTCTTATCAAGCAGATGGGCGACTTCATAAAAAGGGGAGTTGATGCGCCCGGGCTTGACTACGCAAAAAAATGGGACTTCAAAGCTGTTGTCAAGAGCGGCGAGCAGGTTGCTGGCGGGAGCATAATAGGCGAGATAGAAGAAAATCCAGGCATTATACATAAGGTCCTTGTGCCGCCGAACCAGAAAGGAAAAATTGCAGAAATCAAGTCAGGAAAGTTTACGGTCAATGATGTTGTCGGAAAACTGGACAATGGGTTTGAGCTGAAGCTAAAGCACAACTGGCCTGTAAGGGTTGCAAGGCCTGTGAGTTCAAAATTAAAGCCTGAAGCGCCTTTGATAACCGGGCAGAGAATTTTTGATGCGTTGTTTCCGCTGGCAAAAGGAGGAGTTGCTGCGATTCCTGGACCGTTTGGCGCCGGGAAAACGGTAAGTCAGCAGCAATTAGCAAAATGGAGCGACGCTGACATTATTGTTTATGTCGGCTGCGGAGAAAGGGGAAATGAGATGACAGAAGTCCTCACAGAGTTTCCCGAGCTTATTGATCCAAAAAGCGGCAAGCCCCTGATGAACAGGACAGTGCTTATTGCAAACACAAGCAATATGCCTGTTGCAGCAAGGGAGGCAAGCATCTATACTGGAGTTACAATTGCAGAATACTTCAGGGACATGGGCTATTCAGTTGCATTGATGGCTGACAGCACATCAAGATGGGCAGAGGCAATGAGGGAAATTTCATCGAGACTGGAAGAGATGCCGGGCGAGGAGGGCTATCCAGCTTATCTCTCATCAAGATTGGCGCAGTTTTATGAAAGAGCTGGAAGAGTTATTCCACTTGGTACTAAAAAAGAAGGGAGCATAAGCATTATTGGAGCAGTTTCTCCACCTGGTGGTGATATTTCAGAACCTGTCTCACAATCAACCTTAAGAGTTACAAAAGTTTATTGGAAGCTTGATTCAAAACTTTCCCAAAGAAGGCATTTTCCATCAATTAATTGGCTTGATTCGTATTCAAATTACAAGGATATTTTATCACCATGGTATTATAAAAATGTCTCGCCTGAGTGGGAAGGGTTAGTTAGTGAAATGATGGGCATTTTGCAAGAGGAAGATAAATTGATGGAGATTGTGCAATTAGTTGGTTCTGACGCGTTAGCTGACAGGCAGCAATTGACCTTGCTTGTTGCAAGGCTGATAAGGGAGGTTTTGCTGCAGCAGAATGCATTCCACGAAATTGACACGTTTTGCGAATTGAAGAAGACATATTCCATCATGAAGACAATCTCCAATTTTTCAAAAATGGCAAACACAGCAATGGACAGCGGCATGAGAGTGCACCAGATACTTGCTACAAAGGCAAAGGACAGACTGGGCGAAGTTAAGTTTGTAAAGGATTATGAAAAACTGCTTGACGAATTAACTAAACAGATGGAAAAAGAATTGAAGACTTGAAAATGAAAATTAATTTAAAAATTGTTATAATCTCCATTATTGTACTTGTGGCTGTCTTAGTTATAATAACTTTAAAAAGTTATATTCCAAAAATTAAAGAAATTGTATTGACAGAGGGTCAACGATATAATGGACTTTTTATTGAGAAAATTAATAGTGATAGTGTAAGTGGAGTATTTACTTATGAAATTAAAACAAGAAAAATTACTACGCCTATAACATTACATTTAGGGGAAAGTGTAAGTGGTGGTTGCATGTCAATAGAATTCATTAAGGTAGAGGGTAAGATGGCAACATTTTTGATGAAAGAAACGTGTTTACCCCAAGACTAAAATAATCAAAATCAAAATGAAAGAATACAAAACAATCACAAGAGTCGCAGGGCCTTTAATATTCGTCGAGAAGACAGAGCCTATTGGATATGCGGACATAGTTAAGATTGCATTGCCGAATGGGGACGTAAAAAACGGGCAGGTGCTTGACACAAGCGACGACATTGTTGTTGTGCAGGTTTTTGAAGGCACTGCAGGAATAGATGTTGATACAAGGGTCAAATTTCTCGGGGACACTTTGAAGCTGAATGTTTCAAAAGATATGCTTGGAAGAATTTTAAGCGGGAGTGGCAAGTCAATTGATGGTGGGCCTGAAGTCATACCAGAAAAAAGATTAGACATTATTGGAGCTGCTATTAACCCTTATGCAAGAGCGTCCCCCCATGATTTCATACAGACCGGATTGTCGACGATTGATGCGATGAACACCCTTGTCCGAGGGCAGAAACTGCCTTTGTTTTCAGGCTCAGGATTGCCGCACAATGAAATTGCTTTGCAGATTGCTCGTCAGGCCAAAGTTATTGGCAAGCAGGAAAATTTCGTTGTTGTATTTGCGGCAATGGGCATCACAAACGAGGAAGCCCAATATTTTATCAATGACTTCAGGCAGACAGGCGCCTTGGAAAGAAGCGTTGTTTTCCTTAACCTTGCAAATGACCCTGCTGTCGAAAGGCTTGTCACGCCAAGAATGGCGTTGACTGCTGCAGAGTATTTTGCATACGAGCATGACGCACATGTGCTTGTTATTTTAACCGACATGACAAACTATTGCGAGTCTTTGAGGGAGATAGGCGCTGCTCGTGAGGAAATTCCGGGAAGAAGGGGCTATCCCGGGTACATGTACACTGACTTGGCAACAATCTATGAAAGAGCGGGAGTCATAAAAGGCAAGAAAGGCAGCATCACCCAAATCCCGATTCTTACAATGGTTGGAGACGATATAACACACCCGATTCCTGACTTGACCGGCTACATAACAGAAGGGCAGATTGTCCTGATGAGGGAGCTGCACAGGAAGGGAATTTACCCATGCATTGATGTTCTGCCGTCGCTTTCAAGGCTGATGAACCTTGGCATAGGGCCGACAAGGACAAGGGAAGACCATAAGCAGGCAAGCGATCAGATGTATGCTGCCTATGCAGAAGGAAGGGATTTGAGAGGGCTTGTTGCAATAGTCGGCGAGGAAGCCTTAAGCGAAAGGGACAGGAAACTGCTTAAGTTTGCAGCTGAATTCGAGGACAAGTTTGTAAGGCAGCGTAGAGATGAAGACAGGAGCATTGCAGAAACCCTTGACTTGGGATGGAAGCTGCTTGGAATACTGCCTGAGAATGAACTGACAAGGATAAGCCCGGAATTGAGGAAGAAGTACTACAGGAAGATGGAGTGAATGGTGATTAACTTTGCGTGGTGAGAGCTTGGCAGACTTGATTGAAACTCATTGGATTGAGCAGAAAAGGATGTATGAAAAAATTAAGGCAGCAGGAGGATTTGAGGCTTATGCTGGTACACTACCAAATTTGGCTGATGCTTTCCAATCTGATAAATGCTTAAGGTGCATTGACGAGGGAACCAAAGATGGGTTGCACGCTGCTGGCTCTGGCATTGCATACATAAAAACCAAGGGATTTGACAAAGGTTTAAAAGGGTACCAAGCCATTGACGCAGGGCTAACAGCAGCTGCTGATGCATTCAAAAATGCTAATTTGGACGGGATATACAGCCATGAAGAGTGCGGAGCAGCAAAACTGATTTATGATAAATTTCCAGACAGCTTTAAAGAGCAGTTGGAAAAAGAGCATAAAATAAAGAATTCCGATGAATTTGGCGCCTATTTTGCAAATAGGCTTGCAACGAAAATTGGCACAGAATACAAAGGGATGATTAAAATAGCAGATATGGCTAGGCCAAGCGGGCACCATGTGGCAAGATTCACTTATATTGATAGTACTGGGACATTTAATCCATCTGTTGAAGGGCTTCCAAAGGGTTTTGTAATTAGCAGGAGATACTTAGAAGGAGAAGAAATGATTTTTGAAGCAGATGTGAGCATAAGTATAGTGCTTGGCAGCCATGGATTTGGAGATAGGATAACAGCACAGCAGCCGCATGCTCTGATTGTCATAGGAAATGATGGTTTGTCTAAAGAAGCCCTGATAGGAGAGCTAGTGCCTTTGGTTGCCAAATACAATGGAAGAGTAATCGTTGACGGATGCACAGCACCCTTCAATAAATAATCTATTAAAATGCCCCAGGACATCAAGCCTACAAGAAGCGAATTATTAAAGCTGAAAAGGCAAATAAGGTTAGCTAAAAGTGGCTATAATCTTTTGAAGAAGAAAAGGGACGGACTAATTCTTGAGTTCTTTGAAATCCTTAAAAAAGCAAAAACACTGAGGGAAGAGCTTGTAAACGAATACAAGACTGCTCTGGAAAAAATCAACATTGCAAGGACTCTTGAAGGCGACTTGAAAGTCAAGTCAATTGCAATGGCAATAAAGGACATTCCTGATGTGAAGCTGACAGCAAAGAACATAATGGGGGTCAAGGTCCCGAAAATAGAAAGCTCTGAAATTAAAAAGGCGTTCATGGAAAGGGGCTACGGCGTTTACAATTCCTCGGCAGTTGACGAGGCTGCTGAAGCGTATGAAAGAGTGGCTGAAAAGATAATCCTTGCTGCTGAAGTCGAAACTTCAATGAGGAAATTGCTAAATGAAATTGAAAAGACAAAAAGGAGGGTCAATGCCCTTGAGTTTGTGGTTATCCCGAATCTTGACAAGGTGAGGTCATTCATACAGCTGAGGCTGGAGGAGATAGAAAGGGAAAACATCTTCAGGATGAAGAGGATAAAAGCTAAAGCCTGATGAAAAAGAAAACAAAGCAAAAGACTTTGGTTTGGACTGCAATTATAATAACGGCTGTTAATTTTTTGCTGGTTATAGCATTTCTTGTTTATATTTATTTCTGGATTAAGGGTAGAAGTTAGTCCAAAAATAGAAAATAATCTTCAGATTTAAAAAGAAAAATTATACTTTTGAGATTTTTATGCCGCTTCTTTCATATTACTTATCCTAGCAATAGGAGGTACGTACCCTTCATGACCATATTCGCGACCTGCTCTCTGGGTGTTTAAAACATGGGACGTTTCATAAAATGGAAATTCTTTTAATTTGTTGCCAATTTCATCTAAAATTTTATACCTTGTTTCTACTTCTGCAGGCTCTCTATAACCTGCCTGAATCTCTAATCCGCTTGTAGCAATTTCTCTACGACCAATAAGAAGAGCTATGTATTTTCCAATTTGTACATTTACAGAGTCATTTGGATTATAAGATAGTCTTTTGATTAGAGTATCTACCCTATCTGGAAATTTATGTTGTCCGTTATCGTATCCTTGATTAAAAAGTTTAGAAAAATTAGCATAACTTTTTGGCGTAAAAGCTTTTCTTCTAATATACTCATCTCTGTGTTCTGCCGTCTCAATAGTATCAAAAGAACCTTGTCTAGTTGGATGTGCTGAATTAAATTCTTTGACCGCTATCCTCATCCTTTTTATTAAACTCATACATCTAACTAATAGCACAACTACTATTTAAATCTTTCTATTTTTATCATATTATAGTAGTAACATCTTTAAAAAATTAAATCCTTTAAACCGAAACCTTTATATACTAATAATATATATTTATATATATAAATATGAATCAAAATATTAGCTTAAACAAGAAAGACCTGATTGGCATAAACCAGCAGGTTGGTAGCAACGGGAAATTCCATAACGAAGACAGCATAGACTTTGCCTTGTCAATTGCCAAACAAAACAAAAGCTGGCTTTATGAGTTAAGCTATATTGTAAGAGGCTTGCTGGTTGACCATTGCTTTGAAGATGGAAACAAAAGGACAGCAATAATTGTTATAATAACCTATTTTGATGATAATAATATGGATTATGATAAAGACAAATTGACAAAAACCGTTTGGAATATTTCAAAGAAAAACATAGCTGATATAAACAAATTGATGAGGATGATAAAAAATGCCGTCGTTCCTTGACAAAGCGAAAGAAGTTATCGCAAGAAATCAAGATGTTTTAAATGCACTTGAAGAGCTGGATAGAACTGGCAAACTTAGAAAAGTCAATTATAAAACAAGGGTTGCATTTACTATAGACGAAGAGCTATTCAACAAATTCAGGGCTTACTGCAAGGAAAATGGAATTAATATGTCAGGGAAAATTGAAAGTTATATAAGGAAAGAGTTAAAACAAGTAAAATAAAGATTTTGAATAAAAACCGCAAATCTTTAAAATAAGCCTTAATTAACATTCTCTATGCACAAATTTTTAACACTTAATGACTTGGATGCCAAAGGAAAAAGGGTTCTTGTAAGAGTGGACTTTAATGTTCCCTTGGACAAGAAAACCAATGAGATTGCAGATGACAAAAGAATAAGGGAAAGCCTTCCCACAATAAAATTCCTTGCTGAAAGAAATGCAAAGGTTATTTTATGCTCGCATCTCGGCAGGCCTGACGGCAAGGTTGTTGATTCTTTAAGAATGGACAAGGTTGCTTTGAGATTAGGGCAGTTATTGGGAAGAAAAGCAAAAAAATTGAATGACTGCGTTGGCGATGAAGTTAAAAGAGAAATAGCTGGTATGAATAATGGAGATGTTGCTTTATTGGAAAATTTAAGATTTCATCCTGAAGAGGAAGCAAATGACGAAAACTTCTCAGAGCAACTTGCAGAATTGGCAGATTTGTATGTAAATGACGCATTCGGGACTTGCCACAGGGCGCATGCATCAACTTATGGTGTTGCAAAGCACTTGAGATCTGCCGCAGGCTTTCTTGTTGAGAAAGAGTTAAGGGTAATGGGCAAAGCTATGGAAAATCCCGATAAGCCGTTTATAGGAATTCTTGGCGGGGCAAAAATTTCTGACAAAATAAAAGTAATAGAAAATTTACTGAAAAAAGTTGATAAGCTTTTGATTGGAGGGGCGATGGCATTCACTTTCATAAAGGCAGAGGGTAAAAATGTCGGTGCCTCAAAAGTAGAGGATGGGCAAGTTGATTTAGCAAAAAAATTATTGTATAACAAAAAAATTGTATTGCCAGTTGATGTTGTTGCTGCCAATCATTTCGATGCGAATGCAGACTCTAAAATTGTTGATATAAATGATATCCCGAATGGCTGGCTTGGACTGGACATAGGCCCAAAAACAATAGAAAATTACAAGGAGATTTTAAAAAATGCAAAAACAGTCGTATGGAGCGGCCCTCTCGGCGTTTTTGAGTTCGAGAAATTTGCCAATGGCACAAAGGAAATTGCAAGGTTTTTGACGACATTAAAGGCAACAACCATTGTAGGCGGCGGCGATACTGCGGCTGCTGCTGAAAAATTCGGATATGCTGGCAAATTAACCCATGTAAGCACGGGCGGAGGTGCTTCATTAGAGTTTTTTGAAGGAAAGAAACTGCCCGGGATTGAGGCGCTGGAAGAGAGCTACAAAAAGTTTAAGTAGTTGAATTCTAATTGTTTAATTATGTGGATTACAAAGCTTAAATTAAAGCATGAGGACTGCCCTATTGTAAATAGGTGCGTTAAATTCAATATTGTTGTCCTTTCTTACCCCAGCAGTTGGTATGACAAAAAAGGAAAAAAGTATGCGACAACCACATGTTATTTTCAAAGCAACGATGAAAAGCAAAAAAATAAATTTATTGATGATTTGAGGGCGGACAGGCGCATAACCAATCTTGAAGTTTCCGGAGATGTTTTTACTTATGAAATTAATCTCGGCAAAGAAGGCGAGCATGTAATGATTTACCACAACAAAAATATTATTTTTGTCAAGCCTACAATTAATCATTATGACGGGCACGAGTACTGGGAAGTTGCCTCATGGAAAAGGGAAGAGCTTGAAGAATTCATCAAGGCGCTAAAAAGCCACATGGACATTTGCGAAATCATGAAAATGGAAAATTCTCCTTTGACAGATGTTTATTTTCCTAATGTAATGCCAAAATTATCAAAGCATCAAAAAACTGCTTTAGAGCTAGCTTATACACATGGCTATTATTCTTATCCAAGAAAAATGACTTTGGAGCAGCTTGCCAAGATTGCAAAAGTCGGAGTTTCTACATTCCAAGAGCATCTGAGGAAGGCTGAGCTTAAATTGTTGCCTGTGATTATAGAGCAGCAGATTAAAAAATAAGTATCGAACAATTTCGGCTTTTTCTTTATATATTGGATTAAAACCGAATAATTTCGGGTAAAATTAGATATTCTGACTTATTTTTATACTATTTAAAAGTGATAACTATGTCGTTGGAAAGCAGGCTGAGTACAGAAGAGAATAATTATGAATCAACTCTTGAAGCAAAGCTTAACAAAAAATCAAGCTGGTTTAAGATAGCTTTAAACACCCTCCTGTATGCTCCTGTCCTGGCAGTGTCTGCGGCAATTTTTGGCCATGTTGCAGTTTTGTCAACCACGATTCCCGCAATAGGCTACACAATAGGGGCATGGTACGAGAATAAAAAAAAGAAGATAAGAATGACGTGGAACAGGGTAAGGAGGGAGGCATATACGGGAAATATCATGGGGCTCCTTGATTACTGGCTTTTTTCAATGCCTGAGAAATTGTTTAAGGCATATCCTGCGATATTCAATTCAGAAACATTTTCAGGCATGCTTGCAACATCGCTTGTCTTTAACCCACTTTTGTTTATACCAGTAAATATTGCATATGGCGCATTCTTCTATTTAAGGGACAAAATAGGATTCGGAAGAGCCCTTAAGGGCATTTTCAACGGAAAAATCTCAGATTATCTGAAAAATACGTACCAAAATGCAAAGCAAAATCTCTGGAGCGATACAAAGAGTGTATTCAAATACCTTTTCCCATTGCATTTCTTCCAGACACATTATCTTCCAAGCATTGCACAGGGTATTCCTTACGTAAGGGAAATGCCTGTAGCCGCTCTTAGAATGACACAAAGCGCATTAGTAAACAACCCAATTTACAGGCTGATAATGGGCAGGCAGAAGAAGGAATATACAATGCCCGCTTATTCACGAAATTATTCAGCAGCTTATAGCTAGCAGTTCACACAACAACCCTGATTTCCTCCCCAAAAATCCCCTTCACAGAGCTTTCAATCTCATTTTTTAAGCTTTCAATTGAACTGCCCAGCCTGACAACATCATTATTCAATATGCCAAATTCCTCATTGCTCCTCTCTATCCTTAAGTTGACATCCTCCAGCTGCCTGTTGAAGTTCCTGAATTTCTCAGAAACCCCTGTTGCCTTTATCTTATTGTCTATCTCTCCAATTTCCGCCTTGAACGAGAAGTATCTTTTAACAAAACCCTCAAGAAACTCCCTGCTTAGTTTTTTAATTTCCTCAAACGCCTTTTCCCTTTTCTTGTCGTCTATTTGTATTTGATTTTCTTTTAATGCTTTCTCCAAATTCGCAAGAACATTAACAATTCCCAAATTTTTGTCATTTGCCAGAGTTTCAATGGGGTTTTTCAGGTAGTCCAAAATAACCTCCTCGTGCTCAAAGGCAATATGCGAGTATTTTCTCAGCGGCCTTTCCAAAGCGGAGAATGCCTGCAGGAGGCTGTTTTCGTCGTTGTAGAAGGCATTTGCCTTGGCTTTTTTCTCTTCATTAAGCTTCAGGAAATTGCTGTGGGCTTCGCTTGCATTGAATTTTTCTATATCAGCCATGATTTTGTTCTTTTCCTCGTTTGCAAGCTTCAGGCTGGCTTCCATGTCCCTAAAGTCAACATCCGCATTTATTTTTTGGCTTATTTTTGCTTTCATGCCGTGTATTTTTTCCCTTGCGTTATTGACTGAAACAATCCTTTCATCGTTCAATGCGGATTTCAGCTCTGAAAAAAGGGCGTCGAAATTCTTCAGGTTATGGGCAATCCTGCCTGTCTCATTGGCAAAGAATTCCTGAAGTATTGTATAGCTTCTCAAGGTGCCTTTATTCAGCTCGTTGATCATCCCGTCAAATTGCTTGCAAAAGCCGACAAGGTAGAAATAATCCCTGTTGTTGATCTCCATATGCCCGAGGAAGGAGTTAACGGCCCTAACATAGGCTTTCCTGTTGCCTTCCATGTACTGCTTTGCCCTGAATGGAATATTGGGATTTTGCAGCTTTGCATTCTCAAGCACCTCAACATTTATCCTTGCCCTCTGAAGCTCCTCGCTAATCCTCATTAAAATCTCTTCTGACTGCTGGTTGACATCCTCCATCAGCGGCTTTGCCTTTTCATTAAGCCAGGCTTCAAGGTTTTGCAGGCTTACCTCTGTTGTTTTTTCTGCTTCCTGCTTTTCCTCATCTTTGAATATTTTCTTAAGGTGTCGAAAATGAATCATCAACCTACTACCTATTGACATATTCTCATCATCTTTACTAATTTCATTCATTTTCGAGCATGCTCAAAAACCACTTCTTATCATTTCGTTAAGAGCATGTAAATTAAATAGGTTATTGTGGTTTTTGACAAATTCCAGCATTTTCTGGTGACTGGGAGCTTAGTACATATAATTTTTACTATTTTTGAAGGGTTAAAAATAATTTCAAAAACCTTTATAAACCACCTATTTTTCCCAATCAGGATGGATTTGTTAAGCATAGTAATCACAATCAGCATTCTGGCATTGCTTTTTGCAGGCTGGCTCACAAGGCAAGTTCTCAAAAAAGACACGGGTAGCGAGGCAATGCAGGAAGTGTCGAATGCAATCAAAGTGGGGGCGGAGGCTTTTGTAAAAAGGCAGTACACGACAATTGCAATTCTTTCAGTTGTTCTTGCTGTTATAATTTATGCAATTTATTCATTTCTTGGAAAAACAGACTTGGGATGGCGCACTTCTGTCGCATTTCTTTTCGGGGCTTTCAGCTCAGGCTTGGCGGGCATTGTGGGAATGTGGGTTTCCATAAGGACCAATATAAGGACGGCAAGCGGGGCAAAAAAAAGCCTTGGAGAGGCATTTATCATTGCATTGAGGGGAGGCGCTGTAACGGGCATTGTAATAGTTGCCATGTCCTTGCTCGGGGTTTCATTGATTTACTCTTTATTTAGCATTGGATTATCTCCAGATGAAGCAGCAAAGGCCGTTCCATTTTTAATTGTAGGATATGGTTTTGGAGCTTCATTTGTTGCTTTATTTGCGCAACTTGGAGGAGGAATTTACACAAAAGCTGCTGATGTCGGCTCTGATTTGGTAGGCAAGGTTGAGAAAGGCATTCCTGAAGACGACCCGAGAAATCCTGCTGTGATTGCAGATTTGGTTGGCGACAATGTGGGTGACTGCGCAGGCAGGGGGGCAGATTTGTTTGAGAGCACGGCAGCTGAAAACATCGGAGCAATGATTCTTGGAGTTGCATTGTATCCTGTTTTTGGATTGAATGGAATATTGTTCCCATTGGTTGCAAGGGCATTTGGATTAATTGCAAGCGTTGTTGGGATTATGTTTACAAAAATGAAAAATGAGAATGAAGACCCGATGGCAGCGTTAAATCGCGGTTATTATCTTGCAAGCTTTCTTGCAGCAGTTACATTTTTCGTTACAACAAAATGGCTGCTTAAAAACAGCGCTTATCCAAATGCATGGCTATGGTTTTTCTTTGCAGGGCTGGTTGGAATAATAACCAGCATTTTGATTGTATTGATTACAGTTTATTACACAGACCACAAATACAAGCCGGTCAAGGATATTGCAAAAGCATCCCAGACAGGGCACGGCACAAACATAATAACGGGATTTGCTGTAGGGATGGAATCAACAGCGCTGCCGGTTATTGTCCTGTCAGCGGCTTTATTGTCAGCTTTCTGGCTTGGAAAATTAAGCGGAGTAGAGCACGGCGGCTTATACGGAACAGCTATTGCAACAATGGGCATGCTTGGAACAGCTGCTTACATACTTGCAATGGATAATTTCGGGCCTATAACTGACAATGCCGGCGGCATTGTTGAAATGTCAAAGTCACCAGAAGCAATAAGGAAAAGGACGGATAGGTTGGATGCTGTGGGCAACACAACAAAAGCATTGACAAAAGGATATGCAGTCGGAAGCGCTGCATTGGCTGCATTTTTGCTTTTTTCAGCTTATCTTGACGATGTTGCAAAGCATCTGAATATAGAAGGGCCTATTGCAATTGACCTGTCGAAGATTGATGTTTTTGTAGGGGGATTTATAGGAGCAATGCTGATATTCATGTTTAGCTCATTGGCTATAAGGGCTGTAGGGGATGCAGCTTACTCAATTGTCAATGAAGTCAGAAGGCAGTGGAAGACAAAGAAGGGTATAATGACGGGCAAGGAAAAGCCCGACTATGCAAAAGTTGTTGACATTTGCGTAAAGGCTTCATTAAAGAAAATGATCTTGCCGGGGCTGCTTGTTGTTGTTACAACTGTAGTTGTCGGAATGGTATTAAAGTATGAAGCTGCAGGAGCATTTTTGATGGTTGGGACAATAACTGGAATATTGATGGCATTGCTGCTGAATAATTCAGGAGGCGCATGGGACAATGCGAAGAAGTACATTGAAGAAGGGAATTTAGGCGGAAAGGGCTCTGAAACCCATAAAGCTGCTGTTACAGGCGACACTGTTGGTGACCCTTTCAAGGACACTGCAGGACCTTCATTACATGTTTTGATTAAACTGCTTAGTACAATAACTTTGGTTTTGGTGCCTCTGTTTGTTTAGAATTCTCAGATAATTTTAAATTAAGCAATCGAAATAGCAACAAATATGCCAAAAAAACATTTTAAAAAGTCCAATAAAACACAGAAAATAGCGAAAGCGCGCATTAATCTGCTTTTCAGGCTTGCGAAAGAGCATTTCAGGGAAGACAATAAGCTTTCCGATAAATATGTCAAGATAGCAAGAAGGATAGCCATGAAGCACAAGATAAGGCTGCCTTCTTCCCTTAAAAAAAGGTTCTGCAAGAACTGCCATGCTTATTTGGTGCCAGGCGTTAACTGCAGGGTTAGGATTCACAAGCACAGGATTATTTACTATTGCCCAGGGTGCAAGCATTTTATGAGGCATCCTGTGAAGTGAGTTTTTAATAACGAAAAAGAATTATTTTATTTCTTTTCAATATAGAAAGTAATCTATTTTTATACTATCAAGCGAAAGCTTTATATATAAGTTGTATCACTACCGAGTAACAAATAATACATAAAGTTTGGGGTTCAAACCATCGTTCCGTGGAATTGAGTAAAACAAAATTCCACATTGACTTGAAAATTTTGAATTTTCAAGTTCCCAAAAATCCAATGGATTTTTTAGGACATGGTTTTAGTCAAGCTTTTATCAAAAGGTTGTGGGGGTTAAAATGTGTTTGGCTTGTTCGATAGCAGAAGGCAAAACCTATTCAAAGCAGGAGAAGCAGATAGACTATTCTGCCAATGAAAATTATAATAATCAGAGTTACTAGGCAAAATGGAAACAGAAGAATTGTTTTTTGACGAGGACATGGAGCAGATTGAGCTGATGAGGAGCGAAAGGAAGAAGATGAAGGACAAGGACTTCGCAAAATTGATAAACAAGAAGGATATTTCTGACTTTGAGATGGACGAGATGTTTTTGTAGAAAAAATGGCTAATCCTAATAAAGACAAAACTCTTATGCAGGCTTTAGGCTTGACTGCTGCGGCTTTTGCCGTGGGCACGGCACTTACATTGCCGGTGTGGAATGCTTTAAAAGAAAGAATAAAGGAAGTCCGTGTCGTATCAGTCAGTGGGCAGAGCAATCTGGAATACAAATGCGGGAATCCTGTGGCACGCTTTAAGTATGGTGATATAGTTTGGGACATTTACAATGTTGAGGCGGGCGTTGATGTCAATAATAATTCTTCAAGAATGGTTTACGACACAAACAGCCAATGCAACCCAGATTCAAGGCTTCTGCCTGATGGTTTGGCTGGAAAGGCTGTTAAGCTTTTTGAATTTATAAACTATCCCAAGCTGGATTTAGATAATTTAAGGAAAAACGGGCAGAAAGTTTTAATTTTTAGATACTCTTTGACAGACCAAAAAAATCCAAAAGATAGCTATCTGCAACCTGGAAAAACTTATTTAGTTCCAGTGCCAAGCAGAGAAAAAAGTATTGACATTGCCTAAAGTATCCGAGATTGGAGTTCGGAATCGATTTTTTCACCAAATAATTTTTAAATCAAGCAGTCATTCTATCTTCTATGGACAATTACGACTTGGAGCTAAACAAAGTAATAGAAAGAGTGAACAACGAAAATGCCAAATTAATCTGTGTTCAATTGCCAGATGGCCTGAAGCCGAGAGCAAAGGAAATACAGCAGGCAATAGAGAAAAGCACAAATGCCTCTGTTGTTTTGTGGATGGGCTCGTGCTTTGGCGCCTGCGACGTGCCTTTACAGGTTGAGAGGCTTGGGGTTGACCTGCTGGTACAATGGGGGCATTCTACCTGGAGAGGGAGCTGGCATTAAGCTTTAAATACAGGCTTTTATTCTAGGCTTTGATGAAAACCTATTTTGTCGTTACAGGAATCTTGATGAATAAAGGCAAGGTTCTTATTCTCAAAAAATCGCCAAAGGACCACCTTTACCCGAACAAATGGAGCTTCTGCTCAGGCTATGTAAAGGAGTTTGAGCCTGCGGAAGGCAGCGTGCTGAGGGAAATCAAGGAAGAGACTGGGTTAAATGCAGTCATAGCGAAAAAAGGCAGGCTTTTTCAGGTAAGCGACAAGTCAAAAGGAAGGTGCTGGGTTATAATGCCTTTTCTTTGCAAATCAAAGTCAAGAAATGTCAGGCTTGACCACGAAAATGCCGAGTTTAAATGGATTAAGTACAGCGATATTAAAAGATATCCAACTGTCCCGGGACTGGAGAAAGATTTAAAAGTACTGGGATTGAAGTGAGTCATATGGGGCGGCAAAAAATATTTCTCGGGGCAGACCATGCGGGATTTAAGCTTAAGGAAGAAGTGAAAAAATACCTGGAAAAAGAGGGCTTTGAAGTTGAGGACGAAGGGGCGCATTCCCATGACAAGAATGACGACTATCCTGATTTCATTGTGCCTGTCGCAAAAAAGGTTGTAGAAAACCCAAGGACCAAAGGAATAATTTTCGGGGCTTCGGGGCAGGGAGAGGCAATTGCCGCAAACAGGATTAGTGGGGCAAGGGCTGCGCTCTATTACGGAGGCAGCATGGAGATTGTAAGGCTGTCCCGCACGCACAACAATGCCAACATCCTCTCGCTAGGAGCAAGGTTTCTAAGCAAAAAAAATGCGATAGAAGCTGTCAGGCTCTGGCTTAAAACCGGGTTCAGCGGCGAGGAAAGGCACACAAGGAGAATAAATAAGATCGACATCTAAAATGCAGTTCGCAAATTATTTTTCTGCCTCCATAATATCGTTTTCAGGCCTGCTAATCGGCATAATGCTTGCAAGAATAGCCCCGGAGGAGCAGAAGCCGCTGGAAAAATATTTTTTGCAGGGAAGAAAGGCTTTGCTGCTGGCTATTTTCGCCTTTTTGGCGTTTTATTACTTTAACAATTATTTTAACCTTCTTGTGCTGCTGGCTTACCTCATCTTTTTATTGCTTATAGAATACAAATTGAAGGACTTGTTCAAAAAAAACATTGTTGTTTATGCGCTTCTTGGAGTCCTGTTTTACCTGAGCTCAAAAAACACAAACCTTTTTGCCATTGAATCAAGCCTTATGCTGCTTTACGGTATGCCGACAGCCTCGCTTATGTACAGCAGAAAGGAAAAGAACGAGTACAGGATTATTTTTTACAATATAGGGTTTGTTATTCTGGCAGATTTATTGTATTTTATTTAGCTACCACTTCTCATTCCTTATTTTCAGGTAAAAAGCCGTGTGATTTACTATAATGTGGAGCACAAAGCTTAAGATTACTGACACAAAAAATATTTTTAGCGTCAAGTCAAAAACAGGCATGATAAAAACTAAAGCCCCCGCCACAAAGTCAGTCTGGTCGAACGGAATGAATCTTTCGCCTGGCTTTATGCCCAGCCTTCTCTTGAAAAAGCTTTTGACTGCGTCGCCCGTTAACGCGCCAATTCCCATCAAAAGCCCAAGCAAAAGCCAGTTTTGATAGTTGATGAATGTTATATCTGCAAAAAATCCCTTATTGTACAGCAAAAACTGCAGATATGCAGCGATAATCGCAAAAATAACCCCAAAAATCAAGCCCCTGAACGTCTTGTGGCTGCCAAGAATCGGCTCATTACCTATTTTTTTGTTAAAATCAATCGGAACCCTGAATAAATCAATTCTTTTAACTATTACAGGAGCCATGTTTGCAAAGTATGCAGGCAGCATCAAGTAAAAGCATTTCAGCAAAAATATGAGGGACTCTTCCATATAACCAAATTTTTAAATATAAGTTTAAATATTTTTGCATAGCCCAATTTATAAACTTTCAGAAAACTATTTAAGCAATTATAAATCTTACGGCTTTATGAAGTTTAAATTCAACATCCCCAACAAAATAACACTTATAAGGGTCAGCCTGATACCATTATTTGCCATAATTCTTTTAGTGAAAATCCCTTATAAAAATATCTTGGCAGCCTTCATCTTCGGCATGCTTTCAATCTCTGACTTTCTCGACGGCTATTTCGCAAGGAAAAAGAGGCAGGTTACAGAGTTCGGCAAGCTTATCGACCCGATTGCTGATAAATTGCTGATTTCAACAGCATTGATTTTTCTGGTTGCGCAGGGCTATGAAGGCATTGAACTGTGGATGGCTGCTGCAATAATCGCAAGGGAGGCTATTCTGACAGGCATAAGGGTTTACCTGCTTCCAAGCAAAATTGTAGTGCCTGCAAGCAATTTCGGCAAGGCAAAAACCGTGGTGCAGAGCATTGCAATTGTTTTTGTGCTGCTGGAGATTCCTTTTGCATGGTGGGCGATGCTGCTGGCAGTGCTCCTGACGCTTGTTTCAGGCTTTGAATACCTTTTCAGGATAAGGAGAATGACAGGCAACAGGATAGTAAACCTCCCAAACCTGATAACAATGGCAAGGTTTCTGCTGGTTATCCCGTTCGTTTATTATTTCCTGAAAGCAGAGCTGCACATCTCGCTTCTTATCTTTGCAGTAATAGCCCTAAGCGACAAGCTTGACGGCATTTCGGCAAGGCTGATGAATCAGAAGACAGAGCTTGGCTCTGGGCTGGACTCTTTTACCGACTGGACGTTGATAATAACCACATTTGTTCTTTTGGTTATGAAAAACTACATTGATGTTTTGTGGGTTGCTGCGCTTGTCGCGCCTTCGCTTATAAGCGGCATATTGAAGATGATTTATGCAAAAAAGCTCAGGGTGGTGCCTGTAACCTTCATAGCAAGGCTGAGTGTAGGCCTGACTTATGTGGCAATAATTGCAATATGGATTGATTTCAAGTATAAATTTTATCTGCTGGCTGCAACTTTAGTTTTTGTGTACATGGCAATGATAGGATATGTGATTAAGGCTCTGGAAATTCCTGAAACTGCAAAAAAGAAGCCAGTCAACTAAGGCAATTTTTTTATTCTTAATGAAGAAACCATTAAAATTCCCAGCACAAGGTATACATAAGGATAGAATTTTATCGGCGTGCCGAGGAAATAAGCCAATGGTATTATAATGCCGTTCAATGTTATCGGCATGCCCCGGAAAGAGCCTTTAAAGTCCATTATGTTGTATCTTGCAAGCCTCAGAATGCCGCAGAAGATGAATATTGTGAACGCTATCACCCCAAACATGATTTGCGGCTGGCTTATTTTTGAGGAAAACTGCATCAGGCTGAAGCCGAATATTGCAGGCGCAACGCCAAAAGAAACCGTGTCAGCAAGGCTGTCAAGCTCTTTGCCGAATACGCTCTGCTGCTGCATTGTCTTTGCAATTTTCCCGTCAAGATAGTCAAATACAACAGCTATACTAAGGGTGTAGGCAGCATAATCAAAATTATTGTTGATTGAGAACACTATGCTTACAATCCCAAGCGCGGCATTCAGCAGCGTAAACAGGTCTGCGAACTTCAAAAGCTTTGAAATCCTGAACTCATCAAGCTCTGTCTTTCTCCTTGCAAGCCTGAACTCCGACTTTACAAGGGCGTAAATGCCTGATGCAATTGTAAGCGCCAGCGCGGCGTACATCAAATACCAGTCTATCTGGAATGTAATCATTGTATGGAGCAGCGTCATTAGCTGGAAAAAGTAGCTTATCTTGCCGAGTACTGTCGGCTTGAACTCCTTCCTCAAGCCCTTGTAAAGTAGTATAATGCCGCCGATTATTGTCAGCATGTCCCTTCCAAGTATCACAAGAGCAGCCCAAAAAGGAATTATCCCTTTGAAAGCCAATGCCATGGCTGTCAGGTTTACAAGAATCTTGTCGGCAAAAACGTCAATTATGGAGCGCATCTGCGACGGGTATCTTCTCGCTGTGAAAGTTTCAAAGAATCCAACCAGCGCAGTCAGTATGAAGATAAACAGGGCTATGTTCCTCCTGTCCAGGGCAAGGGACACCGCTACAATGAAAGCAAGCACCCACCTGAGCCATGTAAGTGCAAAGAAAATTTTTTCTCTCCTGATCTTTAATCTCATTTGTTGCTGTAACCCATATATTTTTTAATTTTTTATATCGGCAATTATGGTCAAGCCTGCTTTCATGCGCTGGCCTATTTTGGCTTTCAAGCCCACCACTTTCGGAATCACAATTGTCGTCTGGCTTGACAGCGCTATCATTCCTATTTTACCGCCTTTATTAACTTTTTCTTTTTTCTTAACGTAGCACTTTATCCTTCTTGCAAGAAACCCCGCAATCTGGATGACTTTTATCCTGAGAGTCTTGTTTTGGATTATGATTTCATTTTTCTCATTCCGAAGGCTTTTTTCCAGGTCATAAGCCTTAAAGAAGCTGCCTTTTGTGTGCTTTATTGACTTTACCGTGCCTGCTATCGGAGCCCTGTTTATGTGAACATCAAAAGGCGACATAAAAATTGAGATGACATAGCATTCCCCGGCAACATCATTTGTCAGTGTTTTTATCTTCCCAAGCAAGCCCTTTTTTATTTTGACCTCATTTTTTGAAGTGTCTATGATGCTTATGATTTTCCCGTCTGCCGGCGCGACAATGTTGTTTCCTCCAGGAATCAGCCTTTTCGGGTCCCTGTAGAAGTAAAATAGAAACAGAATTAGCGCAGAAATTACAATTGAAAAGGCTAAAATTACCCACCCCATAAAAATCACAATCTGGTTTGATTATTTAAATGTTTTCAAAGCCTTGTTGTTCCAGATCAGGATTGCCAATGCAATCAAAGCAAGAGTGATGCCCGTTATGACATGCTTCAAATGGGTTTGCTCGCTTAAGCCTATTCTTGCATGAAATACATGCGGCAAAAAAGCAAGGAAAAATCCGATAAAAAGCAATGTCGTGCCTGAAACATCAAGAAATTCTTTCGCTTTCATAAAAAAATAAAAAAGAGCCTTATGCAGACTCTTTTACTCCGTAATGCACGCCAAGAGAAACTGCGCCTATTGCTATGTGCAGCCCGCTGATTGCCGTGTTTATGGCAAATATGCTTGCCAGCAATCCGCTTGCCCCCGGCACGAATCCAAGCACCCCTACAACAGCCGAGATGTATCCAAGCCACATGTTTGTCGGCTTGCCGCTTCCCTTATATGCAAACCAAACTATAGCTGCCCCTCCAACAAGGTGCAGAATGTTCTGTGCAGTGTTGACTCCGAACAGTGCTGAGTCGGGGCTGCCAACCAGCGGATTCGGGACAAATCCCAAAATCCCAACAAGCACCAAGACTGCTCCAATCACCATTGCATATGTTTTTTGTACGTCTGCGATATAGACCACCTCCTTAATGGTTTATACATTCTTTTTATCGTGTGTATTTAAGCTTTTCGTCGAATTGTATAATGCAAAATATATATCCAAAACATTTTTAAGAGTATAAACATTCCATAATGCTATGAAATACGCCATTTTAGACTGCTACACAGACGAGCCTGCAGGCTTGGGAGTTCCTCCTTACCTTGGCACTTATCCAAGGTACATAGCAGGCTTTCTTAATGAGGATGTTAATTACTTGACTATTGATGATTTAAGGCTGTGGAAGAAGCATAATGGGATTATTAGAGAAACTAAAACATCACAAAAAACAGATATAACTACATATAATTTAACAATAAATTACAAAAATATTCAAAAAATATTGGAAGAAACTGATACTTTGATTGTTGTGCTTGGAGTTCATGTTCCCGGGAAATATCTTTCTGCTGTGCCCGGCACTTTGCACGAGATAATCCCAATGATTAAGGAGCTGAATTGCAGGAAAATACTGACAGGGCCTGCTGTTTTTGGCACGCAGCTTTTTGGAGGTAGGTTCTTTGAGAAGGCTGATTTATCGGTTTTTGACAAGGTTTCTTATGAGATGTTCAACTTCAAGTACTCTGATGTTAAAGATTATTCAATCAAAGGAGCGCAAATAATCAAGCAAATACCTAACATTAGAATGATAGAAATAGAGACAGGGCATGGCTGTGATATTGGCAAATGCTCGTTCTGCACAGAGCCGATAAAGAATAAGGTTGAATTTCGGGAGAAAGAAGATGTATTGAATGAGGTTATTGAGTTTTATAAGCTGGGTGCAAGATACTTTAGGCTTGGAAAGCAAACCTGCTTCTATACTTTGCCTTATGCTGCTGAATTGTTGAAAGATATTAATTCCAATTGCCCTGAAATAAAGGTTTTGCACATTGACAATGTCAATCCTGTCAAGGTTGTTATGGACAAGCAGAATGATTTTGCAATAACAAAAGCAATTGTGAAATATTGTAGCAGCGGTAATATTGCTGCCTTTGGAGTTGAATCTTTTGATTTGGAGGTTGTGAAGGCAAACACGCTGAATACTCCTCCTTCTATTGCCTATGAGGCTATAAAAATACTGAATAAATATGGAAGTGAGGGGGGGAATGACGGAATGCCCAAGTTTTTGCCCGGAGTCAATATAATATTTGGCTTGCGAAATGAAAGCAAAAAAACACATGAGGAAAACATGAAATGGCTGACTAGGATTTATGAGGAAGGATTGATGCTTCGCAGGATTAACATAAGGCAGGTTGCAATCTTTGAAGGCACTTCTCTCTTTAATGAAGGCAGGGACAAATTTCTTCGAAAGAACAAGAAAATGTACTGGAAATGGCGCAATGACATAAGGCAGAAGATTGACTGGCCAATGCTGCAAAGAGTAATTCCAAACGGGACAATCTTGACAAACTGCTATGCAGAGATTTATGACGGCAAAACCACTTTCTGCAGGCAGTTCGGAACATATCCGATAATAGTCGGAGTGAAAGGAAGATTGCCATTAAAACAATTTTATGATTTAGAAGTTACGGGGCAGATGTTAAGGAGTGTTACTGGGAAGGTTGTTAGTTATAAATATGTTATTGTATAATTAACTACAGAACTTAATTATAAAAGGATGTCAAATTAATATTCCCCTTCCATCAAAAAATGGGCTATAGCGGATGGGATGGTTAATTATGTATTTTTAATTTTTAATCTAATTATATCAAAATCATCTTTAGTCGTTATTTTTAACTTTTTTAAAATAATTTTTTAAAATAATTAAACTCATAGTCTATCGTATCATGCTGCAATAAAATTAATGATAATTTATCTACTCGTTTCACTCTCATTTTCTATTTTTCTTAACTTTTACTATGCATAATTACTATATAATTAACTACAGAACTTAATTATAAAAGGATGTCAAATTAATATTCCCCTTCCATCAAAAAATGGGCTATAGCGGATGGGATGGTTAATTATGTGATAACCAATTTTAATAAATTTAATAACAAAATTTATATATAGGTAACTCTTTCAATTAAAATAGCTAGTTTTAGCCGAAGTAACTATACTTTAGGGATAACATAATTTTATATACTTAAGAATATTCCAAATCTACTTAGGAAGGTGTTAAAATGGAAATATCCAATTTAAAAGAAAAGATAGAAAAAGCCAAGCAATGTGTTGAAGAAGAGTCCGAATTTAAGAGAGAAATTTTCCTAGCTGTATTATTAAAAGATATTCTTACTGAAGAAACAACGCAATCTACACAAAAAAAATTAGAAATAAAATCACACGAATCTAAATCAAAACCACTTTCAATCAAAGAATTTTTGATAGAGAAAAAACCAAAGAATGATGTTGAAAGAGTTCTTGCTATGGGATACTTTTTAGAAAAATATCAATCTTATACTTCCTTCAATTCCGATGATTTAAAGGACGCTTTTGTCAAGGCGAAAGAACAGATACCCAAAAATATTCATGATAAATTATATCTCAATGGTAGAAAGGGACATATAACCGAATACCCCGAAGATAAAGATAATAAAAAAGCATATCACTTAACAGCGACTGGAGAAAAAATTATAGAGGGTGGATTCAAGGATGAATAAATGGAAGAGGAATACATAAAAAAATTTGAGGAATTTGATGAGAGGTTAAACAGAATTGAAAATACCCTTTTCTCCACAAGTGAGCCTCTAAAAAAAATAAAAGGGAATTTTAGTGGTTTAGCTGGAGGTATAAGATTTCTGATTAAAAATGATTTTTTTAATGAACCAAAAACGCTTAAAGAAGTAATTAACGAACTAAAAAGAGAGGGTTATCATAGGTCTATTTCAGGTGTGGCAAGTACTTTAAGCGTAACTTTTACTGCTAATCAAAAAATATTAACAAGAATAAAGGAGGAAAAAACATGGAAATACGTAATCAGGAAATAAAGGATGAATTAGACGAATTAATTGTTGATGGAGGGCAGGGAATAAACACCAGTCTTTTGGCGGAGCTATTGAAAGGCAATTTAACATTAAGTAAAGATGGAAATATTAATTATGAGGGTCTTTTTTATAAACTTTCAGAGAGGAAAAGAATGTTACTATATTTGCTAGCAAGAAAAGTAATTGTAGACAAAAAATTAAAAGAAATTAGAGAAAAAGCAGATTACAAAGAAATTGCTGAAGGTGCATTTATCTCACTTAAAAATATAGCAAGAATCCATTTAAGAGATTTAAGAAGTGTAGTGCCAAAAGATAATGAGGGATATTTTATTCTCAATTACAATTTAATAAAGTGCAAGGAAATACTAATAAAAAATGGATCAAGAAACTAAAAAAATTTTGGAATCTCATGAAGAACGAATCAAAAAACTAGAAAAAACTCTTGAAATTAAAAAACATAAAAATATACAATATAAAGATGAAGAAGCAGTAGATTTTAAGGGATTAAGCGGTGGAATCAATTTTTTAGTTAAAGAGAATTTTTTAATTGACTTAAAATCTGTTGATGAAATATGGATGGAATTAAAAAAACATAGTTATATTTATCCAAAAACTTCTGTTACAAAGATTCTTAATGTAGATTTTGTTAATAAAAAGAGAATTCTTAATAGAATTAAAGAAAATGGTATTTGGAAATACGCCATAAGAAAATGACTACAGCAATAGAACTAATCAAGATGCTATATAATGAAAGCTTTTTTGCTAGTTGGAGAAGTTTTCAAGAGGTTAAAGAAGCATTACAAAAGAAAGGTTTTAATTTTAGTGACCCACTGATTTTGGTATCTTTAAGAAGGGCATCCTCTAGAGGACTATTATCCAAAAAAACAGAAGATAATCGAGTTAAATTTTCTCAAAAAGTTCCTCCTCAAATTAAGATAAAGGAAAAAGATATTGAGGAATTAAATAGTGTTTTATCCGAAATAACAAAAAAGAAACTAGGCGATAGATTCCAGCAGGATATAAGGGAACTTAATACAGCATTTACTTATGATTGTGGCAATTCAGCGGCTTTTCTTTTAAGGAAAATACTAGAAAAATCTATTTTTTACGTATTTGCGGTAAATAACAAAACAAAATTACTCAAAGACAAAAATGGAAATTTTATGGGTTTACAAGATATGATAAACTTATGTGCAAAGGAAACAATCAAAGGTATTCCAGTTTTGTTGCCAAAAACAACCAAAGAAATAGTAGGTATAAAACTCTTAGGAGATTCTGCAGCCCACGATTATTTAATGAATATTGAAGTTTCAGAAATAAATCATCAACTTCCATTTTGGACCATAGCAATTAAGGAGTTATGTGATAAGCTTTAGTACATCAAAACGTTTTTTATTATCAAATTGATCAAAATCCCCCAACCCTAAAAAATAATCATAATACAATATATCTATTGGAAAAGCACTGGACATTCTTGGCTAAACTATTTAAACAAGACAATCCTCCTCTTTCTAAAATGACAGAGCATGAAAAAGAATTAGCAGTATTCCAGGGAAAGAAAATAAGAAGGATATGGCATAGTGATGAATGGCATTTCTCTGTTATAGATATAGTTTCAGCCTTGACAGACAGCGTTGATGCAAAGGATTATTGGTACAGGCTAAAGCAAAGGGAGAAAGAGTCCTCAGGAGTTGAGTTATCGACATTTTGTCGACAACTGAAATTAGCCTCATCAGATGGCAAATATTATGAAACCGACTGCGCTAACACAGAGTCAATATTCAGGATTATCCAGTCAATTCCATCCAAAAAAGCTGAGCCTTTCAAGCGCTGGCTAGCAAAAGTCGGCTATGAACGAGTCCAAGAGATAGAAAACCCTGAATTGGCGCAAAAGCGCATGAGGGAATTTTACAAGGCAAAAGGCTATTCTGATGACTGGATAGAAAAAAGAGTCAGGGGCATTGCCATTAGGGATGAGCTTACAGATGAATGGAAAAAGAGGGGCGTGAAAACCGATATGGAATATTCAATTCTTACTTCTGAAATCTCAAAAGCCACTTTTGGATTAACTCCCAGCGAATACCAAAAGCTCAAAGGGCTCAAAAAAGAAAACTTAAGAGACCACATGAATGATTTGGAGCTTATATTTACCATGCTTGGAGAGGCATCCACAACAAGAATTGCCAGAAACAAAGATGCTGAAGGCTTTGGACAAAATAAAGCAGCCGCAAAAGAAGGCGGCGAAGTTGCAGGCATTGCAAGAAAAGAGCTTGAAAAAAGAAGCGGGCAGAAAGTCATTAGCTCAGAGAATTATCTGACAGAGGCGGAAAATAAGAAAAAAAGAATATCAAACCATTAAGGTTATCAATAAGGCATTTTTAGATTTATTAAGCCCAAAACCCTTTTTATACCTTCAAATTATCATCACAAGAAATGCCGACATCCAAAATAATAAAATTCGGAAAAGGAATGGCTATTGTAATCCCGCCGGAATACATGAAGGAAAAGAATCTCAAAGTAGGTGATGTTGTCAGTTTTGAGATTTATAAAATAAGTTCCCGCAATACTTAAATACAGTTAAATAACTTACTCTATTTATGTTCCGTGTTTTCCGCTCAGACTGGTATGGCAAGAAGCTAGGCAAGCTAAGCAACCAAGAGCAAAAAAGAGTTATGAATTTTGAGCAGTCCTTGAAGCAGAATCCATCTCAAGGAAGACCTCTTGGCTATGATTTCTTCAGAGAAAAGAAGTTTAACGGCAAAAGGCTGTACTTTCTCGTTTATAATTCGCATGAAGTTGTTTTTCTAATAACAATCAGCGACAAGAAAACACAGCAGCAGGTTATTGACATCATCAAATCCAACTTGGATTTATACAAAGAAGAACTTAACAAAATCTTGGGAAAGATTTAAACTTCCTTTATCCTGCCTTTAAGTACGTCTTTTATGCCTGAAGCTATGTCCTTGAGAAGCTCTGTGTCTATCTCTTCCTTTTTCTTCAGCTTTTGGTACTCTTTCTTTGTGATAGTAACCGTTTCTGCCATAACAACTTTAATAATTTCCCACTTAATAAATCTTTCTGTCAAATATTAAATTCACATCAACCTTTATATATCATCCCTTATTTTTTAATTACAGGTGATACTTCAATGAACCAAGGAACCAAGGTCAAAGTCCATTACACAGGCACTCTGAATGACGGCAAGATATTTGACTCTTCAGAAGGAAGAGAGCCGTTGGAATTCACTATAGGCAATAACCAGGTCATAAAGGGATTTGAAGATGGAATAAAAGGCATGAAAGTAAACGAGGAAAAAACCATAAAAATCAAGGCAAAGGATGCCTATGGCGAAAGAGACGAGAGAATGGTTGCCTCTGTGCCAAGGGACAAGTTCCCTCCTGAAGCGCAGGCTGGCGGAATGCTTATACTGAAAGGGCCAAACGGCGAAAAGCTCCCTGCAGTCATAAAGGAAGTAAAAGATGATGCTGTAATCATAGACATGAACCACCCTTTGGCGGGAAAGGATTTGAACTTCAAAGTTAAGGTTGTGGGGATAGACTAATCTTCATCTTGCAGCATATCGTCTTCGCCGTCAGAAAAACTTCTACGCCTAATCTCAAAGTATGTATTATACAGATTTACTGCTACTTGAGCCTTTTTAGGAAGCTGCTTTTCAGGAATGCTTGCAATGTGTGGAATCAAAGCAACCAAGTTAAGAGCGTGCCGATTGCCAGGCCCGCATGGCAGTGAATCAATTCCTTCAGAAGCAAATGCATCTATCTCCTCCAAGCTCAATCCAGCTTCTTTTGCTATAACTTCTGGGCGCAAATACAATGGACTATGCAAGGCATCAAGCCTGATTTCTTCAGGGAATTGGATTGGGTATTTTACCGGCTTTCTCTGCCTTAATATGCCATAATGCTCTTTTCGCTCTAAGATATAGCCCATGACTTTAGGATATTTTTTTCCGAATTCCCTTTCAACATAACCAAGTATTCTCTTTTTCTGCTCGCTTGAATAGCCTTTCAGGGCATGATCAATAAGCTCTGCAAGTTGGAATTTTTTGTTATACCTAAAATCCCCTTTGAATAGCATTGACCTGATTGCATTGTTGTTGAAAGCCTGCCTGCCGTGCCTGTCCTTAATCAGCCTAAGCTCCGAGATGTCCCTCCACCTATAGAGCTCGCTTTCGCCGTTTGCTAAATTTCCACTGCTTCTATGCAAAACAGCTTTTTCAAGCGCGCTTCTTCCCATATTCTGCAGAAAGCCTGCAAGATATTTAAGTTTATTTGTAGCAAGTCCCTCAATTATTTCACAGAAACCTATTTAAACAATTCTTTTAAACTCAACATTATGCCTCCGTAGCTCAGTAGGTAGAGCGTGTGACTGTTATCCTCACTATTGTTCGGGACTTCCCAAACAAAGTTTGGTAAGTAATCACAAGGTCACCAGTTCGAGTCTGGTCGGGGGCGTTTTTTTCAATATGCAACAAATAACTTACAAGCCCTTAAAGCACATACTGGTCTGCACTAATGAAAGAGAGCAAGGCAAGGACTGTTGCTCGCATGTAAAAGGCTATGAAATCTTCAGGGAACTGAAAGACTGGGCAAAGTCAAGCGGCTTGTCTTCAAAAGTCTGGGTTACAAGGACAGGCTGTTTGGGATTCTGCAACAATGTAGGCGCAACTGTCGTTATCTATCCCGATGAATTGTGGTTCAAGCAGGTAAAAAAGGAAGAAGTGCAGAAGATAAAGGACTTTATCTTGGATTCAATAAATAAAGCTTTATAAACCAATCTTATTTTCAAATAGCATGTCGGGCCTGTAGTTCAGTCTGGTTAGAATGCTCGAGTCTCCAAAAGAGGCGGCAGAACTGATAACCAGCTCAGACATCGAGTGGTCGACAGTTCAAATCTGTCCAGGCCCATTTCTTTCAATACAGATTTATTGGCAACGAATGCCTTCCAAAAATGTTGATTTCCTGAAAATTGTTTTAACTACCACAAAGTTTAAATATAAGTTATTATTTTAAAATAGCAACACTTTTGTTTTACTAAAAAATAGGAGGGTGCATGATGAATTTTAAAACTAGGCTTTTGGCTTTGATGGTTGTTTCTGTTTTCTTGCTGAGCGGTTGCGAAGTGTACCAGACCCTTTACGGGAGCGCGCCGCAGGAAGCTCCTGAAGCTGCTCCGGGAAAGGCTGTGAGAATTGAGGGTCCGCTGGCAAAAGAAGCAGCCATTTCCAAACAGGCTTATGCTGCTGCATCCGCAACACAGCACGATCCGTTCAAGGCTGGAGACAATCCACTCGGGCCGTTTGACAGGGGAAAGTCTTTAGGGTTTACAATGCAGCAATGGCTGGCTGCAAGCGGCATAGGGATTTACAGCGTTGACGGCGAAAATGCAGAAGCAGAGTTTTCATTCAAGAATCTTGTGCCGAGCGGAGTTTATACAGTATGGTGCTCAAGAATTTCACTGCCTCCTAATTTCAGCGTTGTTGACAAGCCGTGCGGCGCAGAGGACGGCTCGCAAAACTCATTTACCGCAGACGAGAAGGGCAATGGTGAATTCTCATTGAAGTTAAGTGCGCTCGAGCCAAGCACAAAAGAGGCTGCATCTCTTATAGCAGTTGCTTACCACAGCGACGGCAAGACATACGGCGCAAGCCCGGGCGATTTCGGGTTGAACAGCCACGTGCAGATTTTCTACATGCTTCCCGAGATGGAGGAGGGCAAGGCAAAGTACCAAGTGCCTGTAAAGTTTGTGAATCATATTGATGCAGGTTTTCCCGAGCAGGATGTATTCATAGAGCTGGAAGAAAAGAAGGAAGAGGCTATGCCCGAGGAAAAAGAAGAACAGCCTGCCACAGGAAAGGCTGTTGAAGAGGTAAAAGAAGAAGAGGCAGCGCCTGAAAAGCCGGTCGAAGTAGTTGAAATGCCACAGGAAAAGCCGATTGTTGTGATAGTGCAGGAAACGGATTTGGTGAGCCTGCAGCCAGAAGCAGAGGATCCTGACAAGGCAGCAAATCTTGTATTTACTTACACGTCGCCTCTGGACGAGAAAGGGGGATGGCAGACAACTTATGGGGATGCGGGCGAATACACAATCACTGTAACAGTATCAGACGGCGAATCAGCAACAGCAAGGGAAGTTCTTGTAATTGTAAACAAGAAAGAGGAAGCGCCGGTAATCGACAGCTCAAAGCCTATTGAAAGCGGCTTGGCTATAGACGAAACGCAATCTATCGAGTTTAGCGTTGCCGCAAGCGACTTGAACAAGGACCAATTGTCATATGCCTGGAAGTTTGACGGCGTTGATGTCGGAAATGAAGACAAATACGCCTACCAGTCGACTTATGATGATGCGGGCACGCACACAATCAAGGTTGAAGTCTCAGACGGCTTGTCAAGTGCAAGCAAGATATGGTCCATAGAAGTGGAAAACGTAAACAGGAAGCCGGTTTTGGAAGAGGTAGGGGGCATATCCGCCAAAGAGACGGACAAGATTGTCATAACTGCGCTCGCAACTGACGACGACAAGGATGCCATAACCTACGCAATAAGCGACAGCAGGTTTGCCCAGGAAGACAATGTTTTCACATGGCAGACTGATTACGCCAGCGCAGGAACATATGAGGTTACTGCAAGCGCAAGCGACGACCAGGACACAACTGAGCAGGCATTCACAGTAACGATTGAGAACGTAAACAGGCCGCCTGTAATAACTGACATTGTGCAGAAAGGATAATTTACTCAAAATTTAAATTTTTGAGTTCCACAGAAACCATGTTTCTGCGGATATTCTTTTTTTTGAGGGGGATAAATGAATAAAAGGATTGCATTATTGCTAACAATACTTTTATTGTTCCCTTATATTGCCCATTCTATCACAACATTCACTATACAGGAAACTGAGAAAATAAGCCTGCAGCCTAATGCAACAGACCCTGATGCGGACAAGCTTGCCTTTGCATACACGCAGCCATTGGATGAAATGGGGGAATGGCGGACAGCTTATGGAGATGCTGGCGAATACAAATCAGCCATTACAGTTTCTGACGGGGTAAACATTGTGTCAGAAGACATACTGATTATTGTCAGGAAAAAGGAAGAAAGCCCTGTGATAGAGTCCTTTATTCCAAAAGAAGGCGATTTAAGCATTGATGAAGCCGAATCAATAGACTTCAGGGTTTTAGCAACTGACTTGAACAAGGACGAGCTTGCCTACAAATGGCAGCTGGACGGAAAAGAGGCAAAAGAAGGGCAGGAATTCTCTTACCAGACAACTTACAAAGATGCCGGCAGCCATAATGTCAAGGTTTCTGTATCAGACGGAACAACAAGCGCCAGCAAAGAGTGGAATGTTGATGTTAAAAACGTGGATGTTGAACGCATCCTGGACTCGATACAAGACGTTGTTGCCGATGAAAATGACATCATAAGCCTGGAACTGCCCGACTTCGAGAAATATGGCTTAACGTATTCAATTTCTGAGCCTCTTGGCAACAAAAATGAGTGGCAGACAGGCTATAAGGATGCAGGCTCTTATGAAGTTGAAGTCCATGCAGAGGGTAAGGGATTTAGCGGCGATAAAAATGTAAAAGTTGCTGTAAACGATGTTGATAGAGTGCCTGTTTTTGACAGGATAGGCAACAAAGTTGCAAATGAAAATGAGGAAGTGACAATAAGCCTTAACGCCAAAGACCCTGACGAAGACGAAATAACCTATTCCGCAGGCAACCTGCCTGAAGGCGCCTCTTTTGAGGGAAATATATTTGCATGGACGCCGAGCTACGACACTGTCAAAAAAGAGGGGCTTGTAGACTGGGTAATGGACAAGTTCAGGGTTCTGAGCAAGAGCTTTTATGTGCAATTTACTGCTTCTTCAAAAGACAAGAAAATAGTCCAGAACGTTATCATAACTGTCAAAGATGCCAATAGGGCGCCTGTAATTGAGGATATTGAGCCGATAACTGCAAATGAAGGCGAAACAGTAAAGATTTTCCCAAAAGCATATGATTTGGACGGCAACAAGGTAAAGCTGAAATATTCCGGCTTTACGGATTCTGACTCGTACAAATCCAATTTTGGCGATGCAGGCACATACTATGTCAAGGTTACTGCAAGCGACGGCTTGCTTGAAAGCTCAAAGTTTGCGAAGGTAACAATAAGCCATGTAAACAGGGTGCCGGTTTTTGAAAAAATCAGTGATGCAATGGCAGCGGAGACGGACAATATAGCGATTTTGCTGAACGCTAATGACCCTGACGGAGACGAGATAACTTACTCCATTGACAACCCTCCGGCAGGCTCTTCATTGAAAGGAAACGTGTTTTTATGGATGCCAGGCTATGACACTGCGGGCAAGAAAGAGGCAAAGAAATTTGACTTGGTGTTTGTTGCTTCTGACGGCAAATCAGAAACAAGGCAGATTTCAAAGGCTGAAATAGCTGATAAGAACAGGGCGCCAAGGATAGTCGATGCGACAAGGAGCGTAAATGCAAAAGCCAGCAGGCCAGTGCTCATGTCAGCCAAGGCAGTTGACGACGACGGAGATGAATTAACCTACACATGGGATTTCGGTGTTTTCCAGAAGTACAAGGCGACTCCGATACACCAGAGGGTATTCACCAGCAAAGGGATTAAATCCGTTAAAGTGATTGTGAGCGACGGCACTGATGAAGTCGAGCAAGTGATAAATGTGAATGTAAGTTAACAATCTTTATAAACCACCTTTTCTTTTTCTTGCTTATGAAGAAAGTTAAAATTGATGAGAAAACCGATAACGCTGTTCTTGACATCGCTTTAGACACATTGAAGATTGGGAAGCAGGCGCTTGTATTTGCGAGTACAAAGAAATCTGCGGAGAAAACAGCAGAGGAAATATCAAAAAAAATCAAGGCTGAGAATGAGGCATTGAGGGAGATTGCTGATGGCGCTTTAAATGCCCTGTCAAGGCCTACAAAGCAATGCGAGAGGCTTGCTTTATGCATGAAAAAAGGCATTGCATTCCATCATGCCGGATTGGTGGAAAAGCAAAGAAGCCTAATCGAGGATAATTTCAGGAAAGGCGCAATAAAAATAATATGCTGCACGCCAACTCTTGCCTATGGGGTGGATCTGCCTGCCTACAGGGCAATAATAAAGGACCTGAAAAGGTACACATTGCATGGACTGGCATGGATTCCTGTTCTGGACTACATGCAGATGTCAGGAAGGGCTGGAAGGCCAAATTACGACAGCGAGGGGCAGTCAATAACAATTGCAATGACAAGCAATGACAAGGAAAAAATAGAGGAAAGGTACGTGAATGGCGCTCCGGAAGACATCTATTCAAAGCTTGCAGTCGAGCCTGTTCTAAGGACGTATGTCCTGTCGCTGATAGCGGCAAACTTTACAGCGACAAAAAAGCAGCTTTTTGACTTCTTTGACAGGACATTTTATGCATACCAGTTCAAGGACTTGAGAAGGCTGCACGCAACAATAAACAAGGTCATTGATTTGCTTGAGGAGTGGGAGTTTATAATGGGCTCGGGATATGATTTTTCGAATGCAAATGAAATCAAGGACGAAAAGCTCAAGCCGACCTTAATCGGAAAGAGAGTGGCTGAGCTTTACATAGACCCTTTGACTGCGAATTTTATAATAGCATGCATGAGAAATGCCTCTGACAAAAGGCTTGACACTTTCTCATTCCTGCAGATGATATCCCATACCCTGGAAATAAGGCCATTGCTTAAGGTTGGCATAAGGGAATATGACAAAGTGCAGGAGTCATTGCTGGAGTTCAGCGACTTCCTGCTTGAGAACGAGCCTTCAATGTACGAGCCTGAATACGAGGATTTTTTGAATTCTGTAAAGACATCACTGATGTTCAACAAGTGGATAAGCGAGCAGGACGAGGAATTTCTGCTTGAAGAGTACAATATAAGGCCGGGGGAGTTAAGGGCAAAGCTCGAGATTGCCGACTGGCTGCTTTATGCGGCAGAGGAGATAAGCAAGCTGCTCCACTACAAGTCCCTGATTAAGGAAATTGTAAAATTAAGGCTCAGGCTAAGATACGGCGTCAAGGAAGAGCTGCTGCCTTTGGTAAGGCTCGAAAACATCGGAAGGGCAAGAGCCCGCATCCTGTTCAGGAACCGGATAAAAGACTTAAAGGACGCGAAGAACGCCGATTTGTCCACTTTAACACAGCTTCTTGGAGAGAAAATCGCATTGAGCGTGAAGAAGCAGCTTGGGCAGGAGCATATTGAAGTGCCTGAAAACAAGAGGAAAGGGCAGATTTCTTTGAGGGACTGGGAAGGATAAAATCAATTTAATTAATTCTCTTTTAACAAAACTTTATAAACCATTTTCTTTATCTTTGATTTATTGCCCCTGTAGTATAACGGACCAGAACGTGAGGTTGCGGATTTTCAAGCAGTAACCTTAAGGTCGGGGTTCAATTCCCCGCAGGGGCATAACTTTATATGAAAACCTCTTCTCTCGGAAATCTCAATTTATCTTTTTGCTTGTCCGCAGCATATCCAATCGGGCACAAAGCTGTCGGGACTAAATTCTTTGGAAGCTTAAGAATTTTTGCATATGCTTGGGGATCAAATCCTTCCATTGGGCACGAGTCAAAGCCAAGCGCTTTAGCGCCATTAAGAGCATTTCCCAAAGCAAGATAAACCTGCCTTTGCGCCCATGATAATTTCTGCTCTTCGCTCAGGCTTTTATCAAAACCCCTCATAATATCTATGTATCCGGTGCTTGCTCCAGCTTCCTTCATCAGCTTCTCAAGCTTGTCTATGTTGCCTGCAATATCAGTATTTGCGCAGAAAACGAGCAGGTGTGAGCAGGATTCTATCTGCTTTTGATTCATTGACACAGGAGTCAGTTTTTCTTTAAGCTTCGCATCTGTTATTACCTCTACTACCCATGGCTGTATGTTGAAAGAGGAAGGCGCATACCTGATAATTTCCAACAGCTCATTGACTTTAGATTCTGGTATTTTCCTTCCGTCAAACAGCTTTGTTGCATACCTTTCCATTACGATTTGCTTGAATTCCATTTTTAACCTCAATGTACCAGATAACCGGCATTAGAAACCCATATGTCATATTTAAATTTATAGAAACATAATCAATAAGCTTTAAATTAACTCGTTTCTTACCTCCCAAAATGCAAAAATACAAGCTTGTGTGCTTTGATGTTGACGGGACTTTGATAGACAATCTTACATTCTCATGGCAGATTTTCCACGACTATTTCCAGACAAACAGGCACAAAAGGGAAGACGCAAAAAAGAAGTTCTTTAACGGAGAAATAACCTATAGGCAGTGGGCGGAGCATGACATTGGGCTTTGGCGCGAGAGAAATGCTTGCCTTGAGGATTTCTTCAAGGCAATAAGGCATTTGAAGCTAATGGAAGGCGCCATTGAAACATTAAAAGAGCTCAAAAAAAGCGGCTTAAAGCTTGCAATAATCTCGGGCTCATTAAATATTTTGCTGGAAAAATTCATCCCGAACTATGAAGAGATTTTTGACGACGTTTTTTTAAGCAGGATTTATTTTGATGAGAAAGGCAATATAAGCAAGGTTGATGCAACGGAATTTGACATGGACGGAAAAGCCATTGCATTAAGAAAAATTGCAGAAAGGGAGAATATAAGCCTAAAAGAGTGCGTTTTTGTGGGAGATTACCTGAATGACTTAAAGATAATAAAAGAAGCAGGCTTGGGAATAGCGTTCAACTGCAATTATGACAAAGTCAGGAAAGCCGCTGATGTTGTAATCGAGAAAAAAGACTTGAGGGAGATTTTAGGGCATATCCTTATCTAATCCTTTCCATCAAAGCAGCATAAATTATAGGCATCGCAATAGTCGCATCACATATCAAGTCGACAAACTTAGCTTTTGGGCTTAATTTGCCCCATGAAATGCCTTCCCTTAATTCAGCTCCTGAAGAGCCGCCTGGCTCTGGCCTGTCCATTGTCACTTGAACTCCATAAGAAGCTTTCTTTGAAAACTGCATTGCCTGCTGTATGTAGTTTTTTGGCACCCCTCCGCCGAAATAAATAAAGCCTGTTTTTTTTGCAGTCCACGCAATGTCTATGATTTCCTTCAAGTCCTCAAAAGCCCTTGTTTCAATGCCTTTTCCTCTTGCAATCTGCCCCCATATCATCAATCCAATTCCTGAATCAGAAATAGCAGGGCAGAATACGGGTATCTTGTTTTCGTAGCAAGCCTTAAGTATTGATTTTTTTGGAGTCAGCCTTCCAATCTCCCATAAAAAGTCTTTTATTGATTTTTTGTCCTTTAAATTGTCAAAATTCTTTGCTATAAAGTCTTCCATGCCCTCATAAATCTTGTTTGGCATATAAGATTCATAAACCCTGTCAAAGCCTTTTTTGTAAAGCTCTGCATCGTCTGCATTTGCTGTGCCCTGATAGTGCCTGTAGCCAAGCGCCTCTCCCAGGTCATGGGTCAAAGTAGCGCCTGTTGTTACAACAACATCGACCCATTTGCTTTTTATCATATCAATTATAATTTCCCTCATGCCTCCCGGAACAAGAGGGCCAGCCAGTCCAATAAAAACCCTGCAGTCCCTGTCTTTAATCATCGCTTCACAGATATTGACAGCTTTTCCAAGCCTTCCGGCTCCCAGAACTCCTGTCAAGTTCATCTGCCCGACAAGCTCGTTCACGCTCATTCCATTTTTTATTTTTATATTATTGACTGGCTTCATTTTTATTGATTTAGCTCTGGTAGATAAAATAACTGAAATTAAGAATAATCTGGCTTTATACTCCCCTGTCTCTGACTGTATCCATATTGCCCGGTAAACACAATAATTATTTAAATCTATTGAAAATTAATCGTTAAAAATGAGTCTGTTAGTTGATGTACATTCCCACCTGGACCACCATTTATTAGCCGATAAAATAGACGAAATTATTCAAAGAGCCAAAAATGCAGGCTTAAGGCACATAATAACCAATGGCATAAACCCCGAAACCAACAGGAAATGCCTTGAATTGTCAAAAAAATACGAAATTGTCAAATGCGCAATGGGGCTTTATCCAAGGGATGCACTGAAAAAAGAAATAGAAAGCGGGGATTACCCCTTAAAAAATTCCGATTTTGATGTTGATGAAGAGATAGATTTCATAAGAAAAAACAAAAATAATATCGTTGCTATAAGCGAAGTTGGTCTGGATTTTGTCAATGGGGAAAGTAAAGAGCAAATTGAGGATTTTGAGAAGATGATAAAGCTTGCCGAGGAATTAAAAAAGCCGATAGTGGTGCATTCAAGAAAGGCAGAGCACAAATGCATCGAGATGCTTGAATCCTCAAAAAACAAAAAGATAATAATGCACTGCTTCTCAGGCAAAAAATCGCTTGTAAAAAGAATCTCTGATAATGGATGGTTTCTTAGCATTCCGACTATTGTTGTGAGAAGCCAGCAGTTCCAGGACATTGCAGGAAACGTTCCAATCACCCAGCTTTTTTGCGAGACAGACAGCCCTTATTTGAGCCCTTATAAAGAAAAAACAAACGAGCCTGCTTTCGTGGCTGAAAGCTACAGCAAGATTGCGGAAATAAAGGAGATGGATGTAATTGAGGCTATCAACAACATCTACATGAACTGGCAGAAGGTTTTCGAGTGAGTTAATTTTAAATAGTGCTTAAATAATAATCATCTTATGAGGGTTTTAATAATAGTTTTAATGCTATTTCTGGCATTACAAGTTGCTTATGCCGAAACCCAAATCTTCTCTGGAAAAGTGATAACAGGCGCTGACAAGGAAATAAACGGGGGTGTTTTTAGATTCACCTATGATGAAAATAGCAAAAAGGCATTTGTGCAGACACCGGCAGGCGGGTTAATTGTCGACAATGGCGCCTGCAAGCCAAACAACATATTCAGGGTGTGTATAAACAGCGCCAATTTCTCGCATAAGAATATCACCACTTACGTGTATTACTACGAGATTGATGCAACCATATACAAGCTTACCGGAAGCCTTTCAGCAAGCAGCAAGGCAACCCTGAGCAGCCTGCTGCAGGGCGAACCTACGGATTTGGAAGTGACTATCACAAACCCGACTGATTTTGAAATAACAGGCATAGTTTTCAGCTATGACTTGGCGCCTTTCTACATAATTGAGGCTAAAGGCTGCGAACTTAACGGCAAGCGCCTTATTTGGGAGGGCTCCCTAAATCCAAAATATGACAAGACATGCACTGCAAAAATCAGTACAGACAAGGATGGAAAGTACAATCTGGCTGGAAATTTAAGCTATTTCAACGGGTACGATACAGAGAAAATAATGACAAATGCCTCTGTAATAACAGTTCTGCCGAAGCAGCTAAAAGTCAGTTATTTTATGGATAAGGATATAAAAGTGAGGGAGCCGTTTTACATCAACCTTTCGCTGCAGAACCTGCATGCAAGCGAGGAAATCAGCGCTTCACTAAAAATAGTGCTTCCAAGCCATGTTTCGCTCATCAAGGACAAGCCGGCTTTTGACAAGGATGAAAGAACCCTGAGGCGCAGCAGCCTTCTGCTAAAGCCAAGCGAATCAATGAACTACTCATTATACCTGGAAAAAAATTCACAGGGCACAGAGCCGATTAACTACAAATTTGAATATGCAATCAAGGGCATAAGCGATGTGATAGAAAACAGCACTTTTGTGGATGTAGTTATACTGCAGCCTATAACAAAGCCTTCTGAGCCGAAAGTTGATGAGCCTAATGCAACTCCAAATGCAACAGCAGTCCAGGAATCTTTGCAAAGCCCGCAGGCAGCAGATGCAAACAAAACAACTGAAGCAGCTGCTGAAAATAAAACTTCGGAAAAGGTTGCAATAGCAGAGATTGAGCACAAAACTTTTTCTGAAAAGCTAAGCTCAAGGTTCTCAAAAAATGAAGCCCTAGTGCTTGTAGGTGTTGCTTTTGCGGTGTTTTTAATCATATTTTTTGTCAATAAAATAAGAAAAAGAAAACAGCCTGTCATGGACGAGCAGGCGGCTTTGAAAGAGATTCAGGAGAAAATTTTAAAGAAAGAATAAAAACCAAAAACTTTTTAAGCTTGATATGCCGTGTAACTACTATGAAGATAAGCATTGACACAAAAGAAGATTCTCACGAGGAGATCAAAAAAGTAATAAAAATGCTGCAAAATCTTGTTGGCGATTCAGGCGGAATTTTCACCAATGAGCCTTCAGAAGCGCAGGCAAGCCCGATTGCAAATATTTTTGGGGATACCACTAATTTAACACAAGAGTCAACAACTTCTTCAGAAACAACCGAAAATACACAGACAGAAACAACAGAGCCGGCAGAGCAATCAACAGAAGACCTGTTTGCAGAGCTTTTCAGCGAGGAAGAGCTGAAGAAAATGGACGTCAAAAAGGAAAGCGAAGAAGAGGAAGAATCAGAAGAAGAGACAAAGCAGAAATCAAAGGATAAAAAGTATGGTGTAGAGTTTTATTAAACCTCAATTATCTTCCCTTTTTTGCCGACATTTATTACTTTGGTTTTGCCAATCATTTCTTCTATGCCTTCTGCCTCATGGACATGGCTGCAGAGCAGTATGTCAGGCTTGAAAACCTCAATTGCTTTTCTAACACCCTCACTTCCAGGAAAAATGTTTGAGAATTTCTCCATCAATGAGCCTGAAGGGTGAACATGCGTAACCAAAATTTTTTTCTTGGCGTCCTTAATCCTGCCATAGCCTTTCTTTATCAGCTCAAAAATTTCGTCTTCACCAAGCTGGAACAAGCCGATGTTTGCCCCGCCGCAGCCGAACAAGCCGATGTCCTTGTACTTGATTGAGTAGCCGTGCAGGTTTGTCGCTCCGTAAAGCTCTGCCAGAAAATCAGCGGTTGCGACAGTCTCGTGATTGCCCGGAATCAAGATTACTTTTTTGCCTTTCTTGACAAAAGGGCCTATAATGCCTTCTGTCGAGGTTTCTGCGTAAGTTAGGTCTCCTGACAAAACCACCAAGTCAATATTTTCCTTTTCCGCCTGCTCTGCAAGCTTCCTGGCTTGCGAAGTATCTCCATGAATGTCGCCTGCTGCAAGGATTTTGACTTTTTTATGCTCCTTTTCCATAACGGCCCAAGAATAAATGATGTTTAAAAACTTATCTCTCTGTAATTTTAGCTTTTTCCGTCAAATCAACCAGTTTGCTCGGCCTGCCTTCTTTTTTGCCCTCGTAAATCGCGAAATCAACGCCGCTTTTTATTGCAGGGTCCAAATCCTCCAGAGAAGTCATGTAATCCTCACTGCTCCGGTTTACAGATGTTGTGACTACAGGCACTTCTGCGTCTGCAGCAAGCTTTCTAATCCAGTGGTTCGGAATCCTTATTCCCAACGTCCTTAATCCGGGGTTAACATCCTTTGCAACGCATTCTTTCTTCAATCTAAGGATCAGGGTGTAAGGGCCCGGCAATTTGCTTAGCCATTCCCCAGACTCTTTTGTTATGACGCAATTCTCATTAATCCAGTCGATTGATGGAGCAATTACGGAAAAAGGGCTTGCAGCCCTTCCCTTAAGCTGCCTTACTTTTTTGACTGCAGCTGAATTCTGTGCATTGCATCCAATGCCATAGATTGTATCAGTCGGGTATATGAAAACAGAGCCGTTTATAATGGAGTCAATGATTGACTGCTTTTCGAGATTAGTTTCTTCAAAATTCAGGATTCGCATAAGGCGAAGAAATAGAAAACACTATAAAAATGTTATGCTAAAAATTTTATCCCAGATACCCAATCATAAAGCCTTCTTCCATGCCGTTTATCTCATCGTCCTCAATGTATTCTTCCAAATACTCAATGCTGTAAAAATCCTCTTCAGATTCTTCGCTGTCTTTCATCCGAATCACCCCTTACTTTATTTTTATTCCAGCGAGCTGGGCATCAAAGCTTCTAAGCTGCTTGTTTGTCCTTGCTGTCAGCTCCTTGATTTGCTGCAAAAACAAATCTTCAACGAATTCATTTGTTAGTTCCATTTTCATCGCCTCCGTTTTTTTAATTCTTTAATGCGCGCCGCGGCTGGGATTTTCACCCAGAAGGATAAATCCTTTCCGAGGTTTGTTCGCAAAAATCGAAGATTTTTGGAACCCCGAAAATGCTATGCATTTTCGATGGAACCCAGAAGTCCTTTCGGACAGGAGGGTCTGAAGCTCCCGGTTTTCCTGATTTTCCTACCGCGGCATAAAGTTTAAATATTAGTTAATTTTATACCTCTAGTGAGGGTCTGAATTTACTGGATTGCCTGATTATCCTACTTTTTTCTTTTTTATTTTACTTCCAGCCATTAATGCCCATATCCTGCATGAACTTATTGGCAACAATGGGCTCTGGGATTGCTCCAGCGTTTTTTGATATTGGATTGTAACATTGGTAGCACACTTCAAACCATGGCTTTACAATTGTGCCACATATTGTGCATCTCATTGTTCTCACCTTTAATTTAAAAGCAGGAAAAGGGGTGGAATAAAGAGGAATTGAAACCTCTTTTTTTCCTGCCAAAGTTTTAATTGTTGTTAGGGTTTAAATATTTCAGCCAAGAATGTCCAGTGTCCAGTGGTTATTTGCAATATGGAAAGTAAATGAAAACATATATAAAACCTAAAATTATCCATCTTTTATGAAATGCACCCATCTCATTGTTTCGGGCAGAGTGCAGGGTGTTTTCTTCAGGGCTAATGTGAAGGGTAAGGCTCTTCAACTTGGCTTGAAGGGCTATGCAAAAAATCTTCCTGACGGGAATGTTGAGGTTGTTGCAGAAGGCAATGAGGAAAAGATAAAAGAATTAGTTGACTTCATAAAAAAAGGCCCTGGCATTGCAAGCGTTACTGGAATTCAGGCTAAGCACAAAGAACCAGAAAACTTTAAAAACTTTGAGATAAGACATCAATAAAAATGGGGTGGAAAAATATTATTCTGTTTGCGGCATTATTGCTTTTTACAGCTGCCTGTGCGCAGCAGGCTCAAACAGGACAGCCACAGCCTACCGAGAAGAATGTTGATGCGCTGAAGAATGGAGACACTTCTGGAATCGTAACAGGAGATGTCGTTTATTTTGGAAATTCAAAGGGATTTCTCGCAAAGCCGAAAAAGGAAGGCATTTATCCTGCTGTTGTCATGATACATGAATGGTGGGGGCTGAATGATAACATCAAGGAAATGGCAAGAAGCCTTGCAGCAGAAGGATATGTTGTTCTGGCAGTTGACCTGTACAATGGAAAGGTTGGCAAAAATTCTACAGAGGCAGGGCAGTTGGCCGGCGCAGTGCGAAGCAACCCAGCAGAAGCAATACAGAATATGAAAGCTGCTGTGCAGTACCTGAAGAATCTGGAAAATGTTGATGACAATAAAATCGCTTCAATGGGATGGTGCTTTGGAGGAGCTATGTCATTGCAGCTGGCTCTGAACGAAAAGCTTGCAGCAACTGTCATTTATTACGGCAATTTGGAGACAAATGCCACAAAGCTTTCTGTCATCAAATGGCCCATTTTGGGGATTTTTGGAAGCAAGGACACTTCAATTCCGGTTGAAACGGTCAAGAAATTTGAAGCCGCTCTCAATGAAGTTGGCATTGAGAACGAAATACACATTTACGAGGGAGTCGGGCATGCTTTTGCAAACCCTTCAGGAATGAACTATGCTCCTGAGCAGACAAAGGATGCGTGGGAGAAGACGTTAGAGTTTTTGGAGAGGGAGTTGAAGAAAACTAAGAATGAAACAGAGCAATCTGAACAGAAAATGTTAACTTCAATACCAGATGAATGGAAAATTTGTGAGGTGGATTCGGATTGTGTTGAAACACAAAGCGGACGATGTCCTTGTTCAAGTAGTGGTGGCCAAACTGCTATAAATAAAAAATATTTAGATTTATGGATTCAAAATTTAGAAAAATTTGGTCCCACTGAGTGTTTAACAGTAGACAAATGTTTTAAAGCAACTCCAAAATGTGTTGATAAGAGATGTAAATTAGTTTGAAATTAATAAAATCCATATAAAAAACTAAAACTCCGTCAACTTCTTTTCTGTATTGCTTTTTACAATCGTTGTATTACCTTCATCCCCGCCGGCAGTCTTCTCCACAATAATGAACCTGTTCTTCTGCAGCTTGTCAATCTTCCTCTGGAACGACTTATAAACTAAGTTGCCTCCATTGCTTTGGTATAATTTGAAAAGCTCGCCTATCATTTTGCCTGAGTTGTTTTTCACCAAATCAAGAATCATCTGCTCGTCAGAGGCAAGCTCGCTCGGGTTTTTAATGCTGAAGTCCCTTATTTTTTCAAGCGCCTGCTGTGCATGCTCAAGCAATATTTTTCTTGAGGATTTGTCCTCTGCAATCAATCCAGCCTGCTTCATTAAATACAATCCCGTCCTTATGTCCTGCATCTCGGCTGTTTTTTTTGCTATCAGCTCAAATGCGCTGCTGTCCCACACATTAGCATGGAAAGCATATTCCATTCTTTGCTTTAAAATGCCTTTTGTTTCCTCATAATTGTAAGGCCTGAATTCCAAAATCTCGGGCATCAGCCTTGACTTGATTCTTTCATCAAGCCCTGCAATCCAGTCCTTGTAGTTTGTTATAACCACTATTGCCTTTCTTGCTATATCTTCCAGCACCATATAAATAAAATCCAGGTCTTCCAGCTTGTCAGCCTCGTCAAATACAAAAACAACAGATTTCTTGTTTAAATTCTGCCTTATCCACCTGAAAAGCTCCTCTGTTTTCTTGTTTTGGACGAACTTGAAGTCCATCAGGCTGCATATCTCAAGGATTATCTTATAGGTAGTGTTGTTCTTCCAGCAGTTTATGTAGATTGGCACTATATCGTCTGTCTCGTCCTCAATCTCGTTCAACAAATGCCTGCATGCAATTGTTTTTCCTACTCCAGGCTGGCCATGCACAAATATGTGCCTGCCTGTTTTCTCTTGAAACAGGGGCTTTATGCATGCTGCAATCATTCCCTGCTCTTTTTCCCTGTAGCGGATAGGCTTTGGAATAAAGGAAAAGTCCAGCGGAACATCGCTTTGATTCTTGAACAGGCTTTCAGAGCTTCCCAAAATGTCCTTGAACATTCCACCCATATCAAAGATAGAATTTTGATGGTTTATATAGATTTTGGTTGTTGGTTTGTTTTAATTGAACTTAATATTTCAATCCGCCTTCGGCAGAATTATCTGTTTTAATAATTTAATATCTTTCAATCCGTCGCCTGCGGCGACATTTAGTTACTGCGCCTCGGACAATCCGCTGTGGAGGTTGCTTATCTTGTGCCCCTCCTCGGCGCAAATTACTTGAAAATCTGCGATTTTCAAGTTCCCGCGAATCTTTGATTCGCTTGACATTGGGACTGCAAGGCGTACTTTCCTGAGCTGGGCTCCCATTTTTGCTTGCAGAGCTTGGGAAGCGACGTGATTGGATCTATTTTGTTACAATTACCTGCGTATAACAAAATCCAATTCAAATCCTTGCGCCGCATTTTGGGCAGAATTTATGGTGCAAACTTAATGCAGCCCCGCACTGATTGCAGTATTTGGTGTTTGATTGCTGATGAACTGCTTTGTGATGGGCAGTTTCTTTTTTTGTTGTCCTGTTTTTTACCAGATTGAATATTAGTTTAAGAATGCCAATAAAAACAAAAATAAATCCAACATAGAAGAAAAAGACCAGTTTTTCATAATCCAGCTTGTATGAAGCAATTGAAATAAATAATCCGACAATTACATAAATCAGCCAGTGTATTTTTGCCATTTTAGTTTGATTTCCCAATAACTTTCTTTCCCATGTACTTCTGAAGCACAGTCGGCACTTTTATCGTCCCGTCTTTCTGCTGGTAATTCTCGACAATCGCCCTTATTGCCCTGCCTGTTGCGATTGCAGTGCTGTTCAAAGTATGCACATGCTCTTTCTCCTCGCCTTTCCTGTACTTTATATTCAATCTTGTCGCTTGGTACGAAGTGCAGTTAGAGCAGCTTATTACTTCCCTGTATAAATTCTCGCGTGGAAACCAAGCCTCTATATCATACTTTTTTGCAGCAACAATCCCAATGTCGCCTGTGCAGATGTTCACAACCCGATAAGGAATTTTTAATTGCTGGAACAATTCCTCTCCGTTGCTTAAAAGCTCATCATGGAATTTCCATGAATCCTCGGGCTTGCAGAAAATGAACTGCTCAACCTTGTTGAAGTGATGCACCCTGAACAAGCCTTTTGTGTCAATGCTGTGGCTTCCAAGCTCCTTCCTGAAGCAGGGGGAATACCCGGCAAATTTAATCGGCAATTTTTTTTCATCAAGAGTTTCGTTCATGAGCATTGCAGCAATAGGATGCTCTGAAGTTGCAATGAGCAGCAAATCCTCGCCATCTACCTTGTACATCATTGTTTCAAAGTCCTTCAAGTCTGTTACGCCCTCGTACGGCTTTCTCCTGAGCATCAATGGGGGCTCTACAAGAGTGTAGCCTTTCTTGGCTAGAGAATCAACAGCAAAATTCACAAGAGCCATTTCAAGCCTTGCTATGTCGCCCATAAGATAATAAAATCCATGCCCTGAAACCTCAGCAGCCTTCTCGAAATCAGCCAAGCCAAGCTCCTGCAAAAGCTCTCCATGGGGCTTCAATTCAAAGCTGAATTTTGGCTTTTCGCCCCAGGTTTTTACAACAGCGTTGTCGTTGGAGTCCTTGCCAACTGGCACAGACTCGTGCAGAATGTTCGGAATCCTCATCAAATAATATTCAATCTTGTTTTTTAGCTCTTCAATCCTTTCATCGCTTTGCTTTATTTTTTGAGGCAGCTCCTTTGCCTCTTTTATTTTTTCCTTTAGGTCCTTGCCTTGCTTTTTCAGCTTGTTTATCTCGTCTGTTATCTCGTTTCTTCTCTGCCTGAGGCTCTGGTTTTCCTGCAATGACTTCCTGTATTCAACATCGCATTTCAGCAAGTCATCAAGCCATTCAAGCTTTTCCTTCTCATTCCTCTTCTGCAAGTCCTTCCTTACAATGCCAGGATGCTCGCGAATGAATCTTATGTCAAGCATAACCAAAGAGTTCGCTGGAATGTATAAAAAGGTTGCGGAAGGGAAAAGAATATAAAGACGTGTTTTCAGGAATTAACAAGGTATTTAGTGTTTACAAGATGTCACAACCAGAATTAAGGCAAGACCCAATAACGGGCATTTGGGTTATTGTGTCAGAAGGGAGAGGTGACAGGCCTGATAAATTTGCACGGCCTAATGGTCATGTTACTCTTCCCAATCACGATCCGAAATGCTATTTTTGCCCAGGTAACGAGCATTTGACACCTCCGGAGGTTGAAGCTTATCGTGATTCTAACAATTCCAGTGTTTGGTGGACTCGAACGGTTCCTAATAAATTTCCAGCACTTTCTTTAGAAGCAAGAGCAGACCAAAATTTATTAATTAAGGATGGAATGTTCATCAGGACAGGAGGCTATGGAAACCATGAAGTAATAATAGAAGACCCGTTGCATAATCGGGACATCCCTGAAAGGCCTTCGGATTTGATTAGGGAGATGTGGTGGATGTTGAGGGACAGACTTACTTATAATCATTCAAAGGGCTTAGAAAATGTAGTAGTTTTTAAAAATAAGGGTGAAGAGGCTGGTGCATCTGCAGAACATCCTCATTCTCAATTAGCCGCTTCTTTCACTCATTTACAGCAGCTTAGTAAGGAGATTGAAGGTTCTCAACGATATTTCTCCCTGGACAATTTTATGGATAAAAAAAGACAATGCGTATATTGTGACATGGTACACCAGGAATTAGAAAAAGGAGTTAGAATAATTGCTGAAAACCCATATTTTATTGCATTTTTGCCATTTGCTTCAAGAGTGCCATTTGAAACATGGCTCGTGCCAAGAAACCATAAATCAGATTATACTCTCATTACTTCAGAAGAGGCAACTTCATTAGCCGATGTAACAAAAAAAGTTTTCCAAAAATTACGTGGAGTTTTAAAGGATTTTGACTATAATATGGTGCTTCACTCTACACCATTAAATACCGGCGTCCAAGAATCTTATCATTATCATATTGAAATTATACCCAGAACAACCAAAATCGCT
>Ga0209212_1001036_pt1 | contig 48119 bp, 47 predicted proteins | sample RifGroC2_FD_183996 | JGI IMG/M metagenome (GOLD analysis project Ga0209212, IMG submission 183996) | Groundwater microbial communities from Rifle, Colorado, USA - Groundwater C2 (SPAdes) (version 2) | ecosystem: Environmental > Aquatic > Deep subsurface > Groundwater | place: Rifle, Colorado... | reverse complement strand
TGATCACCTCCGTCCACTGTGCCCATGGAATAGGTGCGGTGCAGGTAGGTGTCGGAGGTGATCATCTCCAGATAGGCCGGGTTCTTCAGCACGATCTTGTCAAACAAGGTCAGCGAGAAGCGGGCAAACTCTATGTTCCTGCGGGCCGTATCCTCGATCTGCACACGCTCCGCTTCGGTAATAGGGCGGCTCCAGCCTCCGGGAACCCCGGCCACCGGATGGATCGACTTGCCCCCCAGAAAGGTGATGATCTCGTGGTTGCGCTTGCGGCAGGCGATCACCTCGCCGGCCACATCCAGCCCGACCTTGCGGGCCACCCCCAGAATGTTGCGCTCCGAGGGGGGCGCATCCGGCCCGACGATGAAGTCCGGTCCGCCCAGAGCATAAAAGTGGGTGGTGTGATCGGTGACGAAAAAGGCCATGTAGAGCAACTCGCGCAGTTTTTTGGCCACGGAGGTGGGCTCGGCGCCGAAGACACCGTCCAGCGCCTTTGTGGCGGCCAGGTGGTGGGCCTCCGGGCAGACCCCGCAGATCCGGTTGGTGATGACCGGCATCTCCTCGGCCATCCTGCCCACGCAGAACTGCTCGAAGCCGCGCAGCTCCGGGATCTGGAAGCAGGCGTTCTCCACCGTTCCCTGATCGTTGAGAAAGATATCTATCCGGCCATGCCCTTCCAGGCGGGTGATCGGGTCGATCGTGATCCGTGTCGTCATCAGTGACCTCCCCCGACTTTGCCGCCCAGCGTCGAACTGGCCAGGGCGTATTTGTAGAACAGTCCGGCATAGTCCGGGATCGTCGCCAGAAAAGCCGATACCCGCCCGGAGATTTCCGCCTCCGACAGGCCAGCCGTGTCGCCGATGTCCATGACCGAGCCGAGCGCCGCAACCATCTTGGCCCCCTGGTCGCTGATCCCTTCCGGCGCACCGTAACAGCCGCTGCAGGGCATGTTGGCCTTGGTGCAGGGAGCGCCGCAACCGCTTCGGGTGGCGATACCCATGCAGAGCAGCCCCTGTTCCAGCAGACAGGCCTTGGGATCTGGATAGAATTCATAGTTACGGCGGAAGGCGGGAATGCGCTTGTCTTCCTTGGTCCGGTCGCAGTCGTCGCAGACCGTCAGCGCGCCGCAGCCGATGGTGCTCCCCTTGGCGGGCAGGTCCCCGGAGAGGATCACTTCGATCACGTTCCAGATCTGGTGCGATTCCGGCGGGCAACCGGGGATGTAGTAATCCACGTCCACCTCCTGGGCCAGATGCTTGACGCGGCTTAGCAACGCCGGCAGATGGATGTCCCCTTCGGGAAAACTGGTGGTGCCGGAAGGGATGATCGCGTCCGGATTTTCCACCGACGGATTATCCAGGTAGATCGAACGGAACAGATCCTCACGGGTGCTGAAATTGGCCAAAGCCGGGATGCAGCCCCCCTTGGCGCAGGAGCCGAAGGCCACCATGATCTGTGATTTTTGCCGCAGCAGCCGGGCCATCTCCAGGTTTTCTTCCGTGCGCAGCGCGCCGTTGAAGAGGGTCACGGCAATGGCCCGGTCCGGGAGCGCCTCGATGTCTTTCCTCTTGGTATCCAGCAGGCAGGGACAGAACATCAGGTCCAGCGCCGCATCCACGTCCAGGATCTTCTCGTGCAGGTTGACAACCGCTATCTCGCAGCCGCCGCAGGACGCGGCCCAGTAGATAGCCAGTTTTGGTTTATCAGGCATTTGGTCCTCCGTTAAACCTGTGAAAACAGTCGAATGTAAATCTATTCGGCATCAGATCTCGATCCTGAATTCAGCGCCGTTCCCGAGGTTGCGGGCGGAAATTCTGCCGTTCATATTCTTTTCGATAATGATTTTAGACATGTACAACCCGACTCCGGTGCCCTTGTCCGGCCCTTTGGTGGTGAAATAGGGGTCGAAGATACGTCCCATGACATCATCAGGAATACCGCCGGCATTATCAGCAATGGTCACCACCGTCTTGCCGTCTTCGGTGAACAGGTCAATCCTGACTCTCGGACAGTCTGTTTTCAGTTTTGCAAACGCATCACGGGCATTCAGCAAGATGTTAAGCAGGACCTGGGAGTATTCGTTGGGATGACCGTAGACGACCGGATCTCCGGAAGTATTTACCTCGATCCTGATCTGCTGCTCCTGAAAACCGGATTCGATAAGCATGAGGGTCTTGCTGATTTCCTTGCTTACCTTGAAAGTGGTTTTCTCCTTGTCAGGTTTGAAAAAATTCCTGAAATCGTCAATGGTCTGGGACATATGCATGATGATTGCCATGGTCTTGGCAACACGCTCATCAAGGTAATCCCTGCTGAACCTGCCGCATTCAAAAATTACCGGCATTTCCTGTATCACAAGCCCCAAGGTATTCAATGGCTGCCGCCACTGATGGGCGATATTGCCGATCATCTCCCCCATGGCCGCCTGCCGGTTCTGCTGCACCAGCTGCAGGTCCTTCTCCCGACTGGCCTCCACGGCCCTCAGGCGTTCAAGAGTCTCCTCGTGCAAGGCTATCTCGGCCTTTCTGTGGCGCTCTTCGTGATCCAGGTTATCCAGAGCAAAGGAGATGTCCGTTGCCATCTGTTTCAACAATTCAATCATCCGCGAGCAGAAATAGTTCGTTTCCCCGGCATAGATGGTCAAAGCGCCGATCACCTTGTTTTTCAATGTCAGTGCAATGGCCGCCGAGGATAGGAAGCCCCGTTCAAGGCCCTTTTCATGCCAGGGAGCGGTTCGCTCATCGTTTATGAAATCGTTGCAGATGTAGTAGTGGCTGTCGCGGATGGCCGAACCGGTAGGCCCCATTCCTTCCGGCACCTCCAGGACGGAAACACGGATACTGTCAAGATAGCCGTGATTCTCCCCATACCAGGTAACCGGCTTGACCATGCCGGATTCTTCGTCAATCAGTCCGATCCAGGCCATCCTGAAACCACCCTGTTCGACAGCAACCCGGCAGATATTCTTGAAAAGCGTCTCGCGGTCCCTGGCGCGCACGATGGTATGGTTGGTCCCGCTAAGCACCGCATAAAGCCGGTTCAGGCGGAGGATCTCTTTCTCTGCCACCTCTCGCTCGGATATCTTTACCTCTAATATCTTGTTGACCTCAAACAATTCAGCCGTTCGTTCCCTCACCCGTGTTTCCATATCATCATGCGCATGGCGCAATGCCTCTTCCGCCCTCTTGCGCTCGGTGACATCGCTGACAAGGCTGAGAAGACACGCTTCTCCATTCAGGTCGATGATTTCGGCCGAATACTCCCCCTCGCGAAGTTCGCCGGTTCTGGTATGAAATTGGATGGCAATGGAGCGCACGTTCCCGCCATTCCGCAACGTTTCTATTACCCTGTCACTGGCATTTGAATCATGCCAGATGCCCAGTTCGGCGGGGGTCCGCCCGATCATCTCATCGCGTACGTACCCGCAGGTCCGTTCGAAGGCTTCGTTGACCTCAATCAAACGGCCATCCGCAAAACTTGAAATGGCAAGTATGGCAGGTGTAGCAATAAAGGCCTTGAAAAATTTCTCCTCCGACTTTTTGAGCCTGGTTGCCATCTCCACCTGATGTTTATTGGCCAGCCCCATATTGACCAGCAAGTCAACGAAGGAGCTGTAATAATTCATTATCTGCCGGACCTTTTCCCGTGTAAAGATCGGGACGCGCCTCAACGCAGCCATGTAACGCGCGGAGTCGAAGCCGAACTCCCGCGCCTGGCGGAGAAAATATTCCTCGTCGATCTCTTCGTCGTCGTAGAAGAACTGGCCCAGATACAGTGTGGCGCAATGATCTCCGGCTATGACGATCGGCTTTGCCATATCCCAGAGACCATTGCGGCATTTGTAGGAGATATAGTCTTCTGCAAGCGGGCGGGATTTGATGTAGTCGTCACTTTGACGGCAGCGTTCGGCGGTGACAGAATGGCGGCGATGGAAGGCGGTGCAGATCTCCTGCCACCCGGTGGCGACAAAGACGGTGCCGTCAGTGCCGATTATGCCTACCGGAATACCGGTGGCGGTATGAAAGTGGTCCATGAGCCGCTGTAAGTTGGCAATGTCGATCAGTTCAGCCAATGTACGCGCCATGGAAATTCCTTTTCAGTTCCAAAGGTGGTAGAATCCGATTCTCAATATCTGAGACTACATTGCTTCTTCATTTTTCACAACTGGCTTCACACACCAGGTTCCGGCCGCCGTTTTTGGCCAGATAGAGCGCCTCGTCAGCCGCCTTGCAGAGGGCTGTGGCATCGCCATAGAGCGAGAGCGGAGCGACCCCGCAGCTGAAGGTGCAGGAGAAGGGCTCCCCTTTTGCCTGGAAACGGACCGCCGCAAAACTCTCCCGCAGTTCGTTCAGCAGAGTAACCGCCTCGGAGATGCTGCAACCGGGAAGCACAACGGCAAACTCTTCCCCTCCGAATCGCCCGACAACGTCCGTTTTGCGCACACGCTGCCCCAGCAGGCGGGCCAGAGCAATCAGAACGCGATCGCCGACCGGGTGCCCATACGAGTCATTGACCGTTTTGAACTTGTCCACGTCGATCATGGCAAAGCAGACTTCCTCTTCCTTGCGCTGGGCATGGGCAATGGCGGTATCCAGGTGTTCCTTGGTGGTGGTGTGATTGAACAGGCCGGTCATGCTGTCCCGCACCATGTAGGAGCGGATGATCTTCATCCGCTCGGCGCGGACAGCCACCGACGAGATCAAATGCTGTGCCTTGATCGGCTTGGTCAGGAATTCGTCCCCCCCGGTCAGCATGGCATGGAACTGCTTGTCGGTGTCGGTTTCACTGGAAAGGAACACAATCGGAATACTGAAATAGGCGCTGATCTGGCGGATCGCCTTGGCCAGTTCCACGCCGTTGCATCCCGGCATGTACATATCCATCAAAATCAGGTCCGGCTTGAATTCGAACAGCGGCGACATCACCTGCAGCGGATCGTTCACCGCCATCGTGGTCATTCCCGCTTCCTGGAGTATCAAGGCATGATAATCTGCAAGTTGCGGGTCATCATCCACGATCATGATCCGGTATGGCTCCGGCTTGACCGCGGAGGTGAGCAGACTGAGAGTCGAGCAGAGATCGGTTATATTGAGCGGCTTGGTAAAATAGGCACTGGAGCCGGCACGCACCGCCGACAGACGATTGGCAAGGGAGTTGTTTGACGATATGAAGACAGTTGCAATCGGCTTCTCACGTCCCGACTGGATTTTATTCATGACCTCCGCCCCTCCGACCGGCTTGTCGGGAAAGATCATGTCCATGACGATGGCGTCGGGCGAGGAGTTCTGCACTGCATTGTACAATTGATCAATATCCCCGAAGGAAACGACCTCGAAACCGAAGCAGCCTATCTGGGTTGCCAGGGCCAGGCGCTGGAACGAATCATCCTCGCACAGGTAAACCACCTTCTGTTCCTTGTCGGCGGAAGCATCACTGGCTACCGTCAGCTCCTGGATCTGCAGTTCCATCCCCTGTTCCGGATCGATCCGGGCGATTTCTCGATCAATCTGACTGAAGCATTCCTGCATCTGCAGATGCCAGTTTTTGTCGGTGGGCGTGATTGTCTGCAGCGCCTCCTTTGCCAGATTCTCCCCGGCTGCCGCCGCGGCGCTCAACATGCTCAGTCCGAACGAAGCGCTGGCCCCCTTCATGGTGTGGATGCGGCGGTGCAGATCCTCCAGCCTCTCGCCCCACACGCCACCCGCGACAAACTCATCGTAAGATTTGCGGATTCCCTCCAGTTGAACCGGAAGCTGCTTTGCATACGCTTCACGGATCTTTTTCAGCCTGGTGGCCGCTGAAACGATCTGTGTGCTCACGGCCGGCTCTCCCCGCCTGCTCCGGCAAGCAGCGCGCCGACCATTTCCGGCAGCGTTTCCTGCAAATCTTCATCCTTGGTCAGTATGGCGTCAATATCCGGATGGGCGCTCCTCAAAGGGGCGGCATCCTCTCCGGTGATCAGCACGAACGGCTGCTTGAAACCCTGCTGGCGCATCTCTTCGAAGAGCTGGATCCCGTCGATGAACGGCATGTTCATATCCGACACCACGGCGCTGATCGAGTCAACGTCCGCCATCTTCTCCAGCGCGTCCAGCCCCCCATTGGCTAGCAATGTGTCGAAACCGGACGATTCCAGGATCAAACCGGTCAGTTCAGCGGTGAATTCGTCATCATCAACCACCAGAATTGTTGCGGGTGAGTCACTGCTCATATCTTCTCCTCCCTTGTCATCCTATTAGAGCTCTAACTGTTTCTATCAGGTTGGACTGGTCAAAGGCCCCCTTGACGATGTAGGCATTGGCCCCAACCAGTATACCACGTTTTTTGTCCTCTTCTTTTTCACGCGAGGTGACGATGACAATCGGCACCGCACGGTAACGTTCATCGGCTCGCAACCTTTCTGTCAGCGAAAAACCGTCCAGCCTCGGCATCTCCACATCGGTTATCACCAGGTCGAACAGCGTCTTGCGGGTCTTGCCAAAGGCGTCTTCGCCGTCTTCCGCGGTGACCACGGCATAACCGTAGGCCTCAAGGATGCTCTTTTCGATCTCGCGGGTATTGATGGAGTCATCCACCACCAGCACCGTAGCCGCATGATCCTCCCTGGCGGAGAGGGGCAGCCGCACCGGGTCCGCTATTTCCCGAGCCTGCCGGATCAGTTCCGGAACATGCAGTACATTGATGATGCTGTCGCGCGCTCCGATGGTGACGCCCGAAACCATGCGCAGGTTCTTCAGGTGCGGTGGCAGCGGTTTTACCACCATCTCTTCCCGCCCGATGATCTCGTCCACCATCAGCCCCAGTTTTTCTTCCCCGTCCCTGATGATGACAATCAACGCCTCAGCCGTCTCGGCGTCGGTTTCTTTCGCAAGCCGCAGGAGAGCGGACAGGTCCTCAACCGGGATGATCTGTTCCCGCAGGCGTATGGCGCGTTTGTTGACGATCTCGATAATCCCGCTTCTCGGCACCGAGAGCATTTCAACCAGCGACGTGGCCGGCAGGGCACAGGTTTTGCCGCCGATGGCGACCAGGAACAACGGAAAAACCGCCAGATTGAGCGGCAGGCGCAGCAGAAAGGTCGTCCCCGCCCCTTCCCTGGTTTCGATTACGATTGCCCCCTTGAGTTCATCGACGACGCTTTTCCTGACCACATCCATCCCCACTCCGCGGCCGGAAATATCGGTGATCAGAGGGCTGGTACTGAATCCGGGCATGAAGATCAGGTCGGTGACCTCGGCCCGGGACATGCCGGCCAGAGTATCGGCATCGTACAGCCGTTTCGCCAGCGCCTTCTCGCGAATTCTGTCGATCGAAAGCCCCTTGCCGTCGTCACTCAGGGAGATGGTGACACAGCCGCTGTCGTAAAAGGCGGAGAGGTGGATGGTTCCCTTGAGCGGCTTCCCGGCGGCAATCCGTTCTTCGGCGCTTTCCAGCCCGTGATCCAGCGAATTGCGGATCATGTGCATCAGGGAATCACCGATACGGTCGATAATCTTACGGTCCAGCTCGGTGTCGCCCCCCTCCACTACGAAATCCACATCCTTGCCCTGTTCATGGGCAAGATCCCGGACCGTGCGCCGCAGTGGGTCGAAAACGGTGGAGAGCGGCTGCATGCGCATCCTGAGCGATGTTTCCTGCAGGTCGCCGACGAGGTGGTCCTGTAGCAGGGATGCGTCGTGCATGGCCCGCACCGATTGGCGCAGGGAAAGCTGAAGCGCACGGCCGGCCTCGATCAGTGGTTCGTGTTCATTATCCGCACCATGAAGATGGCCGGCAACCGTCTTGAGATGCCTGGCGGTTGCCCGCTCGATTTCAGCAAGGCTGACGATATGCCTCCTGAATCTGACATGTTCGGAGACGATCTCTCCCATCAACCGGATCAGCTCATCCAGTTTGGCGGCGTTGATACGCAGGTAATCGATCTTTTGCCCCTTGGGGGTCACCGGCAACGGGGCGGACTCGACAGGCGTGGCAATGGCGGGTTCAGCCGGAGGGGGCAAGGGAGTCAGCCGGGGCGGCGGTTCCACCGGAGTGGACTGCTCGGCAGGAAGCGATGGAGCATCTCCGGCTGAGGGCGCCGTGGCGGCCAGGGCCAGTTCCTCGCAGAGTTCCCCTGGCGCCTGCATCGATGTATCGCCGGCGGTTATCCTTTCCAGCATCGCCGTGAGAGCATCCACTCCCCGGAAAAGAGCGTCGGAGACCTGGGCGTTCAGGGAGATTTTACCACCGCGCAGAGCATCAAGCACATCCTCCATCTTGTGGGCCAGCTCGGTAACACCGGCAAGCTTCATCATCCGCGACGAACCCTTGATCGTGTGGGCCGAACGGAACAGGCCATTGAGCATTTCGGCATCACCGGGCGAATTTTCCAGGTTAAGCAGTCCTTCGCTTATCCGGGAACAATGCTCCCGCGCCTCTTCTACGAAACGTGCCAGAAATTTCGAATGGTCAAATGCCATATTTTACCTGCTGTTTTTTCGCAAGTGGGTTTTTAATCCCGGGTGTTTCCAGAGAAGGCTGGTTCATTAATGCATTTATCATTTTTTGGCAGCCAAAAGCGACAACTTGTGGCGGCAGATGACTATGAACTGTTCCGCATTGAATGAAAGCGGAAAGAAATCCTGTCCATGTTCCTTGAGAGACCCTTTCTCCAGAGTCCTGAGCGCCGCTTCATAAGCGCTTCGCGCCCGTTTTTCGTCCCTTTGCCCATAGCTGATCTCGGCGGAATAATAATGGGCCAGCCAGCATGAGGCGTTCAGATAGAGCGCCTCCCGGAAACGCTTTGCCGCATTTTCTTCGTCGCCCTTCTGACGCGCGATGATGCCGAGCATCAGGTACGCCTGCAGGCAGAGCGGATCCCGGCCGAGAACCTCATTGCTGACGACCTGGGCCTCGTCAAACCGTGACATGCTCAAAAGCAGGCTCCCCTTCAGGCAATGGGCTTTCTCGAAGGTAGCGTCCTGCCGGACAATCTCGTCCAGAACCTCCAGAGACTTTTCGTACTGTTTGTTGTGAGCCAGTTCTATGGCCTGATCGAAAAGCGCCCTGACATCCTGCCGTACTGCTGGTTGCAGTGGTTGCAAGGGACGGCCGGGAACACGATGCGCCGGCAGCGGACTCTGGCGGTTTTCTGATCTGGCCGGGGAAATTGCAGCAACCTGACGGGACACCCCGCTTGGCCGTTCGGCAATCACAGTATGACGACTCAAAGTCCGGCGTTCCTCGAAAACCGGGGTTGGCGCTTTCCGGTAGAAAAAGAGAGAGTCCTGCTCTACCAGGGAGAGAATACCGATATCATGGTGTAAGGTTTCCGTCGCCCCGACGATCAGACAGCCGCCGTCACCGAGCAGTCCCGCCAGTCTTCCGAATATCTCGCGCTGGATCTGTTGCGGAAAATAGATGGATACATTCCGGTAGAAGATTATATCGGGCAGCAGCATCTCCTGCGGATAATTCGCGCCCAACAGGTTGACCACCTCAAATCGGACCTGTCTGCCGATGTTCTCCCCGACCCGGTACTTCCCCGGACCGCAAGGTTTGAAATAGCGTTCCAGGAGCGACGGTTCCATGCCGCGAAACGATCCTTTTCCATACACCCCCTGCCTGGCGATGGCAACAGCATTGGTATCAATGTCCACACCGGTGATGGTGAACAGCCGCTCGCAGTCGGCGCCATAACGCTCGCGCAGCATGATCGCTATCGAATAGGGCTCTTCGCCGGTGGAACAGCCCGCACTCAATATCCTCACCGGCCTGCCGCTTTTCCCGCCCATCATTGATGGCAGCAGCTTGTCTACCATCAGGTTAAGGTGGTCGGGCTCACGGAGGAAGTAGGTTTCATTGACGGTCAAGAGTTCCACCAACCGCAGCAGTTCTTTGCTGTCGCTCCTCAACAACGACTGATAAGCATCCGCGTCGTTGACTCCGCTTGCTGACATGCGACGATTCAAAGCATCGCAGAGTGTCTGCTCGCGCCCCTTTTCGAAAAAAAATCCGCAAGTGGCGAGAAGCAGCTCCTTAAACGGGGCCAGATCCAGCGGTTCGTCCGAATAACTGCAGCGTGCGGTGGCCATCATACCCGTGTTCCAACCCGCTGCATCAGTTCTGCGGGGATCTTGTCGAGCGTCACCACCTTGTGGACATACCCGCGTTCCACCGCGAGCCGGTTCATGCCGAAAACCACGGAACTTTTCGCATCCTGTGCCAGTGTTGTCCCTCCGGCCATCCTGATTTCCTTCATTCCAGCAACTCCGTCATCGCCCATGCCGCTCATGATCAGTCCAATGGCCTCTTTCTTATACGTAGCGGCAACCGAGCAGAGCAGCGTATTGCAGGAGGGATTGTAGACCTGGCCGGGTTCCCGGTCACCCAGGATGATCACCCTTTGGGCGGTGATCCTCATCGAATGTTCGGCGGGATTGACATAGACATGACCCGCGCAAGGACGATCGCCATTTCCCGCCACCACCACGGTAAGCGGAGTCGCGGCATTCAACCAGTCCACCATGCCCTGGGTAAACCCTTCGGCAATATGCTGGGTGATGATGACAGGGGCCGGAAATGTGCGCGGCAAGCGCGACAGTATGGAATGGATGGCCTGTGGCCCCCCGGTGGAGGCGGCTATGGCGACCAGCGCGGCATTCGCCCCCTCCATGCCCTGTACCGGCCGGCTATCGGCAATGGCCACGTTTTTTCTTCCCAGTGCCAGCTGATGGGCAGAGACATCAACATTGGACAGGAGCCGGATCTTGGTTATCAGTCGTTTCACGTTCTCGATGCTGATATCCGGTTTTTCGATAACATCCAAGGCCCCCTTGGAAACCGCGGCAAATGCGGTGCGCACGCCGGTCAGCGCGGTCACCACCAGAATCGGCACCGGATGCGCGGCTATGATTTTCTCGATCGCTTCAAGCCCGCCCATTACCGGCATCTCGATATCCATGGTCACGATATCAGGCTTGAGCGAGGCCACCTTGACAATGGCCTCCAGGCCGTTTGCGGCCTCTCCGACCACACTGATCCCCGGTTCTGACTCGAGAATGGCCCGGATCAAGTCGCGTACCAGTCCGCTGTCGTCAACCACCAGCACCCTTATGTCACCAGCGGGTCTTATCATGGCTTAGCGCGGTTCCGCGCCGGGCGCGGTTTCCTGACCACCCCCCTCTTTGCCGACCTTGAAGGTCATCACCAGATCCCTCAATTGCTCGGAGAGGTTGAACAGTTCCTCGGTCACTCCGTTTGTCCGGTGGATCGAGTCGGTGGAGAAACGGACCCCCTGCTCGATGTCTTTCAGCGCCAGAACCACCTGGCTGCTGGCAATCTGCTGTTGCTGCGTGGAAAGGGAAATCTGGCGGGCGGCGCTGGTGGTCTCCTCCACGCCGTCCACGCTCTCGATCAGCATCACCACCGTGTGGGAGGCGTACTCCTGACCTTCCTGAATCAGCTGGAAACTCTTCTCCGAAGACATCACCAACCGGTTTACCGAATCCAGGATTTCGGTTATTTTGCCTTCTATCTCGGAAGTGGATTCTACCACGCTGTCGGCCAGACGCCGGATTTCCACCGCCACCACGCCAAAGCGCTTCCCTGACTCGCCGGCGCTGGCAGCCTCAAGTGCTGCATTGAACGCAATCAACTTGGTCTGGTTGGCGATGTTGTTGATTATCTCCATCACCTTGTTGATCTCTTTCGACTTCCTCCCCAGCTCGACGATCTCGCTCAGGTTTGCCTGAATGGTACCGCTGATGTCGTTGACCTTGAAGGTCAGATTCTCGACCTCGGCCGCGCCGTTCTTGGTGTCCTCCAGAGTCTTGTCGGCGCGTTCGACCACCGCCTGGCTGTGCAGCGCTATCTGGCTGGCGGTGGAGGAGAATTCCTCCATGGTGGACGAGATTTCCACCACCGAGCTGGAAAGCTGCGTGGCAAAACCGGATTGCTGATCCATGGTCGAAGCGATGGCCCCGGAGTTGGCGTGAATCTTCTCGCTCACTTCCGTCAGGGTGACTATGATGCGGCGCAGGTTGTCGGTCATCGTGTTGAACATGCCGCAGGTCTCGCCGATCTCGTCACGGGATGACAAGCGCGCTTCAACCGTCAGGTCACCGTTGGAAACCTTGCGGGCAGCCTCATGAACGGCGCTGATCCCCTCCTTGACAGAGAGATAGCAGGCCAGATTGAAATAGATTCCGAGCAGGAACGCCAGCAGCGACAAGCTCAGGTAGACCGACATCCTCAGCTGCAGTGTTGAAATGCGGTTGCCGAGCAGTTCGTCAAGCACCGGCGACAGCTGCAAGGCGGCCCGGAAAACCGCATCCGTCGCCTCCATCCCCGCCCTGGACAGGCCGATGGCGCGCGGCCCCTTTAGCTCCTTCTGGAAAGCGGTCATGGCCGTTTCCAGCTCCAGAAGCGGTTTCTGGATGCGATCACGAATCGTGGCGTCAGCGCCCGCCGCGGTTCTGATATCCTTTTTCAGCGCATCTACTAAAGTGTTCATCTCACCGGAAAGCAGCAGCAGATCAGCCCGGTCCCCGGCCTGGGATTCGGGCCCGCCGGAGAGACGCGCGGCAACAATTGCGGCGCGGGAGACCGTATCGGCCAGCGGAGGAAGCTTGGTGATCAATGCATCCATCAGGTAATAGCTGGGAATGTCCGGATCAAGCGTCAGGTTGGAACGATCCGCGACCTGAACCTTCATTTCCAGCAGTTCCGCGGCAAATGCGCCATGGGCATCGATCATCTGCCTCGTCGTACCACCCCGTGAATCGGGCAGCTTTGCCTTGAGAGTCTTGAAGGCCTCCTCCATGCCCAACTCGCCTCCGAGAGCGGAATCCACCTCCGCCAGACCGGCCAGGGCCTGGTCAACGGGAATCCTGGGTTTGCCACCCCAAACAGCCGCGTAACGGCTGTCGATAACGGCCTGCAGCAGCGAATCCAGCGATGAGGCATAACGGACACCTGCCCGCTCCTTGGCGGAAAAAGTTATCTGTTCATAGATATTGGTAACCAGGAAATAGGCCAGCAACAGAGTGGGTATGCAGAGGAATATCCCGGCCACAAACATTTTGCGCGAATAGGTCAGCCTGTTCATCAACTGCTTGGCCGGTTGCAATAACATCTTCATTCGTCGCCTCCATGACGGGCCGAAACGGCCGTTTTTTCTCTCAGAATTCGCATAAAATCAACAAGCAGAACCATTTTGCCTTCCACGAGTAGCACTCCCCACATCCCCTTTCGCAGCGCAAATGGCTCCAACAGCGGCGGAAAGGGCAGAATCGAGTCGGTGGCAATCTCGCGGATATCTTCCATCAGATCGATAATCACCCGGTATGGCTGTTCATCCGGGCAACGGATCGTGACAACTGTCGGCAAAAGATACGTGACCGTGGCATCACCAAAACCCATTTCGTTGTGGAACCAGAAAAGATCCCCGGCATCTTCTCCCTGAAAGGCATTTATACCGGCCACCTGTTCGGAATCGATGCCGAAATGAACTTCTCCGACCGAGAACAACAGCAGGTTGAGGCCTGTTTCACCCAGGTCGTTCATAGCGCTATCAGGCCAGCCAGTTTTCCAATATCGAGCAGCGCGATCGTCCTGCCGAGATGCTCGATTTCCCCGATCACCAGATCGCGGACGGCGCCGTTTAGCGTCGCAAGCGGAGGTTTTACGGTACTTAAAGGGATATCCACCACATCCTCGATCGAGTCGATCATGATGCCGGAGTGAAAATCGCCCTTTACGGCCATGGCGATCAGACACGTTTTATGCCCGGACGCTTCCTCTCCCAGGAAATGGCTGATATCAATAACCGATTCGATATCGCCCCGTATATTTATCAGCCCCGGAAGATAACCGGGAAGACAGGGAACCCAGGATATTTCACACGAAGGCAGGATTTCCCTGATATCAGCGCCGTAAAACGCGTATCGGTTTCCGCCGCAGACGAAGATGACGACTTTGACCTTCTCCTCTTCCACATCGACGATTTCCTTGGCACGCTGCCGCCTTTTGAGTTCGTCAAGAATCAGTTCGCTTTTAAGCTGTTCATCTGATGATGCCATACTCTCACCACGGTTATGTTCAGGAGGAATGTAAAATATTGCAGCCACTTATATCAATATTCCAGGACAAAGTATACTCTAATTAACTTGAAAATCAGTCTGCTAAATAACGTGGATTGCATTTTCCCAGGCAGACGCCCGATCAAATGGAATCTTGAAGAGCCAATATGCACAAAGGCCCCGCTCCTTACGGAACTGGGCCTTTGTCTTCACCATATCTATTGTTGCATCTATTTCTTTACTTCGTCCTTTTTTACAACCGCCATGGCGTCATTCAAGATTTTGACACCAGCTTTGGAAACTGCGATTGAACTGGTCAAACTTTCACGGGCCAGATCCGGGTTATGGAAACCGTCGGAGTTCTCGGCGGTCCAGTATTCCCAGAGGACGTGAGCTTCCTCATGCTTCTCCCGGGCCTGGGCCAGGACGCTCTCGGTAACACCCATGCGCTGGGCAGCGGCGTAGGAATCGATCAACTGTCCCAGCCAGTACTCGGCCTTACGCATTTTACCCTTGGTGTAGTTTATGATCGATTCCATTTCATACTGTTTTTTCTCAACAGTACTGTCAGGGTGGCAACCAAGACAGGAGGCCTTTACTGCCAGCTTGGGCTTGACCACGCCGTGGGTGGAAAACATCTTGCCATCCTTGCCCTTGATCTTGGGCATATGGCACTGGTGGCACTGCACGCCGGCCCTGTCATGCACGCTGCCGGCATAGGTTTCGGCTTCAGGATGCTGGAACTTGACCAGACGTGCGCCGGTAACGGCATGCTTGAAATCGAAAAAGTCCAGTTCCTTGTAATGCTTGAGCAGTTGCAAGGCGTTCTTGAGCGGGAAATGGTTGGTGCGTTGATCATCGTACTTGACAACCTTGCCATCGCTCCACTGGGTTCCGGCTCCGCAGGCATACTCAACGTGGCACTGGGCGCACATCATGCGCGAGTCGGTCTTTTCCATAACGCCGATCTTGCGGAAGCCGTCGCGGAATGAAATCACTTTCAGATCGGTTTTGCCTCCCTTGGCAAAGATGTTACCCTTGGTGTCGCGCTCGATGGCCTGGATCAGACCGTCACGCACCACGCGTGGCTGTGTGCCGTGAGGATCATGGCAGTGAATACATCCGACCGGGTTGTTGGTGTCCTTGGCCACATCGACGATATTGGAGGTGCGGTCCCACTTGGCCTTGGGATCCTTGTCGCCCATGAATTTCCATTTCAGGATATGGTCGGAGGTCTTGCACTGGATACAGGTTGGATTCCCCGCCATCGCGGTTTCCTTGAGCTTGTAGTCCTTGCCCTTGTCGGTCAGCACGTCCCAGGTTTTGCCGGTTTTATCGATCCCCTTCCAACCGTCCTTGAACTGGAAACGTCCACCCTGGAAGCGGTCAACGGCAAACTGGTCGATAACCATGAAGGCATGTCCACGCGGTTCATTGTGCTCGAAGGTAAAACCGTAGGGAGCCAGCAATTTATCCTGCATTGGGGAACGGCCGGTCGGAACGCCTTTTTCCTTGCGGGCGCCGCCGTCACGGTTGACGTTATAAAAACTTTCCATCTGGTTTTTGTGGCACTTGCCGCACAGGGCCTGATCGATGATCGTGACCGGCTTGTTCTTCTCCGGATCCTGCATGTGCGCATCCATCTTGTCATGACAAGTTCTGCAGGAAAGCTTGGCGTGCTTCGAGCCCTCTTTGAGCGCCTTGACCTCTTCGTGGCACTCGTAACATTTTGCCCGTCCATCGTCCGCCACTTTAGCGGCCGGCTTGCTCTTGGCGGCAGTGGTCATGGCGGGAAGTGACAGCAGAGCGGCTGCTCCGGCAATGGCTGCTGCAAAGGCCAGATTCTTCTTCAGCATGTTGTATCTCCTTTCTCTGGTGGTATTTCTGCTGGAATTGCAGATATTGGTTGTGATTTGTCTAGTGGCAGCATCTTGATCGCCTTGGGAGTAACCGGACAGACATATTCACAAGTTCCGCAGCCACTGCAGAGCTGTGCATTGATCCGGACACCGACTCCCGGTATCAGCCTGATAGCCTGTGATTCGCAGCGCTCCACGCAGGCAAAGCAGCCGCTGTTTTTTGCTAGGCAATAGTCATTTAGGGCCACGGCCACCCGGCTCTCTCCCGGCGTGGCCATATAATCCGCCACATCCGGCACAATCGGAGCCGAATCGCCGGGGGCCTTCAGGGCATTGCCGACGGAGCAGACCGCTTCCCCCAGCGAAAGCAGGCTTTTCCTGAAAAAGTCCTTGCGGCTGATATCCATCTCAATCTCCCTTTCCTCGGCCGGCTTCACAGCCTGTATATCTCCCTGGGCATGGCGGCCGGTCAATATTTCCCACGCTGGCTTGATGGCCTTTATACTGTATTGATTCAATAACAAGCTTATAGTACTTCATGGTTTATACAAGCAAAGCAATGACACGCATTCTGGCATTAATATTTAGAGTTCAAACAATGAAGTCCAACTACTTGAATTTCAACAAGCTCATTTACCCGCTAAATATGTGCTGAATAATCAGCTAAACCCACATATAAATATTTGACGCAAGTCAAAAACCGATTTTATATGTTTTTTTGAATATCTGTGCCTTTTTGCTATTGACGTTTTTCCGGTTAATGCTAAAGTGGATAAAATTGATCTTATTACGATTACGGGAGAAACCATCATGTCACTGGAAGGTCAAATAGCGCCCGATTTTACGCTTGATGGCAGCGACGGTCGCCGGCACAGTTTGCAAGAGTATCTCGGCAAGCCAGTTGTTATTTATTTTTATCCAAGAGACAACACACCCGGCTGTACAAAAGAAGCCTGCGGATTCCGGGATAATTACAAGGAGCTGACCGATAACGGGGTTGTGCTTCTCGGAGTCAGCAAGGACAGCATTGCTGCCCATGGCAAGTTCATAACCAACTACGATCTCCCGTTCGTGCTGCTTAGCGACCCGGATTGTACGATGATGAAGTCTTATGGCGCTTTTGGTGAAAAAGTCATGTACGGCAAGAAAACAGACGGTACGATCCGCTCAACCGTCATCATCGGGTCGGATGGGATCGTAAAGAAACATTGGACCAAGGTAGCTAAAGCCGATCAGCACCCGGTTCAGGTGCTGGACTATCTGCGGGGCTGACACCGCACAAACAGGGAGGAATATTTAATGAAATTTGTTACCCTTGATGAAGTAATCAGATTTGCTGTCGAGCGCGAAGATACCGCCTACAAACTATACAAGCGCGCGGCAGAGCTTTCCACCAGCATTGCATCTAAAAAAATGTTCGAAGAGCTGGCGGCCGAAGAGGCAACTCACAAGGATGTCTTCAGCAAGATTGACGAGGAAAAGGCCGAGAATCATAAACTATGCAAACTTCCTGAAGCCACTATTGCCAAATATCTGGCGGACGTTCCATTCAGGGCCGATTTGACATACAGTGAAATACTGGCTTTTGCCCTCAAGACGGAAGAGAATGCATACCAGCTCTATAAAACCGCCGCTGGCATGACAGATGATACCAGGCTTCAAAAGGTTTTGATGAGCTTTGCCGATGTGGAGCTGGGCATAGACGCAGGATTGAAGCAATTTACGAGGAGCGGGTGCTGACTGAGGGATAGTGTCAGTGACTTCAAAACATCAGCATTCATAAGTCGGACATGGCAGCCGCCTTATGAATGCTGTCCATATGTAAAACGGGCAGTCTAGATCGCTATAAATCATTCTGGTTTCACCAGCGAGACCAGGAGCCGTTTCTAACGTGCTTATTTTCCCCTGACGGCATATATCCCGGGAGCGTTACGCCAGTAGCCTTTATAATCCAACCCGTATCCGAACAGGAATCGGTCGCCGACCTCGATACCGCAGAAGTCCGCATGCATGCCGGGTGTGACCTTGCGAAGATGGAGTTTTTCAATCAACGCCGCCATCAGCACGGCGGACGCCCCCTGCTGACGGCAATATTCGGCGATCGCCGCCAGTGTGATCCCCTCGTCAAGAATATCGTCCAGTAAAAGCACTGTTCTTTCCTGAAGTTCAGCATTTGGTTTGACAATCCAGTCCAGGGTGGCTCCGCGAGTTTCATGGCCGTAGCGGGTAGCGTGAATGTATCCGACTTCCAATGGAAAATTCAATTGTGTCAGCAGCTGACCACCAAAAATCAGTCCGCCGTTCATTACGCAGAGAACCAGCGGATTCGATCCTTTCAACTCCTCGGTTATCTCACGAGCGACTCTACTTATTGCAGCAACAACCTCAGGCCCTGATACCAGCAAATCAGCCTCGGCCATGACTTTTGAAGCTTCAAATTGTGTCATTGTTTTTCCTTTCGCTTTCCGGCCACAACCCGTTCAATTCCGCCCGGGTCAATAGCAGTGAAGGGCTCGTCATAACCGCCGGTGTAGTTGAAGATCTTAATTACATCAGCAGCCTGGCCTTGTCCGGCTTCCAGAAGTAACCATCCGGACGTGTTCAGATGCGCATGCGCTTCCGGAATGAGTAATCGATAAATATCCAGTCCATCCGCGCCACCATTTAATGCTTCGAAAGGATCAAAGTCCCGGACCTCCGGTTCCAGTCGGGCTATATCCGCTGTCGGAATATAGGGCGGATTGGAGACAATCAGGTCAAAAGACCTGTCAATCACAGGTTCGAAGAGAGAACCATGCAGTAACTCCACTGCTACATCATGCTTCTGTATATTCCGCCGGGCGACATCCAGCGCGGCCACCGAAATGTCGATGGCGGTTATCGAGGCAGCGGGGAAATGTAGCGCAAGTGACACAGCTATACAACCGCTGCCGGTGCCGATATCAAGCATGGATTTGGCATCAGGCATCAGGGATACGGCCTGAGAAACCAGCAGTTCAGTGTCATGTCTTGGAATAAGGACATCAGCGGTTACTTCAAAATCGAGTCCACAGAACTCCTGACTTCCAAGTATGTGCTGCAGTGGTTCACGTTTTGCGCGTCTGGCCACCATGGACCGATATGCAGCCAACTCACTATCAGAGAGCGGTTTATCATACTGCAGATACAATCCAACCCTGTCCATACCGGTAGCGGCGCAGAGCAGCCATTCAGCTTCCAGACGTGAGTTTTCCACCCCCCTGGTTGCGAGAAACTCTTTTGTCCAGGCCAGGACTTTCAGTGTGGTCCATACTTCCAGCGGTTTCATGCTGCGATCTCCAATTGCGAGCAATACTAGCCGATATTGAACCGATACACCATTTATTTTGTATCAAAAGAAAAGGGCAGCCCGCAACTGGGCCGCCCTTATTCAACAATCTGTACTTTGGATCTATATCAGCTTGACAGCTTCTTGTGCATACTCAAGAATTATTGACGGTACGATACCCGGAATCATGGTACCGGCAATTGCTATAATCAAAGCCAATGCTACCGGCGCTGTCACCTGAGTCCATTCGAATTCCTCAGTCGGCTCTTTCATATACATGTAAACCATTACACGCAGATAGTAGTAAACCGAGGCAGCACTATTAAGTACACCGATTACCGCAAGCCAGATGTAACCCTTCTGTACAGCGCCGGAGAACAGGTAGAATTTACCAATAAAACCAGCAGTAGGCGGCATTCCAGCAAGCGAGAACAGGAAGATTGTCATTGCGACCGCCAGCACGGGACGCTTGAAACCCAATCCGGCAAAGTCCATCACGTTGCCGTTTGTCTCTCCTTTTTTTGCAATCAGAATGATGACGGCAAAAGCGCCGATATTCATGAAGGTGTAAGAGAGCATGTAAAACAGGATGCCGGCCGTTGCAGTGCCGTTGCCAGCGGTAAGACCGACGAGAGCATAACCGGCGTGAGCAATTGAGGAATAAGCCAACATACGTTTGATATTGTCTTGACGCAATGCCGTAATATTACCGACAGTCATGGTAAGAACTGCCAATACCCACAATAACTGACTCCACTCAACCTGCAGTGTCGGCATGGCAACCAGCAGGATGCGCAATAACGCTGCAAAACCGGCGGCCTTGGGACCGGCAGACATGAATGCCGTCATCGGGGTCGGGGCGCCTTCATATACGTCCGGCGTCCACATATGGAACGGCACGGCTGCAATCTTGAACAGGAATCCGGTCATCATCAGCAGCATGCCGGCCACCAGCATGATGTTTGCGGAAGGAAGCGTCATCTGACCAACTACCGATGCGATTTTATAGATGCGTGTTGTACCGGTGGCGCCATAAGTCAAGGCCATGCCATAGAGTAGGAAACCTGTTGAGAAAGCGCCCAGCAAGAAATATTTAAGACCCGCCTCATTGGATTTTTTATTGGCACGATTGAATCCAGCCAGCACATACAGCGATACCGACATAACCTCAAGTCCGAGGAAGATTGTCATCAGATCCGTACCTGACGCCATGAACATCATACCAACCACGGTAAACAGGATCAACGGATACAGCTCGCCGTGATTACAACCCTCGCGTTCCATGTACTGATCCGAAATCAAGACTGCGAGACCAGCGGCTAAGAGGAATATCATCTTGAAGAATGTTGCAAAGTTATCGAGAACCACGGAACCACTGAAGCTCTCAATATGTCCACCCCATCCTGCCCCTACCAGCACCGCCGTCGCAACAATACCAAAAAAGCTGATGTAAGCCAGGTAAGACTTTTGCCCGCTGGGACCAAAAACGTTGATCAGCAGCAAAACCATGGCCAACGCGGAGAGAAATATCTCCGGCAGGATCGGTGTCATGTTGACGACTGGAATTGAAATCATGTCCATCTAAAATATCCTCCGGTCGGATTGACTCGTTATTATTTGTTACTTAGCTTCGTGCGGATTTACAACTTTTTCCGTATTAACATCTGAAGATGGCGCTACTACCGGATGACCGGCTGGCATCATTGATGGTTCTGCTGCAGGCGTTTCCATTGCTGGGTGACCGGCGGGAAGTCCGGCGGGAATGGCCTGTGCATTCACCGGCGCGACACGCATCTGAGATACAAGTTTCCTGACTGCTGGGTCCATCTTGTCAATAAAGGGTTTCGGATAAAGACCCATTACAAAGATCATGACAATCAATGGAACCATTATAGTTAATTCACGTGCATTAAGATCCAGAAGTTTTTGATTTTTCGGATTGTCAAGCTCTCCGAACATAACCCTCTGGAAAACCCACAACATATATACGGCTGAGAGAATAACACCGCTGGTTGCAACCACAGTCCACCAGCGCAATTCGCTTTCAAATGAACCGATCAGAATCAGAAACTCGCCCACGAAGCCATTGGTACCCGGTAAACCGATCGAAGACAATGTTACAATCATGAAAATAGTCGCAAACACCGGCATCTGCTTTGAGAGTCCACCAAAATCAGTTATCAGCCTTGTGTGCCGGCGTTCATAAATGAAGCCGACGATAAGGAACAGTGCGCCGGTAGAGATACCGTGATTCAGCATCTGCAGCATGCCGCCGGAAATACCTTCTACATTGAAGGCAAAGATGCCAAGCATTACAAAACCAAGGTGGGCCACCGATGAATAAGCAACCAGCTTTTTAACATCTTCTTGGACCATCGCAACCAGAGCGGCGTAGATGATGCCGATCACGGCAAGCGTTGCGATCATGGGAGCGAACTTGTGCGCAGCATCCGGAAAGAGCGGTATTGCAAAGCGTACGTAGCCGTAGGTACCCATTTTCAGAAGAACGGCAGCCAATATTACCGAACCTGCTGTCGGAGCTTCGGTATGGGCATCCGGCAACCAGGTATGTAGTGGAAACATCGGTACCTTGATTGCAAAGGCGAAGGCGAATGCCAGGAACAGCCAGATCTGCGTAGTCATATCAAGCTTGAGACTAAAGAACTGGAGCAGACCGAAATCGGTGATACCGGCTTCCATTCCTTTGAAGTACAGGAAGATTAAAGCTACCAGCATCAGGAGCGAGCCGACCATCGTGTATATGAAGAACTTCACGGCAGCGTAAATTTTATTCTTGCCACCCCAGATACCGATCATGAAGTACATCGGGATCAACATAACTTCCCAGAAGATGTAGAAAAGGAAGAGGTCAAGAGAAATGAACGCGCCCAACATGCCGGTTTCGAGCATAAGGAGGCAGATCATGTACTCCTTGACCTTCTCCTCTACAGCTGTATAGGTCGAAAGCACAGCAATCGGCATGATGAAAGTGGTAAGAATAACCAGCCAGAGGCTGATGCCATCTATACCGATATTGTAGCGCATGACGAACGGTCCGGCAGCGATCCACGGCATATTTTCAATAAACTGGAACTCTGCATTTGTCTGGAACCCTGACAGTATTGTCAAGGATACCAGGAAGTTTACCAGCGTTACCGCGAGGGTTACATTCCGAAGCACACTCTTGCTGTCTTTGGGAATGAACAGCAGCAGCAGGACACCCAGTATAGGCAGGAATGTCGTCAGGCTCAGTACGTTACTCATGAATTCGTGCTCCTTTATACAAAGTGCGAATGATTTGTTACTTAAAGATGTAATAGCCGAGAATTACTACAACACCAAGCACCATCGAAAAAGCATAGTTATAGATATAACCTGACTGCATGTAGCGGAAAATCCCGCTGAAACCCATTACTACGTTTGCTACACCGTTAACGATTCCATCAACTACGACAACATCAAATCCCTTCCAAAGGAATTGGCCAAATGCCTTGCAAGGATTTACGAAAAGGAAGTCATACAGTTCATCGATATACCATTTGTTATAGACTGCACGATGCAGCGCAGGGAATGTGGCTGTGAAACGAGCCGGTGCGCCGGTATTCTTCACATACATGGTCAAAGCGATCATTATGCCGACAACCGCGATGGCAATCGACAAACCCATCAGTCCCCATTCGAGAGCGTGGCTGTGATGTCCGCCTTCATGTGCATACTTTGTCCCGAACTCATTGGCCAGTTCGAAGACCGGATCAAGCCAATGTTCCAAATAGTTGGGCAGCGCGCCCATGACCTTGGGCATTCCGATGAAGCCGCCGACTGTAGCCAGCGCACCAAGCACCATCAGAGGAATTGTAATAACCAGCGGAGACTCGTGCAGATGACTCTTGACTTTCGGATTGATGCGGCATTCTCCGAAGAAGGTCATGAATACCAGTCGGAACATGTAGAATGCTGTGAAACAAGCTGCAATCGCACCGGTACCCCAGAGGATTATGTTAAGGTTTCCATGGTATGGGTTTGAAAATGCTTTCCAGAGAATCTCGTCCTTGGAGAAGAATCCGGAGAAGGGGAAGATACCGGCAATCGCGAGCGTTGACACAAAGAAAGTGATAAAAGTAATCGGCATGACTTTGCGTAGACCGCCCATGTTGCGCATGTCCTGGGCGTCGTCATGAAGATGCCCGTGGTGTAATGCGTGGTGCATGGAATGGATAACGGATCCGGAACCAAGGAACATGCAGGCTTTGAAGAAAGCGTGAGTCATCAGGTGGAAGATACCGGCCCAGAATGCTCCAACGCCCATCGCCAGGAACATGAAACCCAGCTGGGAAACAGTAGAATATGCGAGTACGCGCTTGATATCGTTCTGTGCGGTACCAATAGTCGCGGCGAATATTGCTGTTGCCGCTCCAACAACGGCAACTACCATCATTGTGTCGGGAGACTTGATGAAAACGAAACTCATCCGGCCGATCATATATACACCGGCGGTAACCATGGTAGCGGCATGAATCAGCGCCGATACCGGTGTCGGACCTTCCATGGCGTCAGGCAGCCAGGTAAACAGCGGGATCTGTGCCGACTTGCCGGTTGCTCCGACAAAGAAGCAGAGTGTTGCAACGGTCACCACACCACCATACGGGAGCAGATGTGAAGCTGCTTTAATTTCTGTAAAATTTATGGTCCAGATGTTATGGTTGCTGCCGAACCACCAGTACAGCGTGAACATTCCAAGCAAAAATCCAAAGTCGCCAACACGGTTCATGACAAATGCTTTTTTACCAGCATCCCCAGCAGACTTCTTGTGGAAATAATAACCGATCAGCAAGTAAGAACAGAGGCCCACGCCTTCCCATCCGATGAACATGACCAGCATGTTGTTGCCAAGAACGAGCAACAGCATCGCCATACAGAACAGATTCAAGTAGGCAAAGAATCTGTAGAAACCTTCCTCGCCATGCATATAACCGATCGAGTACAGGTGAATCAATGAACCAACACCGGTAACGACCATAATCATGACTGCTGAAAGCGGATCCACGAGGAACGCCATATCAGCCTTGAAATTCCCGCAATGGATCCAGGGAAATAGAACCTTCTCAAAAACACGCTGCTCTGGAGGCAAGCCAATCATCTGCATGAGAATTCCGCACGAGACGATGAATGACATGAATATCATCAGCGTACCGATTCCACCGATAACCGCTTCATTCTTGATCTTTTTCCCGAAGAACCCGTTGATCAGGAACCCGATGAGCGGGAAAAGTGGGATTAGCCATACGTTGTCAAACATGTAAGACTCCTTTTATGCAATCGTTAAACGTTTTAATCAAGTATTGAACGGCGGTTTACCACTTCATCAGATTTACATCTTCAACGTCTATTGACTCTTTGTTGTTATAGAAAGCTATCATTAGAGCCAGACCAACCGCAGCTTCTGCAGCAGCTACAGTCATGATAAAGATAACGAATATTTGGCCATCTAAATGCCCCAGGTGCCGGGATAAAGAGATGAAAGTCAGATTGACCGCATTAAGCATCAGCTCAATACACATGAATATGACAATTGCATTCTTACGGGTCAGTACTCCGATGGTACCGATGGCGAAGAGTATGGCGCTTACAATGAGATAGCCGTTCAGGTTTTCCATGAATATATCCCTCTTATATTTTTTTCTTGGCCAAGATTACTGAACCGATGATAGCAACCAATAACAGGATCGATGTGATCTCGAATGGGAGCAGGAATGTTGTGAACATTTCGCGACCGATGAGTTCTGAATGACCAAGATTTTTAATCAAGTCACCGGTAAGACCACCAACCGGGTTGGATACTTGACTCTTGAACAGCAGAACCACCGTGTTGATCAGGATGAAGATACCCAATATCGATCCCAGCAATACCTTGTGTGAATGTTTTTGGGTTGCGTTTACACGTATATTGAGCAACATGATGGTAAATACGATCAATACCATGATAGCCCCGGCATAAACCATTACCTGTATCGCGGCCATGAAAGGCGCATCCAGCATTACATAATAAGTCGCCAGGCAGAAGAATGTCATTATAAGCGACAGAGCGCTGTTGATCGGGTTCTTGCAGGTGATCACCAGTATCGCCGATATAATCGCCACCAGCGAGATGATTACGAAGAAAAGGGTTTCCATGAACTGCTCCTTTATTTCTTTTCTAAGAGACGCTCTTTATTGTAAATGAAGTCTTTACGATGGTAATTGGCTAGCTCAAACTCTCCGGTCATCCTTATCGCATCAACCGGACAGGCTTCGACACAATATCCACAGAAGATGCAGCGCAGCATGTCGATTTCGTACTTAGCCGCATATTTGTCGTGATTGTCATCCTCACCGGCTTCAACCGTGATACACTTGGCAGGACATACGGTCGGACAGAGATAACAGGCTACGCACTTGGCCTTGTTGTGTGATACATTCAGGGCATGCAAGCCGCGAAAACGTGCAGCCACTTTGGGCCGTTCATCAGGGTATTGCAGCGTAACCGGCTTCATGAACAGATGTTTTAACGTGATTGAGAGGCCGTTAATAATCGGTGTAATCGGATTCATGTTGTCTATCCTCGTCCTTGGAGTTGCGTAATTCGTTAAAGCAATTGTTTAAATGAAGTAGCCGATGATTCCGGTGATAACAATGTTGACCAATGCCAGCGGAATAAAAACTTTCCACCCCAGATGCATCAACTGGTCATAACGATAACGAGGCACCGTTGCGCGGATCCACATGCAGAAGAACATCAGGAAGTATACCTTGGCGACGAAATAAACCGGTCCGAGCAGTGGTACTGCTACAGCAAACGGTCCGTTCCAACCGCCCAGGAAGAGTGTTGCTGTCAACGCACAAACCGTAACCATGTTCGCATATTCCGCCATGAAGAACATGGCGTACTTCATTGAAGAATATTCGGTACAGAATCCTGATACCAGCTCGGTTTCAGCTTCGGGAAGGTCGAAAGGAGTACGGTTGATTTCAGCCAAAGAGCAGACAAAGAACATGAAAGCTGCCAGGGGCTGTTTGAAAAGATACCATTCAAACCCACCAAAACCTGACTGCAATTCCACAATTTTGGTAAGTGACAGTGTACCCGACAGCATGAACACCGCGATGATTGACAGTCCTGCGGAAAGTTCATAAGAGATCATCTGAGCCGAGGCTCTAAGACCACCCATCAGGGAGTATTTGCTGTTGGAAGCCCATCCGGCCAGAACTATGCCATACACGCCCAGGGATGACATTGCCAGTATATATAGTACACCAACGTTTACATCAAAAACCTGACCGGCTGTCGTATCGTAATATGCAGCTACCTGCAGCGGTATCTTGTAGCCAAACAGTTCGATCGTCCCGCCAAACGGGATTACGGCAAATGTGATGAAGGCAGGTACAAGCGCTATCAAAGGTGCAACCAGGAAAGCGAACGCACTGGCCTGAGAAGGAACGATCTCCTCTTTGAAAAAGAGCTTGACTCCATCAGCAATCGGTTGTAAAAGTCCGTGCCATCCGGTACGCATGGGTCCAAGGCGAACCTGCATATGACCGATAATCTTGCGCTCGGCGTAAGTGGCGTAGGCCACGGTCAGCAGCACAAAGACAAACGCCACCAGAACCTTGACAACCATTACGATGTAGTACATCATCGGTAGTCCTAATATCTCGATTCCCATCTGTCCCTCTTTCCTTACAAGTATAATTAACCGTACGTTAAATGATTGTACCCTACTTGGCTATCGACACCACTGTCACAGCTGAACCGTTCCAGATCGCATTAACCGGAGCTTCACTGAAGTGATAAGGTATAAAAACGACACCTTCCGGCATTCTCGGAGTAACTTTGGCCTTTAACTTGATGCTGCCTGTTGCTGTGGAGACAGTGACAATGTCTTTTTCCGAAATTTTAAATCGAGCAGCATCGTTGCGCGACATCTCCACATAAACTTCGGGACATACATGCATCGGTCCTTCGCCAAACTGTGAAAGCGTGCCGCTGTGATACAATGCACTGCCGGTTACCATAACAAGCTTCCCGGATTCGGCTGATACTGTCTGGGCTGCTTTAGAAGCGACCAGTTTCGGTGTTACATTTACAGGTGCAAATGCGCCTTCACTTTGGAGGCTAACATAACTCATGCCGGCATAACCTGATGTGCTTGCTGCTATTTCAGCAAATACCGAAGCAGGAGCGGAAGGTGCCTGGCCACCTAGTTTGGCTATCAGAGCGGCAATAATTTCAAAGTCCGTCTTACATTTGACATTCTTGCGTATAGCTGGTTTTACATACTGTACACGGCGATCCGTGCTGGTAAAGGTACCCTCTTTTTCCGCAAACGAGCAGGCGGGGAGTACTACATCTGCCATGGCGGCGGTATCAGTCATAAACAGTTCGGTTACCACCAGAAAATCAACCGCATCCAGTGCAGCTTTTACGTTGGCGCCATTTGGATAAGATACAACCGGATTTTCACCGGCTATGAATAATGTTTTGACAGTACCGTTCTTACAGGCATCCAGTATCTGCAGGCCGTTCATGCCGCCATTCTGGGCATAGAAACCCATATCGACTGCGCCCTGGCTGTTGCTCTTTTCGGACATGCACAGAACACCACAGCCCTCTTTGCCGATCTTTCCGGTGAGAATCGCAAGGTTAGCAACCGCGCTGGCCATTTCCTGATTGTGCCCGGGATATGATTGGCCAACCGGGAAGATTATCAATGCTTTTTCAACAGAAGCATAATCCTTGGCAATCTTCTGAATGCTGTCCGCACTAATACCACTTGTTGCAGCTACCGCTTCAGGTGTGAATGCAGCCAGTGATTTTTCAAGTTCCGCGTATCCCGGTATAGATGCTGCGGATCCATCTGACAGTTTTTGATCCAGTATCGACTTTGCTATTGCATTCAACACGGCGACTTCACTGCCCGGAGAATGTACGAGAGTGTTAGCGCCAGGCAGTTTTGACAGCTTTCCGCGCTTGTCTGAAATTATATTCAGCTTTATGCCTTTGTTTTTAACACCCATATTGATCTCAAATCCGATCACAGGGTGGGTTTCATATGAATCAGTCTTGACAACAAGCAGCAGGTCGGTTTTTTGAACATCAAGGATGCTTGCCGGCGACGCACTAGCGCCAAAACTGCGGGTAAAACCTTCCGTAAGCGCTGCATGGGCATAACCGGCGGAGTGGTCAAAATTACTGGAACCGACATTGTCCAGCATCAACTTTTTAAACAGGAACAGTTCTTCATTTGTGAGGCGTGGTGTAGCCAGAGCAGCCACGGAATTACCACCACCGAGTCGCGAAGCAACGGCCGTGAGGGCTTCTTCCCAGGTACATTCCGTCAATCTGCCGTTGGTGCGGATAAGCGGGGAAGTCAGTCTCTTATCACTGTTGATGAACTGATATCCAAAACGTCCTCGCACACATAACTGACCATTATGGAAGCCCTGGTTCTCGTCATATAAAGTAGTCAGAACCTTGTTATCCTTGACTCCGAGTGTCAGATTGCATCCTGTTCCACAATATCCGCACACGGATTTCTGCTTGGTAAGGGACCAGAAGCGGGCCTTGAACTTGAATGGCCTTGCCAGCAAGGAACCGACAGGACAGACCGAGATGCAGGAACCGCAGAACTCACAGTTAAGCCCTTCTTCAAATTCACAACCGATTTTTGTTTCAATGCCTCGATTGATAAATGTAAGCGCACCGAATCCAACAATCTCATCACATATGCGCGCACACTTGCCACACAGAACGCACCTGTTCATGTCACGTTCTATCAAAGGATTGTTATAATCTATCTGGTGATGGAACTTTTCATCAGTGAATCGGTTGGAATCAACCTTGTATTCGTAAGTCAGATTCTGCAAGTCGCAGTCACCGGCTTTATCACAAACCGGGCAGTCAAGCGGATGGTTCAGAAGGAGCAATTCCAGAACCATTTTACGAGCCTTGACAATATCAGGGGTCGATGTGCGAATAATCATGCCTTCTGTTACCGGTGTAGTGCAGGCAGGAATCTGACGACCCTTCATCTGCTCAACTTCAACCAGACACATGCGGCAAGCTCCGAACGGTTTGAGCTTTTTGTCATGGCACAGGATCGGTATGTTAACCCCGTTCAATTTGGCCGCTTCATAAATAGTCGCGGTTTTTGGTGCTGTGACCTGCTTATCGTCTATTGTAAGATTTACCATCTCGACCTCTGTCCAGTGAGTTTGACCAAGTGCGTGAAGATTCTATTCAAGTGCCATGAACCGGCAGGCATCGTAACAGGATTTACATTTTGTGCATTTTTCCTTGTCAAGGAATGCAAGTTGACCCTTCTCCCAGACAATAGCATCTACCGGACAGGCCTTTTTGCAGGCGCCGCACTTGACACATTTATCCTCAACAACCTGCCACAATAACAGTTCCTTGCAGCAGTTGGATGGGCAACGTTTATCGTTGATATGGGCCTCATACTCAGCACGGAAATAATTTATGGTTGAGAGAATCGGGTTGGGAGCCGTCTGACCGAGTCCGCACAACGATGCTTTTTTAATCGCTATGCCCAGATCCTGCAGCGTTGCTATATCTGTCGCCTCACCTCGACCTTCGGTGATGCGCTCAAGGATATCAAGCATGACTTTCAGACCGATACGGCAGGGGACACATTTGCCGCATGACTCATCTCTTGTAAAGTTCAGAAAGAAGCGGGACACATCGACCATGCAGGTAGTTTCGTCCATTACAACCAGACCACCTGAACCCATCATTGCGCCAGCCTTGATTAGCGAGTCATAGTCAACCGGTGTATCAAGAATGTCGGCGGGGATACAGCCACCAGAAGGACCGCCGGCCTGAACAGCTTTGAATTTTCGATTATTGGCAATACCGCCGCAAACATCGTAGATAACTTCACGGATTTTCATACCGGCCGGAACTTCCACCAAACCTGTATGCTTTACCTTACCGGTAACCGCAAAAATTTTGGTTCCCTTGGTTGTCTCGGTACCAAGAGACGCGTACCAGTCGCCGCCTTTGTTTATGATGTGGCGAACGTTACCAAAAGTTTCAACGTTATTGATATTGGTCGGATAACCCCAAAGGCCACGTACTGCCGGAAACGGAGGGCGCGGACGGCTCATGCCGCGATGTCCCTCGATGGAGGCCATCAGTGCGGTTTCCTCGCCGCAAACAAAGGCGCCGGCACCCATCTTGATACGCATATCGAAATCAAAACCCCAGCCCTGTATGTTTTTGCCCAGATAGCCCTTCTCATAGCAGATATCAATGGCGTGCTGCAGACGCTGAACAGCCAGTGGGTACTCTGCACGTACATATACATATCCGAAGTCGCAACCGATGGCATATGCGGCCACCATCATGCCTTCAATAATGCAGTACGGGTCACCTTCAAGCAGGGAGCGGTCCATGAATGCACCCGGATCACCCTCGTCAGCGTTACAGATCAGGTACTTGTGATTACCGGGAGATGCCTTGCAGAAAGACCACTTCATACCGGTAGGGAAACCACCACCCCCACGACCACGTAGACCAGACTTCTTGACTTCCTCGATGACCTCTTCCGGCTTCATGCTCTTGATACATTTTTCAATAGCCTTGAAACCATCTTCTTCTATGTATGCATCGATGCTATCCGGGTCTATCTGACCGCAACCGGTCATAACAACGCGCATCTGGGCATCGACAAACTGATTATAATAGGGCTTGGCTTTTCTCTTTTCCATTACCGTCTGGTTGACGATATGTTCTTCTATGATCTTTTCGACCTCTTCCGGCTTGACAAAGTCGTAGGTAATACGCCCCTGCTCGGGTGTTATGATGTCAACCAGAACATCGTTGGCGCAAAGGCCGCGGCAACCGGTCTTGATAACATCACAACGCTTGCCGACTACGGCGCTAAGGCCTTTTTCGGCTAGGTGTTTTACGAAGGCCGCCTCTACTTCTTTAGCGCCCATCGAAACCCCGCCGGTACCCTGGCAGATCAGAATTTTAATACCTGCGTTTTCGCTCATGACTGAATTGTCCCCTGCTGGATAGTTTCGAGCTACGTGCTATTTCAGTGGTCTCTTGCTATAGTCGGCAATAATGTCATCGACCTTCTGCACCGTCATGCCGCCATAGGTTGAATCATTAACCATTGCCAAAGGCGCCATTCCGCAGGCCCCCAGACAGGCAACCTTTTCAAAAGTGAAACGGAGATCCGGGGTCGTTTCGGCGTGACCAATACCGATCTTGTCGAAAAAGGTTTCAACGATGCGAGGAGCACCCTGAACATGACATGCGGTTCCGACACACACGCGAATGATAAATCTACCGCGCGGCTTGAGATGAAACTGGGCGTAGAATGTAAGAACGCCGTAGATCTGGCTTGGGTAAACATTCAAGCGTTCGGCGATATGATCCGCCACGCAACGCGGGATGTATCCATATTCGTCCTGGGCTGCCTGTAATACAGGCATCAGATTCCCTGACATGTCTATATATTTGTCGATAATTGCATCTGCAATTGAAAGATCAATTACCGGTTCCTGCTCTGCAGCCTGCTGCGCTACTGCGTCACTCATGCGCGCCATCTCCTTTGAATCGTGCGGAGTTATCTGTCAATTTCACCCAAGACGATGTCCAACGTACCAATAACGGCAACCAAGTCAGCTATCATCGTACCCAAAGACATCTTTTCAATAGACTGCAGGTTAACGAATGAAGGCGGACGAATTCTAAAACGTTGCGGTTTGTTGCCACCATCGCTGACGATATAGAAACCAAGTTCACCTTTGGGCGCTTCGACGCCCTGATATACTTCACCCTCGGGTGCAGGGAATCCTTCAGAGGCAATCTTGAAGTGATGGATCAGACCCTCGATGCTGTTGTAAACATTCTCCTTGGGAGGGTAGCAGACCTGGGGATAATCAGCCAGGACGGGACCAGGCTTGAGCTTGTCAAGACCCTGACGAATAATCTTGCAGGCTTCGCGCATCTCTACCAGACGGACCTTATAGCGATCAAACGTATCGCATTTCTCGCCGACAGGCACTTTGAACTGATATTTTTCATAACCGCCATATGGATTATCACGACGAAGATCCCAATCAACTCCAGATCCGCGCAGTGCCGGACCGGTCAATCCCAGATCAATTGCGTCCTCAGCAGATATAAAACCGTTACCGACAGTACGTTTCAACCAGATCGGGTTGGTGGTAAGCAATCCTTCGTACTGATCAAGATAACCAGGCATAACGTCGATAAAGTCACTGACTTTTTTCACGAATTCATCAGGAACGTCCTGCGACAGACCACCGACACGGAAGAAGTTCGATGTCATACGAGCGCCTGAAATAAGTTCGTAGATTTCCATGACCGTCTCACGCTCACGGAAAGCATAGATAAATACCGTCATTGCGCCGATATCAAGAGCATGGCATGCAATCCAGACCAGATGCGACTGAAGGCGGGTCAGTTCGGCCATTATAATCCTGATTGTTTCCGCACGCTCGGGAACCTGGACATCCATCAGCTTCTCGACCGCCAGGATATATCCAAGGTTATTGCTCATGGGCGCCAGATAATCGAGACGATCGGTCAGCGGCAGGATCTGATGGTAGGTCCGGTGTTCTGACAGCTTTTCAATACCTCGATGCAGGTAACCGATATGCGGTGTAACCTTGACGATCACCTCGCCATCAAGTTCGAGAACGAGCCGCAGAACCCCATGGGTACTGGGATGCTGAGGTCCCATGTTTAATGTCATTGTTTCAGTAGTTGCCATGTATCGCCTCTTCTATGATCGAATTACAGAACGATGTAGTATAACTATGACAAGCGCCCTTTATAGGGTTCACGGTCAGGTCCCTGCAACGGATAGTCTTTGCGAAGCGGGTGCCCCACCCAGTCTTCCGTCATCAGTATGCGTCTGAGGTCAGGATGCTGATCGAATGTAATTCCGAAAAGATCGTAGGTTTCACGCTCCAGCCAGTTGGCTGTTCGCCACACTTGAGTTGCGGTCGGGATTCTGCAATCAGCCTCACTAACCGGCGTTTTAATACGCACACAATCCTTGTTGGGAATTGAGTAGAGCTGATACACCATCATAAAGCGATCTTCCTTCTTCCCCAAATAATCAACCGCAGTAAGGTCGGTAAGCAGGTTATACTGAAGTGATTGCTTTAGAAACATAAGGACATCGATAATGCTGTCCTTTTTGACGGTAACCGTCACCTCACCCCTGAATTCAACCACATCTATAATCGATGCGGCGAATTTTTCCTTCAACTTGAGTACTGCTCGATTATTTTCTGCCATGAGTTCCAACCCTTTATTCTGGGATTTGAGTACTATTGCGATCGCTACGACAATTTAGGCGGTAGCCCCATCGATCCTGGTTCCAAGCCCGATGGCAGACCCAAACGAGTTCTTGTCGTTCCAGATCTTATCTTGCAGCTTGAGGAGACCAAAGAGCAGCGCTTCCGGTCGCGGTGGGCATCCGGGAATATAAACATCAACCGGCAAAGCTTCATCTATCCCCTGTACGACACTATATGTATCAAAAATACCACCCGAACAGGCACATGCTCCCATCGCAACAACCCATTTGGGCTCAGGCATCTGCTCATAGACAGTCTTGATTACCGGCAACATTTTCTTGGTAACCGTGCCCGCTATGATTATGCAGTCTGACTGACGAGGAGATGCGCGAAAAATGATTCCAAAGCGGTCCAGGTCGTTGTGGGAGGCGCCGGTTGCCATCATCTCGATTGCGCAACATGCCAAACCAAAGGTCATCGGCCAGATTGATGACTTCCTTGACCAGTTGACCAGCTTGTCAAGCGATGTGGTGATAATGTTTTCGCCCAGCGGATTATCTACTCCCATTCCAGTGCTCCTTTTTTCCAGACATATATATAACCGACGAAAAGAATCACAACAAACAGCCCCATCTCCACCAATCCAAAAGCACCCAGCTTCTTGTAAAGAATCGACCATGGGTAGAGAAACACGGCCTCAATATCGAACAGTATGAAGAGCATGGCGATCAGATAGAACTTGATCGAAAATCGCTCACGAGCAGTTCCGACAGGCTCACAGCCGGACTCATACGGAGACAACTTGAGGACCGAGCTCTTTTTCGGACCGATTAATGATGAAAATATGAGTGAACAAAGTCCGAAAATCACTGCTATCATAACCATTAGTAATATTGGCAGATATGCACCAAGCATTGAAGCCCCCCTTACTGTTTACGGTATACTGTATACAACATGGGCAATAGATAGGTCATTTAAGTTTCTTTGTCAAGCAGTTTTTCCTTTTTTTTTACAATATTTTTTATATGTATTTATGTGCTTTTTTTATCGCATCATATTGTTATTGCACAACTTTATTATTTGAAACCGTAAATCTGCGGAGATTGCCGAACCGGCTATTCTGAATTATTTCTGATGCTTCATAAATCAAACAACAGTATATTCATCATTAGTTTATTGTTGCTTTATCCGCGAACAGCCATATGACGCCGCTAATAACAACATTATTGCGGATACATTTATATTTACACGCCAATCCATAAACATATTGTCCGGCACTTCGGATGCCCACAAACAAAAAAAATTTGAAATAACATGTCTCAACAATATTCACCCGCGAATATTGACATGGCTGCAAGCTGTATGTTACCCATCTAAGCTCATATCCTGATCAACTTCCATTTCACGAATTCCACATCAAAGGGGTTTTCAAAATGAACAACAAACGCTCCAGCCTGCTTTTTCAACAGGCAAAAGACCTGATTCCAGGCGGTGTCAACAGTCCGGTTCGCGCATTCAAGTCCGTGGGTTCAGATCCACTGTTCATAAAAAAAGCCTCGGGCTGCACAATATATGACGAGGACGACAATGCCTTTATCGACTATGTCGGTTCATGGGGACCGATGATTGTCGGACACTGCCATCCTGATATTGTTGCCGCGGTAAATCGGGCTATGCAGGACGGCGCCAGCTTCGGCGCTCCCACCGAGCGCGAGATCATTCTGGCGGAAATGGTCATAGATGCGGTTCCATCAATCGAAATGGTGAGAATGGTCAGCTCCGGAACCGAAGCGACAATGAGCGCGATCCGGCTGGCGCGCGGCTATACCGGACGTGATAACATCCTTAAGTTCTCCGGCTGCTACCATGGCCATGCCGATGCGTTACTGGTTAAAGCCGGCTCGGGCGCCGCAACTTTTGGAGTACCCGATTCTCCGGGGGTACCGGCTGATTTTGCAAAACACACATTGACCGCCGAATACAACTCCCTGGAATCGGTCAAGACGCTTGTAGCAAACAACAAGGATTCGATCGCCTGCATCATCGTGGAACCGGTGGCCGGGAACATGGGCACGGTACCGCCATGCGAAGGCTTTTTGGAAGGTCTGCGTGAGATCTGCACCAACGAAGGCATTGTACTTATTTTTGACGAGGTCATGTCCGGCTTCAGGGTTTCATATGGTGGGGCGCAGGAACTGTACGGAGTAACCCCCGACATGACCACCCTGGGCAAGATCATCGGAGGTGGACTGCCAGTAGGAGCGTTCGGCGGCAAAAGAGAGATCATGGAAAAACTCTCCCCGTCAGGCGGTGTTTACCAGGCAGGCACACTATCAGGCAACCCCCTGGCCATGTCAGCCGGCATAGCGACACTGAACATCCTCAAGCAGCCCGGCTTCTACCAGGCGCTGGAGGAGAAGAGCCGGCTTGTCGCCGAAGGCATCGCCAAGGCGGCCAAACAGGCCGGTTACCCGATCTACTCCACCCGCGTCGGCAGCATGTTCTGTGCGTTTTTCACCAGAGGCGAAGTGCGCGACTGGACCAGCGCCGCGGCATGCGACACCAAGGCCTTTGCAAAATACTTCCTGGGCATGCTCGATGAGGGAGTCTATCTGGCGCCATCACAGTTCGAAACCGCTTTTGTATCAGCCGCCCACACCGAGGCCGATATCGAGAGAACCATAACTGCAGCAGCCAGGTGTTTCAAACAGATTGTGTAGATGGCTCCTATTTCCATTTGACATGAAGGGTTAGACTATGTTATTGAATACCGGTTTTGTGCCATTAATTGGGTTGCAATAACAGATGACAAACAACAAACGCGAGCTTTTTCAAAACTTGGCAATGGTTTCCAGCATGGGCATTTCGGTGGTGCTGGCAATCGGCATCGGTGTCTGGTTCGGACTCACGCTTGACCGCTGGTTTGGGACAAAACCCTGGTTCTTTTATATATTTCTATTTATCGGAATAGCTGCCGGATTCAAGAACATCTATCTTATCGCCGGCAGGGAGATACGCAGAAATGATGACAGCAATCAATGAGGACAACCTCTTCAGTGTCATCATCAAAGGAAGCGCCTTACTACTGCTCGCCCTGACCGTTATCGGACTCGGCTTCTTTTCGACGAAAACCGGCCTTGGCATCATGGCAGGCGGCCTCATAGCCATAATAAATTTTTTCTGGCTCCGTAACGCACTGCAAAGCATCCTGGGTCTTTTACCTGCCCGACCGTTCGCACATGCGCAGGTCAGGTATCTGGGCCGTATCAGTATTACAGGCTTCGCGCTCTATCTTGTTATTACATCCGGGTGGTTCTCACTAAGCGGTATTCTGGTGGGGCTCTCGATCATAGTTATCAACATAATCGCACTTTCACTCTACAGCGCTCTGCGCGCAGGAGGCTAGATCCATGGTTCACCCTTTACTGTTTCTCGAGTTTTTCAGGAATCTCCTTGCTCCACTGCACATCACCGGCGCCAGCGCGGATGCTATTGCATACACCTGGCTGATCATCGTTTTACTGCTGGTGCTGTCAGTGTTGACAACATCCGCGCTCAAGTCGATACCGGGCAGTCTGCAGAACTTCATGGAAGCGATTATCGGCGGCATCGAGAACATGATCGTTGATACGATGGGAGAGCACGGAAGGCCGTTCTTCCCGTTGATCGCCACCCTGGCAATCTTCGTTTTGGTCTCAAACCTGATCGGCCTGATTCCCGGCTTCTTTCCGCCGACCGCCAACATCAACACAACCGCCGCCTGTGCCATCATTGTCTTTCTTTCGACCCATGTTGTCGGCATCAAGCATCACGGCCTGCACTATCTGAAACACTTCTGCGGTCCGATTGCCTGGTTGGCTCCGGTGATGTTCTTCATCGAGGTGATCGGCCATCTCAGCCGGCCGGTATCGCTGACCCTGCGTCTCTTCGGCAACATGAACGGCCACGAACTGGTTCTGATGATCTTCTTCGGACTGGCTCCGTTCCTGGTTCCCCTGCCGATGATGCTGATGGGTGTGCTGGTATCCTTCATCCAGGCCTTCGTCTTCATGCTTTTGGCAATGATCTATATTCAGGGTTCCCTCGAGGAAGCACACTAATCTAATTACTCCTATACAGTTTAGGAGACAAACCATACGGAGGTAGTAAAATGAGTTTTTTCACGATGTGCGTTCTGGCAGCAGGTATTGGTATGGCACTTGGCACTTTGGGCACCGGCATCGGCCAGGGTCTGGCAGTTAAAAGCGCCGTAGAAGGCGTTTCACGTAACCCGGGTGCATCCGGCAAGATCCTGACCACCATGATGATCGGTCTGGCCATGATCGAGTCCCTGGCGATCTACGCACTGGTTGTCTGTCTGATCATCCTTTTCGCCAACCCCTACAAAGACATCGCTCTGAAACTGGCTGAAACCGTAGCCAAGTAATCCCGGCGTTCTCGCAGTATCAGCAACAAAAAGGGCATCCATATCCGGATGCCCTTTTTGTATATAAAAACAAATAAACCCGCCGGATAACTATTCGTCGTCCTTCAGCATCCCCTCGACCTCATTGGACACGATACTCTCAACCAAGTCTCCCGAAGGCAACCTGACCACGGCTCTGACCATATAACGGTAGCTGGTTTCCCTGGCAAGACCACTGTCAACATACTCTTTTCCGGTCAGCGGCGCCTTGTTGACCGGCATGTGGGAAAACCCGTTCTTTTGCAATGTTCGATACAGATTATAGCCGACCAGAACACCATCAAACGGTGGCAAGCTGACAAAAGAAAGCTTGATTTCGGTTGGATGCGACTCGACATGCAGTATCGGCGGCAACACGGCCTGAACGATCTGTACAGTCACCTGGGGAGACGATGCGCCATCCACGCCCTCCTTGGTGAACGGCACTGCAACGTAAGAATAATATTTCCCTTCATTCACATCGCCATCCAACAGCGCCAGACGGTTGCCTGAACGCTCCGCGCCATCCGGCGGCAAATCGAGGTATAGCTTGCGAAACAGACGATAATCCTCCATACACGAACGGCAGGTCTGGTCGGAAGAGACATCACTGATTCGTTTGCTGATTTTCATCCCGGCCAGATTTTTCAACCTGTTCCCGGCCCTGTCAGAACTGGGCAGCACAAACTGGATCTTGACACCCGAACCGCTTTGCATGGCGGAAAACGCTGCAGGAGCCGCCGGCGCCAACATATCCGGATAGACCAAAGCACCTTTTTTGCCGCAAGCTGTTATAGCCAGAGTCATGCCTCCCAGCATGGCGATCCGTCCCCATATCCTCATTTCCTGACCTCCGTAGGCAGAACCGCATCCAGGCGCATTTCAAACGTTCCATTCGGCAATGCGAAGCGCACCCTGTCCGCCAGGATCTCGGTAATTCTGGCCCCCGAGACGACAGAGCCTTCCTTGAGAAGAAAGCCGTTTACCACTGCTCTTCTGGCAGAGCGTTCATCCTGCCAGGCGATGCCTGAGAGTTTGATATCCGCCGGTGGCTGTATCGTATTGGGAGAGGGCTTCAACTGTTGTGGAGCAACTGCCGGAACTGGCTGCCTGAACTGTCTTCTTGCGGTTCTGACGGGCCTGCCTTCATTGTCTCCATCATCAGTCGCTGGTGGAACCGGCGAAGCGGCAGGGACCATGGGGCTTGCGGCAGGTGGCACTGGAGATACCGGGGCAGGCGCAACCGGCGGAGTGGCGGGGACAGGAGCCACGGGTATAATTACCGGTGCGGCGGACGGGCTGGAAGTCACACTCTTTTCAGGTTTGTCCCTGAATATGAGCCAGGTTCCCGCAAAAGTAAGCAGCGACGCCGCCACGACACATGCAACAATTTTCCAGCGGCCTCCGCCGGAAGATTGCCGAATGCGTTCCTGAAAAAGATCGCCGGATATGCTGGTCATGCCACCAGGCGCGGCTTTCTTCAGTTTCTCGCGTTCAACTTTTTTCAATGCATCCAGAATATAACTCATCCAATCACTTTCCGGCAAACAGCCAATGCGTAATCCTGGACCAGAACCCACTATGCTCAACCTTCGGCCTCAGTTCCGACAACACTTGGGACGATATCTCAGGTGTTACCGACAGGCTCTCCTGCGTCCAGGCCATCACCAGCGCCTGTTCGCAAGCTACATTTATCAGCCGCGGAATTCCGCCGGAAAACCGGTAGATCTGCCTGACAGACTTGCGAGAGAATAATCCGGGAATCCTGCTTCCGGAAACCTTGAGCCGGTAATTTATATAATCATGGGTATCGCTGAGTTTCATCGGAGTCAACGAGCAGCGAACCGTTATGCGCTGTTTGAGCTGCCTCAGGTCATGCCTGTTCAATACGACGTCGAGCTCGGGTTGACCGGCCAGGATGATCTGGATCAGTTTGTCGCGCTCCGTCTCGAGATTGGAGATCATCCGCACCTGTTCCAGGACATCCGGAGCAAGATTCTGGGCCTCGTCAATCACAAGCACCACGGTCCTGCCGGCCAGGTTCTGCTCCAGCAGGAAATGATTTAAGGCCTCAAGATAATTGAAGCGATCTTTTTCGGCAGCAACTATGCCGAATTCCCTGCAGATGTTCTCCAGCAGCTGTTCGCCCGACATGCAGGGATTGAAAATCAGGGCGCTTCTGTATTTTTCAGGGTCGAGCTGTGTCAGAAGCGTACGCAGCATCGTCGTCTTGCCGGTTCCAACCTCACCGGTCAGGGTTATGAAGCCGGCATGACTGTCTACACCGTAGAGCAGGCGGGCAAAAGCCTCACGATGAATGCTGCTGAGAAACATGAAGAGAGGGTTGGGCGTAATGGTAAACGGCTTTTCAGAAAAACCGAAGAATTCGCAGTACATCGTAAGCTACTTACCGGTCCGGACGTTCTGAATTTCGTTCCATACCTGCTCCCGAGCGGTCCCGCCAATAACATTGCGGGCATTTACACTGGCTTCCACCGTAATGCACTCAAAGATATCCGTGTCTATTTTACCGGAGAAGAGTTGCCACTCAGCCAGAGACAGCTCGGTAATATCCATTTCGTTTTCCACGCAATAGGCCACCGACTTCCCCACCGCCTCGTGGGCGTCACGGAAGGGCAGACCCTTGCGCACCAGATAATCGGCCACATCGGTAGCGGTAGAAAAGCCGAGACCGGCCGCACGACGCATGCTGGCGGTATTGACACGCATCTCGCGGATCATGTCGGCAAATATCTTCAGACTGCCCTTGACGGTATCAATCGTATCGAAAAGCGGCTCCTTGTCCTCCTGCATATCCTTGTTGTAGGCCAGAGGCAGTGATTTCATAGTAGTCAGCAGCGCCATAAGATTGCCGTAGACCCGGCCGGTCTTCCCGCGCACCAGTTCCGGAACATCCGGGTTTTTTTTCTGCGGCATGATCGAGGAACCGGTGCAGAAACCGTCGGACAGCTCGATGAACTGGAAGGAGCTGGTGGACCAGAGAATCAGCTCTTCCGAGAAGCGCGACAGATGCATCATCAGGATCGAAGAGTCCGAAAGGAACTCCAACGCGAAATCCCGGTCAGAAACCGCGTCCAGCGAATTGCGGGTAACCGCCGGGAAATCCAGCTGCTCGGCCACATACTCCCGATCGATCGGGAAAGTTGTCCCGGCCAGAGCACCGGCTCCCAACGGCATCACGTTGACCCGTTTGAGACAGTCTTCCAGACGCGACTTGTCGCGCTTGAACATCTCCACATAAGCCATCAGATGGTGGGCGAACAGGATCGGCTGGGCGGTCTGCAGGTGCGTGAAACCTGGCATCAGCGTATCCAGGTTGTCTTCGGCCTGGGTCAGCAGCGCATCGATCAGCAGATCCAGGTAGGTTGTAATTTCCACGATCTCATCGCGCAGATAAAGGCGGATATCCAACGCCACCTGATCATTGCGTGAGCGGCCGGTGTGCAGCCGCTTGCCAGCCTCGCCGATGGCGGCCGACAGACGGGATTCGATGTTCATGTGAATATCTTCCAGGCTGATAGAAAAATCGAATTCGCCGGCCTCGATCTGTCCCAGGATCTTCTGCAGGCCGTGGACGATCTTCTCCACGTCCTCCAGCGGGATGATACCCTGCTTGCCCAGCATGCGGGCATGGGCCACGGAGCCGCGAATATCCTGATGATAGAGGCGTTTGTCGAAATCGATCGATGCGGTGAATTCTTCTACGAACTTATCGGTGGGCTGGGTAAAGCGTCCGCCCCAGAGTTTGTCTTTGGACATGGTATTTTGTTTCCTTATCACTGGTCTGGAAATCCGAGATGGGTCACTATACGCGAAAAACGGATAAAATCAAAGCAGAGACGTATCCTTTGCAGCACCTTGTACAACTTCCCGCACCCGGTCCGTCAGCTTCCGGACATAGTTGGACCCCTGGGTCCAGCTACGTCAGAGGTCCGGGATTAACGCATGGTGTGAAACCGTGCTTAAAATGGGGAGCGAATGGCTACTTCAAATGTCAATAAAGTCAAGCCTGGTGCCACTACGTCACCGGTTGAGTATACTTACACTCGGGATATCCCGAACACCCCCAGAATTGTGTCCCTGCATTGGGTCCCTGCCGGGCTGCCCGAACCACCATTGGTTTGCCGCAGACTTGACAAAGCATTTTATCTGTCCGATCCGACTGATCCGCCGGATTGTGCCGAACCTGTTTTCGGCGCTCCTCCAGCCGGGCAGCGTGCAGCCGCTCGCTATAGCCACCTTCCTGAATGAATTGCTTTTCCAGGCCGGCAATCTGCCGGTCGAGCAGGTAATTTGCCTGATGAATCAGGCAAATTAGCGTATTGGCAACCACCGCCGGATCGGCATGGTTCAGCCAACTGGCATAGGCTTTTGCATCCGAATGATCTGTCCGATCAGGCTGATCGATCGGATTTTCTCTTCCAACCCTCCGTACCTCCCGCGCCTGCGGATCATCCTTCCCCCAGGCTGGCAGACCTCGCTGACGGAGAAAATCTTCGTAGTCCAACAGCAGTTCGTCAAGACTGGCACGTGCGACGTTAACCAGCCGCAATTCCGTCTGGCTCGACGTTGCCGAGGCCCTGCTCCCTTCGGCGATGTTCTGCCGACCGCTGCGCGCGGCCTGCACCATCTGGTCATGTGTTCGCGACCTTTTGCCGACAAAACGGTCGCAGAAGGAAACCGTACCGTCGTAGACGATCTCGGTTACCTGAAATGAACGAAGCTTACGGTAACCGCCGTGAGGGCGCAGCGTTGAAGAGTGAGTGGTCATGGTTTCCTACCTTGCAATGTTACCTATTCAAAATTCCCTATTTGCAATTTCTTTAAGTCGTCCCGCAGATGCCAGAAACAGCCATGAACGAATATGATCGTCTTTTATGGGTTAACAAAAAATACAGAGCTGCTCCCGCAATCCGCGCATTCACGAAAGAACTTCTTACCTTCCTTCCGAATCCGTTCATTATGGCCAATTGTGCCACACGCGATTTTTATTGGCGTGTTGCCATCACACTCACCGCACTTGAAATAATAGCCAAACTTCCCATACATTACTTCAATTTTTGGGCTGTGACATTTTCGACATACCAAAGCATCTTTGCTTTCATGAACAGCGGGGGAATATGCGGGTGCTGGTGGGGCAGCTACTATTGGAGCAGGTGGCACAATCTGGCTGATTTCTGCGCCTTTAAGGCCGAACTTTGCGGCATAATCAAAAGTTGCCGGCTTATGTAACGATATAAGCTTTTGCCCAATATCGATGATGGTATCGAGTGAAACAATGCGTGCAAGGCTGGTAAAAACATCCAGTACGCCTTTATTTTCAAATTGGTTTTGTATTGTTTTCAGAAGAACATCCGATTTGATTATGTGGCTGGTATCAAATTTCTTTGGGCGATCAATGCGGGCATTGGGCGACACCAGAACATATGAATGAAGGGTTGGTGATAACTTTATACCGGCACGAGTTGGTAGTTCCAGATGTTCGAATACTTCTTTCAGTACGGCAATATGCCGCTCGTTTTGTGCAAGAGGCGAGGCCATTCCATCGAAGGTTTTCTTGAAACTGTTCCACTGTTTAAACTCGCCTTCTTCGGTTATCTGAATTCCGGCATGGAAATTGTTGGTTTCAAGTACGAAGCAGTTCAGTGTACGGTGAATCAAAAGATGATCAATCTGGGCGACCCTGCCATTGATTTCAAGCCGAAGGTCATGGATCACTACGGTTTTTTCGGCATCCCTAAAATCAAAATCAATCAGGTACGCAGACTCGTTTTCACCCTTTATCCCTGCACGTAAGAAGCGCAGTTCTTGTTCAACTTTGGATTTTCGATCAGCTGGCGCAATCTTTATCAATCGTTCAAGCTCTTCGATGTCGCGTTCTCTGTTATCAGCATTTTTTAAAATCATTATTAACTCCTTGAGGTGATCACGCCACGAGGCACCAGATCCAGCACCTTCAGCAACAGGTGTGGCTTGTGCAGAGCCTTGCGCCTGGTGGCATCGGCCCAGGTTGCGCCGGTGGCGTGGTTGAGGGTGGCAAAGTGTTTGATGGGGGTGGTGAGTGAGGTCATCGGTCTTTATCCGAGCTTTTCTGGAAGCCGCGTTGACACATTTTTCTCGAAAACTTCTGCAAACCCTTCATTTACAGACCATCGTCTAACCTCTTCAAAATTGATATTATGATCTCTGGCAATAAGTATCGCCTGTTCGAGACTCTGTTGGTCTTTCCAGTGATAGAAGGCTGCCAGCCTGTCCTTCACACAATCAGTCGGAGATAACAGCCGCAAATTGCCGGTTGAAAAGCGGAGAGTGCTGATTTCGGAAGGTGGCTCATCGCCTATTGCCAGAGGACCTGAGGGGAATTCTACAAAGAAAGGCGTCTGCGAATTTATAAAGTAGCGGTTTTCTTCCGTGAAGTTGATCTCTGTCAGTGCGGCACGCACCTTCTGGCGGGTTGATGACCCGGTGATGACAAAGTCGAGATCGAACGAGCTGTACTCATTGGCAGAATAGATCGAAATACAGGCTCCACCGACAAGCACCGTTTCAATCCCCTTGTTGCGAAGATGCTCGGCTATATAGGCGGCAAGTTCACCAATGGTTAGCTCGGACAGTGAGATCACAGCGGCTTCCCTCTGCGACGGGGCCGGCGCCGGTTCAACAGTAGCTGCTGCTGCATCTCTTCATCGTAAAATGAAATTGTTTTCTCCAGCAGAGCTGAGAGTTCTGTCAGCAGAGGATAGCGCGGGTTGAAGGTGTACAGGCGGGTGCGTCCGGCTGTGCGACTCGCGAGGACGCCGCCTGCTTCAAGCTTGTCCAGCTGCTTTTGGATCGGTGCCAGTGAACTGCTGTAGAAGGTTGCTATTTCCCGGGCATACCCCTCTCCTCTGGCATTCAGGAAGGTAAGGACACGTTCACAGTTGATGGAACCGACAATTGACTCGATCATGTTTTTTCGATCCGTAATACCTTAATGTAGGTCATATGACCTATATTGTAAGTCATTATATCAGTGAGCAGCGATTGTCAAGGGCGGAAATTGTGCAGGTAGGTGACGGAGGAGGAGTTGATCGTCGAGGTGATCAATGCACGAGCAAATATCAATAAGTCAAGCCTGACCCCGGCGCACTGCCCGCTTCCCACCAACAGCGCTGTCTTACTGCCATCCGATAATAGCCAGACTTTGGGATGAAAGCTGCCTTTGCAGTTCACCGGCATAACCATGTAACTCGTACTTGCATGGCGTAAACTAGCAGCCTCAAACATTGCTTGACGATAACCAAACTGGTCGCAAAGGATGAGGCAGCGCTTTAACTTACTCTTATCAACAATACATGGCCAAACTACAGATTCGAAAAATGTCAGGCTAAGCGTGTAGGTTGTGCCAAAAACGTGAGTAGGCTTTAGGGCAGAAAAAACCTCTGAGAGTTTCATACTGTCTATAAATTCAGATGTCATCCGCTACCCCTGTCTTTGACAAGACCTTTGCTCCGATGATCAGGCTGTCGATTATCTTCATTATTGAAGTGTCCCAGGGGTAAAACTCTTGATGGGCCATCCAGTCATTAGCAAGGCACTTGAGCGGTTCTGACAGCGATATCTGTATGAAAAAGCCGGAGATTATTTCCCTCATCATCACCCACCCCGCTGATTATCCTCAAACATCTCCACCGGCAATGAACAAAGCAATTATGAAGGATGAATTATGAATGTTGAAACACCTCTTCCCGGTGCATCTGCATAAACTATTCATCCGGCGGAAACAGCATCAACTCATCATGTGTCCATCGCTTGCCTCGTGAGATGCTATTCTCCAGAAAATCAAAAAGCCGCTCCACCAGTCCATACCGGTAAAGCGGCTTCTGTCATTTATCTAACACGATCCCACTCCATAACCAACCCCATAACATAAATGATCGCCCACGTTACTCCGGCAACGCCTGCCTGTCAACGGATCAGACCAAAAAACGCACCCTCACTCCCCATCCGTCCCAACCAACCCTTTCGCATCGTCTTCATTCACATATGGCTCCGAATCCCACAATTCGCGATAAGCGTTGATGTAGTCTGCCGTGGCGGCGGGGTCGATATCAAAGTAATGGCGGCAGAGACGGCGATAGAGCAGAAGCGCTTGCTCGTGGCCGCAGAAATCAAGCAAACCATCGAGCGTCTGTTCGATCTGCCGGACATCGCGGCTGCGGGTAGCGATAATGGTTTCAACCACCGGCGTATATTGGGCCACGGCAATTGCTTGCACCCCCTGCATCTGTTCGGCAATGGCACTAATGGACTGGAGGAGCGTGTCGTAGTCTTTCATAGTAATTTTCTTTTCTACCGGATGGCGATCTGATTGTTAATAATGACAAAAAGTTCTTGTGAATTCCGGTACCGGGCGATGTCCGTAAGCGAACTGTAGTTACAATTGAACCCAGAAAAAGCAGTTAACCGCCGATGAACGCAGATAAACGCCGCCAGAAGTAGGCGCTTCTAAGCGAGAAGTCAAAAACTTGAACCAAATACTGGTTTAACCCATAAGGTGATTAATTTTTTGATGTAAGTACAGGTTTTATCGGCGTGCATCCGTTTTTCTCGGCGGTTAATTGCCTTTTTCAGGTTAAAGTTACGTTGTGTAATCACGTTAATAACAAAAAAACCGCTAAACCGGCATTTTCTGCGGTTCAGCGGTTTTTTCATCATCCTCATATTACAAAGTTGTTACTTCTTCCTGTTGGCCTGCATCAGCGACCTGATCTTCAACCTCAGCGCGTTGATCTTGATGAAGCCCTCGGCGTCGGCCTGGTTAAAGACCTGGTCCTTCTCGAAGGTGGCAAAGTCCAGGTTGAAGAGCGAATCTGACTCGGACTTGCGGCCGACGGTGCGGCAGTGCCCCTTGTAGAGCTTGACGCGGGCCACGCCGTTGACGCATTTCTGGGAATCGTCTATCAGCGTCTGCAGCAACAGGCGCTCTGGAGAGAACCAGTAGCCGGCATAGATCTGCTTGGCATACTCGGGAATCAGGCTGTCGCGGATACGCATGACTTCGCGGTCCATCGTGATCTGCTCGACAGCCGAATGGGCTTCGCGCAGGATCGTTCCGCCGGGTGTCTCGTAGACGCCACGCGACTTCATGCCGACCGAACGGTTTTCCAGCAGGTCAACCCGGCCGACGCCGTGCTGTCCGCCGATGAAGTTCAGGTGCGCCAGAAGCTGGGCCGGAGTCATCTGTTCGCCATCAACGGCCACAGCATTGCCGTTTTTGAACTCGATCTCCACGTACTGCGGCTTATTGGGAGCCTTTTCAGGCGGCTTGGTCAGCACGTACATCTCTTCCGGCGCTTCGGCCCAGGTATCCTCCAGGATGCCACCCTCGAAGGAGATATGCAGCAGGTTGCGGTCGGACGACCATGGACGCTTCTTGATGGTCGGAATCGGGATATCGTTCTTCTTGGCGTAATCGATCAGCGCCTGGCGGCTGTTCAAGTCCCATTCGCGCCAAGGGGCAACAACCTTGATGGCGGGATTGAAGTGGTAGTAGGCCAGCTCGAAGCGGACCTGGTCATTACCCTTGCCGGTAGCTCCATGTGATACAGCATCGCATTTTTCCTTGGCGGCGATTTCCATCTGGCGCTTGGCGATCAGCGGACGGGCGATGGAGGTGCCCAGCAGGTAATGCCCTTCGTAAATGGCGTTGGCGCGAAACATCGGATATACGAAATCACGCACGAACTCTTCTTTCAGGTCGTCGATATAGACCTTATCGGCGCCTGTGGCCAGAGCCTTTTCACGGATCGAGTCAAGCTCGTCGCCCTGGCCAAGGTCGGCCGAAAAGGCCACTACCTTGCAGTCGTACTCGTTTTTCAGCCATTTGAGGATAATTGAGGTATCCAGACCACCCGAATAGGCCAGAACAATTTTTTTGATTTCACGCTTCCCTGTCATTGTCATAAAACCTCCTCTTAAAAAGAATATTGAACCTTACTTGATCAATGTAGCCATGATCGCTTTCTGAACATGCAGACGGTTCTCGGCCTCATCCCAGACCACCGAATGCTTTCCCTCGATTACCGAATCGGATATCTCTTCACCGCGAT
>Ga0209212_1001035_pt1 | contig 48129 bp, 40 predicted proteins | sample RifGroC2_FD_183996 | JGI IMG/M metagenome (GOLD analysis project Ga0209212, IMG submission 183996) | Groundwater microbial communities from Rifle, Colorado, USA - Groundwater C2 (SPAdes) (version 2) | ecosystem: Environmental > Aquatic > Deep subsurface > Groundwater | place: Rifle, Colorado... | reverse complement strand
CCCTGGAAGTGCCGCCCGTCCTGCCGCCGCTGGCCGGCGACGACGCCCGGGTGGGCCAGGTGGTGCAGAACCTCTGCACCAACGCCATCCAGTACACCAAGGAAGGCGGCAAGATCACCATCAAGGCCGAGCTCAAGCCCGACCGGGTGGAGGTCAGCGTCATCGACACCGGTATCGGTATCTCCAAGGAAGACCTGCCCCGCGTGTGGGAGCGCTTCTTCCAGACCAAGGAAGCCATGGGCATGCGCAAGGCCGGCTTCGGCCTCGGCCTCAAGATCGCCCGCGAGATCGTGCAGCGGCACGGCGGCGAGATGGGCATAGAGTCTGAACTCGGCGTCGGCTCCCGCTTCTTCTTCCATATCCCCCTCAAGTTCACTCCCCCCAAGGCTTAACCACGTTCTTGCTGCATGCAACCGCCGCGGCCGCCCGCGCGTATATACTTTGACGATATTGAAAGGAGAACCCATGAGAACTACCGCTTTTTCGCTGTGCCTGCTCGCCGCCGTGGCGGCCCCTGCGGCCGCCGCCGACTCTTTCCCGGCGGCCGGCCTGGCCGGGCTGCGCCTGGACTCCGAGGCCGCCTTCGCGGGGATCTACGGCTCCACCCTGCCGGTGATCTTGGTGGAGCAGCTCGGGGATAACGCCGAATTCTTCAGCGTAAGGATGGAGGCCGTAAAGGGCCGCCTGGAGATAAAGGCGGCGCTGAAGCCGGAGAAGAAAAAGGAATACGAGGAGCGCTTGCGCCGGCACAACTCCTTCCTGCTCGGCCTCTTCTCTAAAGACAGCAAGGCCCCGGAAACCGGCTTCAGGATACAGTTGCCCGGAGGCCGGGATGCAGAGGTAACCCTGCGGGACGGCAATATAGAGATCTCAGGACTGCGAGGCAAGGTCGCGGCCCGGAGCGACACCGGCAGCATCTCTATCTCCAGGGTCACCGGCGCCGTGGAAGCCGCGGCCCGCACCGGCAAACTGGAGGTCTCCGATATTGAAGGCCCGGTCGCGCTGGAAGGCGGCACCTCCTCCGTCTCGGCTGAGCGCGTAGCGGGCGACGCGCGCGTCAAGACGGGCACGGGCTCCATCGGCGTCAAGGCCATCGGCGGCGGCGCGGACCTGGCCGCGAACACCGGCAGCATAAGGATAGACGGTGTTTCCGGGCCCCTCAAGGCCGTCAGCGGGACCGGCTCGATAAAAGGCGAAACCGCCTCCGCGAAAGTGGAAGCGAGGACCAACACCGGTTCCATAGCCCTGAGCGGCCTGACCGGCGGGGCGGCGGCGGACTGCGGCACCGGTTCGGTGACGCTGGCCTGGGACAAAGCCCCGGCCGGCGGCGCGGCAGAAGCCTCCGCGGATACCGGCAGTATCTCGCTGAGCTTCCCCTCCGACGCCAGACTCCGGGCCGACCTCTCCAGCGGGACCGGCAGCGTCAGGAGCGAATTCGAGAATTTTCAGGGGGAAGGCGTCTTCAAAGTGACCGCCAAAGCGGGCACCGGCAGCGTTAAGCTGGTAAAGACCAGGAATTAAACGCTGGAACCCCTAAAACGCCGGGCTCTCCCCGGCGTTTTTTTGCGCCCGCCCTGAGCACACGGCGGGCCGGTACCCTCAGTGCCGGGGCTCCGGGTAGGCCCAATGGCCTTGAAAAGCCGCCGCCGCGGGCCTAAACTATACATATGATAACCGGACCTTTCCGCGCCGCCGTTCTACCGGCCCTGGCCGTCCTTCTTTTCGCGTCCGCCGCCGCCGCCGAGCCCGACAGCCGCGCCCGGCTGCAGGAACTCCAGGACTCCATCCGCTCGGGCAAGGCCCGCTGGACCGCCGGCGAAACCTCGGTCTCTAACCTTCCCGAAGAGGCTTGGGGCGGCCTGACCGGCCTGAACGCCACGCCTCCGACGGGCCCCCAGGCTCCGGAGCCGCCGGTCAAGTTCGTCCCGGCCGCCCTGGACTGGCGCGCCAACGGCGGCAATTTCGTCACCGCCCCCAAGCAGCAGGGCGGCTGCGGCTCCTGCTGGTCCTTCGCCATGACCGGCGCGCTGGAATCCTACGTGCTGCGCAAGCGCAACACCCCCGGCGCCGGCCTGGACCTCTCCGAGCAGGTCTATCTTTCCTGCAGCAGCGTGGGCAGCTGCAAGGGCGGCGCGCTGCTGCCGTTCTTCCTGGTCAGCGAAGGCCTCCCGGCGGAAACCGCTTATCCCTACGCTGAAGAAGACGGCTCCTGCTCCGCCGCCGCGTCGGGCTGGGAAAGGACGGCGCACAAGATAGAAGGCTGGGGCATGGTCTGGCCGTCGCTGGGCAGGATCAAGGCCGCGCTCGCCCATTACGGCCCGCTGCCCACCTCCATGCAGGTCTACTCCGATTTCCTCAGCTACAAGTCCGGGGTCTATTCCCGCGTCGGCGGCAAGCGGGTGGGCGCCCACGCCGTGCTGCTGGTGGGCTACAACGACGCCGAGGAGTATTTCATCGTAAAGAACAGCTGGGGCACAGCCTGGGGCGAGGACGGCTTTTTCAGGATAGACTACTCCCAGATGCACTCGCTGGTGGTCTTCGGCCTCACCACGGTGGCCTACTATTGAGCGCAGAAAGAACCCCGCGGCCCCGCAGCGTCCCCATATATTTCATAAAATATAGGGGACGCTTCTTTTTCGACCCGAGGTGCATATATGGCTAAAAACAAAGTTCTCCTGATCATCCGCGACGGCTGGGGCATAGCCAAGCCGGACAAGTTCAACGCCGTGGCCAACGCCAAAAAGCCCAACATGGACCGCTACCTGAAGACCTATCCCAACACCGTGCTCGAACCCTCCGGCGAGGCCGTAGGCCTGCCCAAGGGCTACCAGGGCTCCTCCGAGGTCGGCCACCTCAACATCGGCGCCGGCCGCATAGTCATCCAGGAGCTCAAGCGCATCAAGGACATGATAGAGGACGGCACTTTCTTCGGCCGCCCCGCCCTCAAAGCCGCCCTGGACAACTGCGTGGCGAAGGGTTCCGCCCTCCATTTGATGGGCCTGGTGCAGGACGAGGGCGTGCACGCCCACCAGGACCACCTGTACTCCATCATGCGCGAAGCCAAGAAGCTCGGCATAAAGAAGGTCTGGGTCCACTTCTTCGCCGACGGCCGCGACACGCCGCCCCGCTCCGCCCTCGCCTTCATGAAGATGCTCGACGAGGTGATCAAAGAGGTCGGCAACGCCGCCGTGGGCACCATCATGGGCCGCTACTACGCCATGGACCGCGGCGAGAAGTGGTCTCTCACCGACTCTACTTATAACACCATCACCAAAGGAGAAGGCGCCCGCGCCGCCTCCGCCGAAGCGGCCCTCACCGCCGCCTACGCCACGCTCAAGAACCCCAACGGCCAGCCCATCGTGGACGAGTACATCCCCCCGACGGTGATAGAGGGCTACCCCGGCATGAAGGACGGCGATTCCGTAGTGCATTTCAACTTCCGCCAGGACCGCGCCATCCAGCTCACCAAGTGTTTCGTCGAGGACAATTACCCCGGCAAGCGCTGGAAGAAGCTGGACGTGGTGTACTGCGGCCTCACGCGCTACTACGACGAGTTCAAGTTCAGCGCGCTGCCGCCCATGGACGAGGGCGGCGGCATGAACGACCTGCTGGGCCAGGTCATCTCCGAGCGCGGCCTCAAACAGCTGCGCCTCGCCGAGACGCAGAAGTTCAAGCACGTCACTTCCTTCTTCGACGGCAAGCGCACCGAGCCCTACAAGGACGAGCACCAGGAAGAGATGAAGGGCCACTGGGACCCTTCCAGCTTCGGCGAGCATCCCGAGATGGACGCCCCCGAGGTCCGCGAGCGCGCCCTCAGGGAGATCGCCTCGGAGCAGTACGATTTCATCCTGGTCAACTTCGCCAACTGCGACATGGTGGGCCACACCGGCATCTACGAGGCCACGGTGAAAGCCGTGGAGATAGTGGACGAATCGGTCGGGATGCTGACGGACGAGGCCCTCAAGCACGGCTACACCGTGATGATCAGCTCCGACCACGGCAACGCCGAGGAGATGTGGGACTACAAGATCGACATGCCCAAGACCTCCCACACCACCAACCCCGTGGAGTTCATCTATATAGCCCGCGACGCCGCCGGCGTGAAGCTGCGCCCGCACGGCATCCTCTCCGACATCGCCCCTACTGTGCTGGAGGTGCTGGGCCTGCAGCAGCCGGAGGCCATGACCTCGGAGTCGCTGTTTGTTCATTAAGCTGAGGGTGCATCCCGACGAGCGCAGGGACAAGATAGTAAAGAAAGCCGCCGACGCCTACGAGGTCTGGACCAAGGCCCCGCCCGAGCGGGGCCTGGCCAACGCCTCCGCGATCCGGCTGCTCTCGCTGCAGCTGGGCGTGGACGCCAAGCGCATCCTGCTCATCAAGGGCGCGACCTCGCCGGCCAAGATAGTTAAAGTGATATAATTTTTCTATGGACCAGAAAAAAGCGCGCCTGGCGGCGTTAGCCGGGCTGATCATCTTCTCCTCCACGATCGCCGTGCTGCTGGCGCGGCAGTTCAACCTGGGCCCTGTGCGCCCTGCCCCCGACTTCCGCACCTTCGGCCCGGCCGACGCGCCCGTGCAGATCTACGAATACACCGATTTCGCCTGCCCGGCCTGCCGCCACGCCGCCGGCAAGCTCGACGAGATGATCAAGGTCTTCGGCCCCGGCCTGCGCGTCTCTTTCAAGCATTACCCGCTGCTCAACATCCACCCCTGGTCGCTCCACGCGGCGGCCTACGCCGACTGCGCCGGCGCGCAGGGCAAATTCAAGGAGTACGCCGCGCTGCTGTTCGAGGGCCAGGAAAACTGGGGGCCCGCCAAGGCCGAGGGCGGCGAACCGAAAGAATTCGCCGAGTACGCCCGCAAGCTGGGCCTGGACTGGCCGCAGATGCTGGCCTGCTCCAACGACCCCGAGACGCTCAAGACCCTGAAGCTCGACATCGCCGAGGCGGACCTGAAAGGCGTCAACGCCACGCCGACCTTCTTCGTCAACGGCGCCCGCGCCGTGGGCTCCGGCCAGCTGCTGGACCAGGCGCAAAAATTCGACAACCTGCTGCGCAAGGCGGCCAAGCCATGAACCAGAAACCCGGCCCCAAAGAACTGCTCGGCCTGCTCGCGCGCCTGGCCGTGGGCGGCGTCTTCATCTACGCCGGCCTGCTCAAGGCGCTGGCCCCCGCCGAGGAATTCGCCTACGCGATAGAGAGCTACAAGGTGATCAACTCCCAGCTCTCGCTCTACTCTGCCTACCTCACGCCCTGGCTGGAGCTCTGGGCGGGCCTGCTGCTGGCCTGCGGCGTCTTTACCCGGCTCAACGTGCTGTTCACCGGCGCCATGCTGGTCTTCTTCGAGCTGATGCTCGGGCAGGCGTGGCTGCGCGGCCTGCCCATCACCTCCTGCGGCTGCTTCGGCAGCGGCGGCTCCAATTCCATCGGCTGGGAATTCTCCCAGAACCTGCTGTTCCTCGCGCTGGCCTGGCTGGCCTGGAAATACGGCCGCGCGTGGTCCGCCGACGAGTGGGTGGAAAAGGCATGACCAGGCTGCTCCTGGCCGCGGCGCTGCTGTGCGCCGCCCCGGCGGCCGACGCCCGGCTCTACGAGGCCGCGGCCAAGGCCAAAGCGGCCTGGATGACGGTCTCCTCCATCAAGACCGGGCAGGAGTACTACCTCGAGGTGGCGCAGGACGGCCAGGCCGTCATGCGAGAGGAAACCTCCAAGAGCGTGCTCACGCGCCGCGGCGCCATCAAGCCCTTCCTGGCCAAGGACTTCTTCCGCGAGATCGAGAATTCCGAGATCATCAATTCCCAGAACGTGAAGCAGAGCAAGATGGTGTTCTACCGCGGCGACATGCTGAAGGTCTCCGCCTACATCAGCGGCGAGCTGACCCGCACGGTGGCGCCGCTCAACAATTTCGGCGAGGCCTTCTCCTACGCCTTCGGCGAGGTCAAGAAGGCCGTGGCGGCGCTGCCGCAGGAGAGCAAGCTGCGCGCCTTCCTGCGCGCCGAGCCGGTGGAGGGCGACGAGCTGGCCTCCTACCGCGACAAGGTCTCCGCGGACGGCGAGCTGAAGGTCCTGGAGACGGCCGAGCTGCAGAAGGTGCGTGAGCTGATGGCCGCCATCAAGGAGCCGTTCCGCCTGGTCCCGATAGAGAACGAGGAGCGGCTGCGCGTGCTGCAGGAGTTCATCACCAGCCGCCAGCTCTACGGCCTGCGGACCCTGTTCTACCTCACCAGCACGCGCGGCACCTACAAGCTGCAGGTGCTCGATACAGCGCGCACGCAGGCCCCCGAGCGGAAGAAAGCGCCGGCCGCGGCGCCTAAAAAAGCCAAGGCGTCCCCCGCCACAAAGAAGCGCTGACCCCGATTTTTTTTGTTAGAATAAACCTATGGCCGACGAACCCAGGATCAAGGTAGTTGCGGTAGACGACGATGAGACCATCCTCGAGATCTACGAGACGGGCCTCGCCTCCGAAGGCTTCGAGGTGCGGACCTTCTCGGACCCCAAGAAGGCCCGGGAGTTCTTCTCCAACGCCAAACCCGGCGAGCTCCCCGACGTGATTCTCATGGACATCATGATGCCGGGCGTGGACGGCATCAGCCTGATGGGCGACATCCGCGGCAAGGAGAGCGCCGCCCATGTGCCCATCATCGCGGTCAGCGGCCTCAACGACGCGGCCACCCTTAACGACGCGTTGCTGTTCGGCGCCATGGACTACATGGTAAAGCCCTTCGACCTGGACTCGCTATCGGCCAAGGTGAAGAAAGCCGCCGAACTCTCCCGCAAGCGCGCCCCCAAACCCTGATCCGCGCCATTCGCGCGAAAATCCGGCCCCCCGCGGCCGGATTTTTTTTGGCTATTTGCAGCCCCCCCCGCATTTATAATAATATAGTTAACATTCTATAGCCGGGGAGAATCATGTTAAAGACATTACATACCGTATTCACTCAGAAGACTCACGAAGGCACCACGGAGCGGCTGCTGCAGCTCTCTTTCGGCTACTTCGCCCTCTACGTGTTGACCGGCTTCCTTACCAAGTACTTCGACAAGGTGCTCGGCGTCGGCGGCACCACCTACACCGTCTTCAACACGATGGGCAGCATGCTCATCCCCACCGGCGTGGTGCTGGCCCTCGGCTGGTACAAGTTCAAGTCCACCACCTATACCAAGGTGCTCGGCTTCAGCATGCCGCTCGAATTCCTCTACATCGTCCCGTCCGGCCTCTGCACGGCCGTGGTCATCCCCACCACCACGCTGATGTACACCCTGCCCATCTCGGTGATGGTCGCCATGATCATCATGCGCGCCAGCATCATCGTGATCAGCCGCCTCATCGACGAGGCCCAGATCCGCCAGGGCATCCTGACCAAGAAGGTCTACTGGGAAGAGAACCTCGCCGTGGTCATCGCACTGGGCGCGGTGGCGCTGCAGATGCTCAACTTCAAGGGCGCGGCCGCGGCGGCCCAGGCCTCCGGGATCGGGTCCTTCATCCCGGCCCTCTTCGTGATGGACAAGGCCAACTTCGACTTCCTCGGCAACGCGGCCGCGGTGACGATCCTGACCTTCTACCTCATCGCCTACACCATCCGCATCTACATCATGAATTACTACAAGAACACCCGGCCCAAGGGCGCCATCTACGACACCAAGGGGTTCTTCGCCATCGAGCAGGTCACCTCCTTCTCGGCGCTGGTGATCGCCGGCCTGATCTTCTTCCATGTGGTCAATAAGCCGGCGGATACCCCGTTCGCGCCGGCCGCGCCCGCCGTGACCGTCGCCGCCGACGCCGCGCCAGAGCTGAAGGCCCTGGCCGACTCCGCCGCCGCCGCAGAGGCTCTGCTGGTCACCGACGCCGTCAAGTTCACCCCCGAAGAGCGCGGGGCCGCCGAGGCCGCGCTGGCCGCCGCCGCGCCGCTGCTGGCCGACGGCAAGGCCAAGCCCGAGGAACTTACCGCCGCCGCGGCCGCCCTCGACAAGCCCGTGAAGGACGTGAAGCGCTCCTTCAAGTTCCAGTTCTCCAACGCCTTCAAGAACGTCCCGGACCGCTGGAAGCTCACCATGACCTCCGGCCTGCCGTTCGGCATCGCCGCGTTCTTCTCGGTGTTCCTGTTCATGTTCAAGGGCCGCACCGCGACGTTCGCCGGCCTGGTGAACCGCCTGACCTCGCTCATCGCCGGCACCGTGGCCACGCTGTTCGTGTTCTGGATCATCCCCGGCCAGAAGCTGCCCAAGACCGAGGACTGGGTGGGCCTGGTGCTGATGTTCATCGCCATCTACTTCATAGGCCGCTCCGAGAAGAAGCGCGCCTGCGAGCTGGCCAAGGCCCACGAGATAGAGCCCGAGAAGGACGACGAGATCTGCGCCCCCGCAGCGGCGCCCGCGAAGTAAACTTTAGAACAGGAGCAGCCTGATGAAAAAGACCAAGAACGAAAAAGTGAATATCTGCATGGTTGGGGCCGGCTACGTAGGCCTGGTCAGCGGCGCCTGCCTGGCCGAGCTGGGCCACCGCGTCGTCTGCGTGGACAACGACCCCGCCAAGATCAAGATGCTGGAGAAGGGCGTAATGCCCATCTACGAGGACGACCTGGAGCGCGTCGTAAAGAAGAACGTGAAGGCCGGGCGCCTGCACTTCGCCAATTCCGTAAAGGAAGGCATGCACCACGGCGGCCACCGCGCCGAGGCCGTGTTCATCGCCGTCGGCACCCCTCCGCGCGAGGACGGCTCGGCCGACCTCTCCGCTATCGAGAAGGTGTCCGCCGAAGTCGCCAAGAACATGACCGACTACACGATCATCGTGGAAAAATCCACGGTGCCCGTGGCCACCTGCGACTGGATAGACAAGACCGTCAAGCGCTACAACAAGCACCATCTCCCCTTCGACGTGGCCTCCAACCCCGAGTTCCTGCGCGAAGGCACGGCGGTGTGGGACTTCCTGGAGCCCGACCGCGTGGTCGTGGGCGTTTCCTCCAAGCAGGCCGAGGAAGTGATGCGCCGCGTCTACAAGCCCATGAAGGGCGCGCCGCTGGTGTTCACCAGCGTCAAGAGCGCCGAGCTCATCAAGCACGCCTCCAACTCGTTCCTGTCCACCAAGATCTCCTTCATCAACGCGGTGGCCAACGTCTGCGAGAAGACCGGCGCCAACGTCGAGGATGTGGCCCGCGGCATGGGCCTCGACAAGCGCATCGGCGCCTCCTTCCTTAAGGCCGGCATCGGCTTCGGCGGCTTCTGTTTTCCCAAGGACCTCGAGGCCTTCTACTGGCTAAGCTCGCAGGTCGGCTACGACTTCGCCCTGCTCAAGACCGTCAAGGACATCAACGAGGGCCAGAAGATGTGGCTGGTGAAGAAGGTGGAAGAGGAGCTGTGGAACCTGGAGGGCAAGACCGTGGCCCTGCTGGGCCTGGCCTTCAAGCCGGAGACCGACGACATGCGCTTCGCCCCGGTCATCGATATCATCCGCGAGCTCCTGAAGCGCGGCGCCAAGGTGCGCGGCTTCGACCCCATCTCCCAGGAGAACGCGAAGAAATGCATAAAGGGCATCTACTTCGCGAAGGACGAATACGACTGCGTGAAGGGCGCGGACTGCGTCTGCCTGGTCACCGAGTGGAAGCAGTTCGGCAAGCTCGACCAGAAGAAGCTGCTCTCGCTGGTGGCCCACCCAACGATGGTGGACGGCCGCAACCTATACGAGCCCGCGAAGATGCGTGAGCTGGGCTGGACCTACAAGTCCGTCGGCAGGCCTTAAGCCTCCCGCCCATAACAAAACCGGCCGGGTCTCCCCGGCCGGTTTTATTTTAGGGGACGCTGATTCCTATCTTCCTAATTTACTTCTTCAGGTATTTCTCGAAGAAGCGGTCCTGTTCCCAGATCAGGTGCAGTATGCTTTCCCGGGCCTCGTAACCGTGCGATTCTTTGGGCAGCAGCACCATGCGCACCGGCGCGCCCAGCCCCTTGAGCGCCTGGAAATAGCGCTCGGTCTGCAGCGTAAAGGTGCCCGGGTTATTGTCCGCGTCGCCGTGCACCAGCAGCAGCGGCCGCTTCATCTTGTACGCCGTCTGGAACGGGGATATGCCGTCATAGACCTCGGGCGCGTCCCAGTAATTGCGCTGCTCGCCCTGGAAGCCGAAGGGCGTCAGGGTGCGGTTGTAGGCCCCGCTGCGGGCCACGCCGCACGCGAACAGGTCCGTGTGCGTCAGCAGATTGGCCACCATGAAGGCGCCGTAGGAATGCCCGCCCACGCAGACGCGCGCGCGGTCCACCGCGCCGGTCCTGTCGGCCGCGTCGATAGCGGCCTCGGCGTTGGCCTTGAGCTGCTTTAAGAAGGTGTCGTTGGGTTCCTTCTTGCCCTTGCCCACTATCGGGAACGAGGCGTTGTCCAGCACCGCGTAGCCGCGCGTCACCCAGTAGATGAAGGACCCGTAATGCGGGTAAGTGAACTCGTTGGGATTCTTGGCGCTCTGCCCGGCGCTGGCCTTGTCCTTGAACTCCTGCGGGTAGGCGGTGATCAGCAGCGGCAGCTTCTCTTTCTTCGCGGCGTCGTAACCCAACGGCAGGTAGAAAGTCCCGGTGAGCTCCACGCCGTCCTTGCGCTTGTACTTCAGCACTTCCTTGCGCACGTCCTTGATGCTTTCGAACGGGTTCGCAAAGCGCGTCAGCTGCGTCAGCTCTCCCGTCTTGATGTTCCTGAAATAATAATTAGGATACTCGTTGCGCGACTGTATCCAGGCCAGCACCTTGCCGGCGGCGGCGTCCTCCACCGACACCAGCTCCTCTTTCCTGTCGGTCAGGGCCGACCGGTAGAGGCGGGTCGCCTTGCGCGACTTGAGGCTGAACTCGTCGACGAAGGGGAACTGACCCTCCTTGGTGTAGCCGGCGCCCAGCAGGAAGGCGACGCCGCCCTCGAGCAGCAGCACATGGCGGCCGGACTCGTTGCGCTTGGTCTCGAAATCCCCCGGGTCGGAGTAGATGTCCTGGTAATTCCTGTCGTAAATTATCTCGGGCTGCGCGCCCGGCTTCGACGGGTCCAGCAGGTAGGTCTTCGTATTGCGGGTATCATACCAGGAGTCGTAGGCGATAGCCGTGGTCCCGTCGCCCCAGGTAATACCGCCGTAGCGCTGCCGCGTCTTGAGCAGCGTGACCGGGGCCTGGTCGAAGGGGGCGGTCCAGAGGAACACCTCGTCGCGGTAGTCGGCCTTCACGGCCTGGTCGCCGCCGTCCAGCGCCTCGGCGTAGCACAGCGCGGCCGGGACGTCGGCGCGCCACTCCATGCTCCGGCGCCCCTTCCTGACCGAGGAGAAACCCTTGGGCATAACTTCCGTCAGCGGCACCTCGTTGACCGTTTTAACCTCTTTGCCGGCCAGGTCGCAGACCACCGACCTGAACGGGAAGCGCGACAGCGGCACGATGTAGGAGAAGGGGCGCTGCAGCGTGGTGAGCAGCAGGTACGCGCCGTCGGGCGAGACGCTCTCCCCGGCGTACATGGCGGCGGGCTTGAACAGTTCCGCCCGGCCGTCGAGGGACACCTTGTGCAGCTCTGAGGTCACGAGCGCCTCGAAGTTGGCTTCGTCCAGCGGGTTCTTGAGCAGGTCCTGGTAAGTGCGGTTCTGCGAGACCTTGCCGTCGCTCTCGGAAACGGTAGGGCCCTTGGGCAGCTCTTTTTTAGAGTCCAGCAGGGCGGCGCGGCCGGCGGGCAGCACCCTCACCAGCAGGGTCTCGTTGTCGGCCAGCCAGGTGAGCGGCGAGCCGAGGTTGGCGTTGAGCACGGGCCCGGTCAGCCGGGTGGCCTTGGCGGCGGGCACGTCCACCACCCAGAGCTCCACGCCCGTAGCGGCGGTATTGGTAAAAGCTATCTTTTTCTCGTCGCGCGACCAGGTTATGCCGGTGATCTTGGGGTTGGCCGGCAGGCCTTCCACCTGCACCTCGTCCGCGCCCTCCACCTTACGGAGCTTGAGGTTGTTGATGTAGCTGACCTGGCTGGAGATATTGGTGACGGGGTTTATGCGAAGGCCGGCCAGGCGCAGTTCTTCCTGGTTCAGTTCCTCCAGCGACTTGTAGGTGTTCCTGTAGATCAGCAGCATGTAGTCTTTCTTCGAATCCATGCTGACGGACGGCGCCCGCTGGAAGTCGGCCAGCGTCAGGATCTCCGGCGGCGGCACCTGGTAGGCGAGCCCTTCCTGGGCGGCGGCGGGAACGGAGGCGAGCAGAAGTATCAAGAGCGCGTGTTTCATGTTTTCCCCTGGAGATCAGTGTAACCTATATCATAACTAAAACCGGCGGCGGCGGACAAAGAAAGACCGCCCGCGATCGCGGACGGTCTCAGCGCCGGGCCGCACAAGTGCCTGGCTACCAGAATTGGTAGGACAGCGCGGCTGTCCAGCGCTGGCGAATTATTTCCCCCGACTGGCCCGGCGAGGCGGCGTCCTGCGCGGGGAGGGTTTCGTAATGTTCCTTGTTGAACAGGTTGAAGACCGACAGGCCCGCCTCGAGCCCCGCCAGGCGGCCGGCAAAGGCGTAACCGGCCCGGGCGTTGACGAGGATGTAGGAGGGCACGGTTTTGCGGACGGCATAATCGAAACTGGTGGTCCACCTGGTCTTGTCTGCCCAATGGCCGCTGAGGTCCCAGGTCCAGCCGCCGGACTTGCCGCGCAGGCCGGCGTTGACTTTGTTGCGCGGCGACTGCTCCGCCAGTACTTCCGCGTCCAGCCCCTCCAGACCCTTCATGATCTGGCAGGAATAATTGGCGTAGGCGGTCAACCGTTCGGAGAGGCGGGCGGAGGCCGCCAGCTCGCCGCCCCAGGCCTGCAGCGTGCCCTGTGAGAAATAAGTGCCCTCCAGATAAGCGTCCGAAGCCGCCACCGAGGTGACTGCCGGTTGGCTGGCGTGTATCAGTTTACCCAGCCGGTAATAAAACCCGGTGAGAGAAGCCTCGCCCCAGTCGGTGATGCGGGTGTAGGCCAGCTCGGCCGAGCGGTACTTTTCCGGGGTAATGTGCTTATTGGGCATCATATCCAGGTGCAGCGTGGAAACGGCCGGGTAAGGCACGCCTGAAGTGGGCGTATTGGGCAGCATCAGAGTGGTCTGCACGTGGCTCTGCAGCAGCGTCGGGGCGCGGAAGGCGTTGCCGGCCGAGAGCCGCAACACATGAGACCGCGCCGGGGTAAAGATCAGGCTGGCGCGAGAGGAGATGGTCTCGTTCAGATGAGGCTGCTTGTCCAGGCGGGCTCCCGCGTGCAGCAGCCACTTCTCGGAGATGTCCCACCTGTCCTCGCCGGTCAGCGCCCAGCTGTCCTCGCCGCCCAGGCTGTCGGCCAGGCTGGAACTGTTGGTAGAGTAGCGGTAAGAGGCGCCGGCGGCGGCCTCGTGGCCGCCCGGCAGTTCAAAGGCCCTGGAAGCTTCGCAGTTGAATTCGTTGGAGCGCAGCGCCACGTCGCCCAGGGCGGCGAAATCGGCGAAATTCATGGCGGTATAGGTCCAGTTGGCCTTATACTTCGCGCCGCCGTCGCGCCAGGAGGCCTCCAGGAAGCCGTTGCGGCCCTGGTTAAAGAAGTCGCCTATGGACTCGTAGGCGCTGACATGCACATTATGCCCCGCCGCGCCGCCCGAAAAAACCGCCTCTTTATCTTCCCCGGGCTTGTACACGGCATCGAAGCTAAAATTCCCGGCCCGCGAGGAAAGCTCGTCGGCGCGCTCGAAGCTGTTGACCCGCTCCAGGCCGCCGCCCACGCGGTAGCCCCAGCGCTCCAGCTGCCTGGCATGATCGAAACTGTACGCCCGGCCGCCGCGCTCGGACAGGGCGACTTCTGTTTCCGTACCGTTATAGTCCTCAGGGCTCCGGGTGATGATGTTTATCACCCCGTTCACGGCGTTGGCGCCGTAGATGACGGAGGAGGGCCCCTGCACCACCTCTATGCGCTCCACCTGCTGCAGCGTCACCGGCATGGCCGCCCAGGTCATGTAATCTGTGAACGGGTTCAGCTGCTTGCGGCCGTTGAGCAGCACCAGCGTGCGGGTATTGTTGGGCTGGTTGAGGCCGCGTATGCTGACCTCGCCCTGGTTGGCCTTGGTCTGTATCACGTCCACGCCCGGCAGCGAGCGCAGCGCGTCCCAGAGATTGCGCGCGCCGGAAGCCCGGAGCTCCTTGCCGGTGACCACGCGCACGGTGGCCGGGGACCTTTTGACCGTATCGTAGATGCGCGAGGCGGTAATGACGCGCGCCTCCTGCGCGAAAAAAGAGAATTCGTCGCCAGCGTCCGCGGACGCCAGCGCCGGAGCGGCCAGCAGGAAGACACCTGACAGTATTAATGTTTTTTTTCTCATACACCCCGTTCCCCGGCCGCCAAACCCCTCAAGCTGCCGCTAACAACCCAATTCTACAGAAAAAAATCAGGCGCAACAACATTCCAGCCCGGGCTATACCGCTATTTTAGCGGCCAGGGCCAGCTCCTCGGCGCGGCGGGCGTAGCCGTCGTGAGGGGCGGGCGGGGCAGCCAGGTGGGCGCGAACCACGCCCGGCAGGTAGTCCCCGGGGCCGCGGGCCTTGAAGCCCAGCGCGAAGGCCGCAGCGGGGTCCAGGCGCGAGCACCAGCGGCCCCAGTAAGGGGCGCAGGTATCGGCCAGGCCGGCGGCGGCCAGCGCGGCCCCGCTGACCGGGACGAAGTTGCACTTGAGGCCCGCGCAGCCGGCGGCGAGCTCCAGAAATTCCTTGAGAGTGGTTTCGCCAGGCTGGGCCAGGTTCAGGGCCGGCAGGGAGGGCCAATCGGGCAGCCCGGCCAGCCTTAACAGCGCTTCGGCCGCGTCTCCGGCGTAGATGAACCGCACCAGCTGCTCGCCGCCGTCGGGCAGCAGCACCGGCCCGCCATCCCGCAGACGCTGCAGCCAGGCCCACAGGCGGCGCGAGGCCTGCCCGTCGGCTTCGCCCTGCACCACCGGCAGCCGCAGCGCCAGTGCCGGCACTCCGCGCTCTTTAGAGAGTTCCCGCAGCGCCGTCTCGGCGGCGCGCTTGCCCACACCGTAATCCCATTCGCGCCAGTCGCGCGTGCCGCGCGGCGGCTCAGGGTTCAGCGGCGCGTCGAAATCCTCCTCGCGAAACGGCTGCCGCCCGCCTGCTGTGACCAGGTAAACCTGCCCGGTGGAGATCATCACCAGCCGGCCCGGGTCGAAGCCTGGCGCGGAGAACAGCCCGCCAATGTCGGCGGCTGTATAAGCCAGGAAATCCGCCGTAAAGTCGAAAGTTTTGCCCCGCAGCGCGCCAGCGAGCTCCGCGGCGTCGCGGCGGTCGGCGCGCAGCGCGTTAAGGCCCGGGTGTGGCGGCAGGCCGCGGCCGCCGCGCGTCAGCACGGTCACTTCGTGCCCGGCGGCCAGGAAAGCCTCCCGCGCCGCCCCGCTCAGCATCCCGGAGCCACCCAGCAGCAGCACTCTCATTTTTTTCGCCATGCGATTCTTCGCCGCAAGTCCTATTCTACTTCGTGGAACGCGCGCGGGTAAACGACTTCTCCGGAAACGCCGGCCAGCGCGCCCGGCGCCAGCTCCAGTACCATGAACACTTCAGGCGGCGCCTCGAAGGGCAGCGTGAGGCCTTTCTCTCCGGCCTTCACAAAACCAAAGCGCGGATAATAGTTTTCGTGCCCTACCACCACTACCAGCTTATGCCCGGCCTTGCGGCACTCCTCAAGGCCGCGGCGCAACAGGGCGCTGCCTATGCCGCGGTTCTGATGCTCCGACAGCACGCACATGGGCGCCAGCGCCAGGGCCGGCGTCTCTCCCGCAGGGCTCTTTATAATTATCGGCGAGAACAGTATATGCCCAACTACCTGCCCGGCCAGCTCCGCCACCAGTGAAAGGGCCGGGCTGTAGCCCTCTGACTCGCGCAGGGCGTCCACCAGCTTGGACTCGGCCTTGCCCTTGAACGCCTTCTTATTGGCCTTGCGTATGCCGTCGTAGTCGGCGCGGGTCTCCGCCCTGATGATAGCTTCCATGTTGTTTTCCTTTATTTAGATACTATTGAAATTTCCAGAAGTGGGCCACTTCCATGTCGGGCCCGGAGCCTGCGCCGTGCGTACCTTTGCCGGTGGCCGGGTCTATGTGCGCGCCGTGGTCCGGGGCGAACAGCGCCGCGCGCGGCATCCCGCCCCATTTCTTGTCGAAGGCCGCGGTCAGTTCTTCGAAAGAGCGCACATGGCGTTTTACCGCCGCCAGGGCAGCGTCGTTCCACGGGTCGGTAGCGTGCAGCAGGTCGTCGTATTCCTGGTGGTAGACAAGTATGCAGTCATGCGCTCCGGCGGCTATCAACTCCAGAGCACGGACCGTCGCGGCGCTATCGTCTGGCTCGGAATAATAATCCACCTCGCGCCCGCGGAAGATCAGGTCTATGCTGGAATCTTTTACCGCCACTATAGCCGTGCGCACGCCTTGCGGCGGCAGCGCGTCGAAGATAGTCTTACAGGTCAGCACCGGTTTTTCATAGCTGCGGATGCCGTGCCCGGCGGGCTGCAGGCCGCTGAACATTGATGCGAAGCACACCGGCGTTTTAGAAGGGAAAACACTGGCTACCGGGACCTTGGCGAACCCGGCGGCTTCAAGCCCGCTGAAAATCTCCGGTAGCTTGCCGATAACCTGCCGCCCGATGGCGTCCGGGGCGTAGATAAGCAGCTTTTTCACTCCGGCGGCCGGCGCCAGCGCCAGCACCCGCTGGTCTGCCCCGGCGGCCTCAGGCTCCAGGCCGCCCTCCGGCAGGCCCAGCACCCTAATAATAGTCCGCGCTACCGAGGCGATAGACGGCTCGCTGGTGGTATTTGTCACAAATTATTTCGCTTAATCTCGCCGCTATAGCCAGTCTTTTTCGACGCGGCCGTTCACGGCGGAGAGGGCCTCTCCTGATTCCACGGACGCGAGGCGCAGGTTAAGCTCCAGCTTCCCGCCTGGCAGCGCGGCCATGGTGCCGATCACCAGCAGGTCCGCGCCCAGCAGCTTGCCCAGCCGCCTGGCAGAGTCCTGGTCTATGGCGCCGCCGCTCTGCAGCCGCAGCTCGGCCAGCATTTTCTCTATCTGCTCGCGCTCCACCACCTTCAGCTTTTTGGTCTTTATCAGCTCGGTGGTGACGCGCTCGGACACTACCTTGCCGTCGGAAGAAGCCCGCCCGTCGGTGTAGGCGAAGCCGGCTACCGCTATAGTCTTGCCGTCTCCGGAGTAGTCCTTCAGCAGCGCGCTCACCAGGGGGCCGTATTCGCCGGCGTTGCGGGCGCTGCCGCTGGCCAGCCCCAGCTTGCCGGCCACCCGGTCGCGTATCAGCTGCGCGGCCAGCACGTGCCCGTGGCTTTCGGCCAGCTCCAGCGGCGACACCTCTTCCGACGAACCGGTGTAGTTGTGGCAGCGGCCGGGCCCGGGCTCGGGATCCGCTCCGCGCTCCAGCAGCAACTGCACTATGCTGTTGGCGCCGGCGCACGCGGCGAAATGCAGCGGCGTGCCGTAGGTCGCCTTGGGGACGGTATTGTAGGACACGGGATTCAGGTCCGCGCCGCGCTCGATGAGGAGCTTGGCAACCTCGTAGCGGTTGTTGGCCGCGGCCATGTGCAGCGCAGTCAGGTGAGCGTAGCCGGACGCGACCGCGTCCGGCTTGGCCCCGGCGTCGAGCAGGGCCCGCACCGCGCGCAGGTCGCCGTCGCGGGCCGGCTTGTAGAGCGGCGGCGTGGCGCAGCCGCAGGCCAGCACAAAACCGGGCAATAGCAGCAGAATGTTTTTCATAGGCGGAAATGACCCTCACGGGTATTTTACATAAAAGAAAAGGGCCGGCTATTAAGCCGGCCCCTTTCTTTACGCTATTAACTTATTAAGGCTGGTTGATCCAGGTGCCGAACTCGTCCCACTGTGAGGCCTTGGCCCAGGCCAGCTCGTTGTAGCCGTTGCCCAGGGTGGAGTTCGGGAAGTAGGCCGCCATGCCCTTGGCCAGGACGTATTCCTTCGGGCCGCTCCAGTAGCCGCCCTTGTCGTTGCGGGTGCGGTTAAGGAGCATCAGGTCGCCGGTTATGAAGTTCATCAGGGCCTGGCCCTTCAGCTTCACGTCGGCGTTCTGCGAGCCCTCAACCATGCGGCGGGCGAAGTCGTACATGTCGCGGTTCTCGTCCATCGCGAAGTTGATGGTGGCGTCGCGGGAGGTCTTGGCCAGCGCTTTCTCGCCCGAGGCCATCACGGCCGCGGCGAACTCGTTGGACACGGTCAGCAGCTTGTTGACCGAGGAGGCCTTAGCGAGGCTCTGGGTGTGGCCCTGGTCGATCTTGTCGTAGTGATCGGCGTAGGCGTTGACGGCCTGCTTGCCCAGCTCGAGGGGGGTCATGGTGGGCTTGGCTACCACCGGGCCCAGGAAGTCGTTGTAGGTGTAGCCGTCGCCGGGCTCGGTCTCTTCGGAGCCGACGATATAGTCGACGGAATCTTTGATCTCGTAGACCACTTCCGCCATCTGCATCAGGCAGGCGTCGGTGCCGAACACGTCCACCTTGCCGATCTCTTTGAGCGCCAGGCCCAGTTCGGGGGTGTTGATGTGGTTGCCGCTCTGCTCGTCATAGGAGATACCCTTGTTCTCGGTGATGGTCTGCACGCCCTTCTCCCAGCCGGAGCCGTGGTTGGAGACGATCAGCATATACTTCTTGGCGGGATAGGCGGCCTTGGCCCATTTGCCGAAGGCGGCCAGGTTGCGGTAGTCGCCCTGGTCTATCATGCCCATGTCCTGCAGCATCTTGGAGCCCATCTTGGTCTTGTCGGAATCCTTGGTAATGAAGTAGCGGCGCACGCCCGTCCAGTTGCCGTCGGAGGAATCGTAACCGTCGATGCGGCCCACCTCGGCCACTATGTTGACCTTGGCGGAGGAGCCGATCATCTCCATTTCGTTGAGGTCCATCAGGAGGTATTTTTCCAGGTCGTTCTTGGCGCTGGAGAAAACCATTATCGTCCATTCGGCCACGGCCTTGGGCTCGGGCTTGGGTTTGCCGAAGAGCCAGTCAAAGACGCCTTTGTCCTGGTTAGCGTCCGGCACGGCGACGGCGGCGTTGTCTATTTCCGCCTTGATGTCAAAACCGCCGCGGTCGAAATCGACCCCGGCAGCTGCGATTGAAGCGAACATCGAGACGGCTACGGCTGACAGCGAGAGCTTGCGGATCATTGATGCCTCCAGACCGAACGCTATGTCTTTCACATCTATAGTCTACCCCACCGCGCCGTCCCCGCCAAGGGGCATAGGGCCCAGACCCGGGGGCCATAGTGCCTAGGCAAAAAAAGAGGCCGGCGGTTAGCCGGCCTCTTCCAGGTTTATTAGGTAATCCTTATTAAGGCTGGTTGATCCAGAGGACGAACTCGTCCCACTTGGAGGCCTTGGCCCAGGCCAGGTCGGTGTAGCCGGCGCCCAGCGCGTAGGTCGGGAAGTAGGCCGCTATGCCCTTGGCCAGAGAGAAGGCCTTGGGGGCGCTCCAGGGGCCGCCCTTGTCGTCGCGGGTGCGGTTGTGCGTCACCAGGGAGCCGGTGATGTGGGTCATCAGGGCCCGGCCGGAGGTCTTCACGGCCTCGTTGCGGCTCCCTTCCACCACGCGGCGGGTGAAGTCGTAGAGGTCGCGGTTCTCGGCCATGGCGAAGTTGATGGTGGCGTCGCGGGAGGTCTTGGCCAGCGCCTTTTCGCCGGCGGCCATCACGGCCGCGCCGAAGGCGTCGGTCAGCTGCACCAGCTTGCCGACCTCGGAAGCCTTCACCAGGCTCTGCGTGTAGCCCTGGTCTATGCCGTCGTAGTGGTTGGCGTAGCCGTCCACCGCGGCCTTGCCCAGCTCCATGGCGGTCATGGTGGGGCGGGCCACCACGGGGCCCAGGAACAGGTCGTAGGTGTAGCCGTCGCCGGGCTCGGTCTCTTCGGAGGCCACTATGTACTCCACGGAATCCTTGATCTCGAAGTCCACCTCGGCCATCTGCATCAGGCAGGCGTCGGTGCCGACCACGTCGGTCTTGCCCAGGGCCTTCATGATCAGGCCCATCTGGGGGGTGTTGATGTGGTTGCCGCTGGCCTCGTCATACGAGATGCCGCGGGTGACGGGGCGAGAGCCGCTGCGGGTCCAGCCGGCGCCGTGGTTCCAGAAGATCAGCATGTACTTCTTGGCGGGATAGGCGGTCTTGGCCCAGTTGGCGAAGTCTATGACGCTCTGGTAGGCGCCCATGTCCTTGTTGCCCAGGTCGGCCAGCACCTTGGAGCTCACCTTGGAGGTGTTGCTGTCCTTGGTCATCAGGAAGCGGCGCACGCCCTTCCAGTCGCCATCGGAGGAATCGTAACCGGCTATGCGGCCGGCCTCTACCACTATGTTGACCTTGTCGGTGGAGCCGATCTTCTCCATCTCGTTCAGGTCCTTCATAAGGAAGGGCTCCAGGTCGTTCTTGCCGTTGCCGAAGACCATGATGGTCCACTCGGCCTGGGCCTTGGGGGCGGCGGGCTTGGAGAACAGGCCGGTGACCCAGTCGGTGATAACGCCCTTGTCGCCCTCTACGGCTTCGGGGGCCGCGGGCTCGGGGATGACGGCGTCCTGGGCGGCTATCCCGGCCTGTATGTCGGCGCCGTTGACGAAGTCAACCTGCGCGGAGGCGAGGGAAGCGAAAAGGGAAACGGCCACGGCAGACAGCGTGAGCTTGCGTATCATTGTGTCCTCCACTTTGCTGGCAGCATTGCGTTCCATGGTTATAGTTTAGTCGACCATTGACTTTCATCAAGGGACCTGGGGCCCAGCCGCCCCTGGGCCTTTCGGGCAAAAAAGAAAAGGCCGGCGGTTAAGCCGGCCTTTCCGTTGGCTAAGGGTAGCTTATTTAGCCTGGTACCACTTTATCAGCTCGTCCCACTGGGCGTCTTTGGCCCAGGCGAGCGCGTCGTAGTCGCTGTTGAAGGAATAGCCGGGCATATAGGCGGCGATGCCGTGGCTGTTGCCGTTGGCGAATTCCTCGTTCACGCGGTTGTGGACGATCAGGGTGCCGTCGATGTAGGCCTTCAGGCCGAGCGCTTTGGCCTTCACGTCCGCGTTGGCGGTGGTGGCGGCGTAGCGGTCGAAGAAGTGCCCCATGTCCTTGTTGTCGTACACGGCGTAGCTCTGGGCGCCGGAGGCGGCGGTCTTCACCAGGGCCTTCTCGCCGGCGGCTATCGTGGCGGCCACGAAGTCGTTGGTCAGGGTCACGAACTTGTTCAGCGCGGCGGTGTCCAGCAGGCTCTGGGTGGAACCCTGGCTGATCTGCTGGTAATGGTCGCTGTAGCCGTCCACGGCCACTTTGCCCAGCTCATAGGCGCTCATGGTGGGCTTGGCCACCACGGGGCCCACGAACAGGTCGTAGGTGTAGCCGTCGCCGGGTTCGGTCTCTTCGGAACCCACTATGTACTTGGTGTAATTCTTTATCTCGTAGGTGACTTCGGGCATCTGCATCAGGCAGGCGTCCGAGCCGTACACGTCCACACCGCCCACTTCTTTAAGGGCCAGGCCCAGCTGCGGGGTGGTGATGTGGTTGCCGGTCTCGTCGTCGTAGGAAATGCCCTTGGTGACGTTGGCGGCGCGGCTCTTGTCCCAGCCGGAACCGTGGTTCCAGACGATGAGCGCGTACTTCTTGGCCGGGTAGGTCATCTTGGCCCATTTCACGAAGGTGATGAGGCTCTTGTAGTCGCCCATGTCGGTCTTGCCGAGGTCGGCAAGGATAGGGGAGGTTATCTTGGTGAAGTCGCTGTCCTTCTTGACCAGGAAGCGGCGGGTGGTCTTCCAGTCGCCGTCGTTGGTGGCGTAGCCGTTGATGCGGCCCATCTCCACCACTATATTTACCTTATCGGAGGAGCCGATCTTCTCCATCTCGTTGACGTCCAGGAGGCCGTATTTCTCCAGGTTGTTCTTGGAGTTAAGGAAGACCATTATGGTCCATTCCTTATCTACGCGGGTGGAAACGCCGGTATCCTCGGCCACTATCACGGAGGGCACGTTGATGTCGAGGGCGGAGATCTCCTGCTGCAGGTTGGTGTTGTTGAGGGTGTCGAAGCTGATCTCAGCGGACACCAGGTTTGAGGCAACTGCGATTATCGCGAAGGCTGCGGCTGCTTTCTTAAACATTACTCCTCCGGAACTGCGGTTTGGTCTGGTTGCGCTTGTGTGTGGAGCGCTGTACCTATAGTTTAGGCACTACGTTGATTATAATCAAGACCAAAGGACCTAGTCAAGTTTTAGTCTTTGGGCCCATTGCTTTTTGGGCCCTAAGGCCTATGGACTTGTCAAGGCTTCATAGGAGAAAGGCCTATTTCCTGCCTGAAAACACGGAGCACTGTTTTTTTACTGGTCCCGGGCCGCAGTCTAAAGGGCCTATGACATTTGTCTTGTTATGACAGGCGTCATAGGTCCTTTATCCCCCTTTTACGGGGTCTTTAGCCCCTAAACCGGGGGGCCGGCTATTTCGTATCCTAGTCTTAGACAAAACTTACGGAGGTTTAAATGAAAATTGTTTCAGCTCTTCTACTGACCCTGGCCATCGCCGCCCCGGCCCGGGCCGCCGACTTCTCCGACCTGCAGGGCCTCAACGCCCCGGCGGTCTCCAAGATCAACCCCTATCCCAACCCGTCCAACCCGGACAGCTGCTACCTTACCGGCCTGAAAGAAGGCCTGTGCAGCTTCAAATGCCGCAGCGGCGAGACCTTCCAGATAAAGCCCGTTAAGCCCGAAGCCGCTAGCCTCTACGAGAAATGCGGCGGCGGCGACTACCGCGCCCCCCAGGCCCCGGACGCCGGCGCCATCTGGGCCCAGATCAACAACCAGCATAACCCCTTCCCCCAGCCCCAGACCACGCTGGACTACTGCGTGTTCACCGAGTTCAAGAACAACAAGTGCCTCTTCAAGTGCGAGAGCGGGGCTATCCTGACCGAACCGGCCCAGAAACCCGACTTCTCCACCGGCGAACCGGCCGGCGCCTGCGCCACCATGATCATCCGCCCCATAAAGCCGGCTTTCGGCACCAAGGCGGCCGCCGCGACGCAGACCTATAACAGCTACGGCAAGTACCCCACCGCGCAGAAAGCCTCCGAGGTCCTGACCTGGGCCGCCAACGGCTTCAAGTTCGCCAAGACCGAGCTGGTAGACCAGGCCATAGTGGTGCACGGCCTCAGCGATTACCGCTTTCGCCTCACCTACAAGGCCGCGGCCCCGCTCGCCATAGAATCCAGCCCCCTCTTTAAGGTAGAGCTGGACGCCTTCGAGCGCATGTTCGACATGGCTAACCGCCTTGAAGACGACGGCGCCACCGTGGTCACCCACGAGGTGGTCACCTACGAGGGCGGCTACTACTACGTCATCGGCTACTTCCCCGGCACGCGCGGCGCCGCCCGCCAGGCCGACAAGAAAGTCCGCGCCTGCGTGTTCAACAGCTACGCCGGCAACGTCTGCAACTACAAGTGCAACGACGGCAAGCCCTACACCCAGCCCCTGGCCACCCCCGGCCCCTGGGACAACAACCCGGTGCAGCTCTGCCCCCAGCTGGTCTTCCCGTTCTAATACCAGCCCACCGCAAACAAAACAGCCGGCCCCAAGCCGGCTGTTTTTTTAATTTTTTTGAGTTTAGGGGACAGTATACCTAACTCACTGAGATGAGGGGGACAGCAGACTCAACCCGCTTCGGTCTAGGCCCTCTTTTCCGCTTAGAGAGAACCCGGCCGACCACCCTTTCCAGATCAGAAATAAACTCCTCCCCTCCCAGCGGCCGCCCCGTCCCGCTATGCGCCTTAAGTTTTAATATTTCCGCCGCGCCGCAAGGAACCCGGATGAAATTCTTCCAGCCGCCGGCTATTTCGTCCAATTTCGTAAATCGAGCCACAGAGTCCCCGCCTCCGCGCATATGCGCGAAAGCGCTGCTCCAGGCATATGAGCAAGGCTCATTTGCCAAGCCCGCCCTGACAGGGTTAAGTTCTATGTACCGAGTAGCCGCCAGCAGGTAGTTATTATCCATCACAAAGGAAGAAAAACGCTCCTGCCACAAGTGCCCTTTCCACCCCTCGCGCTGGTTTATATGGTACGTGTACCGGCGGTGAGTTTCTCCTATGGCCAGCCTTAATCCGACCTTATCCCCCGGGACAGCGACGAGGTGCACATGGTTCGGCATCAGGCAGTACGTCCAAATATCAACTGAATACTTTGCGCACCAAGTGCGCAGGAGATCCAGGTAAAGACGGTAATCCCCTTCATTAAAGAAAACTTTCTGCCTTCTGTTGCCTCTTTGCGTTATATGATGCGGATACCCAGGTGCCACAACTCTTGCCAGTCTGCACATAAGCCCCCCCTGTCTGCTAGCTATCCAGAAATAGCATAACACACAACCCCGACAACGGCCTGTCGCGAAGAAAAGGATATCAGGGAATTGAGCCGACGAATTAAAGGGGACAGTATACTCAACCCTCTTACTGCTGCAAGTGAGTTGAGTATACTGTCCCCTTAATTAAAAAAAGGCGAGGGCGGCTTTTATGGTGTTGGCGTGGATGCGGACGGTGTCGGCGAAGTTTTTGGCGTAGCCGCCGGCCAGGGTCAGGGCTAAGGGGACGCCGCGGGAGCGGCACTCGTCAAAGACGAAGGCGTCGCGTTTCTTGATGCCTCCCATCGTCAGTTTGAAGCCGCCCAGCAGGTCGCCTTTATACACGTCGGCTCCGGCGACATAAACGGCGAAATCAGGTTTAAACCGGTCCAGGGCGCGCGGCAGCTCGGCGCGCAGCGCGGCCAGGTAGGCGCCGTCGCCGGTACCCGCCTTCAGCGGTAGGTCGTAAGAACTCCTTTCTTTTTTCTCCGGGAAAATGTCCGCGCCGTGGATGGAAAAGGTGAAGACTTTTTTATCGCCCCGGAAGATGGCGGCCGTGCCGTCGCCCTGGTGGGCGTCGAGGTCTATCACCATGGCGCGCTTTACCCTGCCGCCCTTCAGGAGCTTTTTAACCGCCACGGCGATGTCGTTGAGCAGGCAGAAGCCCGCTCCGCGCTCACGCCGCGCGTGATGAGAGCCGCCGCCGCAGTTTATCCCTATCCCGTCCTTCAGCGCCAGCTCCGCCGCGAGCAGCGTGCCTCCGACATTGGCCAAATGCGCCTTCACCACGGCGCGGGTTATCTTCAGCTCGGCCGCGGCCGAGTCGGCGGGCGTGAATTTTAATTCCAGGTTCTTATTGACCCACGCCGGAGAATGGGCCAGCAACAGCTCTGCCCGCGACGGGAGCGGCGGCGAGACCACGTCCCTCCGGGAGACGGCGCCTTCCCTGAGGAGCAGCCTCAGGGCCGCCTCGAACTTATCGGCCCTGAACACGTGCCCCGGCGTGCGGGCCGTGTAGGCCTTGTGGAAGACTATTTTCATCAGACAAAGAGTACGGCCAGCAGGAAGGCCGCCACCAGCAGCAGCGCTCCCCAGGCGAACCAGTGGCCGCGCTGCGGGAAAAAGGCCTCTTCGGAGGACACCGGGGCCTGAGCCTTAAGCACGGTGCGCTCGTTGAGATGCGTGCGGGCCGTCACCCGGCCCCACGGGTCTATCACGCCGGAGATGCCGTTATTGGCCGCGCGCACCACGGTGCGGCGCGTCTCCACGGCGCGGAAGATATTGGCGATGAAATGCTGGTGCGGCGCCGCCGTGTCCAGGTACCAGCCGTCGTTGGTGATGTTCACGAACAGCCCCGCCCCGTCGCGCGCGTCGCCGGCGAAGAGGTAGGGGAAGATGGATTCGTAGCAGACGGCCGCGCCAACTTTCACTCCGTCCACCTCCAGCAGCCGCTGCTCCTGCGCGCCCGGCTCGAACTCGCCCAGCGCGGCCACCGGCTTTATATACTTGCCGAGGAAATCCCGCAGCGGCACATATTCGCCGAAGGGCACCAGCTGCCGCTTGTCGTAAGAGGAGGTTATGTCGCCGCCGCCGTCCAGCAGGAAAGCCGAGACGTGCCGGCCGCCGCCCTTGGACACGGAGCCTACCACGCTGGCCTGAGCGCCGGAGGCGGCGACCGCCCCCTTCAGCCACCAGGCGCATTCGGCGTCGTCTATCCAGCAGGGCAGGGCGTTCTCCGGCCAGACGGCCAGGGTACCCTTAACCTCGCCCAGCAGGCCCGCCAGGTTTTTCTTGATGCCCTCCGCCTCCGACTCCTGCCACTTGGCGTAGAAGTCTATGGACGGCTGCAGCAGGGCCACCTGCACGGTCTTCGCGGGCACGAAGGCCTCGGCGCGCACCAGCTCGGTAGCGCCAAAATACCAGAGCCCGCAGAAAACGAACAGCGCCGGCAGCAGCCGCAGGCCCTTCCTGGCAGGCGCGGCGTCGGAGGCCAGCACCGCGCCCAGCAGCGCGCCCGTGAAACAGACCGCCGCGCTGAGCCCGTAAACCCCGGTGACCGAAGCTATCTGTATGAGCGGGGTATAATCCCACTGCGTGTAGCCCAGCATGAACCACGGGAACCAGACCGCCTTCTGGCTGAGCCAGATCTTGCCGTACTCCAGCGCGAACCAGGCCGCCGCGAAGACATAAGGCCAGGCCCGCGCGCCTATCTTCCGCAGCTGAAAACCGTAAAGCGAGATCAGCGCGAATTCCCCCGCCAGCGTCAGCGCCAGCAGCGCCAGCCCCAGCGCCGAAACGGCGGGATGCACCCCTCCGGCCCGCATCGTCGGATAGATCCAGTAGAGGAGCCCCAAATAGGTCAGGAAACCGCAGAGCAGCCCGCCGCCCACGGCCGCCCGGCGCGTTTTGGCCTTGAGCAGATAAAAAGACAGCGGCCCCAGCGCCACCCACGCCAGCCACCCCATATTGAATTTAGGATAAGCGAGGACAAGAAGTATTGAAGTGAGTACAGGAAAAACTATCAGCGGTATCTTTTTTGGCATCTAGGCTGAAGACAGGAGCCGGCATGCTCCCTGTGAGCGATTTTAGGCCGCAGGGCCAAGGTCCGTAGCGGACCGCCTATCATTAAGGCGGCGGCGAAGATTGTCTGAGGCGAGCACTGTGTGCGAGCCGAGTTCTTCGCCGGCGGAGGGCCGCAGGCCCTCTTCTGCCGCGGCCGCTTATGAGCGAGCAGGGAGCATGCCGGCTCCCTCCCACAAAGCGCCTTATTGCCGCCCTCAGGCGTTAACGCCGTGGCACTTCTTGTACTTCTTGCCCGAGCCGCAGGGACACGGGTCGTTGCGCCCTATCTTGGCGTCGGCGAATTTGTTCACCGGCTTCTGCGGGGCCGCCTGCGGCCGCGGCGCCTGCGCTTCCGGCTGCGGTTCACCCTCCTGCATCACCGGCTGCGCCACAGGGCGCGGCGGCAGCTGAATGCGGAAAACGTACTCCACCATCTGGTCGCGCACCCGGCCCAGCATCGCCTCGAACAGCGTGTAGGATTCCTTCTGGTACTCGATCAGCGGGTCCTTCTGGCCGTAAGCGCGCAGGCCCACGCCCTTCTTCAAATGGTCGAGCTCGAAGAGGTGGTTCTTCCAGATATGGTCCATGATCTGCAGCAGCAGCACCCGCTGCAGCTCGGCGAAATCCACATTGCGCTCGGCGAAGTCGGAGAAGCGGCGCTCCAGGGCCGCGTCCAGCCGCTTCATCACCTCGTCCTGCAGTACCGCCCGGTTGAGCAGGTGCACCTCGTCGGGGGTGTAGGCCATGTCGAAGCCGGCCGTCTTCTTCAGGTAAATATTCAGCGCTTCCAGGTTCCACAGCGTCGAGGCCTGGTCCATCGGGGCATTGAGGTCCAGCTGCTCCTCCACCGCCTCGCGGATCATGTTCTTCACCCGGCCGGGCACGTCCCTGCCGTCCAGCACGGCGTTGCGCAGCTCGTAGACCGCCAGGCGCTGCTTGTTCATCACGTTGTCGTAATCCAGCAGCTGCTTGCGGGCGTCGAAGTTCATGCCTTCGACGCGCTTCTGGGCGCCCTCTATCTGGCGGCTGACCAGGCCCGACTCGATGACCTCGCCCTCCTCCATGCCCAGCTTCTCCATGATGGCCGAGATCCGCTCGCTGCCGAACAGCCGCATCAGCTCGTCCTCGAGCGAGACGTAGAAAACGGAAGAGCCGGGGTCGCCCTGGCGCGCGCAGCGGCCGCGCAGCTGGTTGTCGATGCGGCGGCTCTCGTGGCGCTCGGTGCCTATCACGCGCAGGCCGCCGACGGAGCCCACGTAATCGTGCTCCTCCACCACCGGCGGGTTGCCGCCCAGGATGATGTCGGTGCCGCGGCCGGCCATGTTGGTGGCTATGGTCACCTGGGCCTTGCGTCCGGCCTGGGCGATGATCTGGGCTTCCATCTCGTGGTACTTGGCGTTGAGGACCTGGTGCGGGATGCCCTTGGTGCGCAGCATCGTCGCCAGCTTCTCTGATTTTTCGATGGAACGCGTACCCACCAGCATCGGCTGGCCCTTGCGCCAATGCTCGTCGATCTCGGCCACGATCGCGTTGTTCTTCTCGCGCTCGGTGCGGTAGATGCGGTCCGGCGTGTCCAGGCGCACCAGCGGGCGGTTCGGCGGGATCTCCACGACGTCGAGCTTATAGATCTCCCAGAATTCGTCGGCCTCGGTCATCGCGGTGCCGGTCATGCCGGAGAGCTTATTGTAGAGCTTAAAGTAGTTCTGGAAGGTGATCGTGGCGAGCGTCTGGTTCTCTTCCTTGATGCGCATGCTCTCTTTGGCCTCTATGGCCTGGTGCAGGCCGTCGGACCAGCGGCGGCCCGGCATCAGGCGGCCGGTGAACTCGTCGACGATCATGATCTCGCCGTCCTTCACCACGTACTCCACGTCCTTCTTGAACAAATGGTGCGCGCGCAGGCCCTGGTTCAGGTGATGGGCCCACTCGCTGGAAACGTCGTCGTAGATATTGCCCACGCCCAGGATCTTCTCGGCCTTCTTCACGCCTTCCTCGGTCATGGTGGCGGTGTGGCCTTTCTCGTCGATGATGGCGTCGAAGCCCACGCCCAGGTCCGCCCCGTCGCGCTTGGCCTCTATCTCCTCTTTCTCGGTGATGAAGCGGACGTTGAGCAGCGGGATGACGCGGTTGACGATGTAATACTTATCGGTGGACTCCTCGGCCGGGCCGGAGATGATGAGCGGCGTGCGGGCCTCGTCGATGAGGATCGAGTCCACCTCGTCGACCACGGCGTAGTTGCGGTTGCGCATCACGCGCTCTTCCTTGTCCATCACCATGTTGTCGCGCAGGTAGTCGAAGCCCACCTCGTTGTTGGTGATGTAGGTGATGTCGCGGTTGTACATCTCGCGGCGCTCGTCGTTGCGCATGTCGTGCTGCACGGAGCCCACGGTGAGGCCCAGGAACTCGTGCAGGGGGCCCATCCACTGGCTGTCGCGCTTGGCCAGGTAATCGTTGACGGTGACCACGTGCACGCCCTTGCCGGTCAAAGCGTTCAGGTAGGCGGGCAGGGTAGACACCAGCGTCTTGCCTTCTCCGGTGCGCATCTCGGCTATCTTGCCGCTGTGCAGCACTATGCCGCCGATGAGCTGCACGTCGTAGTGGCGCATCTTCAGCACGCGCTTGCCGGCCTCGCGCACCACCGCGAAAGCCTCCGGCAGCAGGTCGTCCAGGGTTTCGCCGTTGCCCAGGCGGGCCTTGAACTCGGGCGTCTTGGCCTTCAGTTCTTCGTCTGACAGTTTTGAAATTTCGGGCTCCAGCGCGTTGATCCGGTCCACGATGGGCTGGATGGTCTTCATGGAGCGCAGGCTCTTGCTACCGATGATGGCTTCAACTAGTTTTTTGAGCATATATTCACATTAAACAACTTTTAAACGCGTTTATAAATACCGTAAGGGGTCAAACAGAGAAGCCGAACAACTTTTCCGAGATGATCATCGCCACGGCGAGCAGGTTGCCGACGCTTAGCGCGGTTGACAATTTACGCCCCAAGGGCTATCATTAATCCCGACAGGGAACGGAGGCACCATGAAACTCTTCAATTACCTTTTAGCGGCGCTGCTGTGCGGCGCGGGCGCGCTGGGCGCGGCGGCCCAGGAGCCGGCCGCGGCCAAACCCGCCGAGCCCAAAGTCGCGGCGGCCCCGCCCACCCCCGAGCAGGCCGAGCTGACGAAACTTACCGCCGAAAACCAGCTGGCCGAGCAGCGGCTCAAGAAAAAGCTGCAGCAGGCCAACGCCGAGAAAGAGGAGCTGAAAGCCCAGCTCGAGCTGGAGCAGAGCCGCCAGCGCGTCAGAACCGCCGCGCTGGAGGCCGAACTGGCCCTGGCAGTCTCCGAGAACAAGCTTTCCGAAGAGAAGAACAAAAAAGCCATGGCCGACCTGGCCCTGAAAATGGCGAAACTGAAGGCGGACAACGACCTGAAGGCGGAGGCCCAGCGCGCCGACGCGCTGGACGACACCAAAGAGCGCTTCGCGATGGACCTGGACATGAAGCGCCTGGACCTGGAGGAGCGCCGCCTGAAGGTAGAGAAGCTGCAGCTCGACTCCCGCATGGCCAGGCTCAACAGCGACCTCGACCTGCGCGCGAAAAAGAACGAGTGGAAGAAGGAAGCCAATACGGAGCCGGTCTACCTGGTCCAGCCGCTGAAGAACGGCACGCTGACCGTCAGCGACCGCCGCGTCCCGCTTAACGGCCCTATCCGCTACGGCACCGCCGACTTCGTCACCGAGCGCATCAGCTATTTCAACAATATCTCCACGCAGCCCGTCTTCCTGATCATCGACGAGTGCCCCGGCGGCTCCGTCACCGAGGGCTACTCCATCATCAAGGCCATGGAGAGCAGCCGCGCCCCCATCTACGTGGTGGTAAAATCCTACGCCGCCAGCATGGCCGCCATCATCACCACGCTGGCCGACAAGTCCTACATCTACCCGCACGCCCAGATTCTGCACCACCAGCCCTCCGGCCTGATGTTCGGCAACATCACGCAGCGCAAGGAGCAGCTGGAGTTCGCCCGCGAGATAGAGCGCCGCATCTTCACCCCGGTGGCCAAAAAAGCGGGGCTCACGCTGGAGGACTTCCGCAAGAAGATGTACGAGAACAACTCCGACGGCAACTGGCGCCTTTTCGGCGACAAGGCCGTGGATTACAAGTGGGTGGGCGGCCTCGTGGACCGCATCGAGGAGACCGGCGTGGTGAAGAACCCCGAGACCGCCAACGGCCGGCAGCTGCACGACATGGGCAGCCTGGAGCTGCAGGAAAAGGTCGACGAGAAGGGTCAGGCCTACGTGCAGCTGCCCCGGCCCAAGCACTTCGACATGTATTTCATCTACAACCCGGACAATTACTACCGCTTCTGAGCGGGCGGGTCGAAAGGCCGGGCGCGGGCCCGGCCTTTTTTATTACTATAATTTCACCAGCATGAAGGACGAGCTGGACCACCCCGACAATATCAAGTGCCCCTACTGCGGGGCGGACAACTCCGTGGAAAGCGTCTTCTGCGGCGCCTGCTACAAGAACCTGCAGGTGCCCAAGGAAGCGCGCGCCGAGGCCGCGGCCAGGCGCCTCCTGGCCGGCGCCGCAAAGGCCGCACCTCCCGCCGCCCCGGTGAGCGGGCCCGACGAGGCCCCCGCTGTGCGGCTCTGGGGCAGGGCCGCCATCATCGCCGGGCTGTTCGCCTTCTACCTGCAGTGGCTGCGCAAGCCCAATTATTTTTCCTTCCTCGACTTCATCAATTTGGCCTTCCACGAGGCGGGCCACGTCTTCCTGGGCTTCTTCGGCCGCTTCATCATGATGCTGGGCGGCACCATCTTCCAGCTGCTGCTGCCGGCGCTGTGCCTGCTGCAGCTGCGCCGCAAGCGCTCCAATATAGGCTGGCAGCTCTGCGTGTTCTGGATAGGCGAGAGCCTGCTCAATATCAGCATTTACGCCGGGGACGCCATCAAGCAGGAGCTGCCGCTGGTAGGCGGCGGCGAGCACGACTGGACCTACCTGCTGACCGAGCTCGGCCTGATAGCCCACACCCCCGCCGTGGCGAAGGCCATCTTCCTGCTCGGCTCCGCCGTGATCTTCTACAGCTTTTACCTGATAGGAATTGACGCCAAGAACCGCGAACCCTTCGAGCTGGGAGACCTGCAGCTGCGCTGACCATGAAAACCGCCACCCTGATACTGCTGTTCGCTTTCCCGCTCTCCGCCGCCGCGCAGGGCATGTTCGTCCCCGACGGGCTGGGCCGCGCCGACCTGGGCAGGCCCTGGATAAACGCCGGGGCCGGCTACTCCGACGCCGGGGGCCTGACCAAACGCTCTGCCAGTCTGAACTCCGGCACGCCGCTCGGCTCAGCCGGCGGGGCCAAATTCTCGCTGAACGCGGCCTTCGCCCACAACCGCATCCTCGAGGACGGCTGGCTGCCGCCGGAGCTTTACGACGCCGGACTGCAGCTCTCCGTGCGCGGCGAGAAGAACTTTTTCACCGCCGGGCTCAGGTCCAGCTCCGACCGGCCCTTCAACTCCATGAACGAGACCGACGTCTCGGCCAACTACGCCCGGACCATCAGCAACAGCGGGCCGCATTCCTGGACGGCGGGCCTCACCTACTCCACGCGCCGCAGCTTCGCGCGGCATATCCCATTCCCCTACGTGGCCTACAATTACAATTCGGAAAAATTCTCCTTCCGCCTGCCTTTCTCCGTCTCCTGGCGGCCGGAAAAGAAGTACGAATTCTCCGCCGCCTACATGCCCCCGAAATACGGCCAGATCTCGGCGTCGCTCAAGGCCTCCCGGGCGCTCACGCTGAAGGCCGAGTTCGTGCTGAGCGCGGCGCAGTACGACCTGGCCGGCAGGGCCGACAAGAAAGACTCGGTCTTCGTGGAGCAGCCCGGCGCCGGCCTGCGCACCTCCTACCGGGCCGCGGACGGCTGGGCGTTCTCCCTATATACCGGCTGTACGCTCGGCGGCAGGTATTACCGCGGCAGGACCTACGATAATTACCGCGACAAGGTGCACCTGGGCGGCGCCCCGGCCGTCAGCCTGGGCCTGACGCGCCTGTTCGGCTTGCCCCTTCGGCCTAACAAATAAAGGGCAGAACGGCCCTGTTGCAGTCCGCCCGCGCGCGTTATAATTAATACATGCTGAAATACGCGCTCGTCTTTCTTTTGACCGCCCCCGCCGCCGCCGCAGATTTCGACCTGAACTCCCTGAAAGTCTCCGACCTCGCACCGGCCGCCGCACAGGAAATTACGCCCGCGCCCGCCGACAAGGCGAGCTACATACAGCTGACCTCCTCCATCAAGATGAAGATGGATAAAGAGAAAGGCGAGCTGACCATCGGCTTCCCCAAAGCCGCTTTCGGCGACGCGGAGCCCGGCGACAAGGCCCACCTGTTCGTAAAAATGACGCGCGGCCTGCCCGCCCCGGCCATTTCCTGGGCCACCGTGCTGTGCTCCAACGGGCACTTCCTCGGCTACAAGGGCTCCAATCTGAATCTGCCCGAGCAGAGCGGCTCTTTCTCCATCAGCGAAACACTGGCCCTCGGCTCACCCAAGCAGCTCATAGCGCGCACCCACCCCTGGCTGGCCGGCGACCTGGCCGACCTGGAGCAGGTCTGCTCGGACGGCTTCCTGGAAAAAATGAAAGACGCCCGCGCCGAAACCCTGCCGCAGCAGCTCGGCGATTTCTCCTTCACCTACACCCCCAAAAAGAACACCCTCAAAGTTAAGTGGTAAAACCGCCACGGCGGGAATTTGTATAATTCTTTAACTATATTAGAGGGTGGGCGCACGCGCAGAGCGGAAGCCGGCCCCGCATTTTCACAGCGCATGCAGAATTATTTCAAAGATAAGAACGTCCTGGCCCTTTACCCGGCCGAAGACAGCGGTTTCCCCATGCGCTTCGACCCTTTCAGGCCGTATTTCAAATCCCTGCGCCTGCTGAACTACGCGAGAACCAGCCACACCCTGGGCATCCGGGGCGCCGAGAGCGAGATACGCCGGCTGATAGCGGAAGAGAAGATAGACATCCTTCTCTGCTGCCCCTTCGCCAGCGACTACCAGCTCTCGGTGGAGTTCTTCGCCTCGCTGCGTCCTTCGGTAAAGATCATTTTCTGGTTCTTCGACGACCCTATCCACTTCGAGAGCTACAACCGCTATTACGCACAGGCCGCCGACGCCGTGATAACCACCGACCACTGCGTGATGAGCGCCTACCGGCGCCTCGAGATCCCCGCCGTGGTCTGCATGGACCTGACGGCCGGCAACAAGTACTTTCCCGTCGCCGTGGAGAAAGACATAGACGTCTCCTTTATCGGCGACATGCGCAAGCGCGGCAGGCAGGAATACCTGGACTACCTGCTCAAGGCCGGCGTCGACGCGCGCGCCTACGGGCGCGGCAGCGCCAACGGCTACCTGCCCGCCGGCAAGATCTCCGAGTATTTCTGCCGCAGCCGCATCAACCTCAATTTCAGCCAGATCGGCACCCTCGACTGGAAGAACTCCGACGAGCCGCTGCTCAACCGCGTGCGGCAGAACACCGGCCGGCCCCGCGAGGTGGCCATCACCGGCGCCTTCTGCCTGACCGAGTACTCGCCCTCCCTGGACAAGATGTTCGTACCCGGAGAGGAAACCGATTTTTTCCGCACCCCGGAAGAGCTGCTGGAAAAGGTACGGTTCTACCTGGCCAACCCCGGGAAGCGGGAGGCGATGGCGCGCGCCGCGCAGGCCCGCACGCAGAAAGACCACCTTGAAAGCGCCTACATACCGCGGACCCTCGGGGCGCTGGGCGACATCCTGGCCGCGCCGGCGCCGGGTTCCTGGCCGGTCTACCTCAGCTTTGCCTTCAAGGCCCGGGAGGTCAACAGCCGCACCTTCTCGATGTTCGTCATGCTCAAACTGCTGCGCCCTCTCGCCGCCCTGGAAACCTTCCTGCTGCTGTTCCGCCACGGCCCGCTGGCCTTCCTGTCGGGCTTTCCGCGCGGGCTGGCGCGGGCCGCCCGCACCGCTCTCTCCAGAACCGGATGACCACCAACCTTAAAATAGCCAGAGCCTACACCGTGCTGATGGCCGCCAGCGTGGCGGGGCACGCCCTCTCCCTGTTCAAGGAGATGCTGGGCGCCAGCTACTTCGGCGTCTCGGCCAAGATGGACGCTTTCTACGCCGCCATGACCATCCCGAATCTGGTCAACAGCGTGCTGCTCTCTCCCTTCGTCATAATTTTCGTACCCATCCTGGTGAAGTACCGCTCCAAGGACCCGGCGCAGGCGAGCCGCATCATCAGCTCGGTCTCCAACGTCATCCTCTGCGGCCTGGGCGCGGCGGCGGTGGTCTCCTTCTTTTTCCCCGGCGCCCTGATCGCGCTGGCCTCCCCCGGCCTGGACGCCGGCACCGCCGCGGACGCGGCAAAGATGCTGCGCATCCTGAGCGCGGCCATCGTCTTCACCGGGGCGGCCAACATCCTGACCGGCGTCATCAACGCCTACGAACATTTCCTGCTGCCCGCCGTCTCCGGCATGTTCATCACGCTCTGCACCATCTTCTTCATGCTCTTCTTCACCCAGCGGGTCGGGGTCTTCGTGCTGGGCTGGGGGCTGCTGGCCGGCACGGCGCTGCAGGCGCTCTTCCTGTGGCCCTGCGCCAAAAAGCAGGGCTTCTCTTACACGCCGGTCTTCGACGTAGACCACCCGGAGATCCGCAAAGCCCTTAACATGGCGCTGATCTTCCTGCTGATAACCGTCATCAGCGGGCTCAACATGGCGGCCAACCGCTTCATGGCCTCCTGGCTGCCGGAAGGCAGCATCGCGGCCCTGGCCTACGCCGACAAGCTGGTGCAGGTGCCGCTGGTCATCTTCTCGGGGGCCATCGCCACCTCCATCTACCCCTTCCTCTCCGCGCAGGCGGCCGAGAACAAGCTCGACGAGATCCGCGCCACGGTCTCCCTCAGCATGCGGATGTCGGGCTTCATCTTCATCCCGCTGGCCGGCGCCATGATGGTCCTGGCCCGCCCCGCCATAGAGCTGCTCTTCCAGCGCGGCGCCTTCGATCCCGCGGCTACCGCGCTGACCGCCAGCGTGTTCATATTCTACTCGCTGCAGCTCTTCTCCACGGCGCCGGTGGCGGTGATGCAGCGGCTGCTCTTCGCTTACCAGGACTTCTCCGCCATCCTCAAGATAATCGTCGTAAGCCTGACCCTGACCCTGGCGCTCAACTTCGCCTTCATCAAGCTCATGTCCCCGCCGGCCTGCGGCATCGCGCTGGCCACTTCCCTGGGCGGGTTCGCCGCCGCGCTGATGTATTTCTACGCCGTCAAGCGCAGGCTGGGCAGCCTGCACGGCCTGGCTATACTCGCCTCCTTCGCGCGGGTGACGGCCCTGGCCGCGGTCTCCAGCCTGACCGTCCGCCTGGCGCATAACCAGCTCTACGCGATAGTGCCGCCCACCGTGCCCGGCTTTGCGGCGGCCCTCGCGCTGGCCTCCGCCGCCGGGGCGGCGGTCTTCATCGCGCTCGCGGCCTTCTTCAGGCTGCAGGAATTCACCAAGGTCCAGCACCTGACCATGACCAAGCTGAAGCCGCTGCTCAACTGGTGGAGGCCGGCGGTATGACGGCCAAACCCAAAGTGCTGCTGATCTACCCGGGCAACAAGACCTGGGGCTTTACCTACCCGATGGGGCTGCTCTACGTGGCCAACGCCCTGCAGAAGGACGGCATAGAGGTTTCCCTGCTCCACCTGGGCACCGGCACCCTGGAAGATCTGAAGAAAGACGACTACCTCTTCGTCGGCATGACGATGATGGTGGGCGAAATGGTGGGCAAGGGCCTGGAGGCGGCGCGGCTAGTGAAGGCCAACAACCCCGCCACGCCCATAGTGCTGGGCGGGGTCTATCCCTCCATACTGCCGGAGCAGGTGCTCGCCAACCCGCTCATCGACATCGCCGTCATAGGCGAGGGCGAAGAGACCGCCAGGGAGCTGGCGGCCGCCTTGCTCAGCGGGGCCGACCTCGGCGGCGTAAAGGGGCTGGCCTACAAAAAAGGCGGCTCGGTGGTCACCACGCCGGCGCGGGAGCTTTTAGACCTGGAAACCCTCGACCAGGACCTGCCATACAGCCTGCTGGGCGACATCTTCACCAAGTCCACCGTGGTGCCCATACACACCTCCCGCGGCTGCCCGTACCGCTGCGCTTTCTGCTACAGCCCGCTCTTCAACAAGCGCCGCTACCGCTTCAAGAGCGCGAAGAAAGTCGTGGACGAGATAGAGTTCATCGTCGGGAAGTACGGCATCCGCAATTTCAACTTCGACTACGAGGACGAATTCCTGGTCAACACCGACCGGGCGGTTGAGATCTTCGAGGACCTGCTGCGGCGGGGGCTGAAGATCCGCTGGACGGCCTTCTGCCGCTTCGATTCCTTCTGCACCGCCCGCGCCAAGTACGGGGAGCGCTTCATAAAGCTGCTCAAGGACTCCGGCTGCTTCTACCTCAGCTTCGGGGCCGAGTCCGGCTCGCAGCGCCTGCTCGACGAGGTGATCAAGAAGGACATCACAGTGGAGCAGATCGTCTCCACCTCGGCGGTGCTCAGGGACCACCAGCTGATCCACCGCGTTTCCTTCATCAACTGCTTCCCCGGCGAGACGCGCGCGGACCTGGAGGAGACCTTCAAGGTCATCGACCGCATCTCGGAAGGCAACCGCTACCTCGCGCTCGGCCTCTTTAACCTGATCCCGCTGCCCAAAACGGCCATCATGGAGCGCCTGCAGCGGGATCACGGCTACGTCCCGCCGGCCACCATGGAAGGCTGGGCCGACCACATCCCGACCCGCCGCGAAAGCGTGACCTGGCACTCCAAAGAGCACGCGGACTTCTGCTTCGCCGCCTCGCGCATGGCCAACAACTCGGCCTTCAACCAGGACTTCCGCTCCTACGCCGAATACAAGGATTTCATACATACCTCCAGCGGCGCCTATCCCGGCGGCTATCCCGCCTACCTGGTGGCCAGGCTGCAGCGCTTCCGCTACAAGCGCCGCTGGTTCTACTACAACGTCGAAGTCATAATCTTCGCCTGGGTCCGGCGCTACGCCGTCATCGCCACCAATTTCCTGGTCAACTCCATCCTGAAGAAATACCTCTCAGACTCCGCGTTCGCCGCCCTGAAAAGATTCTTCGGCAAGGACGCCTGGGCCGCCGGCGGCAAAGACGACGCCGGCACCGCCGCGTAAAAGGAACCGCATGAAAGAGACACTGGAAGGCAGGCTCAAGAACCTCATCAAGCTCTTCGTAAAAGACAAGGCGCTGCTGCGCTCCGCCGGGCTGTTTTACGAGGACGTCAAATATTTCGTCCTCTTCTTCCTGCGCTACCCCGTGGAATACGCCGTCTACCGCTACAGCCTGCTGGCCGGGAAACCTTACTTCGGCCTGGTGATGCAGGCCTGGATGACCATCCCGGAAAGGGCGGCGTGGATGCGCAAGGCGGTAGCCGCCGTCAAGGGCGGCGGCCCGGTGAACATCCTCGAGATCGGCTGCTGGGCCGGCCACTCGGCCACCGTCTGGGCCGGGGCCCTCAAAGAATTCCACGCCGGCCGCGGCAGGCTGGTCTGCGTGGACCCCTGGAAGAGCTATATTTCCCTGGAGAAGCACGACACCAGCCGCTTCATGTACCGCCAGATGGAGGCGGGGCTCAAGAGCGGCGACATCCTGCGGCTGTTTTTCCACAATATCCGCTCGGCGGGGGCGGAAGAGCTGGTCCTGACCGTGCGGGCCGAATCCCGCGAGGCCCTCAAATACCTGGCAACAGACTCCTTCGACATCATTTACGTCGACGGCGACCATTCTTACGACGGGGTGATGTCGGACCTGCGGCTCTCCGCGCCCCTGCTCAAGGACGGCGGCTTCCTCTGCGGCGACGACCTGGAGCTGCAGTACGGCCAGGTGGACAAGGCGGCCATCGAGCCGGTCAAGAACCTTAATTTCGCCACCGACCCGGCCCAGGAAACGGGCTACCACCCCGGGGTCACCCTGGCCCTCTGGAAGTTTTTCGGGGCCGACGTCTCCGCCTATAACGGCTTCTGGCTGATGCGCAAGACCGGGCCCGCCTGGGAGAAGGTTACGCTCGGCTGAGGCGCGAGGCCATGGGTAAAACTCTGCTGCTTTCGAAGCTGAGCCCCGGCAATCCCAACGACGTGGGCGGGGGCTACCAGCGCGAGTTCATCAAGAACGGCGCGCTCTTCCTGGATTACAGCGACATTTACGACCAGCGCGGCCACGCGGGGGCGCAGGCCTTCATCCTGGACTTCGTGCGCAGCCGCGGCGTGGACACGCTGGTCTACGCGGCCGACTCGACCTCGTTCCACTTCCCCCCCTCTTTTTTCCGCGAGCTGGGCCGGCACGCCTACACGGCGATGCTGGCCGGGGACACGGTCTATTATTTCGACGTGCGCGACAAGTTCTACGCGGCCGAAACCGATCTTTTCATCATCCTGGACTCCTTCCAGCGGGCCGACGAGTTCCGCGCGCTGGGCGGGGACGCGCTGGTACTGCTCAGCTCCTACGACAGGACCCGCTACGTGCGGTACGAAGACCGCACGAAGACGATAGACGTCTCCTTCGTCGGGGCGTACGCGGGCAGGCAGGACAGGATAGACGGGGTTAACTATCTGCTGAAGAACGGCATAGACGTGAAAGCTTACGGCTACGGCGCGCCGGGAGGCCAGCTGACGCTGGACGAAATGGTGGCCGTCTTCAACAGGACCAGGATCAACCTTAATTTCACCGGCGCCAGCGCCGGCAGCCGCCTCAACGCCAGCAACCCGATACCCCTGGGCGCAAAGCAGCTGAAAAGCCGCCAGGTGGAAGCCGCGCTCTGCGGCTCCTTCGCCCTCTCCGAGGACGCGCCGGGCATGGAAGAGACCCTGAAGCCCGGTGAAGAGATGGCGCTGTTCAGCACCAGGGAGGAAATGCTGGAGAAGATCCGGTACTACCTGGCCCACGAGGACGAGCGCGAAGCCATAGCCGCCCGCGCCTACGCGCGTTCCGTGAAGGACCACGACGTAAGTATCGAGATACCGAAATTAATGGCGGAGATAGAACGTCGGCGGCTGGCCGGCAGGCCCGGGAGGGCCGTCGCGCCCCCCGACGCCGTCTTCCTGCGGAATTTTTCATCCTACAGGCTGCTTTATATATTGAAATTCCTCAAGCGCCTGAAACTCAGGTTCGCCCTGGAAGAGCTGCTCCTGATGCTCCGGCTGGGCACCGCGGACCTGCCGCAGCTCTACACCTTCTTCGTCGAGGAAATAGTGGACAAATTCCCGAGAACCAAAGCCTTCCTGAAGAAGATCCTCTCCTAGTCGCCCAGGATCTTCCGCTTCAGCCTTATCTTCGTCATCGCCTGAACGTGCTCGCGCGCCGCGCGGCCGAACTTCTTTTCTATCGAAGCGAGATAGCGCGGGTTCTTGAAATAGGCGTCGAAAGCGTAATCGCGGAAGGCCAGCACCTCCGCGGCGGTCAGGGTCTCGGTTGGCAGCGGCAGGAATTCGTAGCCCTGCTGCGCGTAGCCGACCCATTTGTCCGGCAGCGGCACGCCCTTGGCCAGGCACTCGTCGTACAGCGCCGAGCCGGGAGGCGCCATGGCCGCGAAGAAACTGGGAAAGGCGCAGTTGAGCTCGAGCGCCAGGTTGAAGGTCTCCTGCATGCTCTCCCAGGTGTCGCCCGGCAGGCCGAAGATGAAGTTGGCGCACAGGTCTATGCCGGCCTCGTGGATCTTGCCGACCACGCGGCGGATACAGTCCCTGTCGTACTTGCCCTTGTGGGCTTTCTTCAGCACCTCGGGGCTGCCGGACTCGATGCCCAGCTTGAACCAGTTAAAGCCGGCCTGCTTAAGCAGCCGCAGTTCTTCCATCGGCATCGCGTCCACCCGGTCCACCCGGGCGAAGGCGCAGAAATTCAGCTTGTACTCCCGCTCCAGCAGCCCCCGGGCTATCGGCATGTAGTGCCGCGCGTCGAAGACGTAGAGCTCGTCGATGAGGTTGATGTGTTTGACGCCGTACTGGCGGGCCAGGATGTCGAACTGCTTCAGCGCCCACTCCGGGCTCCAGTTGCGGATGCGGTGCTCGGCGAAGGTGGCGTGGATGGCGCAGAAGCTGCACTTATAGGGGCAGCCCAGGCTGGTGAACATCCCGGCGTAATGGTTCCGGGTCTCGAGGCTCTGCAGGCTCATCCAGTTGAACGCCCGGTAATCGCCGCCGGCCATCGGCAGCAGGTCCCAGGCCACGTCGGGCAGTTCTTCCGTGAGGTTCTCTATGTTGGCCACCCGGTTGTTATGGCGGATCTCGCCGTTCTCGCGCCACCAGAGCCCCGGTACTTTCTCGTACGGGTCCTTCTTCAGGATGCCCAGCAAAGTATAAAAGCCCTCTCCCTGCGCCAGCAGGTCGCAGGCCTCTTCCCTCATGGTGCGCTCGGGCAGGGCGGAAGGATGCCAGCCGGTAAGGATCAGCTTGATGGCCGGGTTGCGGCCCTTGAGCAGGCGGCACAGCTCGCCTACCGCCGTCATCAGCGGCGCGCAGGTATTGGCCTGCTGGCCGTACACGACGATGGCGGTATACTCCGCCTTTTTCGCCAGGATCTCGGCCGCCGTCTCCTCCAGGTCCAGGTTGCGCACGTTGGCGTCCAGCAGGTCCACGGCGAAGCCCTGCTTGCGCACGAAGCCGGCCGTCAGGGCGGCCCAGAACGGCGGCTCCACGGCGGAGAAATCCTTGCTCAGCTCCTGGTAGACTTTTTTCTTTGTGCCGCCGATGTTCACCAGCAGCAGGTCGAGCCGTTCTGACATAGTCACCCCACCCAGGCCTTGCGGCAGGCCTCTATGATCGCTTTCTTGCCGTAACCGTGGCGCTCGGTCACCGTCTCGCGCGCCGGACCGCCGAAGAAGAACTCGTCGGGCGGCCCCAGGCGCACGTATTTAGTACCTGCCCCGGCGGCGGCCAGCCAGGCGGCCACGCCGGCGCCGAGGCCGCCGTTCGGCGACGATTCCTCTACGACTATCATCGTCTTCGCCGCCGCGGCTATCCTGGCGAGCGCGGCGGTGTCCAGCGGCTTTACCGTATGAAAATGATAATGCTGCGGCCGCACGCCCGCCGCGGCAAGCTCCTTCAGCGCTTCCTGCGCCGCGTAAGCCTGCTCGCCGCAGGTCAGCACCGCGACCTTCTCCCCGGCGGTCATCAGGCGCGCGCGGCCCAGCACGGCCGGCTCCGCCCCCGCTACCGCCGGTTCGCCGAACTTGCCGATGCGCATGTAGGCCGGCCCCGGCAGCTCCAGGAGCTGCGGCAGCAGCGCGATCAGTTCCGCCGGATCGCAGGGCGCCGCCACGGTCATCCCGGGCAGCAGCGACATCAGCGCCAGGTCGTCCCCGGCGTGATGAGTGACGCCGCTGGACGCGTAGGCGTAGCCGCCGCCGGCGCCCACAAAGAGCACCGGCAGCCCGGGATAGGCCGCGCACACGCGGATCTGCTCGAAGGGGCGCGCGGTCATGAAGGAAGCTATGGAATAGGCTATCGGCCTGAAGCCTTCCTTGGCCAGCCCGGCGGCCATATTGACCATCTGGGCCTCGGCTATGCCGACGTTGACATAGCGCGTCGGATGCTTTTTTTCAAGATCGGTGAAGACCTGGTAGCCGAGGTCTCCGGTCAGGAAGACCACGCCGGGGTCCCTGTCGGCCGCGGCGCAAAGGGCGGTGGAGAAGGCTCGTCTCACGGCTTCCTCCCGTAGATAGGCGCGGCGCCGAGCTCGGCGAGGGCCTTCACGCGCTCCTCCTCCGAGGGCACGCGGTAATGCCAGAGCACGTCATTCTCCATGAAGGAGACCTTGTTCTTCGTTCTGGCTATGATCACGGACGGCTTTCCCTTTTCAAAGGGGAAAGCGGAAAGGGTTTCCATCACGGTGCGCATGTCGGCCCCGTCGATGGTGCGGGCGGCCCAGCCGAAGGCGCGGAACTTGCCCTCGAGGGAAGTGAAGCCGGCTATCTCGTCGGTCTTGCCTACGGCCTGGACGCCGTTGTAGTCCACCACGGCCAGAAGGTTCTCGAGCTTATGAGCGGCCGCGAACATGGCGGCTTCCCAGACGCTCCCCTCGTTGCACTCCCCGTCGCCGAGCAGCACGGCCGCGCGCGCGGCCGAGCCTTTAAGGCGCAGGCCGTATAGCATGCCGGTCGCCACGCCCAAGCCGTGGCCCAGGCTGCCGGCCGACATCTCCAGGGCCGGCAGCGTGTGCATGCAGGGGTGGTTAGGCAGGCAGGAGGTCTCGCGGTTGTATTCCGCCAGGGTCTCCACCGGGAAGAAACCGCGGTCGGCCAGCACCGCGTACAGGGCCGTGCAGCCGTGGCCCTTGGAAAGGATGAAGCGGTCCCGCCCCGGGTGCTTGGGCTCGGCCGGGAAATGTTTCAGCCAGCCGCCGTGGTAGAGCGCGACCAGCACGTCCACATAGGCCATAGAGGAGCACAAATGCCCCACCCGGCCGTCGCAGGCCATCTGCACGCAGGTGGCCCGTATCTCGCTGGCCTTCTTTTCCAGTTCTTCTATGGTCATAGTATCGCGTAACCAATAATACAAAAAAAGCCGCCTTTCCCGCACCGCGCCGGCCCGGCCCCGGAGGATGAATATACTATAATATTCCCGAAGATTATGCCCAAAAGACCAGAACCCGCCCGGAAGTCAGCCCCGAAGGCGCGGCTGCACCCGATGTACCGCCGCCGCAAGGCCGACCAGGACACCGTGATACGCTCCGGGGTAGGCGTTCTCATAAGGGACGCGGAAGGCCGCATCCTCCTGGAACGCCGCAGCGATTGCGGGTTCTGGGGCATACCGGGCGGGAGCGTGGACCCGGGAGAATCGGTGGAGCGCACCGCGGTCAGGGAAGCCCTGGAGGAGACCGGCCTGAAGGTCCGGGTGACGGGGCTTTACGGTGTCTATTCCGACGGGCGGACCCGGCTGGTCACTTTTCCCGAACGGGTGGTGCAGCTGGTTGACACTATCGTCGAGGCCGAGATCACCGGCGGCCGGCTGAGGATCAGCAGCGAAAGCCTTGAATTGGCTTTCTTTTCGCTGGATAAGCTCCCCCGGGACATCGTGCCGCCGGCCATGGAGATCCTGAAAGACCTGCGCGCGGGCCGCACCGGAGTTCTCAGGTAGGGCCCCGGCCCGCCGTTTCCCAAGGAGACATTATGCGAGTCGGATTCGTGAACACGAGCGGCAGGCAGAACGAGAAGCCCTTCAGGATAGACCCCCTGGGCGCCCTCTACCTGCTGACTATCCTCGAGCGGGACTTCGGGGACCGCCTCGAACTGGACTACACCGACCTGCGCGGCGTGGCCGAAGACTCCGCCATCTACCATGTGCCCGAGCGCGACGTTTACCTGCACTACATTACCACCCCCGAGATAGCCGAGATCCAGCGCAACGTCGCCCGCATCCGCCGCAGCTACCCCAAGGCCCTGCATCTGGCCGGCGGCCCCCACGCCAACATCTTCCCCGAAGAGAGCCTCAAGACCTTCGACGCCATCTGCATAGGCGAGGGAGAAAAGATACTGCCGCAGATGATCCGGGATATCCTGGATAAAAAACTTCAGAAGACCTACAGGGAAACCGGCGCTATAAACCTCGACGAGTACCCGTACCCGCTGCGCAAATACCTCCCCAAGTCGGCCATAGTGGACACCGGCATGCTGACCCGGAAACACGAGGCCCTGCTGGGCACCAGCCTCCTGGTCTCCCGCGGCTGCCCCTTTAACTGCCATTTCTGTTCCAACCAGTACAAAGGCCCCACCCGGGTGCGCGCCCCGCGGCTGATCACGGAAGAGATCGAGTACCTAAAGCGCGAATACGGGGTGCAGGCCCTGCTCTTCAAGGACGACCAGGCCATACACGTCAACAAGGAGCTTTCCCGCTCGGTCCTGGAGGCTATCGGGAAGACCGGCATGCTCTGGCGCGGCCAGTCGCGGGCCAACGGCATACACCCGGACTCGGTGCGGCTGGCCAAAGAAAGCGGCTGCGTGGAGATAGCTGTGGCCATCGAGAGCGTCTCGCCGAAGGCGCTCAAGATCATGAACAAGAACATCGACCTGGCCAAGGCGAAGGATTATTTCAAGGTATTGCGCCAGAACGACATCGAGATCAAGCTGCTGCTGATCCTGGGCCTGCCCGGCGAGCCTAAAGATATCGCGCAGCAGACCATAGATTTCATAGAGGAAACGCAGCCTTCCAACGTTTCCCTCTCCATCCTCTGCCCTATCCCCGGCTCCGCCATCTGGAACGACCCGGCCAAATTCGGCATGAAGATAGACACCAGCGTCCCGTTCGAGAAATACATGTTCGCGTTCGGCCGTTTCGACGGCGAGGAGAAGGCCCCGCACTTCTTCGAATACGAAAAAGTCACGCCTTTCGGCGAGGGCATGAGCATGGACGAGATAGTGGCCAACCACGAAAAGGTCCAGGCCTACCTGCGCGACCGGAAGATAAATTTTTAACCCGGCCCCATGACCAAGCTGCTCCTCCTCAACCTGCCCAGCGGCCCCGTACCCACGGATTACCCGCCGGTGGCCATCTCCCGCGTGATCGAGGGGCTGGAACCCGAGCTGGGCTGCGAGGCGGTGTTCCTCAACCTGGACCTCCTGCGCCCCTCCTTCGGGGACCTGAAAGAAAAGATACGGGCCTTCGGTCCGCAGGTGATAGGTTTCAGCGCCATCCTGACTCCCAGCTACAAGTATCTCAAAGAGCTTTCTCTCTTCCTGCGCCGGGAGTTCCCTGGCATAGTACAGGTCATGGGCGGGGAGATGTGCGTCATCCGCGACCTGGTGCTGCGGAAGTCGGCCGTGGATTTCTGCGTAGTGGGCCAGGCGGAACCGGCCTTCAGCTCGCTGATAAAGACGCTGGAGGAGCGCGGCTTCAACGCCTCAGACAAAGCGCCCTTCCGCGCCATCAAAGGCCTGGCTTACCTGAACGCCGGCGCGCCCTTCTTCACCGGGGAGGAGACGCATCCCGACCCGGTCAGGCAGATAAACTACGCGCTCCTCTCTAAATTCACGGACCTGGGACACTACATCCACGGCGTCGCGGGCCCCTATTACCGCAACCGCATCAACCCCGACGAGATAGGGGACTTCTATGGCCTCCTTAAGCAGGAGAACCTGCCAAAGAACCTCGTTACTGTCTTCGCCTCCAAGGGCTGCGTGGGCCGCTGCACCTTCTGCCACCGCTATTTCAAGGGCTACAAGGTAATGGATACGGCCGGCGTGATAGAGTCCATCAAGACCATAACAGCCGAACGGAACGCGGGCATGCTGCAGTTCCAGGAAGAGGATTTTGGCTCGGACCGCGCGGCTACAGTAAAGCTGACCGCCTTCCTGAAGGAAAGCGGCCTTAACTGGGCGGCCACAGCCGTGCGCGCCCGCAGCGTTAACGACGAGCTCATGAAGAGCTGGCGCGAGGCCGGCTGCGCCCACATCAATTTCGGCATCGAGTCCGGGTCGCAGAAGATCCTGGACGTTATGGAGAAGCTGACCACGGTGGGTGAGAACCTCAACGCCCTGCGTCTCTGCAACAAGTACCGGGTGGCCACCATCATCAGCCTGGTCATAGGCATGCCCGGCGAGACCGAGGCCACGATAGACGAGACCATAGACAACCTCGCCTCCGCCCTGCCCGACGACGTGACGCTGCCCTACGAGGTCAGCATAAATTTCTTCCAGGCCGTGCCCGGCACCGAGGGCTACAAGTTCGCCCAGGCCGCGGGCCTTATCCCGTCGGATCCCGCCGGCGAAGAAAAGTATATAGAGAACCTGCACGAAGCCGGAGCCGCCGAGATAGACCAGTATCTCAATTTCACCGACTACGAGAAAGAAGAGGTATTGTACTGGAAGGACTACATACAGCTGGAACTGCTGGCGGCCTACTTAAAGAAGAACGGCAGGGCCAGGACGCTGGAGCACAAGAAATCCCGCCGCTTCCGCCGCGCCGCCGTCTACGCCCTGCTGCCGCGCCCGCTGCGCCGCTTCCTGCTGAAATATTTCATCATCCTGCGCCACTACGGCCCGGGCGGCCTGCTCTCCCTGCTGTCCCGCAAACTTTTTAATCCCCGCCCGCAAAAATACTCCGGGGTCGACCGCTCCCTGCGGCTGATCAACGCCGAGAGGGGACGTTCTTAACTATTGGATTATTCGGCTGCGGTCTGAACCGCCGCTTGTTTACCGGTTTTCACCAACAACCGCCCCCTCAGCGCCAATTTTGAGACAGCGCTTTCGGTTATTCCCAGCTCGCGGGACAGGGCTGACACGGAACATCCCGCCTCCTCCCTCGCCAAGTGGCAATACACAGCCCGCGCACGCGCGGGCACGCGCTCCCGGGTACGCCTTACGATATCCGCTCTCGATATCCCGCTCGTCAGCACGACACTTTCCATAACCTCCGCGCAGGTTTTCTTCGGCAGCGCCATCTGCGCCTCCTGCGCCCGCAGAATGGACTCCACAAAATCGCTCCCGCCCAGTATCCTCTGGTCCGAGAACACTTTTTCCCCGGCGCGGAGCGCGCGCAACACCTCGTTGCCGCCGCCGTAACTGCGCAGCAGTCCGCCTCCGGAGAGATCGCAAGGCCACGGTGCGGCGCTCTTCTCGATCAGCTTGTCCATGTAATTCGCCATGGCGACGCCTTCCTCCCCGCCGAAGTGAGACAACAGCGCTTCCCTGTCCAACAGTTCGTCGGTGTCACCAGTAACGGCGCAGTTGTGCCCGCACCACTCGAAGTCCTCCAGTTCCGCCAGGCTGCCCACTAGTTTGGCGCGCAGTGGGTTCAAGTGTATATACGCCGCCGCCTCGACCAAGTAGCCCTCAAGGTCGCAGACGATAGCTTTGTACCTGTTCTGAAACAAGTGTCCGGCGCGGCAGTGCCTGAGATTAAAGTGTACCGCATAGCCGGTCATCACACGGTGCATTAGCTCTGATATCGGCCGCTCGCCGCGCAGCAGCAGGAAGTGGAAGTGGTTCGGCATGAGGCACCACGCGAGGCAGCGTCCGCCTGTCTTTTTCAGCCATACCGACATACGCTCACAGAAATCGGCGCAGTCCTCGTCGTCAAGAAATATCTTCCTGCGTTCGATGCCCCGCGACATCACATGATAGACCTGTCCCGCCGCGTCTATTCTGGCTTGTCTTGGCATACCCCCCTCCCCGTCCCGTGAGAATAGGATAGCAGACGCCCCCGACAACGGCGTGTCGCTAATTTTTTCAGCAACTTGGCTTATTTTCCGGCAACTTCG